>Ga0136846_1226730_pt1 | contig 49307 bp, 36 predicted proteins | sample HopSoiMetagenom2_FD_96841 | JGI IMG/M metagenome (GOLD analysis project Ga0136846, IMG submission 96841) | Grasslands soil microbial communities from Hopland, California, USA - 2 Assembly 2016 (version 4) | ecosystem: Environmental > Terrestrial > Soil > Grasslands | place: USA: Hopland...
GCCCGCGCCCGCGCCGGTGCAGAAGGCCGACAAGGGCGACACCGCCTGGCTGCTGGTGTCGGCCGCGCTGGTGATCTTCATGACCCTGCCCGGGCTCGCGTTGTTCTACGGCGGCCTGGTGCGCAGCAAGAACGTGCTGTCGATCCTGATGCAGTGCCTGGTGGTGTTCTCGTTGGTCGCGATCCTGTGGGCCGTGTACGGCTACAGCCTCGCGTTCACCGGCGGCAACGCCTTCATCGGCGGCGGCGACCGCCTGTTCGGCGCCGGCCTCAACGGCGCGATGGCGGCCACGTTCACCAAGGGCGTGTACCTGCCGGAGCTCGCGTTCTTCGTGTTCCAGGGCGCGTTCGCCTGCATCACCTGCGCGCTGATCGTCGGTGCGTTCGCCGAACGCGTGAAGTTCGCCGGCGTGCTGCTGTTCACGGTGATCTGGTTCACCTTCGCCTACACGCCGATGGCGCACATGGTGTGGTTCTTCCCCGGCCCCGACGCGTTCACCGACGCCAAGGCCGCGGCGGACGCCACCGCCGCCGCGGGCTTCCTGTGGGCCAAGGGCGCGCTGGACTTCGCCGGCGGCACCGTGGTCCACATCAACGCCGCGGTCGCCGGCCTGGTCGGCGCGTACCTGGTCGGCCCGCGCCTGGGCTACAAGCGAGAGGCGATCAAGCCGCACAACCTCACCCAGACCATGGTCGGTGCTTCGATCCTGTGGGTGGGCTGGTTCGGCTTCAACGCCGGCTCCGCGCTGGAAGCCAACGGCGTCGCCGCGCTGGCCTTCGTCAACACCTTCCTCGCCACCGCGGCGGCGGTGCTGGCGTGGACCGCGATCGAGTGGATCGCGCGCGGCAAGCCGTCGATGCTGGGCGGCGCCTCGGGTGCGGTCGCCGGCCTGGTCGCGATCACCCCGGCCTGCGGCTACGTCGGCCTGATGGGCGCGATCGTGCTGGGCCTGATCGCCGGCGTGGTCTGCTTCTGGGGCGTCACCGGCCTGAAGAAGCTGCTGCGCGCCGACGACTCGCTGGACGTGTTCGGCGTGCACGGCGTGGGCGGCATCACCGGCGCGCTGCTGACCGGCGTGTTCGCGGCGCCGTCGCTGGGCGGCGCGGGCCTGTGGGACTACGTCACCGAGACCGCGATCCCCGAATACAGCATCGCCTCGCAGGTGTGGATCCAGTTCCAGGGCGTGCTGGTGACGGTGGCGCTGTCGGGCATCGTCTCGCTGATCGCCTTCACCATCGTGAAGTACACGGTCGGCCTGCGCGTGAGCGAAGAGTCCGAACGCGAGGGCCTGGACATCGCCTCGCACGGCGAAGCGGCGTACGAGCACTGAGCCCCGCGGGCGCAGCGCGCGCCCGCAGACGGGAAAACGAACGGCCCGGGAGACCGGGCCGTTCGTCGTTTCCGGGGTTGTGTTGCAGCGCAAGTACGGAGGACAGACAGGGGAACGCGTCGAACGGAAAGGGATGACGCGGAAACGCGCGAGCAGTGGAACGTGAAGCCGTGGCACGTGAAGCGGTGGAACGTGAAGCGGAGAAGCCTGAAGCGGAGAAGCCTGGCGCCGGAGCGCGCTTACTTGCTGCTCGCCGCCTGGCACTTGCCGTTGACCAGGGTTTCGCCGGACTTGCACTTGGCGGGGGCGGCGACGTGCTTCTTCTGCACGGCGGGCGCCGGCGCGGGCTTGGCGGTCGGCGCCGGGGCGGCGGCGAACGCGGAACCGGCCATCAGGCCCAGGGCGAGCGCGGTCAGGCTGGAGCGGATGTTCATGGGGATCCTCTTGCGTGGCGGAAGGTCGCGTGGGGCGACGGAGACGGGGGATGCCGATCCGCGACGATGGCGCTGTCCGATCGGTGGAGACAGCCTGCGCGTCCGGGCTTCGCGGAAAACTTGCGGCGAGGTGAACTTTTGTCCATGTCGATGCGGATCGCTGTCGCGCAGACATCGGGCTGCGTTTCGCCCGCGCGCGCCAGGCGCACGAACGCACGAGGCCCGGGATGTCCGGGCCTCGTGGGTGGAATGGCGGGGGAAGCGATCGTGGATCGACGATCGGGGGCGATGGCGGCGACCGGGATCAGGTCTTCGGGGCCTCGCACTTGCCCTTCACCGCGACTTCCGGCGCCTTGCAGGTGAGCGCGTGGCGGGCGGTGCGATGGCGGTGGCGATGGGCGACCGGCTTGGCCTTCGCCGGCGCGGCGGCGGCGGTGGGCTGGGCCTGCTCGGCGGCCGGGGCGGGGGCGGCGGCGAAGGCGCTGCCGGCGAACAGGGCGAGGGCGAGTGCGGCGATCGGGAGGCGCAGTTGCATGGCGGATTCCTCGTGGGTGGTCGGGGCCGACGGTGGTGTCCCTGTCGGTAAGGCCAGACTGCACCGATGCGGCTGCTCGCCGTCTTTCCGCCGGATTAACCTTCCTCCATGTGGCCGGCGACCGGGCCCGCGGCCGCCGCGCGCGGGAAGCGCACGTCCACCCGCAGTCCCGGCGCGGCGTCGTCCAGCCGCACCTGCGCCCGATGGCGTGCGGCGATCGCCCGGACCACGCTGAGCCCGAGCCCGCTGCCGGGCGAACCGCGATGCCGCTCCAGCCGCACCAGGCGGTCGAACACGCGCTCGCGATCCTCCGCCGGGATGCCCGGCCCGCGGTCGCGGATCGTCAGCCGCACCTCGTCGCCCTGGCTGCGCAGATCGACATCGATCGCGCTGCCCTGCGGGCTGTACTTCACGGCGTTGTCGAACAGGTTGGACAGCAACTGGAACAGCAGGTCCGGATCGCCCGCCACCCGCGCCGGCGCGACCGTCGCGACCAGCGAGCCGCCGTGCGCTTCGGCCATCGGCTGCCACATCTCGACCGCATCGCGCACGATCGCGTCCAGCGCCACCGGCGGATCGTCGCGGCCGTCCGTCGCCTCGATCCGCGCCAGCCGCAGCAGACTGTTGAAGGTCGCGATCGACTGGTCGATCTCCTCGATCGCCTCGTCCAGCGCGCTCGTCGCCGCGGCGGTCGAGCCGTCGTCTTCGATCCGCCGGCGCGCCAGCTCCAGTCGCGTCTTCAGCCGGGTCAGCGGGGTGCGCAGGTCGTGCGCGATGTGGTCGGTCGACGCCTGGATGCCGCCGACGAGGTCGCGGATGCGATCGAGCATGCGGTCGAGCGTGCGCGCGAGGCGCTGCAGCGGATCGTCGCCCGGACCGACCGGGATGCGTTCGTCCAGACGCCCGGCGGCGAAGCGGTCGACCGTGTCCAGCGTCGCCTGCAGGTTGTGCGCCAGGCTGCGCCGCAGCAGCCAGCCCAGCAGCAGGGTCAGCGCGGCCAGCAGCAGGAAGATCGACAGCGCCAGCGGCAGCAGCAGCTCGCGTACGCGCTGCTGTTCGCCGGTGGTGTGGCCGGTCAGCAGCACCGCGCCGTCGGCCAGCCGCTCGACGTAGGCGACGGCTTCGTCGCCGTCGGCGTTCCAGGCGAACCGGATCCAGCCGCGGGCCCGGGTCGCGCCGGGCGGCAGGTCGGCCAGATGTCCGGCCAGCACCCGGCCGCGGGCGTCGGCGAGCAGGTACACGGCCTCGCGACGGGTGTCCTCATCGACGCGCGCGTCGATCGCCCGGGACAGGGCCGCGAGCCCGCCGTCGCGGTGGATCTCGCGCAGGTCCTCGTGATCGGCGCGGACCGTGCGGCGCACGTCGCGATCGACCAGGTGGTCGTAGGCCAGCAGGCTGAGGCCGCCGATCGCGACGAACGCCAGCAGCAGCGCCACGCCGTAGGCCAGCACCATCCGGTTGAGCCCGGAGGCGAGGAACCGCGACGCGCGCTGGGCGATCACGCGCGGCTGCCGAGCAGGTAGCCGGCGCCGCGGACGGTGTGCAGCAGCGGCTGCGCGTGGCCGCGGTCGATCTTCTGGCGCAGCCGCGAGACGTGGACGTCTATCACGTTGGTCTGCGGGTCGAAGTGGTAGTCCCACACCGCCTCCAGCAGCATGGTCCGCGAGACCACGCGTTCGGCGTTGCGCATCAGGTATTCGAGCAGCCGGAACTCGCGCGGCTGCAGGTCCACCGCCTGGCCGGCGCGGTGGACGGTGCGCTTGAGCAGGTCCATGCGCAGGTCGGCGACCTCCAGCACGGTCGCCGGTCCCGGCGCGCCGGGGCGGGCGCGGCGCTGCAGGCCTTCCAGCCGCGCCAGCAGTTCGACGAACGAGAAGGGTTTGGCGAGGTAGTCGTCGGCGCCCTCGCGCAGGCCTTCGACCCGGTGTTCGACGTCGCCCAGCGACGACAGCACCAGCGCCGGGGTGGCGTCGCCGCCTTCGCGCAGGCGGCGCAGCAGCGCCAGGCCGTCGAGACCGGGCAGCATGCGATCGAGCACCAGCGCGTCGTAGTGCTCGGTCTGCGCGCGGTGCAGGCCCTCGACGCCGTCGCCGACGCGGTCCACGACGTGCCCCGATTCGCGCAGGCCCTTCTCGACGAACGAGGCGATCAGGGCGTCGTCTTCCACCAGCAGGATGCGCATGTCGGTTCCTCTCCCGGCGGCGCCGGGTCGCGATTCGACCACGCCGCGGCGGCGTGGTTCCGCCGGTGCGGCGGGCGGTCAGTCCTTGCCGGCGCCGAGCTCCCGCAGCAGGCCGTCGGCGTGCTCGACGTCGCGCAGCATCCACAGCAGGTAGCGGATGTCCACGCTGATGTTCCGCGACACCGCCGGGTCGAAGCCGAAGTCGCCGGCGACGTTCTCCCAGACCCGGTCGAAGTTCACGCCCACCAGCCGGCCGCGGCCGTCCACCACCGGGCTGCCGGAATTGCCGCCGCTGGTGTCGCCGTCGGCGAGGAAGTTCACCCGGCGATCCGCCGCGCCCGGCGCCGAGGCGGCGGCGCGCACCGCGGCGGGCAGCGCGAACGGCTCCTGCCCGGTGTCCTTCTGCAGCACCCCGGCCAGCGTGGTGAACGGCGTCGCCACCAGCCCGTCGCGCGGCGCGTAGCCCTGCACGTGGCCGAAGCTGATGCGCAGCGTGCCGTTGGCGTCGGGCGCGATCGGCCTGCCCGCCTGCGCCGCGACCGCGCGCCGCCACGCCGGGCGGGCCTGCGCGGCGCGCGCGTTCCAGTCGCGCTCGCGTTCGCGCAGTGCGCGCAGGTCGCGGTTCCAGTCCAGGCCGAAGTCGATCAGCGCGTCGTGGCGCGCGGCCAGCGCGGCTTCGGATGTGCCCAGCATCGCGTCGCGGCGATCGGGGTCGAGCAGCGACGTGCCCGCGTACAGCGCGGCGATCGCGGCGTCGATCTGTTCCGGCGTCTTGCCGGCGAAGCGCGCGTCCACCGCGGCGATGCGCTGGTCCGCCGGCAGCGCCAGCGCGCGCCGCACCAGCGCGGCGAACACCGCGCGGTCGGCCGGCTCGAAATAGCTGTGCTGTTCGCTGCGCAGGCGATCGCGCAGGCGCGCGCGGTCCGCGTCCGCGAAGCCGTTGCCGCGCTCGCCGTCGGGCTTGGCGCGTTCGCGCGCGTCGTGTCCCAGGGTCGCCGCGAAATACAGCGCCTTCGGCAGCGGCGGGATGCCCCCGGCGACGCTGTCGGTGCCCATCGGGATCAGGTTGAGGAGGAAATCGCGTTCCCACGTGCGCTCGCGCTCGGCCAGCACCGCGCGCAGCGTTTCGCGAGCCGCCAGCGCGTCGGCGTGTTCGGGATGCGCGGCGGCGAACGCGGCCACGGCGTCGTCGCGTTCGCGCTGGCGCTGCACGATGCGGCCGCGGTCGAGGCCGGCGATCTGGCCCTGCGCGTTCTTCCAGCGGTTGTTGAGGCCCTTCAGGTTCGCGGCGACGAGGATCCTGCCGGCCTCGTCCTGCTCGGTGGTCTTCTCCAGCAGGCGGATCCACTCGCCGAACAGGTCGTCGCGGCGCGCGAAGTAGCGTTCGCGGCGCTCGCGCATCTCCTCGGCGATCAGCGCCCGGTAGGTGACGCCGGGATAGCCCAGCACCATCACGAAGTCGCCTTCGTCCAGGCCGTCGGTGGAGATCGGGAAAAAGAACTCCGGCGTGTACGGCCGGTTGCCCTCGGCGCGGTCCGCCGGGCGGCCGTCGGCGCCGACGTAGGCGCGGGCGATCGCGAAGTCGCCGGTGTGCCGCGGCCACGACCAGTTGTCGATCTCGCCGCCGTATTCGCCGATCGCGCGCGCCGGCGAATACACCAGGCGCACGTCGCGCAGCTCGGTTGATTCGATCAGCGTGTACTGGACGCCGTCGTCGAAGGTCGCGACCTTGCACTTGGTGTCGGCCTGCTTGCGGCACTCGGCGGCGATCGCCTTCTGCGCGGCCTCGATTGCGCGCAGCCGCGCCTGCGGATCGGCCCCGGCCGGCACCGCCGCCAGCACCCGGGTGGTGACGTCGGTGAAGCGCTTCGGGATCTCCACCCGCAGCGTGCTGCCCGGCAGTTCGTCGGCCGGCGTGCGCGCGAGGTAGCCGTCGGTGATCAGGTCGCGCCCCGGCGCGCTGTGTTCCTGGACCACGCCGAACAGGCAGTGGTGGTTGGTGACGATCAGCCCGGTGCCGGACACGAACGCGCCGGAGCAGCCGCCGATGTTGACCGCGCCGCTGAGCAGCCCGGTGCCGCGCTTCGCGTCCCACAGCGCGGCGGGCGGCACGCGCAGGCCCTCCTTGCGCAGCCACTTGGCGTCGAGTTCGAGGACCTGCCCGGGCGTCCACTTGCCGTCGAGGGCGAGCGCGGGCGCGGCGGCGAGGACGAGGGAGAGCGCGGCGAGGGCCGCGGCGGTGGGGCGCGAAGTAGGGGCGGCGATCATGCGGCGCAGTCTAGCAGCGCCGTCGCGGCCCGCGCGTGCCTAGCGGGGAAGCGCCGGCGGCTGTCCGATCGAGGCGTACCAGGTTTCCAGCGCTGCTTCCAGCCGCGCCAGGGTATTGCGGGCGCGTTCATCCACCGAGCTCGCACCGCTGTCGATATGGCGTTTGATCGAGACAGCCGCCTGCTTCGTCGAGGTGGCGATGGTCTGTGCGCTGTGATTGCCCTGCCGTTCGGAAAGCGTTGCCGAAGCCCAGTCCAGCCAGTCGCAGCTCAAGTGCAAGTGCTTATGGTGAAGTGACGCGCAAGCCTTTAGCGCGACGGAGGCGAAAGCATAAGCGCCGGAATATTGATGGGATTGCCTCAATGTCTCTGCCAGGAGATCCGGCAAACGGTGGTCGTTCCTGCGCAGCAGCAGGGAGATCAAGGATGTCCTGACATTGGCGTCCTGCGGGTGTCGGCTCAGCCACTGCAGCCCTTCGTCCACATCCGCGTCTTCGAGCAGCGATATTTTTTGCGAACTCTCGAATGACAAGAAGGCGCTGCGCACGGAGCTGTCTTCATGGTGCGCGCGCAACCAGCGCTGGATGTCTCGATGCGCGATGGCCCGGTCTTTCTCGTCCAGCACTCCCAACAGGCCGATGAATTTCGTTCTGACGCTAGTGTCGTCCGGGTGATCTTCCATCCAGTTCCGAAGTTCCTCAATGAAGTTGGCGCGATCTGTTGCATTAAGCTCGCCAAGCAGGTCGATGAACTTGGTGCGGACGCTGGTGTCATCGGGGTGCTGCTTCAGCCATGCCCGGAGATCCCGGATGGCTTCGTCGCGATCGGCCTTTTTCAGTTTGCCGAGCAGCCTCATGAATCTGGTGCGGAAGTAGGTGTCTTCCGGATGCTTCTGCAGCCATGACCGGATTGATTCCAGATGTCCTCGAATGCGATTGCCGTCGTTGTCCTTGGTCAACAGCCATGTCAATAGCGTGCTGTCCAGCTTCCATGCAAGTTTATCTTCGAAAGCGCTCCACAACTGCTGCATGAAATGCGCTTTGAGTCCGTGCGCCTCTCCGAGTGCCGTTGCGAAAATGGATGCCCTGCTGGGTGAAATCGAGAAATCACCAGCATGAATGATGTCCTGCAAAGGGAGGTCGTCCGGGAAGTGGCGCTTTTCGGCAGAACGATGCGACAGGTGATAAAGCGAAAGCGCGGCCAGCCAACTGTCCGCATCGTTGACCTGGGCGCGCTGCAACAGGACCCCGGTGAGCCAGCTTGGAACGCGGATCCGATCGATGTTCAGCGGGGTGGCCAGCTCGTAGAGATACCGCGTCTCGATCGCGGCATTCGCCGCATCCCCCCACCCGGCCGCCATTCCTGTCAGGACACGTTTCGCCGCTTCGGGCGCATATCGATGCAGGCCGGCGAGCGCGGCCCCCAGCGGCCGTGCGACGGCGGGGCAGGCGGCGGAAGCCTGCGCGATGGCCTGTTCGAGGTTCCAGCCGGGGGCCGGCCGCAACTCCCAGGCCCGCTGGGCCACGCGGGCATGCATGGTCGTCACGCTGCCGCCCTGGTAGGCGAACCGCGGGTCGCCTTGCCACTCCTGGATCTGGAAGATGCGCCAACCCTGCTTCAACGTCATCGTGCGCAGGCGCTCCGCGGCATCTTCGCCGACATCCTGGCGTTTCGCGAGGAATGCCTGTAGCAGCGGCAACGGGCAGGGCACGTAGGCGCGGTGGAACCAGCAGACCAGCGCGAACGCGGCGACCGGCCAGGCCAAGGACGCGCCCAGCGCGTCCCGCGGAACCGGCTGCCCGTCGGCGAGCGTGCTCCACAGGCCGTCGATGATGGCGTCGAAGCTTGTGCCGGTCGCCGCCTGCATCGCGAGTACCAGCATCTCTTCCTCGCTGTCGGCGATCCGCTGCGCATCGGCCTCAGGATAGAGCTCCGCCAGCGATTTGCGTTCCTCGGGGTCCGGCCGCGGCAAGGTCAACGGCTCCAGTTCCTGCACCGGCGATCGCAGATCGCTGCGGTGTCGGTCGTAGAGGAACGTCGGGGTGGCCGCGAGCGCCACGATCGGCGCGCGTTGGCGGCCGAGCACGTGCAGCACCCGGGGCCAACCGCTGTCGGAGCCGAGCGGATCGTCAAGCACCAGCAGCACCGGCTGCGGGCTTTCGCCGAGCGCCCGCAGGGCTTCGACCAGCGGCGCGGTGTCTTCATCGCCGTCCAGCGGATGACGCAGATCCACCGCCACGCAGTGGCCTTCCAGCACCAGCTTCGCCGCCACCCGCAGCGCGAGCGTGCTCTTGCCCGCGCCCGGCGCCCCCAGCACCGGCAGGAACCGCAGTCCGCCCTCGCGGCGGAGCGATGCCGTCAGCGCTTCGCGCAGCCTGCGCTCCAGCGTCTCGGTGTGCGCGCGTTCGAGGAAGCGCAGATCGCGGTCGGCGCCGCGCACCACGTCGGACCACTCCGGCCGGCGGGCGACGTAGGCTTGACCCGGTGGCTCGGTGAGCAGGCGTTCCAGGCGCATGCGATCGACCACGTCCAACTGCGCGATGGCCGGGGCGGGCGAGAACCGCGTGAGCCGGTACTCGACTTCGTAGGGACGCAACCAGCGTGGCGCAAGGACGATGCGGTCGATGGTGCCGTCCGGCGCCGGCACGCGGGTGGTGTGCACGTCCAGCAGCAGTCGCAGCGCGCCGGCGATTTCGACGGCCGGACCGGGGTTGGCCACCCGGCGGGCCTGGGCGAGGGCGTCCACCGCATACCGCTCGGCAGTCCACAGGTGCGGGTCGGCGACGGTCGGCCCCGGCACGTATGCGGCCCGGGTTTCCGCGCACAGCGCCTCGAACAGCACCGCATGGCCGACGGCCTCGGCCTCGTCCTGCCAGCGCGCGCGATCGGTGCGCGGCCCCGGCGATTGCGCCAGTTGCGACAGGAAGGCCTTGCGCAGCGCATCGCTCACGGGCAGCGGCCCCAACCGGTCATGATACTGCGCGAATTCGCGGTCGCTGGTCACCAGGCGGAAGGCCAGGCGATGGCGCTGGTCCTGCGGCGTCCACAGCCACTTCGGCGCGAAGCCCAGCAACACTTCGGCGAGCGGTGCGGGCGAATGCCAGTCGTCGCCATGCTTGCACTGCCACAGGACGATGCTGCCATCCGCGCAGAGTTCATCGATGTCTTCGGCCCACTCGTAGCGCAGCAGTTGCGGCACGTGGGCGCAGCCGGGCACCGGCTGCCGCAGCGTCAGTGCCGCCAGGCGCAGCACCGCGAATGCGCGCTGGTACTCGAAGCCGGCGAGCGCCACCCGGCCGCTGCGGCTGGCGGCGAGCGTCGCGAGCTTGCCGTCGTCGATCGTATATCCGTCCAGAGCCCCCTCCATGGACTGGCGCACGGACGGAGTTTAACGGATGGGCATCCGGCCATGCGCCCGGGCCATTCGCCCTAGCGCATGGCGCGAAGCGCCGATGCGGGTGTTCCGGGCCGAACCGGCGCGCGGGACCGCCCGTCGCCGTCATGCGGAATTGTTGCACCGCATCCATACCCTCGCCCCATTGATTGGTATCGGGGGGAACCGTTAGCTTGGCGGCCGGCGGGGGCGGCCCATACGCGGCCGGATGCCAGGGAAGGAAACAGGAAACATCTCGAACGTCGTCCACAGCCCTCGGGTTCCGTCGGTTCGTCCATCCTCATCACCAAGGAAACAGGTCCATGATCATCCGCAAGTCCCTGCATGTGCTGGTCCCGGCCGTCGCGGTGTTCGTCGCCGCCCAGGCCTACGCCAACACCCTCAACCAGAACGTGTCCTGGACGGTCGACCGCTCCGGCACCAGCACCAAGTACCGCATCGTCGCCTACGGCGATTCGATCTACGCCGGCTACAACGGCTCGGTCACCAGCGCCGCCAAGTACTCCGCGCCGACCGTCGACGCCGAATACCTCTCGGCGCTGTGGAACGCGGACATCGAGAGCGTCCGTCGCGCGAAGTCCGGCGCGGTCGCCTCCGACGTCTACAACAACAAGATCGTCGGCGAGGCCTCCTACATGCAGGCCACCAACACCCGCGTGGTGACCTTCGAGATGTGCGGCAACGACGGCCTGCAGGCGCGCAGCAGCTTCAAGGGCCAGACCGGCACCTGCAACTACAGCGTGCTCGACACCGCGGTCGCCAACTGCAAGACCTACGTCGCCGCGGCGATGAACTACATCAACGCCAACGCCTACTCGGGCGTGAAGCTGAAGGTGATCTCGAACCTGTACTACCCCGGCTACAACGCCGACAACGTGCAGAGCGGCTGCAACGACCCGACCACCGGCGCCAAGGTCAACCTGCGCGACAAGTTCCTGCCGTCGATCGCGAAGATGAACTACTGGATGTGCGAATACGCCCGCCAGAAGGGCTTCCAGTGCAACGACAGCTTCGCCCAGTACATGGGCGCGGACTACGACAGCAACGGCGACGGCCAGATCGACTCCGAGGCGCTGAAGTACGTGCCCGGCGAGAGCGAGGCCAGCTACGTCACCCGCATCACCTCGACCCTGAAGTCGACCCTGCGCGACGCGAACACCCATTTCGTGTCCTCGTCGAGCAGCTACGACTACATCCAGTCCGACGACACCCACCCGACCTACCAGGGCAGCACGGTGACCGCCGGTCTGTTCGGCGGCTCCTCCGGCACGGGCGCGCCGCGCTACACCTCGTTCTCCGGCGGCAAGAGCCCGATCTGGAACCAGTACGGCCACGAGCGCATGGGCTGGGGCCTGTCGACGTTCAGCCCGCCGGCGCCCTGATCGTCGCGATGCGTCGATGGACGACGTCCGCTCCTCGCGCACGCCGTCGGCCGATCCGGTCGGCGACGGCGTGCGCATCGTTCGACGCGAAGGTCCCGGCGCGCGCCGGGGCCTGCTCTACCTGGCGCTGGCCGCGGTCCTCGTGGCCGGCGTCGGCGGCTGGCTGCTGAGCCAGTCGCGTTCCCCGCGCGACGCGCCCGACGCGGCGCCCGCCGACGCGGCGACGACATCCGGTCCCGGTGCGTCCGACCGGCTCGCGATCGCCGCCGAGGCGCCGCCCGCGACCGCGCGCCGCGCCGGCGCTTCCACCGGCAACGATCCCATGGGCGATCTGTCCGACTACGTGCCGCCCGGCGAGGTGCCGACGATGGGCGAAGTGATCGACCGCCTGCACGCCGCCGGCGTCCGCACCGGGCTCGGCGCGTTCCAGCCGCCGGGGACGAGTCCGCCGCTGATCGGGCTCGCCGTGCCCGAGGATTTCCCGCTGCCCGAAGGCTACGTGCGCCATTACCAGGCCACCGACGACGGCCAGCGGATCGAACCGATCCTGATGTTCTCGCCCGACTTCCAGTTCTTCGACGCCGCCGGCAATCCGGTCCCGATCCCGGCCGACCGCGTGGTGCCGCCGGAGATGGCGCCGCCGGGGCTGCCGATCCGGCGCATCGAAGTGCCGCGCCCGCGCGACGGCGGGAGACCGTAACGCGTGAAGTCGTTCCTGCGTGCCGGCGGGCGGATGCCGGCCGGTCTCGTCGCCAGCGCGCTGCTGTTCGCCTTGTATGCGCAGGGCGGCGTCGCCTGGCCGCTGGGTTTCGTGGTGCTGGCGCCGTGGCTGCGCGCGCTCGACGCCGCGCCCACCCTCGGCGCGGCGCTGCGCGGCGGGCTGGGCATGGCCGTGGCCTTCGCCGCCGCGGTGCTGTGGTGGTTCGGCAACGCCATCGCCGGCTACGTCGGCCTGCCCGAGGCCGGCGGCGTCGCGATCGTGCTCGCCGCCGCGCCGCTGCTGCAGCCGCAGTTCGTCGCGTTCGCGCTGGCGCGGCATCTCGCCGGCCGCCGCCACGGCGCGGTCGTGCGCGCGCTGGTCGGCGCCTCGGCGTGGGTGGCGACGGAATGGCTGTGGCCCAAGCTGCTCGGCGACACCCTCGGCCACGGCCTCGCGCCGTCGGCGACGCTGCGCCAGGCCGCCGATCTCGGCGGTGCGGCCGGGCTCACGTTCCTGCTGCTGCTCGCCAACGAGGCGGTCGCCTGCGCGTGGGCGCGCCGCCGCGACGGCGTGCGCGCGGTCGCGCGGCCGTTGGCGCTGGCGCTGGCGCTGGCGCTGGCGATGGCCGGCTACGGCGCGTGGCGGCTGTCGACGCTGGCGCTGTCGACGCTGGCGCAGTCGACGCTAGCGCAGCCGACGCCCGGCGCGCCGACGCTGCGGCTGGGCATGGTCCAGTCGAACATCGTCGACTACGAGCGCCTGCGCCGGGAACACGGCGCCTATGCCGTCGTCCGCGAGGTGCTGGACACGCACTACCTGATGTCGCGCGAGGCGGTGATCGACCACCGGGTCGATGCGCTGCTGTGGTCGGAGACGGTCTACCCGACCACCTTCGGCCATCCCAAGAGCACCGACGGCGAGGCGCTGGACGACGAGATCCGCAGCTTCGCGCTGGCCGCGGGCGTGCCGCTGGTGTTCGGCACCTACGACCGCGACGCCGACGGCGAATACAACGCCGCTGCCTTCCTCGATGCGCGCGGCGAAGTGCTCGGCTCCTATCGCAAGACCCGGCCGTTCCTGTTCACCGAGTACGTGCCGCCGTGGCTGGACGGCCCGATCCTGCGCCGCCTGCTGCCGTGGGCCGGCACGTGGCGGCCCGGCGACGGCGCGCGGGTGTTCCCGCTGCGCCTGCGCGACGGCCGCGAGGTGGCGGTCGCGCCGCTGATCTGCCTCGACGACGTCGATCCCGCGCTGGCCGTCGACGCCGCGCGCCAGGGCGCGCAGGCGCTGGTCGGACTGTCCAACGACGCGTGGTTCACCGCGCATCCCGACGGCGCGCGCCTGCACCTGGCGGTGGCGACGTTCCGCAGCATCGAGACCCGTCTGCCGCAGTTCCGGGTCACCAACAACGGCGTCAGCGCGACCATCGACGCCACCGGCGCGATCCGCGCGCGGACCGGCATGGGCGAGCGCCGGCTGCTGATCGGCGAACTTGCCGTCGCCGCGCCGCCGCCGCGCACGCTGGCGGTGGCGTGGGGCGACTGGGTCGGCCGCGCCGCCGCGATCGGGCTGCTGCTGTTCGCGATCGGGTCGGGCGTTCGCGCGTGGCGTCGCCGGCGCGCGGCGCGGGCGACGGCGTCGATGCCGGTCGGGACGCCTGCAGCGGCCTCCTCCGGGGTGCGCTTCGCGGCCGACGTCCCGGTGCTGACGCCGGCCGCGCGCGCGGTCGCGGCGGTCTTGCGCCTGTGCGCCGGCGGCGGCCTGCTGTGGCTCGGCCTGCACTGGCTTTCGGGCGAGATCGAAGCCGGCTCGCTGGCGCAGTTCCGGCTGTTCCTCGCACTGGTGATCGCGCCTTCGCTCGCGGCGTGGGCGATCGAACGCGCCGGCGCGGCGCGGGTGCGGCTGGACGACGGAACGCTGGTGCTGGAACTGCGCGACCGGCGCATCGAGATACCGGCCGCGCGCGTGGCCGCGCTGTCGCCGTGGCGCTGGCCGCTGCCGGCGCCGGGCGCGTCGCTGCGGCTCGCGTCGGGACAGGTCCTGCCGCAGGGGCTGTCCGCGGTCGACACCCCGGCGCTGGCGCAGGCGCTGGCGGCGGCGGGTGCGTCGCCGACGGTCGCGGCGGCCGGCGCATCGCGCGCGGCCGCGTACGCGCGGGCGTGGGCGGGGGTGCGCAGGCGCTGGTTCGACCGGCCGCTGGTGAAGTTCGGGCTGTTCCCGCTGCTGCCGGCGCTGCCGGCGTTCCGCCTGCACCAGATCATCGCCTACGGCGGCGCCTTCGGCGAGTACTACACCTTCGGGCTCAAGGCCTGGCTGCTGGCGCTGGCGATCTGGTGGGGATCGTGGGCGGTGGGCATGACCCTGTACGCGGCCGCGCTGCGCGTGCCGATCGAACTCGGGACCTGGGCCGCGGTGTGGCTGCGGCCCGGACGCGCCGCCGGCGTGCGCCGCGCGCTGGTCGTGGGCGGACGCCTGCTGTACTACGTCGGCGGCCCGCTCGCGCTGCTGCTGCGCGCGCTGCAGGGCTGACGCCGGTCAGCGCCCGGCGCGGACCTCGCTGACCAGCGTCGGCATGTCCCACGCGCCGCCGGCGAAGCCCTTGCACTGGCCGGAGCCGCCGCTTTCGCTGTGGACGAACCCGCGGCCGTCCCAGGCCCAGCTTTCGGTGCTCCAGCAGTCGCCGATGCCGCGCCCCTTCTGGCCCGAGTGGATGGCGCCGCCGTCGCCGTCGGTGGCGTCCGTCGTCACCAGCACCGGCCGGTAGGGCGGCTTGTCCGCGATGATCCAGTAGCCGACGCCTGCGTTGTAGGCGGCGAGCCAGCACTGCGTCGAGACCAGCAACTGCGTCTTCGTCAGCCGGATCACCTCCAGCGCGTGGTCCTCGTCGGTCTCGGTCACGCCTTCGCAGTCCTCGGCCGGGACGGTGCCGCGCAGCGCCGCGCGCACCGCCGCGCCGTGCTTCGCGGCGAACGCGGCGTCGCCCGGCTGCGCCGGCGCGAGCGGCGGCGAGACGATCACCGGCTTCGGCAGCGCCGGCGGCACGTGCGCTTCGTCCTGCTTGCCGCGGCGATACAGCGCGCCGACCGTGCCGACGCGGCCCTGCGCCTCGTCCATCTTCAGCAGCACCGCCGACGCGCCGGCGCCGGACAGCGTCCACACCTTGTCGCGCGCGCGGAATTCGATCCGGCTGTCGCGCAGCAGCGAGGCCTGCAACGCCTTCACCTGCGCCGCGGTCAGGTCGGCGGTCAGCGCGTCCTTCGCCAGGGTCACGCTGCCGAGGTCGCGGCCGTCGATGCGCAGGGTCAGCGGGAAGCGCGCGGGAAAGCCCTTGAACAGATCCTCGTCCCAGCCTTCGCTCAACTGCACCTGGCCGGTCACCGGCGTGCCCGCGCCGCCGGCGCGCGTGAGCAGCACGCTGACCGGCAGCGATTCGTCGCTGTCGTCCGACTGGTAGCCCGCGGCGCGGCAGGTGCGGGTATTGTCGCAGGCCACTTCCCAGTCGCCGTGCTGGAAGGACAGCCCTTCGACCGCCGCGCCCTTGTCGGCGGCCATGGTCGCGGTCGCGGAGAGCAGCGTCGTCAGGGTGAGCGAAAGCAGGGCGCGGGCAGGCCGGATCATCGTCGTGGGACTCGCAGGGCCGAAGGGAGGCGGCCGAAGGTGAGGGTGTCGAAGGCGAGGGTGTCGAAGCGGGGCGGGTCGAAGCCGCGTCGGAAGGCGGTGCGCCGCTCAGAACACCAGCGTCTCGCCGGGCTGCAGCGTGAAGCGTTCGCCAAGGCGCTTCGTCGCGTCGCCGAGCCGGTCGCGGCGTTCGCCCTGCAGCTCCGGCGGCACGCCGAATTCGACCGGCTTCGCGGGATCGAGGTTGATCACCACCCAGGTCTCGCCTTCGGCGGAGGTCGCACGCAGGATCCAGACGTCGGCCGCGTCGACCGGATACCAGCGCAGTTCATCGGGACGGCGCAGCGCCGGGCTGGCGTTGCGCATCGCCAGCAGCGCGCGGTAGTGGCGCAGCAGCGAATCCGGACGCGCGTCCTCCGCGGCGACGTTCACGCCGCCGCCGCGCTGCGCTTTCCAGTACTTGCCCCACCAGGCGCCCTGCGGGCCGCGATAGCCGCGTCCCGGCGGCAGGTCGGTCCAGACCTTGCCGGTGGCGTTGAAGCCGGCGCTCTTGCCGTCGTCCCACTGCATCGGCGCGCGGCGGTAGCGATCCTCGCCGACCTCCGGCTGCGACAGGCCGATTTCCTCGCCGTAGTACAGGAACGGCGTGCCCGGCGAGGTCAGCAGCAGGCTGGCGGCGATCTTCGCCTTCGCCACGTCGCCGCCGAGGCGCCGCAGCAGCCGGTCCTGGTCGTGGTTGGACAGGAACGGCGCGAAGTACGACAGCGGCGCGGCCGCCGCGCGCGCCTGCAGGTTCGCCCACAGCGCCTCGCGCCGCCGCGGGTCGGCGGCGCCCAGCGTCCCGAAGTCGGCGCGGCGTTCGCTGTCCGGCGCGAGCAGCGCGATCACCTTCTCGCCGAAGTCGAAGTCGAACGCGGCGTCCAGGCCCTGGCCGCCGTTGCGGTAGCGGCCGACGGTCTCCAGCGGCGCCCAGGCCTCGCCGATCAGCAGCGCGTCGGGGTCGATCGCCCGCACCTTCTTCGCGAACGCCGTCCAGAAGGCGATCGTCTCGGGGGTGTCTGCCTGCCCGGACAGCGGGCCGTCCTCGATCGCGTAGCGCACGGCGTCGAGCCGGAAGCCGTCCACGCCCTTCTTCAGCCAGAACGCGGCGACCGCGTCCAGCTCGCCGGCCACCGCGGGATTGCGCAGGTCGAGATCCGGCTGCGAGGCGCCGAACGCGCCGTAGTAGTACTCGCCGCGCTCGGCGTTCCAGTGCCAGACCGCTTCGGGGTTGGGCGCGTCGGACCATGCCTGGCCCCAGCCCTCGGGGCGCGTCTTGCGCCACACGAAGGCGTCCTCGTAGCCCTTGACCCGCTTCGCCGACGCCAGGAACCACGGATGCTGGTCGGACACGTGGTTCAGGACCAGGTCGAGGATCACCTTGATCCCGCGCCGGTGCGATTCGGCGACGAAGCGCTCGAAGTCGGCCATGCGGCCGTAGTCGCGCTCGATCGCGTGGAAATCCTGGAAGTCGTAGCCGTGGTACGACGGCGCCTCGAACACCGGCGTCAGCCAGATCGCCTTCACGCCGAGGCCGTGCAGGTAGTCGAGCTTCGCGGTCAGGCCCTTGAAGTCGCCGCTGCCGTCGCCGTCGTCGTCCTTGAACGAGCGCGGCCACACTTCGTACACCACCGCGTCCTGCCACCAGCGCACGGGGCCGTCGTTGTCGACCTGCAGCGTCTGGAAGCGCAGCGGCGGCGTGAGCGCGCGCGCCGGCGCGACCGGCGCCGCCAGCAGCGCGATCGCGCACAGCGCGGCGCCGAGCGCGGCGGCGAGGACCATCGGCCGCGGTTCGTTCCGCAGCGGTTCGTTGGGCATGGTCGCGTCGTGCATGGTCGAGTCCGGCGTGGTCGAGTCGGGCATGGTCGAGTGCGGGGGCGGAGCGGTCGGCCGATCATACCGCCGCCGCGTGCGCCGGCTGTGCCATGCTGTCCCGACGGGGTGGCCGGAGGCCGCGGAGGGCAGGATGCGCAGGACCCGGGACAATGCGCGGGCACGGACGACGCAGACACGGACGACGCAGACACGGACGCCGCAGGCATGGCCGGTCCGAGCATGCCCGGCGGACGCCGCATGAGCGCCGCGCGCCCGCTGCCGCGCGCCGGCGACGTCGCCGCGATCGGCAGCGACCCGATGGCCTGGCTCGCCGACGCCCGCGCCCGCCACGGCGACCTGTTCGCACTCGACCTGCACGGCCCGCTGCTGTCGCGCGACGACGCCTGCGCACAGGTGATCGCGGTGTTCGGCGAAGCGCACCAGCGCGCGGTGCTGGGCGACATCGAACGCTTCGTGCTGCCGGTGTCGGCGGCGCTGCGCCTGGGCCTGCCCGCCCCGCTGGTGCGGCTCAACGCCAGCCTGCACGGCATGCGCGGCGACGCCCACGCGCAGGCGAAGGCGCAGCTCGCGCGCGCACTGGCCCGCGCCGACGGCGAACGCATCGCCGCCGCGGCGCGGCAGGCGGTGGAGGCGGGCTTCGCGACCCTCGACCGCGACGACTGGTCGCTGCTGGACACGATGCGGCGCACGACCCTGGCCGCGTCCACGGCGCTGCTGTTCGGCGATGTCGCGGTCGCCGGCTTCGCGCCCGCGGCGGTGATGGACTACTTCCGGCTGCGGCGCGAGGCCGCGGCGCCGTGGGCGGCGCTCGACGACGACGCGCGCGAGGCGCTGGTGCGCAGCGGCCTCGCGCTCGACGCCGGCCTGCGCCGCTACCGCGCGGCGGTCCGCGCGGCGCGACGCGATCTGTCCGGCTTCGGCGCGCTCGCGGCGCTGGCGCTGGACGAGGCGATCGACGACGACGCGTTCGTCGGCCACGCCAACGTCCTCGCCGTGTCCACCAACGAACCGGTGGCGGTGGCGATGGCGTGGACGCTGCTGGCGCTGAGCCAGTTGCCGGCGCTGCGCGCGCGGCTGCGCGCCGACGGTGGCCGCTTCGATCCGGTCGCGGCGTTGTCGCAGGAGACGTTGGCGGACGCGGTGCTGTCCGAGTCGCTGCGGGTGCTCACGCCGAACGCGCTGATGGTGCGGACGACGCGCACCGCGGCGACGCTGGGCGGGCATCGGCTGCCGGCGCACACCGAGGTGCTGCTGTGCCCGTTCCTGTCGCATCGCGAGCCGTCGACGTTCCCGCAGCCGGAACGCTTCCGGCCCGCGCGCTGGGCGGACCTGCGGCCGTCGCCGTACGTCTACTTCCCGTTCGGCGCCGGCGGACACGTCTGCGTCGGTCGCGCGCTGGCATTGCGCCTGTTGCGCGCATTGCTCGCCGCGCTGTCGTCGCGCGGCGATGCGCTGCTGCGCGAGGATGCCGAGATCGACTGGCGCGTGCACGTGATGCTGCTGCCGACGCGCGATCCGCGGATGCGCCTGGACGGTCGCGGCGACGACGGCGGCGCAGCGTCCGGCGGCAGGTTGCACGGCGGCGTGCGCGACATCGTGACGTTGCACGAAGACGGGTGTTGACAATTTCGAGAAGCGTGTGACAAGGTCGCCGGATCGTCGGTTCCGGAGAACGCGACGACGATTTGCGCCATCGATCGCGCCGCAGTGCTCGCGGACCTTCGCCGGCGGATCGCACCGGGACCGCGTCGCATGCCAGGGATTCCGCAAAGCTACCGCATCGTCCGGCCGCGCAACGCGGTCATCATGTGAGCAGGGAGGAGCAGGGAAATGGCAACAACGCGCAAACCGGCGGCGAAGAAAGCCGCGAAGGGCCCGGCCAAGAAGGCGGCCAAGAAAGTCGCGAAGAAGAGCGGCGCCGCCAAGTCGGCGAGCATCGCGCTCAGCGGCGCGATCCCGAAGATGCACCTGTCGATGCCGCTGGACGCGAAGAAGATCGCGGCCATCAAGCGCTGCATCGACAAGGGCACGCTGACGGTGACGCTCAGCAAGGTCGACCTCAGCGGCGGCAAGCTCAGCGGCCCCTGGCTGTACGACTGAGTTCCTTCGCGGCCTGTCCATGCGGTTCCGGCCTCCGGGCCGGAACCGTCCATCGCCCTCGATCGCCCTTGCCGCATGCCGCTGTGCGCCACGCCGTGGCGTGACGCGGAGCAGCGCGCCGCATCGGCGATGCCTCCGGCGAACGCATTTCCTTCTGAGGCGCAGCGCGTGAAGCATTTCCGGCCGGACCCGTCGCGGACCCAGATCGGCCTGGCCTATGGCCCGCCGGCGCTGGCGTGCCTGGACGCGTTGCCCGACGCGCTGGACTACCTCGAAATCCCGTTCGAGCAACTGCGGCACACGCCGGAGGCCGGCGACGTGCAGCAGCGCATTCCGCTGATCCTGCACTGCGCCAGCGTGTCGGTCGCCGGCACGGTGCCGCCGTCCGCGCAGACCTTCGACGCCATCGCCGCTACCGCCGCGCGCCTGCGCACGCCGTGGATCGGCGAACACCTCGCCTACGTCTCGGCCGAAGGCCTGGACGACGAGGGCGATGCGATCGCGCCGTCCGCGCTGACCTACACCGTCTGTCCGCAGTTGAGCGAAGCCTCGGTCGCGCGGGTGATCGACAACTACGCCGCGGCGCGCGCGCGGCTCGGCGCGACGCCGCTGCTGCTGGAGAACGCGCCGCAGTATTTCGAGGTGCCCGGCAGCACCATGCCGATGTCGGCCTACATCGCAGAGGTGCTCGCGCACTGCGACGCCGGCCTGCTGCTGGACCTCACCCATTTCCTGATCACCTGCGTCAATACCGGCGTCGATCCCGGGCGCGAGCTGAAACGGCTGCCGCTGGCGCGCGTGGTCGAGGTCCATATTTCCGGGATGAGCACGCAGTCGGGCGTGGCCTGGGACGACCACGCGGTGCCGGCGCCGCCGGAAGTGTTCGATCTGCTGCGCCGGGTGCTCGACGAGGTGCGGCCGCAGGCGCTCACGCTGGAATACAACTGGTCGGGCGCGTTCCCGCAGGCGATCCTGCAGCAGCAGTTGCTGCGCACCCGCGCGCTGCTGGAGGCGGCATGAGCCTGGCGCGCGTGCAGGCGGTGATGGCCGCGGGCATCGAGCAGCCGCGGCTGCTGCTGCGCTGGCGCGCGCAGCCCGAGCGCCTGCGCGCACTGGGCGTCGATCCGGCCGAGATCGACCTCGACGTGCTCGCAAAGTTCTCCGGACTCGGCGTGAAGGTGCGCCACAATCCGTTGCGCGCGCACTACCCGCTGTCGTTCCGGCTGATGAGCGCGACCGCGATGGAGATCGCGATGTTCGCCGCGTACGCCGAATTCCGCTCGATCCGGCGCCTGCCGTGGGCCGGTACCCTCCCCGATCGCGCCCGCGACCTGCTCGATTTCCTCGGCGGCTGGCTCGATCCTGCCGACTTGGTGCATGCGCGGCTGTGGGACGCGCTGCGCTACGAGGACGCGATCGCGCGGCTCGGGCCGTGGCATGTCGCTGCCGGCGACGACGAGAACGTCGTCGATGTGGCCGATGTCCCGCGGCTGCGCGGCACCGTGCGGCTGCACGAGTTCGGCTGCGATCCGCGCGCGCTCGCCGCCGCGCTGCACGCGAGCGCGCCCGACCTGGGCGCCGTGCCCGACGAACCGCACGCGCTGTGCTTCTGGCGCGCGCCCGGGGCCGAGGAGGTGACCGTGCTCGACCTCGATGCGCTCGGCTTCCATCTGCTGGCGCGCATCGACGGCCGCCGCAGCGTGCCCGCGCTGGCGCGCAGCCTCGGCGGCGGGCGCGGTGCGACCGCGGCGGTGCGCGCGGCGCTGGCGACGCTGGCCGGGTTCGGCCTCGTGCAACGGTCGGCGATGCCCGGGGCGCGATGCGCCTGACCCTCGTCGACAACCTGGTGATGCCGGAGGAGGGCGATCTCGCGCTGCTCGACGTGCATCCGCACCTCGGCCTGCTGGCGCTGGCGGCGTCCGCGGCGCGCGACGGCGTGAAGACCTCGATCTACGACCCCAAGCGGCTGCTGCGAAACGGCACGCTGCGCTACGACGCGCACCTGTACGACCTCGCCGCCGCGCAGATCCTCGCCCAGTCGCCGGAGGCGGTGGGCTTCACCACGCTCGGCTGCAGCTTCCTGTTCGCGATCAACGTCGCCGCGCGCCTCCGTCGCGCCGAGCCCGACCTGCCGCTGCTGCTGGGCGGCCCGCACGCGACCATGCTCGACCGGCCGATCCTCGAACGCTTCCCGGAGTTCGACCTCGTCGTGCGCCACGAGGCCGACGAGGTGTTCCCGTCGGTGCTGCGCGCATTGCCGGATCGCGCGTTCGCGAAGATCCCCGGCCTGAGCTGGCGCGACCCCCTCGACGGCACGTTCCGGATGACCGAGGGCAAGCCCAAGGTCCACGATCTCGACAGCCTGCCGCTGCTGGACTACGACCATTACCCGATCGCCGAACTCGGCCTCGACCTGCTGCGCATCGAGGCCGGGCGCGGCTGTCCGTTCGCCTGCACGTTCTGTTCGACCGCCGGCTTCTTCCAGCGCAGCTTCCGGCTGAAGTCGCCCGAGCGGCTGGTGTTCGAGCTCGAGCGCCTGCGCGAGCGCTACGGTTTCGACGAGTTCAAGCTCGACCACGACATGTTCACCGTCAACCGGCACAAGGTGCAGGCGTTCTGCGAGGCGGTGCGCGGGCGCGGCTTCCGCTGGCGGGTGTCGGCGCGGGTGGACTGCGTGAACCCGGCGCTGCTGGAAAGCATGGCCGACGCCGGCTGCATCGGCCTGTACTTCGGCATCGAGACCGGCTCGAAGCGGATGCAGAAGATCAGCCAGAAGCGCCTCGACCTCGATCTGGTCGCGCCGATCCTCGACGTGTGCGCGTCGCTGGGCATCGAGACCACGGCGTCGTTCATCACCGGCTATCCGGAGGAGGAGCGCGCCGACCAGGACGATACCCTGGACATGATCGGCCGCCATTTCTCCGCGCACTGCCTCACCCAGTTGCACATCCTGCAGCCGGAGCCGGGCACGCCGATGTACGCCGAGCGCGGCGCCGACGTGCGCTACGACGGCTACGCCAGCCCGTACAACAGCGAGCTGATCGGCCCCGACGACCGCGACCTGGTGGTGTCGACGCCGGAGATCTTCCAGACCTATTTCCACTATCCCGCCGCGCTGCCGCGCGCGGACCACCTGTTCGCGGTGGCGACGGTCGACCTGCTGCGGCGGGTCGGGCCGGACGTGGCCGCGTATGCGCTGCGCCGCCATGGCGGGCGATTGTCGGCGTTCGTGGCGGCGTTCCGCGCGCACGCCGATCGCGTGCAGCCGGTGCATCCGCCCGGCTGGATGCCCGATGCGGACCTGCTCGCCGGTTTCGTCGCCGCCGAACATGGCGCGGACCATCACCTCGTGTCGCTGTTCCGCTACGGCCTGGCGCTGCACGACACCCGGCCCGCGCCGACGGACGCGCAGGCCGCCGTCTACGACGCGCCGCGGCCGTACGTGCTCAGCGACAGCGTGCGCATCCTGTCCGGCCTGCACGACTGCGACCGCTGGCTGGCGCGCATCCGCGACGCCGCGCGCGACGACGCCCTGCTGCCCGACGACGACGGCGAGCGCACCAGTTACCTGCTGCACCTCGGGAGGCAGGCGCCCGAGGCCTGGCGCATCGACGAAGGGCTGGAAGCCATCCTCGGCGTGTTCGCCCAACCGCAGCGCTGCGACGCGGTGGCGGCGATGCTGCGCGAAGCGACCGGCGACGACGGCGTCGACGACGCGTTCTTCCGCGAACTGGTCGACGCCGGCATCCTCGTGCCCGCACCGGAGACGGCCGCGGAGGCGATGCATTGAGCCGCACCTCCGCGCCCGACGCCATCGCCGCGCCGCGCTGGGGCGCGCTGGACCTTGCCGAAGGCCTGCAGCTCGGCCACGCGCTGTCGACGCTGCACGATCTCGGCGTGCTCGCCGCGCTGTCGCGGCCACGCACCGTCGAGGACGTGGCCCGGGCCTGCCGGCTCGATCCGGCGCTGCTGGCGGCGACGCTGGACTTCGCGGCCGCGCGCACCACGCTGGTGCGCAAACGGGGCAAACGCTTCGTCGCGGAGGAAGGCGCCGCGCCGGAAGCGCGCTTCGTGCTCGATCTCTACGCCGGCGCGTTCGGCGCGAACGCGGTCGCGCTGCCGGAGCTGCTGCGGCATCCGGCGCGGGCCGGGGCGCGGGTGGATCGCCGCCGCCACGCCAACGCCTTCCTGCATGCGCCCGGCGGCGCCGAGGCGATGCCGGCGGCGCTGCTCGCGCAGCTCGGCAGCCGCGGCGTGCTCGATCTCGGCTGCGGTCCCGGCGCGCTGCTCGCCGCACTGGCGGTGGCGAACCCCCAGCTCCGCGGCTGGGGCATCGACGCCAACCCGGGCATGTGCCGCCTCGCGCGCGCGCGTTTGCGCGCGGCGGGCGTGGCGCGCCGGGTGCGCATCCTCGCGGGCGACGGGCGCATGCCCGCGCGCCTGCTCCCCGCGGACGCAAGGGCGCGGGTGGACACGATCGTCGCCGGCGATCTCGCCAACGAACTGTTCGCGAAGCGCGACGCCGCGCCGGCGTGGCTGCGGCGCCTGCGCCAGGATTTCCCCGGGCGCATGCTGCTGGTGTCGGACTACTACGGTCGTCTTGGCCATGCCGGTCGCACCACGCCGGCGCTGCGCGAAACGCTGCTGCACGACTACGTCCAAGCGATCTCCGGGCAGGGCGTTCCGCCGCCGGACCGCCGCGCCTGGCAGGCGGTCTACCGCGCCGCCGGTGCGCGCCTGGTGCACTGCATCGAGGACACGTCGACGACGCGGTTCCTGCACCTGGTCGGGCTGTAGCGCAGGAACATCGCGATCGGCCGCCGCGCGACAGGGGCGCATGCCGCATGAACGCGGACGCGAAGCGCGTTCAGATCCGCCGCGGACGGGGCGGCGGATCCGCGTCCGACCGGCTACATTCGGGGCTCGCCCGCGATCGGAACCCCTGCCGCCATGACTTTCCCCGACTTCCTGCCCCCGCTTGCCGGCGGCATCCTCATCGGCCTCGCGGCGGCGGGCCTGCTGTATTTCAACGGCCGCATCGCCGGCGTCAGCGGCATCCTCGAGGGCCTGTTCGAGGGCGACGCCGGCGCGCGCGCGCAGCGGCTGCTGTTCCTGCTGGGGCTGGTCGCGGGCGCGGGGCTGTACGAACTCGCGGGCGGCACGGCGCCCGCGGCGCGCGCGGGCTTCCCGCCGTGGCTGCTGGTCGTCGGCGGGGGACTGGTCGGCGTCGGCACGTCGCTGGCGCGCGGCTGCACCAGCGGGCACGGCGTGTGCGGCATGGCGCGCTTCTCGCGACGCTCGTTCGTCGCGGTCGGCGTGTTCCTGTCGGTCGCGATCGGCACGACCTGGGTCGTGCGCCACGTCTGGGGGATCGCCTGATGCGTGCATCCATCGCACTGTCGTGCGGCCTGGTGTTCGGGCTCGGCCTCGCGCTGGCGGGGATGACCTCGCCGCAGAAGGTGCTGGCCTTCCTCGATGTCGCCGGCGACTGGGATCCGGCGCTGCTGTTCGTCCTCGGCGGGGCGGTCGCCACCGCGGCGATCGCGTTCCGGTTCGTGCTCAGGCGCCCGCGCCCGGTGTTCGACGCGCGCTTCCACCTCAGCGATGCGCGGCGGATCGACGCGCCGCTGGTCGTCGGCTCGACGCTGTTCGGCATCGGCTGGGGCATCGCCGGCTATTGTCCGGGCCCCGCGGTCGCGCTGCTCGCGGCGCCGGGCAACCCGGAACTGCCGCTGTTCCTCGGCGGCATGCTCGCGGGCATCGCGGCGTGCGCCGTGTCGCGTCGACGCAGGGGCCACGTCGGCGAGCGCGTCGGCGACGGTTGACGCGGCCCGCGGGGGCCGCCGTCAGTAGCGCGGCGGGGGCGCCGGCGCGTTGTCCACGATCGCCTCGATCCGGGCGATCACCTCGGGCGTCAGCTTGTCCCTGGACTCGAGCGCCTTCAGGTTGTCGGCCAATTGCGCGGGCCGCGATGCGCCGAGGAGCACGCTCGACACGCGCGGGTTGGCCAGGCACCAGAGGATCGCCAGGTGGTGGACCGGCATCCCGACCTCGTCGGCGAGCGCCGACAGCGCGCGCACCTTGTCGATCTGCCGCCGGCCTTCCTCGCTGTCCCACTGCGCCTTGAGCCATTCGTAGCCGGGCAGGGTCATGCGGCTGTCCGCGGGGATGCCGTCGTTGTACTTGCCGGTCAGCACGCCGCCCTTCAGCGGCGACCAGATGGTCGTGCCCAGGCCCATGAGGTCGTACAGCGGCGCGTAGTCGGCCTCGACCTTCTGCCGCTCGAAGAGGTTGTACTGCGGCTGCTCCATCTGCGGCGGCGTGATCCGCAGCTCCTTCGCCACGGCCCACGCCTCGGTCAACTGCTGCGCGCTCCATTCCGACGTGCCCCAGTACATCACCTTGCCCTGCGCGACGAGGTCGTGCATCGCGCGCACGGTTTCCTCGATCGGGGTGTCGACGTCGGGGCGATGGCAGAAGTACAGGTCGAGGTAGTCCACCTGCAGGCGCCTGAGCGCGGCATGGCAGGCGTCGAACACGTGCTTGCGCGACAGCCCGTTCTGGGTCGGCTTCTCGCCGCCCCTGAACACTTTCGAGGACAGCAGGTAGGTGTCGCGGCTCCAGCCGAGTTTGCGCAGGGCCTCGCCCATCACCACTTCGGAGCGCCCCTGCTCGTAGATTTCGGCGTTGTCGAAGAAGTTGATGCCGGCATCGTAGGCCAGCGCCATGAGGTCGAGCGCGTCCTTGCCGTCCACCTGGTTGCCGAAGGTCACCCATGAGCCGAGCGAGAGTTCGCTGAGCTTGAGGCCTGATTTTCCGAGACGTCGATATTCCATCGTTGGGTTCCAGGGAGGTCGTGGCCCGGTGGGGCGTGGTTGGGGCGTCGCCCGCGTGCGGCGCGGGCGACCGGGTCAGGGGTGTGCCGCGGGATCGTCGGCCGGCGCGGGGGCGTCGGTCGCCAGCCGCACCAGCCGGCGGATCGCCGCCGGATCCGGCGCGGGCCAGTCGAAGCCGAGCCCCGCCAGCAGTCGCTCGGTCCGCTCGGAGAGCATGTACAGCGGCGGCCTGTCGTTCGACGCCTCTTCGTCCAGCAGCCCGGTATGCACCAGCAGGTTCATCACCGCGTCCGCATGCTCGGGCGCGTCGCGCAGCGCCAGCAGGCCGTCGAGGAAGGTGTCCGACGGGACGCCGCGGATCCGCAGGCCCTCGGTCGATTCGGCGAGGAAGGCGGACAGCCGCACATGGTGCGGATTGTGCAGGTGGAAGGTCTCGTTCCCCAGCGCCTCCTGCTCGCACAGCAGGACGATGGCCTGCGCCAGCCGGTCGACGAAGGTCAGCTCCGCGACGTCCAGGTAGTCCGGGACCATGCCCAGCGCGATGCAGGCCCTGGTGCGCTGGTAGAACGCGTTCTCGACGATGTTCTTCTGCAGCACGCCGGTCCGCGAGTGGTAGGTGATGTTGCCGACGCGATGGATGCTGGCGACGCCCCCGCGCGCGCGGAACGCGGCCACGGTGCGTTCGGCTTCCAGCTTGGAGCGGATGTAGACGTTGCCCGGTTGCTGGCCGATGTCGATGTCGTCCTCGGTGAAGACCGCCCAGGGCGCGTCGGGCACGCCGTCGGAGATCGAGATGGTCGACACGAAGTGGAAGCGCTTGGGCGATCCCTCGGTCGCGAACGCCAGCAACTGCTCGGTGGAGACGACGTTGGCGCGGTGGAAGTCTTCGTAGGGGCCGTAGTGGCTGACGTTGGCCGCGCTGTGGAGGATGGTGTCCACTTCCGCGGCGAGTCGGCGGTAGACCTCCGGCGCCATGCCCAGGCCCGGCTGGCCGAGGTCGGCGACGACCACCTCCACGCGCCCCGCGCAACGGGCGTGGAACGCCGGGCCGAAGTAGTGGTCCAGCACCTCGCGCAGGCGGCGCTCGGCGTCCTCCCGGTCGGCGCCGCGCACCGGCGCCACGACGCGGCAGTCGCGGGTCGTGACCAGTTCGTGCAGCAGATAGGCGCCCAGGTAGCCGGTGGCGCCGGTCAGCAGCACGCAGCCGTAGGGGACCTGCCGCCGCGCGCCCAGTCGCGCCATCTGCTGTTCGGTGCGCATGCGGTATGCGTCGATGCACGCCTGCAGGGCGGGGTCTTCGATCGCCCGGCGCTGGCGTTCTTCCGCGCTCGCCAGCGCCTGCTTGACCCGCGCGATGCGCTGCTGCAGGGCGTCGCGCGAGGGCCTGAAGTGCTGCGCCTGTTCGGCGACGGTGGGCCAGCGGAAGACATCGCCGATCTGCGCGTCGTAGTGCTTCTGTAGCGCGGCGACCAGGCTGATGGCGGTCAGCGAATGGCCGCCGAGTCCGAAGAAGTTGTCGTGCCGGCCCACGCGATCGAGCTTGAGCGCCCTGGCCCAGATCTCCGCGATCAGGATCTCCGCCTCGCCCACGGGGGGCTCGTGCGCGCGCGCCGCGTAGGCGCTCGCATCGGGCGCCGGCAGCGCCTTGCGGTCCAGCTTGCCGTTGGTCGTCAGCGGCAGCGCGTCCAGCCGCACGTACGCGGCGGGCACCATGTACTCCGGCAGCGTCCCGCCCAGGTGCGTCCGCAGCGATTCGGCGTCGATGGCCTCGGCCGAGACCACGTACGCCACCAGCCGCTTGTCGCCCGGCACGTCCTCGCGCGCCAGCACCGCCGCGTCGCGCACGCCCGGGTGGCGCGACAGGCAGGCTTCGATCTCGCTCAGCTCGATGCGGAAGCCGCGGATCTTCACCTGGTGGTCGCGCCGGCCGACGAACTGCAGCGTGCCGTCCGTGTTCCAGCGCGCCAGGTCGCCGGTGCGGTAGAGCCGCGCGTCCGCGTCGGACGCCGCATCGGGCGCCGCATCGGGCGCCGCATCGGGGGCGAACGGATCGCGGACGAAGCGCTCGGCGGTCAGGTCCGGCCGGTTGAGGTATTCCCGCGCGACCTGGATGCCGCCGATGCACAGCTCGCCTTCGACGCCCCGCGGCGCCAGCCGCAGGTGGGCGTCGAGCACGTAGACGCGCACGCCCGGCAGCGCGCGGCCGATCGGCAGCTCGGTGCCGTCGAGCCCGGCGCCGTCGCGGGTCGTCAGTATCGTCGCGCAGACCGAGGCCTCGGTCGGGCCGTAGTGGTTGCTCAGCACGACGCGGTCGCCGGTGAGCGTAGCGAAGCGCCGGACCTGCTCCAGCGACACGCCTTCGCCGCCGAACATCATCAGCGTCAGGTCGGGCAGCACCGGCGCGTCGCTGTCCGCGCGCTGTTCGATGAAGCCGTCGGTCCAGCGCCGCCACAGCGCGGCCGGGGCGTCGATCGCGGTGACCCGATGCTGGCGACAGAAGCGCGACAGCTCGGTCGGTCCGAGTTCGGTGGGGTCCGGATGCAGCACCAGCGCCGCGCCGACGGCGAGCGCCGGGAACACGTCGCCCACCGACGCGTCGAAGATCAGCGGCGGGATCATCAGCAGGCGCTGGCCGGCGAACGCGTGGCGCGCGAGGAAGCCCTGCACCAGGTTCATCGCGCCGCGATGCTCGACCACCACGCCCTTGGGCACGCCGGTCGAACCGGAGGTGTAGATGACGTAGGCGGCGTTGTCCGGCCGAAGGTCGACGGCCGGCGGCATGTCGCGCGCCGGCGCCTGGCCGATGTCGAGGATCCGGCCGGCGAGCGCCGGGCGCAGCGCCGCGCACGCGGCGGCCCGTCCGGACAGCGCGGAGGGCGCGACCAGCGCCAGCACCGCCGCGTCGTCGAGCATGTAGCCGAGGCGATCGTCGGGATAGCCCGGGTCCAGCGGCACGTAGGCCGCGCCCGCGGCGAGGATCGCGAGCAGGCCCACGATCGACTCGGCCGAGCGGTCGGCGAGCAGCGCGACGCGCGACTCCGGGCCCGCGCCGAGCGCGCGCAGCCGTTCGGCGAGGCCGTTGGCGCGCAGGGTCAATGCGCGGTAGCTCAGTTCCGCGCCGGGTTCGATCACCGCGATCGCATCGGGCGTGCGGGCCGCCTGCGCGGCGACGAGGTCGTACAGGCCGACGCTCGCGCATGCGATGCCGGGCCCGCCGTCGCCCAGCGCCAGCAGCGCGCGGCGTTCGATGTCGTCCGGCAGGTCGATCAGGTCCACCGGCTGGTGTTCGTCCGCCGCCATCGCCGCGAGCACGCGCTGCAGATAGCCCGCGTGCCGTTCGATCGTGGCCCGGTCGAACAGCGCGGTGGCGTAGTCCAGGCCGCCGACGATCCGGTCCCCGCCTTCGCCGATGTTGAGGGTCAGGTCGAACTTGGCCGTGTCGTAGAGGGTCTCCAGCGGCGCCATGGTCAAGCCGCCGAAGTCGAGCGCGCCCTCGGTCATGTCCTGCCACGCCAGCATCGCCTGGAAGATCGGCGCATGGGCCAGGCTGCGCGGCGGCTTGACGATCTCCACCACCTGTTCGAACGGCAGTTCCTGGTGGTCCTGGGCGTCCAGCGTCGCGAGCTTCACCCGTTCGAGCAGTTCCGACACGCTGCCCGAGACCTCGATGCGCAGCGCCAGGGTGTTGACGAAGAAGCCGACGAGGTTCTCCAGCGCCGGATGCCGGCGGTTGGCGACCGGCGTGCCGACCACCACTTCGGCCTGCCCCGACAGCCGCGACAGCACCGTCGCCCACGCCGCCAGCACGATCATGAACAGGCTCATCCCGTGGCGCCTGCCCAGGGCCTTGAGCGCGTCGGTCAGCGCCGCGTCCAGCGCGATCGGCACCCGGTCTCCGGCGAAGCTCTGCTGCGCCGGGCGCGGCCGGTCGGTCGGCAGCTCCAGCAACGTCGGCGCGCCGGCCAGGGTGCGGCGCCAGTAGTCGTTCTGCTTCTCCAGCGCCTCGCCGCGCAGCCAGTGCCGCTGCCACAGCGCGTAGTCGGCGTACTGGATCCGCAGCGGCGGCAGCGGATCGTCGCCGCCTTCGCGATAGCTGCGGTACAGCGCGCCCAGTTCGGAGGACAGCAGCCCGAGCGACCAGGCGTCGGAGACGATGTGGTGCATCGTCAGCAGCAGCGCGTGCTCGTCGTCGGCCATGCGCACGAGCTGGCCGCGGAACAGCGGGCCGCGCTCCATGTCGAAGGGCCGGTGGGCTTCGTCGGCGATGCGTCGGGCCAGCGCCTCGTCGGCGCGGGGATGATGGCGCAGGTCGTGCTCCTGCAGCGAAAACCCGCTGTCGGCCGGCGCGATGCGCTGGACCGGATCGTCGCCGACGCGATGGAACGTCGTGCGCAGCGCTTCATGCCGGAACACGATGCGGTCGAGGGCGCGGCGCAGCGCCGTCGGGTCCAGTGCGCCGCGCAGGCGCAGCGCCAGCGCCATGTGGTAGGCCTCGCTGAAGCCCTCCATCCGGGTCAGGAACCACAGCCGCTGCTGGGCGAAGGACAGGCGCAGCGCCTTTTCGCGATCGGCGACCGGGATCGCGGCGTCGTCCGCCACCGTCGCCGCACGCAGCCTTGCCTCCTCCTGCAGGCGCTTGGCGAGCGCGGCGCGGAGCAGTTGTTCACGCGTGGGAGTGGACATGTCCTGACAAGGTCCTTCTTCGATCACCCGGGAAGCCACCCGCAGACCGGTGAGACCGGCAAGCGCTCCCGTCTCCGGAAGCGGCATTCGACTGCGTGCGGGAAACGAGAGCCGATGTCGCGCATGTCGACGTGGCGCCCGGCGCGCCCAAGTATAAACATCGCGACCCTGCGACGCGCCAAGCTGAAGCCCGGCGCAGGCCGCGGCCCGCGCGCGCTGCGCAACGCGCGCGTCCGGGCGCGATCGCGACCCCCTGCGCGCGGCGGCGGTGCGCATTCGGCGTCGGCGATGCGTGCCGTTCCGACGTCGGCCGCGGCCGGGGCGCCGCGTCGTGCTGCGGCGCACGCACGCACGCAGGCCGGCGGGCGAGGCGCGGGGAGGACGAGCGCGATCCCGCTAGGCGGTGCGGGCATCGATGTCGGCGCCCAGCGCGTCGAACTGCGGACGATCGTGGTCGCCATCGATTGCGGCTCGCCGTGCGGCCTCCGTGCCGGTGGGCGCATGCGGGCGCGGACCGGCCCTCGGGCGGAACCGGGGCGACGAGGCCGGCGGCCCGGACCGCGTCGTCATGGGAGGCCGGGTCCCGGCGCCCGCTGCGGATCTATTTGCACTAAATTGGTGCGATGCCCCTCGACACCGCCGCCTTCGACGCCCTGTCCACGCCCGTGGCGTGGTGCGACGCGGCGGGGCGGGTCGAAGGCGGCAACCTGGCGCTGGCGCGCTGGCTGGGGGTCGGCACGCGCCGGCTGCCGGGGCTGCCGCTGGGCGCGTTCGAGATCGAGGGGCGCACCCTCGCCCGGGCGCTGGCCGAGCCGCCGGGCGACCAGCTCCGGCTGCGCCGCCTGCGCTTCGCCTTCCCCGGCAGCGAGGCGCCGCGCTACGCCGATGCGCTGCTGACCCGCCGCGAGGACGGCGGCTGGTGGCTGGAGGCGCACCCGGTCGACGAATTCCCCGGCGACGACCCGGCCACGGTGCTGCCGTCGGCGTTGTCGGCCGCGCTCAAGGGCCTGGCCCACGAGCTGCGCAATCCGCTGGCCGGGCTGAAGGGCGCGGCGCAGTTGCTGGCGCGGCGCGCGGCCGACGAGGAATCGCGCGAGCTGACCGGGCTGATCGAGTCGGAGGTGGCGCGGCTCACCGACCTCATCGACCGCCTGCTCACGCCCGCGCCGGCGCGCCCGCACGAGCCGCTCAACATCCACGTCGTGCTCGAACGCGTGCTGCGCCTGGCCGAGAACGACGCCGGCTGGGCGGTGAAGCTGGTGCGCGACTACGACCCGTCGCTGCCGGAGCTGGCCGGCGACGCCGACCGCCTGACCCAGGCGGTGTGGAATCTCGTGCGCAACGCGCTGCAGGCCGAGGCCAGCCACGTCAGCCTGCGCACCCGGGTCGAGCGCGGCGTGCGCATCGGCGAGGAGATCCACGCGCGCGTGCTGCGGCTGGAGATCGTCGACGACGGCCACGGCGTGCCGGAAACGCTGGCCGAACAGTTGTTCCTGCCGCTGGTCAGCGGCCGCGCCGAGGGCACCGGCCTCGGCCTGGCGCTGGCCCAGCAGGTGGCGCGCGAGCACCGCGGCTCGCTGAGCTATCGCTCGCGTCCCGGCCACACGGTGTTCGCGCTGCTGCTGCCCTATCCCAACGAACTGCAGCCCAACGAACCGCAGCCCAACGAAGCGCAGCCCAGCGAAGCGCAGGCGAATGTGCCGCAGGCGAACGCACCGCAGACGAACGCGCCGGCGGCCGCGGCCGCCACCGACCCCGCGACGAAGGACCGACGCCACGATGCCACCCTGGACCCTGCGCATGCCGAAGACGCCTGATCCCGCCGCGATGGCCCCCGCGCAGGTCTGGGTGGTCGACGACGACCGTTCGGTGCGCTTCGTGCTCGCCACCGCGCTGCGCGAGGCCGGCTACGACGTCACCGCGTTCGAGGACGCCGCCGCGGTGCGCGCGGCGCTGGACGCGCGCGCCGCGCCCGAGCTGCTGTTCACCGACGTGCGCATGCCCGGCGAGGACGGCCTGGCGCTGCTCGACGCGATCAAGGCGCGGCATCCGCAACTGCCGGTGATCGTGATGAGCGCGTACACCGACGTCGCCAGCACCGCCGGGGCGTTCCGCGGCGGCGCGCACGAGTTCCTGTCCAAACCCTTCGATCTCGACGCCGCGGTCGCGCTCGCCGCGCAGGCGCTCGCGCCCGCGGGCGGCGCGTCGCGGGCGCCCGCGCCCGAGGCCGCCGGCGCCGCCGATGCGCTGGTCGGCGACACCCCGGCGATGCAGGCGCTGTTCCGCGCCATCGGCCGACTCGCGCAGGCGCCGCTGGGCGTGCTGATCACCGGTGAGACCGGCACCGGCAAGGAGCTGGTGGCGCGCGCGCTGCACCGCGAATCGCCGCGCGCGCGACGGCCGTTCGTCGCGCTCAACACCGCGGCGATCCCGTCGGAACTGCTGGAGAGCGAACTGTTCGGCCACGAGGCGGGCGCGTTCACCGGCGCGGCGAAGCGCCACACCGGTCGCTTCGAGCAGGCCGACGGCGGCACCCTGTTCCTCGACGAGATCGGCGACATGCCGCTGCCGCTGCAGACGCGGCTGCTGCGCGTGCTCGCCGAGGGCGAGTTCTTCCGGGTGGGCGGCCGCGAGCTGATCCGGGTCGACGTGCGGGTGATCGCCGCGACCCACCAGGACCTCGACGCGCTGGTCGCCGAAGGCCGCTTCCGCGCCGACCTGCTGCACCGGCTCGACGTGGTCCGCCTGCGCCTGCCGCCGCTGCGCGAGCGGCGCGAGGACATCCCGAAACTCGCCGAGCGCTTCCTGCGCGCGGCGGCGGAGAAGTTCGACGCGCCGGCCAAGCGCTTCGCGCCGTCCGCGCTGTCGCGGCTGCAGGCGCATGCGTGGCCGGGCAACGTGCGCGAGCTGGAGAACCTGTGCTGGCGGCTGGCCGCGCTGGCGCCGGGCGACGCCATCCGGGTCGCCGACCTGGAGGCGGCCTCGCTCGCGGTGGCCGCGCCGCCGGCCGCGCGCGGCGACGAACACGACTGGGAAGCCGCGCTCGCGGCGTGGGCGCGCGCGCGCCTGGACGCCGGCAGCACGGATCTCCATGCCGAGGCGCGCGAGCGCTTCGACCGCGCCCTGCTCGACGCCGCGCTGGCGCACACCGGCGGCCACCGGACGGACGCCGCGAACCGGCTCGGCGTGGGCCGCAACACGCTCACCCGCAAGCTCGGGCCGGGGCGGCGCACGCGTCGCGGCTGAACCGTCGCCGCGCCCAGCGCGCGTCCGCAGGTCGTGATCCGTACGCCGCGATCTGGACTCCGTGATCTGCACTCCGCGATCCGGACTCCGCGATCCGCACCGGCGGATCGTGCAGAACCCCGGGTGCGCCGCACGGTCTATGCTGTCGGTTCCCCCGCACCCGGAGTGTCGAGCATGACCGCGATCCGCATCCTCTCGCTCACCGTCCTGTGCTGCGCGCTCGCCGCCTGCGCCAGCGCGCCGCCGCCGAAACCCGCGCCCGCGCCGCAGCATCGCCTGCAGCGCGCAACGGCCAACATCGGTCCGGCTTCGGCCAGCCTCGTCAGCGGCTCGCTGGCGATCACCGCCATCGACGGCGGCGTGCGCATCGAGGGCGACCTCGGCGGCCTCTCGCCCAACGGCGCCAACGCGATCCACGTCCACGAGCGCGGCGACTGCTCCGCGGCCGACGCCAGCAGCGCCGGCGGCCACTTCAATCCCGGCGGCATGCCGCACGGCCAGGCCGGCGCAGGCCCGCACCATCTCGGCGACATGAACAACCTCCGCGCCAACGCCGAAGGCGTCGCCCATGTCGACATCCGCCTGCTCGGCGTCACCCTCGGCAGCGGCGCGGCCAACGACGTGCTCGGCCGCGCGATCGTCGTCCACGCCAACGCCGACGACTACCACAGCCAGCCCGCCGGCAACGCCGGCGCCCGCGTCGGCTGCGGCGTGATCGACGTCGCGCGCTGACCGCGGAGCGCGGACAGCGCATCGCGGGCCGGCGGCAGGTGGCCGCCGACCCGCGTCTCCCCGCGCTCAGGGCTTCGGCGCGCGGGCGATGTAGTCCAGCAGCGCGGCGTCGAGCGCGCCGCTGCTGCGTCCGATCGACAGCAACGCGGCTTCGAGCCCCGCAGCCGACGGCGAGGTCGCCGTCGCCGATTGCCCGGCGACCGCGGACTCGATCCGCAGCGCATCGCCGTGGACGACCTGGCGCGACACCGTGCCGTCGCCGTGGAACTGTTCGAGGAGGATGCCGTTGTAGCCCAGCGCCGGCGGTGCATCGGCTGTCGCGGCGATCGCGCGGCCGGTCGCGGTCGCCGAATCGAGCCGCTTGCGCACGACCTCGTACACCGGTCCTGGCAGCACGGTGACGGTCGGGTTCGGACGTCCCGAGAACAGCAGGTAGGTCACCCGGAACTGCGCGCCGGGCGCCATCGGCCGGGCGTCGTCGGCGATGCGCGCGTTCGGGCCGGCGGCGAGGGCGGGCAGGCCGCCGACGACGGCCAGCGACACGGCGACGGCGAGGCGAAGGACGGAATGCGGAATGTTCATGTGGGCCTCCCTGGCGCCGCGATCAGTTGATGCGTTCATGGCCGTAGCCGTCGGCGATGTCCGACCAGGCCAGGAAGAAGCCGCAGAAGTTGGCGTAGCCGCCGCGGTTCGCCGTGCGTGGGTCGGTGATGATGTTGCCGCTGTTGTCGCGGTTGGTGGCCGCGGTGCCGCCGGGCTTGTGGCTCCAGGTGCCGTCGTCGTCGAGTCGGTACCAGTGGTAGTCGGGAGTGGACCCGACGTAGCCGGTCACCAGCGCCAGCCCGCCCTTGAAGTCCAGCGGCCAGTCGGGGTAGTAGCCGATCGGCTGCAGGCCGTCGGCGATCGCGGCGGCGATCATCGCCGGGCAGGTCATCGAACTGCTTTGCGCGCCGGCGGCGCGGCCGGGCTGGGCGAAGGTGTTGGTGGCGCGGTTGTTGGCGTAGTTGTAGCAGTTGTTGTTGTACTGCCGCGTGCCGCCGTCGTTCCAGAACGTCGGGTGGTACAGCGGTTTGCCCGGGTTGAGGACCGTCCAGACCTCCCAGTTGGGCAGCGCGCGGTTGAAGACGTAGACCTCGTCGAGGCGGTCGTTGAAGCGGTAGCCGGAATAGTCCTTGTGGCCGCCGATGTAGAACGGCAGGTCCGTGTTGTCGATGTTGCCCATCTTCGGCGTGAGCAGGCCGGTCTGGTAGCCGTCGATGTAGAAGGCGATGTTGACCGGCCACGACGTGCGGTTGACCGACACCGCGACGTGGTGCCACTGGTTCCGGGTGAGCGTCATCGTCCCGTCCGACACGTAGTTGAGCCAGCCGGTCTCGTCGGCCAGTTGCAGCAGCAGCTTGTTGCCGCCCTCCACCGCGAACGCGTAGCCGCGGCCGTTCGAGCCGCGGTTGTCGACGATGGTCTTGACCGAGCGGCCGGTGTCGTTGATGCGGACCCACGCGGTGATCGTGAAGCTGCCCGTGCCGAAGTTGAGGTTCGACGAATTGGGCACCTGGACGTACTTGTCGCCGGTCAGATCGACCGCGTTGTCCGTCCACCCCCAGCTATCGGGATTGGCGCCGTAGACGCGGCCGTTGCGCGCGTAGCCGCTGGTGTCCGGCGCCATCCGGTAGGTGAACAGGTTGATCGTGCTCAGGTGCCACTCGCCGACCAGGCCGTTTGTCACCCGGTTGGGCACGGCCTGGCTGGCCGAGACCGGCAGCAGGAGCGCGCCGATCGCCAGCAGCGATTTGAATGCGGACTTCATGCCATCTCTCCTTGATGTCGCCGCCACCGTCGCCCCGGTGGCCGGGGGCGGGCAGGCACGAACGCGGCGGCGATCCGTGCTGCGCGCACCCGGAGTATAGCCCCGCGCGGTCGCCGCGCAGGGACGTCCGCGGCCGCCGTCCGCCGGCGGGATCAGCCCAGCAGCGCGCGCGGATCCTGCGCGCCGGCGCAGGGCACCGTGCGCACGTCGAGGCCGTGGACCTTGAGGATCGCGAGCAACTGCCGCTGGCGCGCGCGGAACACGTCGAAGCGGCGATCGAGGCGGCCGTCGTCGCGCTCGTCGCCGGCGTAGCGGCGGCGCCAGGCGTCGCGATCGAAATCGGCGACGTCGACATGGCCGCCGCGGTAGCGCAGCAGCGGTTCGGGCGGCGCGTCGAGCCACGCGTCCTCGCCGGGCGCGAGCAGCGCGGTCTCGATCAGCGGCCACAGCCCGCCGAGGCCGACGTGGCGGTACTGCAGCGCCATCATCGCCGCGAGGTCGTAGGCGGTGAGGTAGCGGGCGTGTTCGATCCGCGCGTCGAAGGCGTCCTGCGCGGCGAGCGCGGTCTCGGCGTCGGCCATGCCGCGTTCGAGCAGCGCGTGCTCGTACGTCGCGGCGACCGCGGTCGCCACCGGGGCCGCGCCGACCAGCAGGAACGGCACCACCCGCAGCGGGCCGCCGTGCAGCTCCAGTTCGGCGCGCAGCGGCGCCGGCACGGTGCCGTCCGCATCGGCGCCAAACGCGATCACCCGCGGCCCGCCGTCGCCCTGCGGCGCGCGCGCGTGCAGTTCCTCCAGCCGCCGGTGCAGCGGCCAGCCCGGGCGCAGCATCTCCGCCGGGTCGTAGTGCGCGCCGGCGAGGACGAGGTCCATCGACGCGGCGTCGGCGCTGAGCGCGGCGAGGCCGCGTCCGACGAATCCGGCCAGCATGCCGGCCTCCGCCTGGCGCAGGGCGGCGCGACCCGGCTGGGTGCCGGGCGCCAGTTCCAGCGCGAGTGCGCCGCGGACCACCATGCGCGGCGTGGCGGCGGGAAGGGACGACGGTTCTGCGGACATGGTCTCGTTGGCCGGGGCGGCGGGCAGGGGTACACTCGTGCATTATCCGCCGTTCGTCCGCCTCCGTCGGCGTTCGCCGCGTTCTAGAGGCGAAGCTCGACGGATTGCGGGTTCAATCAGAAGCCCTGCCGCGGCCGTCGCGGCCTTCCCTGCCGAGGTGCCCGATGCTGCATGGTCGTCCCGTCGCCGTCCTGGGCGGCGCCCGCATTCCCTTCTGTCGCCAGAACACGGCCTACGCCGACGTCGGCAACCTCGGGATGAGCGTCCGCACGCTGGGCGCGGTGGTCGAGAAGTTCGGCCTCCAGGGCCAGGTGCTGGGCGAAGTGGCGATGGGCGCGGTGCTCAAGCACAGCAGCGACTGGAACCTCGGCCGCGAGGCCGCGCTGTCCTCAGGCCTGTCGCCGCTGACCCCGGGCATCTCGGTGCAGCGCGCCTGCGGCACGTCGCTGGACACCGTCATCCTGGTCGCGAACAAGATCGCGACCGGGCAGATCGAGGTCGGCATCGGCGGCGGCTCGGACACCACCTCCGACGTGCCGATCGCGGTGAGTCCGAAGCTGCGCCGCCGGCTGCTGTCGGCCGCGGCGGCGAAGTCGACGATGGACCGCATCGCGCGGCTCACCAGCGGCTTCTCCTTCGGCGAGCTCAAGCCGGAATTCCCGGGCGTCGGCGAGCCGCGCACCGGCAAGTCGATGGGCCAGCACTGCGAGGACATGGCCAAGGAGTGGAACATCGGCCGGGTCGAGCAGGACGAATGGGCGCTGTCGTCGCACAGGAAGCTCGGCGCCGCCTACGAGCGCGGCTTCTTCGACGACCTGGTGGTGCCGTTCCGCGGCGTCGCCCGCGACAACATCCTGCGCGCCGACACCACGCTGGAGAAGCTGGCCTCGCTCAAGCCGGCGTTCGACAGGACCTCCGGCCGCGGCACGCTGACCGCCGGCAATTCCACGCCGCTGACCGACGGCGCCTCGGCCTGCCTGATCGCTTCCGAGGACTGGGCCGCGCAGCACGGCCACGAAGTGCTGTGCCGGATCCGCGACGCGCACGTCGCCGCGGTCGATTTCGTCCACGGCGAGGGCCTGCTGATGGCGCCGACCGTGGCCGTCGCCGAGATGCTCAAGCGCAACGGCCTCACCCTGCAGGATTTCGACGTCTACGAGATCCACGAGGCGTTCGCCGCGCAGGTGCTGTGCACGCTGCGCGCGTGGGAGAGCCCCGAATACTGCCGCGACCGCCTCGGCCTCGACGCGCCGCTGGGCAGCATCGATCCGGCGAAGATCAACCCGCTGGGCTCGTCGCTGGCGACCGGCCATCCCTTCGCCGCCACCGGCGCGCGCATCGTCGCCACCGCCGCGAAGGAACTGAAGGAGCGCGGCGGCGGCCGCTGCCTGGTGTCGATCTGCACCGCCGGCGGCATGGGCGTGGTGGCGATCCTGGAGCGCTGAGCGCATCGCGGACGCGTGGCGACGCGTCGCTGCGCGTCCGCCGCATCGCGAGATGTCCCGCCTGCGGACGCAACCTCCGGTGACGCCGGTGACGGGCGACCGTGGCCGGTTTCGTCCAACCCCGTTCCGCGATCCGATACGTTTCCCGACGGCACGCTCCGACGGCGCGCTTCGATTGCATGGCGCCGCCGGCCCGCCCTCAACGGATCTTCAACGGGGATTGATCATGCGTCGCATCGTCTCGAATCTGCTGGTCTGCGGCCTGGTCGCCGCCCTTTCGTTCTCCCTCGCCGCCTGCAGCAAGCAGGAAAGCGCCAGCGCCGGGTACGCATCGCGCGAGGTCGCCGACAAGGCCATGGCCGGCGGCGCGATGCCTGCCGCCGCGCCCGCCGCGCCGGCCGAAGCACAGATGGCGGCCGCATCCGACGCGGCCGCGAACGGCATCGCCGAGGACGCCGCCGCCCGGCGCGAGGCCGACGACGGCGTCGAAACCGCGACCACGGTCGACGCCGGCCAGCTCAGTTCCAGCGCCGCCACCTACAAGGACGGCACGCGCAAGTTCATCCGCACCGCGCAGGCGCAGTTCCGGGTCAAGGACGTCTACGATTCGGCGCTCGCGATCGAGGACGTCGCCGCGCAGCAGGGCGGCTTCGTCGTGGACAACAACCTGTCGGCGCAGACGCTGAGCAGCCAGCGCCGCCCCGCCGGCGACGGCAAACTGATCGAACTGACCGAATACCAGGTGCGCGGCAGCCTCACCGTCCGCGTGCCCAGCGACCACACCCAGGACTTCCTGCGCGCGATCGCGAAGCAGATGGAATTCCTCGACCAGCGCGCGTTCCAGGCCGCCGACGCGCAGTTCGACCTGCTGCGCCGGCAGCTCGCCTGGCAGCGCGAGCAGGACGCGCAGCGCGAACTCGGCGACGCGATCCGCGGCGGCGACCGGCTCGACCGCAAGGCCGACGTGATCCAGGCCCGCAGCGGCGCGCGCCAGCAGCGAGACGAGGCGCTGATCGAGCAGAAGCAGTACGAGGACCGGGTCGACTTCAGCACCATCACGCTGTCGCTGTACCAGTTGCCGAAGATCCGCCAGACCGAGATGACCGACACCGAGGCGGTGTTCCGCGACCATGCGCCGGGCTTCTTCCCGCGGATGTTCGAGGCGATCCGCGCCGGCTGGTACGCGGTGCTCGACGTGGTGGTCGCGGTGACCGCGGCGTGGCCGCTGTGGCTGGCGATCGCGCTGGCGGTGTACGCGGTGCGTCGTTGGCGCGCGCTGCGCCCGCAGCGTCGCCCGCCGCCGATCGGGGAGTGATCCGGAGGTCGACGGCAGCGGCTGCGCGCCGGCGCGCAGCCTGAACGGCGCCGGCGGGCCCGCCTCGTCGCGGGTCCGCTGCTCCGCCACGGCTGCGGGCGCGGACGTTCGATGGCTGCGACGTCGCTGTTGCGCGGAAGGCGCTATCGAAGCCGGCGAGGGACCGACTAGACTGCGGCGGATCGGCCGTCAGGGAAGTCCGCATGCCCTCGTTCGTCCCCTATCCGCCTTCCTCGCGGATCGCGCTGGGCCCGCTGCGCATCGACCTGCGCCGCGACACCGTCGAGGTAGAAGGCGATGCCGGCGGCCTGACCCCGCGCGCCGAGCAACTGCTGCTGCTGCTCGCGCGCTATCCCAACCTGCTGGTCACCCGCGACCAGATCCTGGACACGGTGTGGGCCGGTCGTGTGGTCGAGGACGCGGCGATCAGCCACTGCGTCTGGCAGATCCGCAAGCTGCTCGGCGAGGACGGCAAGCGCATCCTGCAGACCCGCGCGCGCCGCGGCTACGTGCTCGCGGTGGGCGAACACGACTGGCTGCCGGACGAGCCGACGGACCCCCCTGCGGACACCGCCATGCCGGAGGGCGCGATCGCGGCGGACGCCACCGCCCGGGTCGCCGCGACCGCGGATCGCGCGGACGGCGCCGACCCTGTCGATGCCGGCGAGCGTGCGCCCGCCGCCCCCCGGCGCGGTGTTCGTCGCGGCCTGCTCGCCGCCGCCGGCGTGCTCGCGCTGGTCCTGCTGGCCGCGGTCGCCTGGCGGTTCCGCGGGGACGCGCCGGCGCCCGTCGCCGCCGCGAAGGACGGCCCCATCGCGCTCGCGCCGCAGGTCGACCTGAAGCTGGCGCTGTCGGTGCCGCAGCGGCTGGACTGGCTGCGCGCCAGCCTGCTGCGCGATGTGGTCGATCACGCCTACCTGCGCGGCGGCGGCGTCGTGCTGCTGCAGGCGCCGCCGAAGACCGATCCCTTCCTCGGCCCGCTGCTGCGGATCGATGTCGTTCCGGCCGACAACGGCGACATCGTCGCCGAGCTGGCGCTGAGCGGCGACGGCCGTCGCGCGCAGCGCCGGTTCGCCGGTCCGCCGAGCGAACTGCGCGCGGCGCTCGACGCGCTGCTCGACGCCCGCCTGTCGCCCGCGAAGCGCCGGTCCTCGCCGGTCTCCGACGCGATCGTCGCGGGACGTACGGCCGATCTCGCCTTCGACGGACTTGCCGCGCTCGGCGAATACCGCCGCGCGCTGGGACTGGACCCGACCTCCGTCGACGCCCGGCTGGCGATGGCCGAGCGCCTGTCGGCGCAGGGCGATTCGCTGGAAGCCGAACGCCTGCTCGACGCGATGCGACCCGACGCCGGCTGGACGGTCGCCCAGCGCTGCGCCCATGCCCTGCTGGTGGCCGACGCCGCGCCGGAGCGGTTGCCGGCCGACGCCTGCGAACCGGCGCAGATCCGCGCGCGCATCGATCCGGCCGGCGCCGGCGAGGCGCGCCGGCGGCTGGACGCGCTGGGCGCACGTCCGATGGGCGCATCCGCCTGGGTGCGGGCGCAGGCGATGGCGATCGAGGCGCGCCAGTACCTCGGCCAGCACGCCGAGGCCGAAGGCGTGTCCGCGGATGCCGAACGCATCGCCGCGGCCGCCGGCTGGCGCTGGGCGCAGTGGCGGCTCGCCGCCGAGCGCTGCAAGTCGGTGCTGTACACCGGGCGCAGTGAGGAAGGCCTGCGCTTGTGCAACGACAGCGCCGACGGCCTGGAGGCGGCGGGCGATGGTCTGTCCGCGCTGGCGCCGCGCATCTTCGCGCTGAACACGCAGCGTCCCGAGCCCGGCCCGGCCACGACCGCGCAGCGTGCGCAATACCGCGCGCTGGTCGATCGTGCACGGGCGCTCGGCAGCCCGTTCGCGGAAGTCTGGGCGCTGGACGGGGTGATGGCGCTGGACCGCGACGACCCCGTGCGCTGGGCCGCGGACAAGGCGCGGATCGAGGCGCTGATCGCGCAGCACTACGCGCCGGCCGCGCGCGCCCGCGTGCAGCACGATCTGATCACCGAGGACATCGCCCGCCGCCAGTACCGGGCCGTGCTGGCGAAGCTCGCCGGAAGCGACGCGTCTGCGGACGACCTCGGCACCCTCTACCTGCGCGCGCAGGCGCTGTTCGCGCTCGACGACCTGCCCGGCGCGGTCGCGCAGATCGACGCGATGGAGAAACACGGCTACGACATCGCCGAGACCAATCCCTGCCTGTTCGCCTGGCTGTTCGTGGAGACCGGGGACGCCGCGCGTGCGCGGGTGGTGCTCAAGGGATGCCCGTTCGAAACCTGGGAGGCCGCGTCGATCGGCGGCCTGCGCGGCGACTGGGGCCTGCTGGCGAAGGCGGGGCTGTCGCGCCTGGCGGGAGAACCGCAGCGCGCATGGCCGATGGTCCGACCGCGGATCGAGGCGCTGCTGGCGACCCCCGACCTCGGCCGCCTCGACGCCGAGGCGCTGGCGTTCCTGGCGCGCCACGCCACGGCGATGCCCGGCGCCGACCCCGCGCTGCTCCAGCGCGCGCTGGCGCGCACCTCGGCGCTGTCCGAACGCGACGGCGCCGGCCCCAACCTGCGCTTCGGCGTGCACGTGCTGCGCTGGCGGCTGTGCCGGATCGAGCGCCGGCCCGACTGCGGCCCGGTGCTGCCGGCATGGGCCGGGGACGATCGCTTCGAGGCCCGGCTGGCCCGGCAATTCGCCGACGCGCTGCCCGCGCGTCCCTGAACGACGCCGGATAACCGCCTGATTCCACGGCGAAAGAGGGAAACGAGAGAAAACCGACAGGACATCGAGAGGACGGCGCGGCGAACGACCGGAAACGTGTCGGCGTCCGGCAGGGGCGGGGGGAACCTCCGCAGGACACCCCTCACCACAGCGCAAGGAACTCTCGCCATGTCCAGACACGAAGTGAACCACCTCGGCGTGCCGCCGATGGACCTGACCATCACCGAAGCCGGCCCGGGCAAATTGAAGGTGGAGCTGAACGTGCCGCGCAGCAGCGGCTCGCAGGACAACATCCCGTTCCTGGAGGTCACCCGCAACGAACAGCAGACGCTGCTCAACGGCGCCCGCCAGGACATGCTCAGCAAACTCAGCCAGTCCGGTTTCCAGATCGGCGACATCAAGGTCAGCACCGGCGGCGAACGCAGCCAGCACGGTGGCCTGTCCGGCGGCGCGATCGTGCCCGAGGCCGCCGGCAAGCTCGAGTTCGAGATCAAGTCCGACAGCAAGATCCAGGGCAACGTCGAAACGGTCCTGCGGAACAATCCCGACCTGGCCAAGGCGATCCGCGAAACCGAGCAGAACTTCGACACGCGCCGGCAGGACATCTACGAGTCCCGCGCCCGCGAGTGGCATCGCAACGGCGGCGCGACCATCCAGGGCCAGAACGGCGAGACCTACCACGTCGGCGCCGACGCGGCGAAGAACTACATCAACGAACGCCATCCGCTGAACCCGTGGAAGCGGGTCAGCGCCGAGGACGGCGGCCTGCAGGTCGCCGACGCATCCGGACTGGTGCCCGGCAACGATCGCCTCAACCGCCAGTTCGAGCAGGCGCTGAAAGGCACCAACGGCGACCGCGACGCGGCGGCGGTCGCGGTCGACGCCATCAGCAAGGCGCCCGGCTACAAGCCCGACCAGGACATCGCCGTCGTGGCGGGCCGCAACGGCAACCTGATCGCCACCCAGGGCCAGGGCGACACCGCGGTGAACGTCGCGGTGCCGCAGGCGCAGCCGGGCGATTTCCAGCGCGTCTCGCAGCAGATGGCGCAGGCGCCGCAGCAGGTCGAGATGGCGCAGGCGATGGAGCAGCCGCAGCGTTCGCGCAGCGTCTGACCGCGCTCGCGCGATCCGCAACGACGACGGGCCCGCGCGTGCGGGCCCGTCGCATCCGCGCGACCTTCAGCGCCTGGTCGCGGCGTCGCGGCGGCCTTCGTCCAGCGTCCAGCCGATGAGCTGCGTGGTCACCGCGCCGAGGCCCTGCGCGAACGCGCGATCGACCGCGGTCACGGCAGTGCCGTCGGCAGGCGCGTCGGCCTCGAACACCCGGCTGGCGACGACGCGATCGTCGTCGTTGCGCACCAGTCGCGCGCCGAGCGCGATGCGCGCCGTCGGCCGCGCCTCGTCGGCGTAGTCGGCCTCGAACCGGCGCAGGTCGAGCAGCAGTTCGTAGTCGGCGCCCACGCCCTCGCCGCGGCGGCCGACCCCGGCGACGCGGCCGCTGTCGCCGAACGCGCGCAGCAGCGTGTCGAGCACGAGGTCGGGCGCCGGCTGGGTCCACGCCGCGCCCTTGTAGACCTGCAGCTCGCCCGGCTGCGGACGCACCAGGATCCGGGCGCTGTCGTGCGCGTCGTCCGCGTACGGGCGCGCGATGCGCAACTGCCAGTTCGCCTGCGGCCAGGCCGGATCGGTCGCGACCACGGCCTCGGGCCGGTACAGCGCGATCGGTTCATGCTTGGGCAGCACGCCGCAGCCGGCCAGCGGCAGCAGCGCGAGGGCGAGCGCGCACGCGCGCAGCGTTCGGGAAGGGCGGGTCATTTCGGCTCGAACTCCTTCGGATTCTGGCGGCCCAGCACGTAGCCGGCCGGATTCTCGTCGAGGCGCGCGCTGATCCGGCGCAGGTCGCGGACCAGCGCGCGCAGTTCGTCCAGCGTCGGCCCGACCTCGGCGAGGCCGTCGCGGGTGAAGCCGCGGATCGCGCCGCGGTTCTCGGCGATCAGCGCATTCGCGTTGCCGGCGGTGGAATCGAGGCGGGCGAGGGTGCTGTCGAGCTTGGCGATCAGCGCCGGCAGCTTGTCGACCAGTTCGCGATCGACGTCGGCGATCGCGGCGTTGGTGGTGTCGAGCGTCGCGGACAGCTTCTCGCTGGAGGTCCGCGCGTTGGCCAGCAGCGCGCCGATGTCCTCGCCGTGGTCGCCCAGCGCCCTGGAGGTCTGCTCCAGGTGCGCCAGCGTCTTGTGGATGTTGGCGATGTTCTCGTCGCTGAGCACCTCGTCGAGGCGCGCGACCAGGCGGTTCGCGGTTTCGGCGATGTTCTGCAGCGCCGAGGCTTCGGTCAGGATCACCGGCGCCCGGTCCGGGTCCTTCGACACCAGCGGCGGCGCGTCGGGCGTGCCGCCGGTGAGCTGGATGAACGCGGTGCCGGTCAGGCCGGTGAACGAAAGCTTGGCGCGGGTGTCGACCTTCACCGGCGTGGTCGCGCGCAGCTTGACGTGGGCGACGACCTTGCGCGGGTCGTCCGGCGCCAGGCTGAGGTCGGCGACGGTGCCGACGCTGATGCCGTTGTACTGCACGCTGCCGCCTTCGGTCAGGCCGGTGACGGCCTCGTCGAAGATCACGTCGTAGTAGCGCCAGTCCTTGTCCGAGGAATACTTGGCCGCCCACAGTCCGAACAGCAGCAGGAAGGCGGCGGTCGCCAGGGTGAAGGCGCCGATCAGCACGTAGTTGGCGCGGGTTTCCATCTCATGCTCTCCCGGTCATGGGGCCGGTCGCGGGCGGCCGGTGCCGCCTTCGCGGACGCCGCGCGCGGCGCGGCCGCGCGGGCCGTTGAAGTATTCCTGGACCCAGGGATGGTCGAGGCGCTCGATCTCGGCGATCGGGCCGACCGCGATCACCCGCTTCTCGGCCAGCACCGCCACCCGGTCGCAGATGGCGTACAGGGTATCCAGATCGTGGGTGATCAGGAACACGGTCAGCCCCAGCGCCTGCTGCAGCGTGCGGGTGAGCCGGTCGAACGCGGCGGCGCCGATCGGATCGAGGCCGGCGGTCGGTTCGTCGAGGAACAGCAGCGGCGGATCGAGCGCGAGCGCGCGCGCCAGGCCGGCGCGCTTGCGCATGCCGCCGGACAGTTGCGACGGCAGCTTGTCCAGCGCATCCGGCGGCAGGCCGGACAGCTTCACCTTCAGCAGCGCCAGTTCGTACAGCAGGGTCTCGGGCAGGTCGGGGTGGTGTTCCTTCAGCGGCACCTGCACGTTCTCGCCGACGGTCAGCGACGAGAACAGCGCGCCGTCCTGGAACAGCACGCCGGTGTTGCGTTCGATGTGCTGGCGGTCGGCCTCGTCGCGCGAGCGGCCGTTCACGCCGAGCACCTCGATGGTGCCGGCGTCGGGTTCGCGCAGGCCGATGATCGAGCGCATCAGCACCGATTTGCCGCTGCCGGAGCCGCCGACCACGCCGAGGATCTCGCCGCGGCGCACGTCGAGGTCGAGGTCCTCGTGCACGATCTGGTCGCCGAAGCGGTTGCGCAGGCCGCGGACGCGGATCACGGGGGTGTCGTCGGCGGGCGTCACGTGGGGCGCTCCGTGGGGGGCGGGTATGGGGGATGGGCTTTCGGGAGGGCCTGGAATGTTTTTCGCGCTGGGGCGCGAGTCACTTTCTTTGGCGCAAAGAAAGTGACCAAAGAAAACATGTCAGGTCCAGGGCACATCTGCCATCTGGGAAGTGGCCGGGATTTTTCGATGAGACCTCCGTGTCTCATCGAAAAACGACGCGCGTCCTGCGCGTCGCCCTTCGGGTCTCCGACCGCATTGCCGTCGATGGCGGCGGATCGCCCATCGACACGATCCGCGCCGGGCATCGAATGGAATCCGGCGCGCAGGCGCTCCCGGCGACCCGCCCCGCCGTGGATGCCGCGGCCTTCAAGGCTTGCCGCCACGTCCACCGGCCGGGGCCATGGCGGCATTGCCGTGTGCTTGTGCGCGCTTCGTTTCGACGCCGCGTCCGCGATCGCGCGCCACGTATCGATCGGGCACCCGGCGGGCGACGCACAGGACGTGCGTCGTTTTTCGACGAGGCAGGACGCCTCGTCGAAAAATGCCGGCCACCTCTCCGGCGGCAGATGTGCCCTGGCCCCAAGTGTTTTCTTTGGTGACTTTCTTTTCAAAAAGAAAGTCACTCGCGCCCCAGCGCGAAAAACATTCCGGGCCTTCCCGCAAGCCAAAAACCCGTCGAAAGGAGGCAGGAGAGCGATCATCTCACCACCCCATGTGCATGAACCAGATCGCCGCGAGCGCATCCAGCACGATCACCAGCGAAATGGTCTGCACCACGCTGGACGTGGTGCGCTCGCCCACCGACTGCGCGCTGCCGCTGACCTGCAGGCCTTCGAGGCAGCCGATCAGGCCGATCACCATGGCGAAGATCGGCGCCTTCGACATGCCGACCAGGAAATGCCGCAGCTCCATCGTCTCGTGCATCCGCGTGAAATAGGCCTGCGGCGGGATGTCGAGGCTGGTCATGCCCACGAACACGCCGCCGAGCAGGCCGGCGAGCATCGCCAGGAAGGTCAGCAGCGGCAGCATCGCGAGCAGCGCGAGCACCCGCGGGATCACCAGCAGGTCGACCGGGTCCAGGCCGAGGGTGCGGATCGCGTCGACTTCCTCGCGGGTCACCATCGCCCCGATCTGCGCGGTGAACGCGCTGGCGGTGCGGCCGGCGAGGATGATCGCGGTCAGCAGCACCGCGAACTCGCGCAGGAACGAGATGCTGACCAGTTCGACCACGTACACGGATGCGCCGAAGTCGGCGAGGATGTTCGCGCCGAGGAAGGCGATGACCGCACCGACCAGGAACGACAGCAGCCCGACCAGCGGCACCGCGTCGAGACCGACCTGCTCCATGTGGTAGACGGTGGAGGTCAGGCGCAGGCGCCGCGGCTGCACCAGCGTGCGCCCGAGCTTGACCAGGGTCTCGCCGAGGAAGCTCACCAGCGACACCACCTCGCGCACTTCGTGCTGCATCGCGCGACCGAGACGCTCCAACGCGTCGGCGACGCCGTAGCTGCGGGTCGGCTTCGGACGGCCATCGCGCACGTCCTCGATCGCCTGCACCAGGGCGCGGTGTTCTTCGCGGAAGCGCAGCGCCTCGTCGGGCAGGCCCCGGCGCGCGGCGCAGCGGAGCAGTTGCAGCACGCCCAGCGAATCGAGCCGGACCACGGCGTCGGCGTCGAGCGTGCGCACGCCTTCGGGCAGCGCGCGCAGGGCGTCGCCGATCGCCGTCGCGTGGCCCAGCGTCCACTCGCCGTACAGGCGGACCAGGCCGCTGTCCTGCGGATCGCGCTCGATGCGCGGGCGGTCGGCGGTCGGTGGCGGCATGCGGCGTCAGTCCCCGGTGGCCGCAGGCGACGGCGCCGGCGGCGCTTCGGGCGTGGCGGCGGCCTGCGCGGCGAGGGCCGCCGTCCGCAGCGTCTGCGCCCGCGGCGAAGCCGTCGCGCCGGACACCGCTTCCAGTGCGGCCAGCGCCTCGTCCGGGCGGCCTGCGTCGAGCGCGATCTCGGCCCGCGCGATCGCGCGCGCGGCCGGCGCCGTGGCGGCGATGGCGTCGAGATGCCCCTCCGCCGCCGCCGCATCCCC
>Ga0136846_1237498_pt1 | contig 49223 bp, 44 predicted proteins | sample HopSoiMetagenom2_FD_96841 | JGI IMG/M metagenome (GOLD analysis project Ga0136846, IMG submission 96841) | Grasslands soil microbial communities from Hopland, California, USA - 2 Assembly 2016 (version 4) | ecosystem: Environmental > Terrestrial > Soil > Grasslands | place: USA: Hopland...
CGCCTTGTGGATCTCTCCCAGGAACAACTCGCCCTGCTCGCTGCGGCCGGTGGCGAAGCAGGCTACGCCCAGCAAGAAGAGCGCGCGCAGATCGTGCGGGTCTTCGTCGGCGAGCGGCTTCACCACCTCGAGGACGCGCGTCCAGCGCCGCTGCGAAAGGAGGATGTCGCCGAGATCCGCGCGGGCCTTGCGGTCGTGCGGGTTGAGCAGCAGCACGAGCCTCAGGCGGCGGCCGCGCCGGAAGTCCGCCATCGCCCGCGCCAGAACCCGAACGTGTACCAGTCGGCAAGCGCGTAGGCGGCCAGCAGCACCACGGCGGCGGTCACCGGGCTGCCCGTCAGCATCCAGAGGATGGAGAAGTTGATCCAGCTGCTCATCGCTCCGCATCCTATCCGCGCGCCGCCGCCCCCGAACAGTTCCCGCTGTGGGTGCCGGTGGTCAGCTTGCCAGCGCCAGACGCACCGCGCGCTTGAGCCCCGCGTAAGGCAGCAGCTGCAGCGCTTCCTCTGGCGTGCACCAGCGGTGCGCCTCGTGCTCGTCGGAGAGGCGCGGCTCGCCCTCCACCTGCGCGGCAAAGGCCGTCTCGTGGACGAAGAGCGGCGGCGTGCGGACCCCGAGCGCGAAGGAATGCGCGTAGCCCAGATCGCGTAGAGCGTCGAGGCGCGGCGAGAACCCCGTCTCCTCATGCACCTCGCGCGCGGCGGTCTGCAGCGGGCTCTCGCCCGCCTCGATGCGACCGGTGAGGATCTGCCAGAAGCCCCCGCGTTCGGGAGTGCGCTTGAGCAACAACACCCTGCCGTCCTCGCGAATGAGCGTCACGCTGACGGTGCGCAGCTCGGGCGCGACCTCCGAGACCTCCGCTTCCCACACCTCGCCGGCCTTGAGGGCGAAGACCTCCTCCACCTCGTGCAGCGCGGGAACGTCCTCCTCCATCAACGACTCCAGCGAGACCACCGCCGCGTCGCTGATCCCGCAGGGAACGATGGCGGAGAAGTCGTCCAGATCGGTGTGCACGTTGAAGGCGAAGCCGTGGGAGGTGATCCAGCGCGAGATGTGAACGCCGATGGCGCCGAGCTTGCCGGCGGCGTTCCAGACACCGGTGCGCCCCGCCACGCGGCCTGCCTCGATGCCGTACTCGGCGGCGACCCGGATCATCAGCTCTTCCACCGAGGCCACGTACTTGCGCACGTCCTTGCGGTCGGGCTTGAGGTCGAGGATGGGGTAGCCCACGACCTGGCCGGGGCCGTGATAGGTGACGTCCCCGCCGCGGTCGGTCTCGTAGACGTCGAACCCGCGCGCGGCCAGCACGTCGCTGGGCCAGAGGATGTTGCCCGCCTTCGCCCCGCGCCCCAGGGTGATCACCCGCGGGTGCTCGAGCAGGAGCAGCGTGTCCGGGACCAGCCCTTGCGCGCGCGACTCGACCAGGAGCTTCTGCATGGCGAGGCCGTCGTCGTACTCGACGCGGCCCAGCCGGCGGAGGTGGAGCGTGCGCACGCCGGGATCCTAACGTCCTGCGATGGCCTTGGCGTCCGGACGCGGGACCGCGGGCGCCGCCAGCATCTCCGCCCGCTGCTCGCGCAGCGTCCAGGGCGCGTTCAGGTAGACGTCGTCGAAGAGCGATTCGCGCGGCGGGTCGGGCTTCTTCTCCGCCTCGGCGATGGCCGCGTTCACTTCCTCCAGCACCTTGGCCCGCAGCTCGTCCTCCTCTCGCGCCGTCCACAGCCCCCAGGCAGACAGCCGCGAGCGCATCAGCTCCAGCGGATCGCGCTTCTTCCACTGCTCCACCTCGCGCTCGTCGCGGTAGCGCGTGGGGTCGTCCGACGAGCTGTGCGCGCCGATGCGGTACGTCTCACATTCCACCAGCGTGGGCCCGCCGCCGCTGCGCGCGCGATCGACGGCTTCCTTCACGGCGCGATAGACCGCCACCGCGTCGTTGCCGTCCACCTTCGCGCCGCCGAATCCGTAGGCCGTCGCCTTGATGGCGATGGACTCGCTGGCGGTCTGCCTGGCGGTGGGCACGCTGATGGCCCAGTGGTTGTTCTGGCAGACGAAGACCACCGGCGGCTTGAAGACGCCGGCGAAGTTCATCGCCACGTGGAAGTCCCCCTCGCTGGTGGCGCCGTCGCCCATGTAGGCCGCCACCACAGTGCGGTCGCCCTTGATCCGCGCCGCCATCGCCGCGCCCACCGCCTGCGGCAGCTGCGTGACGATGCAGGAGGACCAGCTCACCTGGTTCACCGACTTCGAGGCCATGTGCGAGGGCATCTGCCGTCCCTTGGTCTCGTCGCCCGCGTTGCCGAACACCTGGCAGAGATAGGGCACCAGCGGAAAGCCGCGCAGCAGCATGGCCCCGCCCTCGCGAAGGGCGGGGAAGATCCAATCGCTCTGCTCCAGCGCGATGGCGGAGGCCAACGTGGCGGCTTCCTGCCCGGTGCAGGCGCCGTAGAAGCCGACGCGGCCCTGCCGCTGCAGCGTCATCATCCGCTCGTCGAGCGTGCGCAGGCGGACCATCTCCCGGTACAGCCGGAGCAGGATCTCGCGCGGGATCGGTGGTGTCTCGAGCTTCTGGGCTGGCTGCATGGGAGCGCAGATCTAGAGGAACCGCGCCGCTGCCGCAACGGTCAGCTTGCCGGCCCGTCGCGGCGCGACAGGGTCCGCTTCAGCTCCGCCAGCGCCCCGAATGCGGCGCGCTTGGTCGAGTCGAGCAGGATCGACCGGCCCGGCGGCCGCGGAGAGATGCCCAGCTTGCGCAGCTTGGCGTTGGCCCGATAGACCAGCGCCCGCCGCTCCGAGCCATCGCTGCGGAAGGTGATGCTGAAGGAGAGGGAAACTTCGGGTCCGTTCTGCACCCAATGCGGCACCGCCACCGGAAAGTGCAGCCCCTGTCCCGGCTCGAGCGGCACCTTCCACGCGCTGGTCTGGAAGACGTCACGCCAGGGCAGGTTGCGGTGCACGAACGCGTCGTAGAAAGTCTCCAACTCCGTCTCGGGGAGCACCAGGCGGTCGTCGCGGTCCCACATGCTGACGCTCTTGGAACCGCGGACTTGCAGCAGGAAGTTGTGCTCCGGGTCCAGGTGGAACGGCGTGACCGCGCCGGGCGAGGAGATGAAGATGAAGCCCTGGCGCTCTTTCATCTCCGGAATCGTCTCGCCTCCCTGCGCCGCCACCTCGTCGAGGCAGCGGTCGAGGAGCGTCCCGTAGTCCGGATCCTGCTCCACGCGCTTGAGCACCATCCAGGAGCCGCACTCGGCGATCCGCCGGACCGTCTCGGCCGCCGACAGGCCTGTCCGCGGCGTCTCTTCAGGCCGCACGCCCACCGGAAGCGCGCCCGCGTTGTACTCGACGAACGGTTCGGGCAGGCGCCGGGCCAGTTCGACCAGCCGCTCCAGCGCGAAGAGGGGATGGGCCGAGAGGGCGTGCCGCACGTGGAAGGGCTTGCGGTCGAAGTACGCCGCGCAGACGTCGCGGTCGATGCCGATCAGCTGCCCGGTCACGCGGCCCTCGCCAGGCGACGGAAGAAGTGCAACAGCGGCACCAGCGCGACGGTGAGGGCGCCGCGCCTGCTGCCGGTGGCGAAGAACACGGTCTGCATCTCGCGGCGGTCGGGCCAGAGGTGGTTGATCATGAAGCGGTTGGGCGCGGCGCAGGAGTCCATCCAACGCAGCGCCGGAAGCTGGTGCGCGCGCTCCACGTTGTCCAACTCCAGCAACACGCCCGGCGAGAAGCGCGCATACGCCTCGTCGAAGGTGATCTTGAAGGCGAAGGCGCTCTCGCCTTCCCCGGCAAAGAGGTTGAGCTTCAGCGCCACCGGCTTGCCGTCGAGGCGCAGCGCCAGCATCTGCAACCGGCCCTGGCGGGCGGCACCCTTGGCCATGTCCGCCATGAAGGTCCGGTGCGGCAGCGCCGCCACCCCGTCCCGGCCTTTCCAGCCCGCCGCCTCCAGCGCGAGGAACTCGTCGATCCAGGGCAGCGGGTCCGCGCCCTGCGCCAGCTCGTCGGTGGCGAGTCGCCCCAACTCCGACAGGCGCGCCCGCTGCCGGCGCAGCTCCTTGCGCCGCTTGCCCGCCAGCGCCTGGGCGAGAAAGTGCTCGGCGCTGGGCGCGCGGCGCAGGACGGCGCGGGTATAGGCGTCGGACACCAGCGATGGCCAACCGCGCTGGTGGAGCGCGTCCACCAGGTGCTTGCGGATGGGCCCGTCGCCGGGCACGTCTTCGAGGCGCACCACGGAGGCCTTGGCAGCGAGAGCATCGAGCCAGGCAGCGAGGACGGCTCCTTCGCAGCCCTGCCGGACGAGCGGGGCACTCAGGTAGCAGTAAGGATGGCGCCAGAGCTCGGCGCGGCCGCGGCGATGGAGCACCGGAAAGAGGCCGCAAAGCTGGGAGGGCCCGCGAAACACCAGCAGCACTTCGACGCGCGCTCCCGCCGCAAACGAGCGCAGCGCCGGGAGCAGCATCCAGGGCTCGTAGAAGGGATTGGGCTCGGCGGCGCTGGCGGCCAGGTCCTGCCATGCGCCCTGCAGTGCTTCCAGGCGCGACCAGCCGGTGACGGTCTCCGTCCAGATCTCGTCGGACGGCCGCGGGGCCGGCCTGCCGGGAACCGGTGCATCGGTGAGAAAGAGAACTTCGTCCGAGAACCCCTGCTGTTTCGTTCGCTTTACGACTTGTCGGACAACCGGCTCCGCCATCCCACCCCTCCCTGAGGAGCGATCTAGGGACGAAGCGCCTGCTCGCCAACTGCCGGAGCGTCCGCGACGCGATCGAGGAGCACTGCCCGGTACATCTGTTCGTGAGCCGCGGCCAGCCGCGCGAGCGAAAACTCGCTGGCGATCCGCTTCCGGCCGCGTCTTCCCATCGCCGCGGCACCCTGCGGATCGCGCAGGAGCTGAACAAGCATGGTTCCCAACGCTTCGGCGTCGCCGGCCGGTGCGAGCAGCCCGGTCTCGTGCGGCGTCACCAGCTCCGGCGTGCCGCCCACGGCCGTCGCAACTACCGGAAGACCAGCAGCCATCGCTTCCATCACCGCGTTCGGCAGGCCTTCGGCCAGCGACGGAAGACAGGCGGCGTGGCAGCGGCGCAGGATGGCGGGAACGTCGTAGCGCGTGCCCAGCAGCGCCACCGCGCTCCCGATCCCCAGCTCGGCGATGCGTCTTTCCAGCTCCTGCCGTTCCGGACCGTCGCCGATCAGCGCGAACCGGGCCTGGGGTAGCCGGGCGTGGACGCGCGCGATCGCCTCGATCAGCGTGCGGTGACCCTTCACCGGCCAGAGGTTCGCCACCACCGCGACGAGCGGCTCTCCGGGCGGCAGCGGACCCTGCAGCTCGCGCGAGGCATGGGCGTCGAAGCGCTCCAGATCAAGGCCGTTGCGGACCACGAAGGTGCGCTCTTCCCTGCTGCCTTCGGCGTCGATGCAGAGGCGGCGCACGCCTTCCGCGTTGGCGCAGACCGCGTCGGCGTGGCGCGAGATCCACCGCTCGACGCGACGATGCCAGGCGCCAAACCCGTCTCGCAGGTGGCCCAGGTCTCCGCGGTTGACGATCACCGGCACGCCCGCTGCGCGCGCCGCGAGAAAGCCGACGAGATTGCTGATGAATTCGTTTGCGTGAACCAGCCGGACGGAGCGCGCGCGGATCAGGCGCGCGAGGCGCGCGACCTGCCGCACGGTGTTTGCTTTGAGCAGCGAGCCGTTGAGGGGGAAAACCTCCGGCGGCGGCAGCTTCAGGGCGAGGAACTCGTCGAGGTTTCCGCCCGACAGCTCGAGGCAGGCGACATGCGGCGTGAAGCCTTGCGGATGCGCGCGCAGCCGCTCGATGAACTGGCGCTCGGAGCCGCCCACCCAGAAGCGCGATACGAGGTGCAGGACCGGGATGGACATGCGCGCACGCTGTGCACCCCGGCGCGCGCCCGGAAGTGCCGATTTGCTACAGTCGCGCGATGCGGACCTTCGCCGAGTTCTGGCCGTTCTACCTGCGCGAGCATGCGCAGCCCCTGACGCGGAGGCTGCACTTCGCCGGCACCACCCTGTCGGTTCTGCTGCTGCTCGCCGCGCTGGCGCTGCACCGGCCGTGGATGATCCTCGCCGCGGTGGTGTGTGGCTACGCGTTCGCCTGGGTGGGCCATTTCTTCGTCGAGCACAACCGGCCCGCGACCTTCAAGTATCCGCTCTGGAGCCTGCGGGCGGACTGGAAGATGTGGACGCTCGCGCTGGCGGGACGGCTGGAAGCGGAGTTGCAGCGCGCCGGGGTCGCGCGGTGACCGACCGCGAGGCCATCGAGGAGCTGCGGCGCAGGGACGTCGCCGCGTCCAAGGCGCAGGATGCGGACCAGCTGGCGGCGCTCTGGACGGACGACTGCATCGCGCTCCCGCCGGGCTTGCCGCCGGCGCGCGGAAAGGCGGTGATCCGCGCCCAGCTGGAGCGGATGTTGGAGTACCAACGGAAGATGGAGATCCTGGAGTACGAGGAGGTGTTCGAGGAGCTGGAGATCCTCGGCGACACCGCCATCGAGTGGGGCTTCATCCGCGGCGCCGAGCGCCCCCGCGCGGGCGGCGAGGTCCAGCGCTCGCAGGTCAAGGTGATGCGCGTCCTGAAGCGGCAGCCCGACGGCTCCTGGCTGGTGCACCGCTCGATGTTCAACGCGGGTTAGCCGCGGTCACTCCGGATAGACGTTGAGCCGGTACATGATCGCCAGCGCCATGCTCGGTTTCGCGGTGGGGCCGAAGGTGGCGCGGAAGACGTCGCCGATGGCGTCGCTGTCGTAGATCTGCGAGAGCGCGCGGTTCACCGCCAGACGCAGGCCGCTGGCCCCCAACGGAAGGACGATGGCGTAGGGGATGTATCCGATGTCCTCGTTGAGCAGATCGTAGTCGGCACGATCTTTGAGCTTGAGCCCCATCCCCATCAGCATCGTCTTGCCGGCCGCCAGCGCGTCGGCTTTTCCACCCTCCAGCAGCGCGATGGCCTCCTCGTAGTTCTTGGTCGGCACGACCTTGGCGTTCACCAGCCCCTTCTTCAGCGAGTCTTCCAACGCCCGCTGGTTCGGGGTGCCCGCGACCACCGCGATGCTCTTGCCGGCGAGGTTTCCAACCGACCGCGCGCCGAGCGATTTGCGGACCACCACGCCGGTCACGTCGACCCACACCGGATTGGAGAAGTCCACCTGTTCCATGCGCGCGAGGGTGGCGGTGGTGGTCCCGCACTCCATCTCCGCCTCGCCCTTGCGGATACGGTCGAGCCGGGTCTGCACGTCGGCAGGAACCCACTTGATGGCGAGGGGCTGGATCTTGAGCTGCTGCTCGAGGCTGGCGACGACGCGCTTGCAGAGGTCGATGGTGTACCCGGCCGGCTGCTTCCCGGCGTCCTCGTAAGAGAACGGCAGGGCATCGGTGCGATAGACGACGGTGATCGTCTTGGTGTCGCGGATCCGCTGGAGCGCCTTGTCCGTGGTCTGGGCCTGCGTCGTCGCAGGGAGCAGGGCTGCCAGGACCAGCATCAGTCGTCGCATCACGAGACCTCGAGGTCGGGGTGAGGGCCGCGAAGTGTGATCCACGGGCGCCCTCCCCATCTAGGGGACCTTGGTCTAATGGGCGTCAGTCGATGAGCAGCAGCTCCGGCGCTTCCAGGGCGCGGATGACTTCGTAGAGGAACGCCGCGCCGATGTGGCCGTCGATGACGCGGTGGTCGAAGGAGCAGGAGAGGTTCATGTGCTCGGCGATCTCCACGCCGACGCTGCCGTCGGGTCGCCGCACAGGCTTCGCCCACTCCTTGATCTTGTGGATGCCGAGGATGGCCACTTCGGGATGCTTCACCACCGGCGTGGCCAGAAGGCCGCCGTCCTTGCCCAGCGAGGTGACGGTGAAGGTCGAGCCCTGCAAATCTTGGAGTTGCAGCCTCTGATCGCGCGCCGCCTTCCCCAGCCGATCGATCTCCGCGCCGATCTCGCGGATGGACTTGCCGCGCACGTCCTTGACCACGAAGACGGTGAGCCCCGCCTCGGTGGCCGCGCCGAAGCCCACGTTGACGTCCTTCTTCAGCAACAGCGCCTGCTTCTCCTCGTCCATCACCGCGTTCAGCTCGGGATGCTTCGCGAACCCATGGAGCAGCGCCTTGGCGATGAAGGGCAGGTAGCTGAGCTTCGCCTCGCCCCGCCGGGAGAGCTCGGCGTTGACGCGCTCGCGCAGCGCCGTCAGCGCGGCGGTGTCGCACTCCTCCACGAAGGTGAAGGGCACCACGTAGGTGTGGCTCTGCACCATATTCCTGAAAATGCTCTTGCGCAGGCCGCGCAGAGGGCGCACCTCGTCGGCCGCCAGCGCCTCGGCGCGCGGCGGCGGGGCCTTCTCGGGTGTCGGACGCGCCGTGTTCCCGGTGTGCGCCAGCACGTCCGCCTTCATCACGCGCCCCTGCGGCCCGGTGCCCTGGAGCGAGGCGAGATCCACGCCCATCTCCCGGGCCATCCGCCGCGTCACCGGCGTGGCCAGGATCTTCCGGAAATCGCCGTTGCCGCCGGAGGCAGCGTGCATCGAGGCTTGCGGTTGCGGCGCGTGCGCGGTCTGCAGCGGCGCCGGCTGGCCGGCCTGCTGCGCGGGAAGGCTGGGCGCGGCCTGCGCCGGGACGCCGGTGGACGGCGCCGCCTGCGCCGCGCCGCCGCCTTCGAGCTCGAGCACGACGAGCGTTCCGTGCACCTTGACGATGTCCCCTTCCTTGCCGAAGATCTGCATCACCTTCCCGCGGCGCGGGCTCGGGATGGTGACGGTGGCCTTGTCGGTCATCACCTCCACCAGCGGCTGGTCCTCCACGATCTGATCGCCGGGCTTCACCAGCCACTTGACGATCTCGCCCTCCACCACGCCTTCGCCGATGTCCGGCAGCTTGAACTCGAACTGGGCCATGTCAGGCCTCGTATGCTTTCAGCTCGCGCAGCGACTTGAGGATGCGCGGTGCGAGCGGGAGGTAGTCGTTCTCCAGCGTGTACGGGAAGGGCACGTCCCAGCCGGTGACGCGGCAGACCGGCGCCTCCAGCGAAGTGAAGCAGCGCTCCTGCACCAGGGCGGAGATCTCGGCGGCGAAACCGCACGTCCGCGGCGCTTCCTGCACGATGGCGCAGCGCCCCGTCTTGCGCACGCTGCCCGCGACCGCCTCGATGTCCAGCGGCCAGAGCGTGCGCAGGTCGATCAGCTCCGCGTCCAACTCGGGCGCCTGCTCCACCGCCGCCTTGGCCTCGTGAAACATCGCGCCCCAGGCGATCACCGTCATGGCGCGGCCTTCACGAACCACCTTGGCCTCGCCGATGGGCACGGTGTACTCGCCCTCCGGCACCTCGCCGCGCGCAGCGCGATAGACGCGCTTGGGCTCCATGAAGATGACCGGATCGTCCTGGCGGATGGCTGCGATCAACAGGCCCTTGGCGTCCACCGGGTTGGAGGGGCAGATCACTTGAAGTCCCGGCGTGTGGATGAAGAGCGCCTCCGGCGACTGCGAGTGGTAATGGCCGCCCTTGATGCCGCCGCCCACCGGCGTGCGGATGACCACCGGCGCCCCGTACTGTCCGCCGCTGCGGTATCGCAATTTCGCCAGCTCGTTCACGATCTGGTCGAAGGCCGGGAAGATGAAGTCGCTGAACTGGATCTCCGGCACCGGCCGCAGCCCGTACATGGCCATCCCGATGGCCGCGCCGACGATGCCCGCCTCGGCCAGCGGCGTGTCGATGACGCGGTCGGCCCCGAACTCCTCGATCAGCCCCAGGGTGGCGCGAAAGACGCCGCCGAACTTGCCCACGTCCTCGCCCATCACCACCACGCGCGGGTCGCGGCGCATCTCGATGCGGAGCGCGTCGTTGACGGCCTGGATGATGTTCCAGTCGGCCATGCTCAGTCGCCGCTCTCGATCCAGCGCTGGACGAAGAACTCCCCCGCCTTGTAGCTCGAACGCACCAAGGGGCCGGCCGCCACGAAGCGGAAACCCAGCCCAAGCCCCTCCTGCTCGAGGTCGGCAAACACCTCGGGGCGCACGAACTCGACTACGGGCAAGTGCTTTTGCGAAGGGCGCAAGTACTGCCCGAGCGTGAGGATGTCGCAGCCCACCGCGCGCAGGTCGCGCATCGCCTGCACCACCTCGTCGCGCGTCTCGCCCAGCCCGAGCATCAGGCTGCTCTTGGTGCGCATCCCGGAGCGCTTGTAGAAGTCGAGCACCTCGAGCGACTGCTGGTAGGTTGCGCGGCGGTCGCGCACGGTGGGCGTGAGCCGCGCCACCGTCTCCAGATTGTGGGCTGCCACCGCGGGCTGCGCTTCGACGATCATCTGCAGCGCCTCGCGAGAGCCCTGGAAGTCGGGCGTGAGCACCTCCACCAGCGTCTTCGGGGCCGCCCGCCGCAGCTCGACGATGGCCTGGGCGAAGTGAGAGGCGCCGCCGTCAGGCAGCTCGTCGCGGTTCACGCTGGTCACCACCAGGTAGTCGAGGCCCAGCCGGCCCACCGCCTCGGCGAGATGGCGCGGCTCCAGCGGGTCGAGCGGGCCCGGCATGCCGCTGCTCACGTCGCAGAAACGGCAGCCGCGCGTGCACACGTCGCCCATCAGCATCACCGTGGCGGTGCCGGAGCCCCAGCACTCGCCCACGTTGGGGCAGGCGGCCTCCTCGCAGACGGTGTGCAGCTTCAGCTCGCGCAGCGTCTTGCGCACCTGCTCGAAGCGGCCGCCGCCGGGCATCCGCACCTTGAGCCATTCAGGCTTGGGCTCGCGCGCCTTCGCGCGCGGGCTGCCACCGAGCTGGACCAGCGAATCACCCATGACCGCGGTGCGTATAACCGAAACGCCTCCCGAGTGCGAGGGGCGGGGCGCTAGAAGATCCTCGACCACTCCTTGGGCCAGCGCTCCACCACCACCTTCTTGTCCGTATAGAAGTCCACCGCGTCCCGCCCCTGGCCGTGCAGATCGCCGAAGAAGCTGTCCTTCCAGCCGCTGAAGGGGAAGAAGGCGATGGGGGCGGCCACGCCCACGTTGATGCCGATGTTGCCCACCTGCGCCTCGTAGCGGAACTTGCGCGCTGCCGCCCCGCTGCGGGTGAACAGGCAGGCCTGGTTGCCGTACCGGTTGCTGTTCACCAGCTCGATGGCCGCGTCCACGTCGCTCACCTGGACGAGGCCGAGCACCGGCCCGAAGATTTCCGTCCGCGCGATCTCGCCGCGCGGGTCCAGATCCGCGAGCACGGTGGGCCGCAGGAAGCTGCCGTTCCCGTAGCGCGGGATGCGCGGGTTGCGGCCGTCGACGGAAAGCTTCGCGCCCTCCTTCACGCCCTGGTCGATGAGCTGCTCGATGCGCACCTTCGACTCGCCGTTGATCACCGGGCCCATCTGCACGCCGGCGTCGAACCCGTAGCCCACCACGCGCGAGCGCGCCGCTTCCGCGATGGCGCCGGGGAAGGTCTTGCCCGCGTCGCCCACGGTGATGGCGATGGAAGAGGCCAGGCAGCGCTGGCCGGCGCAGCCGAAGGCCGAGTCGGCGACGATCCTGGTGGCCGCCTCCATGTCCGCGTCGGGCAGCACGATGACCGGGTTCTTGGCCCCGCCCTGGCACTGCGCCCGCTTGCCGCTGGCCGCGGCGCGCGCGTAGACGTGCCGCGCCACCGGAGTGGAACCGACGAAGCTGACCGCGCGCACGCCGGGGTGATCGAGGATCGCGTCCACCGCCTCGCGCCCGCCGTTGACCAGCGTGACGACGCCGGGCGGCAAGCCGGTCTTCTCCAGCAGCGCAACCAGCTTCTGCATGGTGAGGGGCACCTTCTCGGAGGGCTTGGACACGAAGGTGTTTCCGCACGCGATCGCGTAGGGCAAGAACCAGAGCGGGATCATGCCGGGGAAGTTGAACGGCGTGATCGCCGCCACCACCCCGAGCGGCTGGCGGATCATGATCTCGTCGATGCCGCTGGCGATGTCCTCGCTGTTGTAGCCCTGCAGCGCCATGGGGATGCCGCAGGCCACCTCCACGTTCTCGATGCCGCGGCGCAGCTCGCCGATGGCCTCCTCGCGGGTCTTGCCGCACTCGTCGGTGATGGTACGGGCCAGATCCTCGAGGTTGTCTTCGAGCAGCTGCTTGAAGCGGAAGAGGAACTGGATGCGGTCGCCCGGCGGAGTGCGCCTCCATCCCGGAAAAGCGGCGGTCGCCCCGGCGACGGCGGCATCGACGTCCTCCTTCGAAGAGAGCGGAACGCGGCCCAGGGTCTCGCCGGTGGCGGGATTGATCAGCGGCACGGTCTCGCGGCCTGCGGGCCGGGTCCAGGCGCCGGCGACATGGTTGCGGATCTCGATCATCTTGTCCTCCTCTTCACTGCTCCAGAAAGGGCACTACGGCCGCCAGGAAAGCCTCCGGCTGTTCCAGCGGCGGGCAGTGCCCGCAGCCGTCCAACTCCACCAGCCGGGAGCCGGCGATCCCGGCTGCCAGCTCGCGCGCCAGCGCCGGCGGCGTGGCCTCGTCCAGGGTGCCCACCACCACCAGCGTGGGGTTGCGGATGCCGGGAAGTGCGGCGCGCAAGTCCACCTGCGCCAGCGCGCGGCAGATGGCGGCAAACGGCTCCGGCCGCGCGCGCAGCAGCACTTCGCGCCGCTCCGCCGCGGCCTCGGGATGCGCGGCGAGGTAGCTTCGGGGGAAGACGCGGCGCACCGCCGTGGCCACGATGGCCTCCATCCCGCCCTTCTCCACCGCCTGGGCCATGCCGCGGAACGGCGCGCGCCCCGACTCGGAGAAGGCGGCGCCGGTGTCGGCCAGCACCAGCCGGCCGATGCTTTTGCCGTGCCGCGCCGCCAACGCGAGCGCGACGAACCCGCCCAGGCCGTTGCCGATCACGTCGGGCGTGCCGGGGAGCGTCGCGACGAAGGCCGCCACCCGGTCGGCGAGGTCCTCGATGGTGGGCCCCGCCGGCGTGCTGCCCGCGAAACCGGGCAGCGCCAGCAACGAGACGCGGTGGCGGCGAGCCAGCGCGGGCACGACGGGCGCAAAGGACTCCCGGCCGGCCAACAACGAATGAAGCAGCAGCAGATCGCGGCCGGCGCCGCTCTGCTCCACGTCGAAGGCGGCGTCGCCTTTGCGGATCACGGTCATCAGTAGACTCCCAGGTGCTGGGTGAGGAACAACTCGTCGCCCTTGATCTGCTCCGCCGGTCCGGCATAGGCGACGCGGCCGCTCTTGAGCGTGACCACCTCGTCGGCGACTCCCAGCGCCAGCCGGGTGTTCTGCTCGACGAGCACGATGGAAAGGCCGTCCTGCCGGAGGCGCTGCAACACGCGGCCGACCTCGGCCACCAGCTGCGGGGCGAGGCCTTCGGAGGGCTCGTCGAGGAGAAGCAGGCGCGGGTTGGTCATCAGGGCGCGGGCGATTGCCAGCATCTGTTGCTCCCCTCCCGAGAGCGAGCCTGCCGCCTGCCGCTGCCGTTCCTGGAGCCGGGGAAAGGCCGCGTAGGCGGCGGCGAGATCCCAGGGTCCCCCGCCGCGCGCCGCCACCGTGAGGTTCTCGCGGACGGAGAGGCTGGCGAAGACGCGCCGTCCCTGCGGCACGAGGCCCAGGCCATGTCGCGCGATGGCCTCCGGCGCCAGGCGCGACACGGGAATGCCGAAGATCTCGATGGAGCCGCTGCGGTGCGGCAAGAGGCCGCTGATGGCGCTGATACAGGTGCTCTTGCCGGCTCCGTTGCGCCCGAGCAGCGCCAGCACGCGGCCCTCGCCCAACCGGAACGAGACGTCGTGCAGCACGTGGCTGTCGCCGTAGAACGCGTTCACGCGCGTAAGGGCCAGCGCTTCACGCGCCAAGGTACACCTCCTGCACGCGGGGGTCGGCCACCACCTCGGCGCGGTTTCCTTCGACGATCAACTCGCCGTGGTGCAGCACGGTGATGCGCTCGGCGAAGGAGAGCGCGACGTCGAGGTCGTGCTCGATCATCACCACCGTGACCTGGCGCGGAATCTGCGCCAGCTGGTGCTGGATGTCGCGCCGCTCCTCGCGGGAAAGGCCGGCGAAGGGCTCGTCCAGGAGCAAGACGCGCGGGTCCTGCGCCAGGGCCATGGCGATCTCGACGCGCCGCTGCTCGCCGTAGGAGACGGCCGAGAGCCGGCGTTCGGCCGCGCCGGCGAGCCCCACGCGGTCCAGCACCTGCCAGGCGCGCTCGCGCACCTCGGCGCGGCGCCCCAGCGAGACGAAGGGGTTCCAGCGCAACGGCGACCTCCCCAGCAGCGCCAGCGCCACGTTGTGCAGGAGCGAGTCTTGCGGAAAGAGGGTGATCACCTGGTAGGTGCGCGCCACGCCGAGGTGCGCCCGGAGGTGGGGGCGCATCCGCGAGATCTCCGTGCCCAGCACCCGGATGCTGCCGGCGTCGGCGCGCAGATCGCCCGTGATCAGGTTGAAGAGCGTGGTCTTTCCCGCCCCGTTCGGTCCGAGCAGGAGCCGCCGCTCCCCCGCGGCCACCGACAGCGAAAGGCGCTGGACGGCGGGAAGGCCCCCGAATGACTTGGACAGGCCTTCGATCTGCAGCGCCGCCGTCATGCAGCCCCCGCCGCGCGGCGGCGCCGGCGCAGGCGCGAAAGCCCCGGCACCAGGCCTTCCGGCATGAAGACCACGATGGCCACGAAGACGATGCCGAGCAGCATCACCCAGCGCGTCACATAGGCGCTGGCAACGTTCTTGAGCAGCACCACCACGGCCGCGCCGGCCAACGGACCGAGCAGCGTTCCCGCGCCGCCGGCGATCACCATCAGCAAGACCTCGGCGGAGCTGGTGAGGCCGAGCACGTGCGGGCTGATGAACTGGTTGTAGTAGGCGAAAAGCACGCCGGCCACGGCTCCCCAGAACCCCGCGATGACGAAGGCCGCGTAGCGGATGAGCCAGGTGTTCCACCCGAGCGCCTGCATCCTGCGCGGTTGGTCGCGCACGCCGCGCAGGCCGGCGCCGAAGGGCGAGCGCGCCAGCAGGGCCAGGAGCACGAAGGCGCAGGCGAACACGGCCACCACGAAGAGGTAGAACGCGCGCGGCGAGGTCAGGGCGAGGCCCAGCGGCGCCGGGCGCGTAAATCCCGACAATCCGTTGTCGCCGCCGGTCAGCGCCACCCAGCGATAGGCGAGGCCCCAGAGGATCTGCCCGAGCGCGAGCGTGATCATGAGGAAGCCGAGTCCCGTGGCCCGGAGCGCGAGGAGGCCGAAGACCGCGGCCATGGCGGTGGCGAGGCCCACAGCGCAGAGCGCCGCGGGAAGCTGCCCGAAGCCCGCACGCGTCACCAGCCCGATGGTGAGGTAGGCTGCCGTGCCGAGGTACGCGGCGTGGCCCAGCGAGATCAGGCCGCCGTATCCGACCAATAGATTCAGGCTGAGCGCGAAGATGGCGGCGATCAACACCTGTGCAGCGATGTTGACGTAGAACTCCGACGGCAGCAGCAAGGGCGAGAGCAGGAGCGCAATGGCCGCCGCTGCCGGCAGGGCACGCCTCACGCGGCCCTCGCGAACAGCCCCTTGGGGCGCAGCGCGATGGCCGCCACCATGGGCAGGAAGAGGATCACGTAGGCCAGGTCGGGAAGCAGCGCCTGGCCGAAGGTGTAGAGAAATCCAATGAAGAAGCTGCCCAGCAGCGCGCCGGGAAGGCTGCCGGCGCCGCCGAGGATGAGCACGATCAGCGCCAGCGGCAGCATGTCCATGTCCAGCCCCGGATAGACGGAAAGGATGGGGCCGCCCAGCACGCCGCCCATGCCTGCCAGCGCCGCGCCCAGGCAGAAGACGGCGGTGAAGAGGCGCGGCACCGGAATGCCCAGGGCGCGCGCCATCTCCATGTCGTCGACGCCGGCGCGGATCATGGCGCCCACGCGCGTGCGTTCGAGCAGGAGCCAGAGCAGGACCGCCACCAGGAGCGAGATGCCCACCACCGCCAGCCGGTAGCGCGGGAAGTAACCGCCGAAGATCGCCACCGCGCCGGTGAGCGAGGGCGGCATGGGCAGCGGCATCGGATCGCCGCTCCAGACCAAAAGCGACGCGTCGGAGATGATGAAGGCGATGCCCAGCGTGACCAGCACCTGCGAGAGCGTGCGTCCGGAGAGCTTGCGCAGCAGCACGCGCTCCAGGACGCCGCCGAGCAGGGCGATGGCGGCTGCACCGGCGGCGACCGCGACCCAGAAGCCGTACCCCGCGTTGAGCACGGAAAGGCCCACGTAGGCGCCGAGCATGAAGTAGGCGCCGTGGGTGAGGTTGGCCACGCGCATCAGCCCGAAGATGAGCGAGAAGCCCGAGGAGAGAAGGAAAAGGAGCCCGCCCAGCGCCAGGCCGTTCAGCGACTGGACCAGCCAGAACCGCATCAGGGCTCCAGGTGCTTCGCGGGCGGGAAGTCGCGGGAGTAGACCGGCTGCGCGAGGAACTCCTTGGGCTGATATTTCCAGAACTGGCTCACGTCCGGAACGGTCTGGATCACCGTGTTCTGCAGCCGCCCGTCCTTCCGCTCCACCTTGCGGATGTAGACGTTGAGCACCGGGTTGCCGTACTCGTCGATCCGGATGGGGCCGCGAAACCCGTTCTCGACGTGCACGCTGCGCAGGGCCTTCATGAAGGCCTCCTTGTCCTCGACCTTGCCCTTCACTTTCTGCAGCGCGAGATCGAGGAACATGGCGGCGGTGTACGCCCCGGCGGTGTAGTAGCCGGGGTCCGCGCCGTACGCCGCGCGCACCGCCTCGACGAACTTCCGGTTGTCGGGATTGTCGATGGCCGCGCTGTACCAGCCGCTGGAGACCACGCCCACCGCCTCGTCGCCCATGTTCTTGAGGATGCCCTCGTCGACGGTGGTCATGTTGCCGAGCACCGGGACCTTGCCCTTGAGGCCGTACTCCGCATACTGGCGCAAGAAGCGGAGCCCGTTGGCGCCGGCGAAGCTGGCATAGACGGCGTCCACGTCGGGCTTGATCTGCGCGATGTAGGAGCCGTAGTCCGCAACGTTGAGCGGTGACCAGAGCTTCTGCACCACCTTGCCGCCGTTGTCCTCGAAGGTGCGCTGGAAGCCGGCGGTGGTCTCGTGGCCGAAGGCGAAGTCGTCGCCGATGGTGGCGATGCGCTTGTACTTCAGCGTCTTGGCGGCGTACTCGCCGAAGGGCTGGTTGAACTGCGCCGAGCTTCCCACCGCGCGCACGAACCACGGGTTGGGGTTGCGTTGTGTGAGATCTTCGGCCGCCGCCGAAGGCGAGATCACAGGCACCTTGGCCTGCCGCACGTAGTCGTTGATGGCGAGCGCCTCGAAGGCCGCCAGGGGTCCGATGATGACGTGGACGTTGTAGCGCTCGACCGCCTCCTGGGTGCGCGTCCGGGTGGTGGCCGGCTGCCCGGCGGTGTCGAGCGTGATCACCTCGATGTCGCGCCCGGCCAGCTTGTTGCCGTGCTGCTTGAGATAGAGGGTCAGGCCCTCGTGCATCTGGCGGCCGCCTGCGGCCAGCGCGCCGCTGTTGACCGTCAGGAAGCCGACCCGCACCGGATCCTTGCCGGCGGCGGAGCCGGGACCGCTGGCGAGTGCGAGGGCGGCGAGGAGGATCAGAGCGGCGCGCATGGGCATGATCGGGTCTCCGGCAGGGTGCTGCTCGTGAGATGCGGCGAAGAGGATCCGGCGTTGACCTGATATATCACGCATGCTACACGGTCAACTCCCATGGGCGATCCGCGGCGCCTGTTGCGCATCGACATCTACGAGAAGCTACGCGCGGAGATCCTCGACTGCCGCCTGAAGCCCGGCGCCGACCTGCGCGAGCAGGAGCTGGCCGCCCGCTTCGCGGTGAGCAAGTCGCCGGTGCGCGACGCGCTCTTGCGGCTGGAGCGCGAGCATCTGGTCACCATCGCGCCGCGGCAGGGCTACCGCGTCGCCCCCATCTCCCTCTCCGACGCGCGCGATCTGCTGCGCCTGCGCGCCGTCCTCGAGTGCGCCTCGGTGGCGGAGGGGGCACGGGAGGCGAGCGAGCAGGACCTCGCGGCCCTCGACCGCTTTCGCGCCTTCCGCGCGTCCCAGTGGCTGGAGGGGTTCGCGGGCTACAACCGGGAGTTCCACTGCGCGCTCGCCCGCCTCTCGGGCAACCAGCGCATGGCGGCGGCGACCTGCGAGCTGATCGACCAGTCCCACCGCCTGGTGCAGGTGAGCGTGGAGGCGGTGCAGACGCGGGCGGCGCCGGGCCTGGTGTCCGAGCATGGCGCCATCATCGACGCGTTACAGGAGAGGGACGGCAGGCGCGCGGCGGCACTGCTGCGCACCCACGTCGGGGCGGCCGAGCGCCGCGTGGCCGATGCGCTTTCGCGCGCAGCGATCGTCGCCTGAAGGCATCAAAAAAGACCCACAGGAGATCGACATGAGCAGCGCAGCAAGCCCCCGCACGCACGGCCTCTTCATCGACGGGCGCGAAGTGCCCGCCTCCACCGGCGAGACGGTGGACGTCTTCAACCCGGCCACCGGCGAGGTGATCGCCCGCACAGTCCACGGGACGCAACAAGATGTCGACCAAGCCGTGCAGTCCGCGCGACGCGCCTTCGAAGGCAAGGAGTGGGGCAGCCTGGACCTCCGCAGCCGCGCCCGGCTGGTGAACAAGCTTGCCGACGTGGTCGAGGCCAACCTGCCCGAGCTCTTCCGCCTGGAGACGCTGAACAACGGCAGGCCCGTCAACGAAACCCGCGCCCAGCTCAGCCGCCTGCCCGACTTCTTCCGTTACAACGCGGGGCTCGCGCTCTCCCGGCGCGACGCCGTGGTCCCGGTGGAAGGGCCGTACCTGGCTTATACGCAGCGCACGCCCATCGGTGTGGTCGGCAACTCCACCCCGTTCAACCATCCGCTGATGATCCTCTGCAAGAGCCTCGCGCCGGTGCTGGCGTCTGGTTGCACCACCGTGGTGAAGCCTTCGGAGTACACGCCGCTCACCACTCTGACGCTCGCGCGCCTCTTCTCCGAGGCCGGGCTGCCGCCGGGCGTTTTCAACGTCGTGCCGGGGCTGGGCCCCAGCACGGGCAAGGCGCTGGCCGAGCACCCTGGCCTGAACAAGCTGGTGCTCACCGGCGGCACCGACGCCGGGCGCATCGTGGGCGGCCTTGCGGGTCGCAACTTCGCCCGGCAGACCCTGGAGCTGGGCGGCAAGACGCCGGTGCTGGTCTTCGACGACTACGACCTGGAACAGGCGGTCAACTACGCCGCCTTCGGGGCCTTCGTGGGCGCGGGGCAGACCTGCATCTGCGCCAGCCGGCACCTCGTGCAGCGCTCCGTCTACGGGGAGTTCGTCGAGCGGCTGGCGGAGAAGGCGAAGACCATCCGCATCGGCGATCCCTCCGATCCACGGACCCAGCTCGGGCCGGTGATCTCCGAGCGGCAGCGCCGCCGCGTCCTCTCCTACGTGGAGGCCGGGCTGGCCGAGGGAGCGCGGCTGGTGGCGGGAGGCCGGGTGCCTCAGCTCTCCGACCCTGCGCTTGCGCGGGGGTTCTTCGTTGAGCCCACCGTCTTCGCCGACGTCACGCCTTCGATGCGCATCGCCCGCGAGGAGGTGTTCGGTCCGTTCACGGTGGTGGTGCCCTTCGAGGACGAGGCGGAGGCCATCCGCATCGCCAACGACTCGCCGTTCGGCCTGGCGGCCGCCATCCGGACCCGCGACGTGTCGCGCGCCCACCGCGTCGCGGCGGCCATGCGCTGCGGCATCGTCTGGATCAACGATCACCACCGGTTGGATCCCGCCCTTCCCTGGGGCGGCGTGAAGGAGTCAGGCACGGGCCGCGAGTTCGGCACCGAGTCCTTCGACGAGCACTTCGACGTCAAGACGGTGATGGTGAACACCGACGGGCGCCCGTTCGACTGGTACCGCGACTCGGCCGGGCAGAAGCGGCTGAACTAGACTAAATGGAGCCGTGCAGCACGGCGCCGACCACCGCATGGGCGACGCGCTGCGCAATGCCCTGCGCATCCATCCGCGGCGCGAGCCGATCGGGCACGCGGTCGGCCAGGCGGCCGCGCGAGAGCGGACAGGACTCCGCCGGCTCGACCGCGTCGTCTGCTCCCGTGGCCACCTGGCCGCCAACCGAGAGCGCAAGTGCCGCAAATCCGGCAACAAATCCCCGACGCCAGGATCTGGTTTCGTCCATCGGAGCCTCCCCGCGCGATCATCAAAACAGCGGATCCCGGACATCCTTCCCGGCCGCCGCTGCGGGGTAGTGACACTAGATGTGCAGCGGTTTCCCGCGCACGCCCAAAGCCGCCTCCGTGAGCGCCTCCGACAACGTCGGGTGCGGGCGCATCACGTGCAGCATCTCCTCGCTCGTGGTCTCCAGGCGGAGGAGCGAGCAGGCATCGCTGATGAGCTCCGTCGCGCGGGGCCCGACGATATGGACGCCCAGCACCTCGTCGTATTTCTCCTCGGCCACCACCTTCACCAGACCTTCCGCCGCGCCGAGGATGCGCGCCTTGCCGTTGGCGGACATGGGAAAGGTGCCGACCTTCACCTTGTGGCCGCGCTCCTTGGCCGCCTTCTCGGTCAGGCCCACCGAGGCGACCTCCGGATCCGAATAGGTGGCGCCGGGCACCAGGTCGTAGTTGACCGCGTGCGGCTTCTTGCCGGCGAGGCGGTCGGCGATGAACTCGCCCTCGACGAACGCCAGGTGTGCGAGCTGCGGGTGCGGCCGGCCCGGCAGCGCCACCACGTCGCCGATGGCCGACACCCAGCCTTCGCCGGTGAGCAGCGTGTCCGCGTCCACCACCACGAAGCCGCGCTCCACCTTGATGTTGGGGAACTTCTCCAGGCCGACGTTCTCGCTCACCGGCCTGCGGCCCACCGCGCAGAGGAAGAGGTCGGCTTCGAGGTTCTCCACGCCCTTGGGCCCCGCGACCATCGCCTTCACCACCTCGCCGGCCACCTCCACCTTCTCCAGCTTCGCGCCGGTGTGGGACTTGATGCCGCGCCGGCGGAACGCCTTTTCGAACTCAGCGGAGATATCCTCGTCCTCCAGGGGCAACAGGCGGGGCAGCATCTCCACCAGCGTCACTTCGCTGCCGAATCGCCGGTATGCGCTGGCGAACTCCACACCCACAGCGCCCGCGCCGAGGACGATGAGCCGCTTGGGGACGACCACGTTCTCCAACAGCTCGTCGCTGGTCATCACCCTGGGTCCCAAGGTGATGCCGGGGATGAGGCGCGGCGCAGAGCCGGTGGCGATGACCGCATGCTTCGCCTCGACGATCTGCTCCTTGCCGTCGGGTCCGGTCACCGAGATCTTGCCGGGCCCGGCGAGTCGGCCGTGGCCGTGCAGGCGCTCGACCTTGTTCTTGCGGAAGAGGAATTCGATGCCCTTGCTCGACTTGCCGGCGACGTCCTCCTTGAACGAGCGCACCGCGTTCATGTCCAGCTCGATGCCGGAGGCCTTCACGCCGATCTTCGCGCCATGCTGGGCCTCGCCGTACAGATCGGCGCTGTGCAGCACCGCCTTGGTGGGGATGCACCCGCGCAGCGTGCAGGTTCCGCCGACCCGCGGATCCTTCTCGATGACCACCGTCTTGAGGCCGTTCTGGCCCGCGCGGATGGCGCAGACGTAGCCGCCGGGTCCGCTGCCGATGATCGCGAGATCGTAGGTCGCCACTCTGGCCTCCTCGGAGAGAGGCGCGCTTGGTAGCGCCCGCGGGGGGCGGTGTCAAGGAACGCCAGCCACTGCGTGGGTCGTGACAAAATCTGCTCCAGCTGAAGCCGGCCGCGTGTCAGAGACGATGTCGTCATCGAGAGACTTGAAGCCCTTTCGAGCAGGGATCGCATGCGCCGCGGATTGTCTGGCCTGTTGCTGATATCCGTGACCGCAGCCTGCGGTCCCAGCACTCGGGAGATTCGGGAGTCCGGCCCCGAGCTCGAAGGCGTCTTTTCGGGTGCCGAGAGGATGTTGGCGTCTTGCGTCGCGGAAGACCTGGTGGGGGGGCCCGCAATCGTTCCCGTTCTTCGCGATGCCCCCGGACCGTCGACCATCAGCGCGACCAGGGGTTACATGGGCGATCAGATCCTCGTTTGGGAGCTCCGCTTCACCCAGGTCGACGTGGGCCATAGCCGCGTGCAGCTGCGGGCGCGAAAGACTCCCTACGATCGGTACTCGACCGAGAGCGACATGTGGAAGGCGGTAGGCGCTTGCAGCCGGCGCGGCAAGTGACCTACTTCCGGAGTTGGGAGAAAGCCACCGAGCCGTGCACCAGCCACTCCGACGAGCCAGCGGAAGGGTGCATGCCGATCCGCTCGGGGAAGAATGTCCAGGCGTCGCCGGTGACTGGCCCCAGGTCGCCGACGTTCTTTGCGTACCGGATCCGGATGTCGGGGCGCAGCAATCCCGATGCCTGATAGATCCCATCGGCGGCGCCCTCGTAGTAGGAGGTCACGTAGTTCAGCGAAGCGCCCGGCGGCAGCAGCGCGTTGATGCGATCCAGCGCGGCCTTCATGCGCAATTGCGAAGACAGCCGTAAATTGTCGAAGTAGCCCAGCTGGCCACCGTTGATCTTTTCCGAAGCGACCCGCGCGAAGAGACGATTGGCGCCGGCGGAGTCGTAGACGAGGATGGCCGCGGCGTTGGTGACGGCGAAGATGGCGAGGCCCGCGGCGACCATCGACTTCGCCCGCACCGCGCGGAGCGCGCGCACGACGAAGAGCGCCATCAGGGGAAGGACCGGAACATAGTACCTCATGTTGTGGCTGCTGCCGTGATAGACCATGAAGACGTGCACGTAGGCCGCCAGCATGAGGAGCAGCGGCGCGCTTTCCCAGGTCACCGAGAGACGCGGCGCCGCCACGACGAGCAGGACGCCGAACGTGATCGCGAGCAGCGCTACCATCCCGCCAAGGGTGGAGAGATACGGGACGGGAACGTTGAATTCCCCTTGGTTGAGGTTGACCAGGGGATTGTGCCCGAGCTTGCCGAGCCCAACCCAGACGGCGAGAACGGTGGCGCTGGCGGCGAGAGCGGAGAAACGCCTGGGGCGGCGTCTCACCAGCGCGAAGACTTCTCGCCGATGCCAGAAGACGTAGAGCGCCTGGAGCGGATAGAGGATGAGCCCGGCCGGCCTGACGAAGACGGCGAGCATCACCGCCAGCGTGTACGCCACGGCGGTCCAGGTTTCCTTCAGCACCTCGTCCTTCAGCAGTCGATCGAGGAAGACGAAGCTGAGCAGGAAGAAGGCCGCAAAGACCGAATCCGGGTGCGCCGACCAGAACTGCGTCATCACCAGCGGGTTGAAGCAGGTGACCACCAGCTCCAGCGGTAGGTCTTTCTCCGTCAGTCCGAAGGCGCCGTTGAACCGGCGGAAGAACGCGATCATCGCGGCGATCAGCAGCGCCGTCGTCATCCATGAAGCCAACGTCAAGCCGACGTTCAGCCCGGCGAGGCGGACGAAGGGAACTGCGAAGACGGAGAAGCCGCAGGCCTGCGCGTGGACCTGCGCAGGATCCGCGCAGACCTGCCAGAGCGCGAGGTGATGGAGCTCGAGGTTCTCGACGGTGCGCGCGTAGACCAGGCTATTGCGCAGGACCGGCAGGTTCGCGTTCATCGCCGTGAACAGGGCGCCCACCAGGACGAAGCCGGATGCGACCATGTAGGTGCGGCGAGCGAGCCAGCTCGTCTTGCTGTGGGGCGACGATGCCATCACCTCCAAGCTAGGGAGGCGTTCGGTGGAGCGGTAGTTGCACGTTCCAGGCAAGCAGCCGAGCGGTGGACTGCAGCCTCGCGGAGCGCCGCGCCGGCAGGCCGGCCGATTGACGGACCCGCATCACTGCAGCCCGAACAGAGCCTTGATCCGCCCGGCGATGCCGCGACCGAGCAATGTGCGATAGACGCGCAGGCCCGTGTTCCATGCCTTGCGCGAATACGGGTAGTACCAGAAGGCGGGAAAATTCAGCCGCTCCAGATTGACGTGGCGCACTTCGCAGAAGTCGCGCATCCCGTGCTTGCCGTGCACGCGGCCCAGGCCCGACGACTTCACCCCGCCCCACGGCGTCTCCGGCGCGGCGTGCGTGTAGAGCGTGTCGTTGTGCATCACCGTGCCGGCGAGGAGCTGGTTGGCGATGCGGTCGGCCGCCGACTTGTCCTTGGTGAACACGTAGGCGGAGAGCCCGTACAGCGAGTCGTTGGCGAGGCGGACCACCTCTTCCTCGGTGCGGTAGGTCATGATCGGCAGCATCGGCCCGAAGGTCTCGTCGCGGACGATGGCCATGTCCGGCGTGGTCCCGGTGAGCACGGTGGGCTGCACGAAGCGCGCTCCCTCCGGCGTGACCTTCACCTCGCCGCCTGCCAGCACCTTGGCGCCGCGCGCCCTGGCCTCGTCGAGATGGCGGCGGACGATCTCCACCTGCATCTGCGTGGTCATCGCGCCCACGTCGACGTCGTGCGCGTTGGGCTCGCCCTGGCGCAGTCCCTTGGCAAGCTTCACCACCTTGTCGGTGAAGGACTGCGCGACGCTCTCGTGCACGTAGACGCGCTCCACCGAGGCGCAGGTCTGGCCGGAGTTGGCGAAGGCGCCCCAGGCGATCTTCTTGGCCGCGCTGTCGAGATCGGCATCGGGGAGCACGATGGCGGGATCCTTGCCGCCCAGCTCCAGCACGCAGGGGATCATCTGCTCGGCGGCGGCGACGTTCACCTTCTTCCCGGTGGCCACGCTGCCGGTGAAGATGATCATGTTCACGCCGCTCCGGATCAGCTCTGCGCCGACGTCGCCGCGGCCCTGCACCACGCCGAACAGCCCGCGGGGCAGCCCGGCCTCCTCCAGCAGGGCGCGCGTTTTTTCCAGAATGATGGGGGTGAACTCGCTCGGTTTCACCACCACCGCGTTGCCGGCCATCAGCGCGCCGACCGCGTCGCCGGTGGGAATGGAGAACGGGTAGTTCCACGGCGAGATGATGCCGACGACGCCGCGCGGGTAGAAGCGCAGGTACGACTTCTTGTGCGGGAACATGTGCAGGGGAATCTTCTCGTCCTGGAGGGCCTTGCGGGCGTGGTTGGCGTACCAGGTGGTGGCGTCGGCCACCGGCAGGACCTCCATGAACAGCGACTCGTTGCGGGTCTTGCCGTTCTCGCGGGTGAGGTGTTCGCAGAACTCGGTGGCGCGGGCGAGCAGCAGATCGCGGAAGCGCAGCAGCACGTCGCGGCGCTGGGCGAAGGTCTTGCGGGCCCAGTCCGCCTGCGCCCGCCGCGCGGCCTGCACCGCCTCGCGCACATCCTTCGCGGTCGAGACCCGCACCTCGCCGAGGAGCTTGCCGTTGCCGGGCTCGAACACCGCCAGCGTTCCCTGCGGTGTGACCGCTCCCTGCGCGGTGGCAAGGGGCGCGGGCTTCTGCGGCATCGGGATGGCTTCGGCCATGTTGACCCTCTGGGGAAGTGGAACCCTCGGGGGGTACGCCCGCTGCCGCGCAGTGTCAATCCAGACGGGCGCCCGCCCGATTTCCCATTTGACTTGCGGACCTTGGACCAGACAGACTGGCGCTCCGAGCAGAATGCTAGGCATCGATGACATGCTGCGGCTGGGCAGCCAGCCGCTCGACACGCCGGCAGAGCTTGCCCCCGCCGAGAAGGACGCCGTCACCGCGCAGCCCCCCACGGTCCTGGTGGTGGACGACGATCGCGCGGTGCGCGAGGTGCTGGCGGCGGTGCTGAAGGAGGAAGGGTACCCGGTCCGGCAGGCCGTCTCGGCGGAGGCGGCGCTGCAGATGCTGCGCGGCGAGGACCTTCCGCTCGTCCTCTGCGACGTGAAGATGCCGGAGCGCGACGGCCTCTGGCTGCTGGACCAGGTGCTGCAGCGCCACCAGCACGCCGCGGTGGTGATGCTCACCGGCTACGGCGACACGGAGAGCGCGGTGGAGTGCCTCAAGCGCGGCGCCGCCGACTACCTGCTCAAGCCGCCGCGGGTCACCGAGCTGGTGCGCGCCATCGAGCGGGCCTGGAGCAAGAGCCGGCTGATCGCGGCGCGGGCCCGCTACCACGAGGGTCTGGCGCGGCGCATCCGCGAGCGCACCGCCGAGCTCAGCGCGGCGCTGCAGGGCATCGCCAATGCCTATTCCAACACGCTGCACGCGCTGGTGCACGCGCTCGACGCGCGCGAGCACGAGACCAGCGACCATTCGCAGCGCGTGGTCCGCTACACGCTGGCGATGGCGCAGCGGATGGGCATTCCCGAGAGCACGCTGGAGGTCATCGGGCGCGGCGCGCTGCTGCACGACATCGGCAAGATCGGCGTCCCCGACAGCATCCTGCTCAAGCCGGGTCCCCTCACTCCCGCGGAGTGGGTGGAGATGCGCCGGCATCCCGAGGTCGGCTTCCGCATCCTCCAGAGCATCGAGTTCCTCCGGCCGGCGGCGGAGATCGTGCTGGCGCACCAGGAGCGCTGGGACGGCGGCGGGTATCCGCGCAAGCTGCGCGGCGAGGAGATCCCTCTCGGCGCGCGCGTGTTCATGATCGCCGACACGCTGGACGCGATGACCAGCGATCGCCCCTACCGCAGGGCCGCCACCTTCGCGGAGGCCCGCGCCGAGATCGGCCGCTGCGGCGGCACCCAGTTCGACCCGCGCTGCGTGGACGCGTTTGCGCAGATCCCCGACGACGAGCTGCAGGCGTTGCGGCAGCAGGGCAACGACTGATGCTGTCGCTCACCCCGCGTGCCGCGCAGGCCGTGCTCACGCGCGCCGAGGAGGCCGGCGTCACCGGCTGGCTCCTGCGCGTGGCGGTGGTGGCCGGCGGGTGCAACGGGCTCACCTACGAGCTCTACTTCGTCGAGGCGGCCGGGCCGGACGACGTGGTGATCGACCTCGGGACTGTGCAGGTCGCGCTGGATCGCAAGAGCGCCGCGCTGCTCGAGGGCACCGTCGTCGACCTGCCCTCGGGCCCCGGCTTCCGCTTCAAGAACCCCCGCGCGCGCCGCACCTGCTCCTGCGGCGCCAGCTTCGAGACCTGAGACCATGCCGAAGATCCTCCGCGGCGGCGCGATGCTCCTCACCCTGGCGGTGCTCACCTGCCTGATCGGATTCGTCCACGCGCGCGTGTCGGGCGGCCCGGCGGAAGGCGCGCGGCCGTGGATGTACGGGCTGCTCGTCTGCTTCGGCGCGATGGCGCTCGCCGCCGTCTACATGGCGCTGGTGGGCGCCTACCACACCGTCCTCGCGCTCTTCGGCTGGGACGGCGGCCCCGGCATCTTGCGGAAAAACCCCAACTACGTGCCGGGCAGCGACGAGCCGCTGGCCGACGGCACTCCGCTCGATCGACGGTCCTGACTCATTCGTCGCGCAAGAGGCTGGCGATCAGCAACTCGCGACGCGTCTCGATCAGGTGCGCGGCCACGCCCAGCAGCGCCGGATAGGCGACGCCCAGCGCGATCAGCTCGCCCGCATAGGCCGCGTAGAGCTGGATCACTCCCAGCCTGGCGAGCGCCCACGGCGCCCATGCTGCCCCCGCCAGCAGCAGCATGGCCGTCAGCCTCGAGCCCACCGGGCCCGCCCCACGCACCCGCCGCAGCCTCCCGCCGCGGACCGGAACCGGGAACCAGGTGCTCACCACGTTGCCGTAGGTGGCCAGCAGGGGAAAGGTGGCGGCGTGCGCGAGCAACCCCACCGCGAACTGTCCGGGTGTGATGCGCCCCCCGAATCCAGCCGTCAGCGCGAGGAGCAGGAAGATGGCCAGCGAGAACCCGTACGCGACCACGTTCTTGGCCAGCAGCACCGCCCGCATCGCCACCGGCCAGAGGAACCAGCCGCGCGCGGACGCGGCGTCGCGGCCGAAGGCGTTGGTGGTGAACTCCAGCACGCCGAGGTGCGCGTAGACCGCCGCGATGAGGAGCGGCTCGGGACCGGGCAGCACTGCGCGGACCAACAACAGATAGGCCACCGGGACGATCACCAGCTGGAGCCATCCGATCCGCAGCGCGGTCCTCGCCTCCTTCTCCAGCAGCGCGGAGAAGCGCGCCGGAACCAGCGGCAGCGACCAGCCGGCGCCGCGCGCGACGGCGGCGCGCCCGGTCTCGGGTGGACGCCTCAGCTCCCGACGCGAGAGCGCGTGCGCGGCAGCGCTGCCTCCCAGGCCCAGTGCCGCGAGCAGCAGGGCCGGCGCGAGCGCGCGCAGCGGCGCGCCCCCGGAGAGGCGGCCGGCCACCTGCGCCATCCATCCCGGCGGCGTCCAGGCGAGCAGCGCGCCGTGCCGGTGGGCGAACAGCTCGCTGATTCCCTGTTGGGTGGGAAGGGCGACGGAGAGCTGGAATCCCACCACGCCGGCGATCAGCAGCACCACCGAGAACCCGCGGCGCAGCGCCGGACGCGCATCGAAGAGCGCGGCGATGGCCGCGCCCAGATGCAGCAGGCCGGCAGTGGCCCACACAGCCAGCGCCTCCGCCACGAGCATCGACGCAGCGGCGGGCGCGCCCGGCAAGCGCGCCACCGCCAACGCGATGCAGAAGAGCGGCGGATAGAGCAGCAGCCAGACCGGATCGAAGAGCAGCGCCATGAGATTGATGGCGCTGACCAGCCGCTCGCTGACCGGGAACGGGCGCAGCCGGCGCGGGTCGAGGAAGCCCTGCTGCTGCGCGAGCGAGAGCAGTCCGAACCAGACCCGCGCCAGGAGCGAAAGCGTCGCCCACGCCGCGAAGAGCATCAGCGGCCCGCCGCGCGCCTGCAACCGGGCCGGATCGCGCTGCAGCTCGGCAGCGGCGGTGAGGACCAACGCGCAGAGCGAGGCGCTGACGAAAGCGCCCATCCCCGCCCCCATCAGGCCGGCGACGGCGCGGCCCCATTGGCGATCGCGCACGAAGCGGCGCCACCAGAGCAGCACGCGCAAAGCCAGGAGGGCGCGGGCTTGCGTGGGCCAGCGCGCGGTCACGGCAGGAAGGAGAGGGCGCGGGTCTGGCCGCGGCCCTCGCCCACCAGCTTGACGAAGGCGTCGGTGAGCGACTGCGCCCCGGGCACCGCCTGCACCACCTCATGCAAAGAGCCCTGCGCCACCAGCCTCCCCCGATGGATGATGCCGACCTGATCGCAGAGGCGCTCCACCACCTCCAGCACATGGGAGGTGAGGAAGACCGTGAGGCGGCCGCGGCGGACGAGATCCGACAGCAGCGCCGTGAGCGACGCCTTGGCCACGGCGTCGACGCCCTCGAAGGGTTCGTCCAGGAAGAGCAGCTCTGGCCCGTGGATCAGCGCCGCCGCCAGCGCCAGCTTCTTCCGCATGCCGAAGGAGTAGTCGGCGATCAGCTTGCGGCCCTCGCCCGCGAGTTCCATGGTGGCGAGCAGCTCGTCGGCGCGGCGGCCTGCCTCCGCCCGCTCGAGCCCGAAGAGGCGCCCGACGAAGACCAGCTGCTCGCTCCCGGTGAGGCGATCGAAGAGGAGCAATCCGTCCGGCACGACGCCGATGCGGCGCTTCAGCTCGTCTCCCGGCAAAAGGCCCAACACGCGCATCCGTCCGCCGGAGGGCGCCAGCACTCCCGTGAGCATGGAGATGGTGGTGCTCTTGCCCGCGCCGTTCTCGCCGAGGAAACCGTAGAAGCTGCCGCGGGGAACGCGCAGGTCGATGCCGTCCACCGCCACCTGCGCGGAGAACTTTCGCGTCAGCGCATCGGTCTCGATGGCGAAAGGGCCCTGCGGGCTGCGCCCGTCGCCGGCCAGGGCCGTTTCCGCCATCACGCCGCGGCGGGCTTCTTCCCCAGTGCCACAGGCTGGGGCTGCGCCACGCTGCCGGTGCGGGGCAGCGCGGCCTGCTGCGCGAAGGCCAGCGACTCCTCGATCAGCTGCTGCGGAGCGCGCTCCACCACCGCCGGGTGCGACTTGTCGTCGAGGTGGGTGTGGGTCTTCATCGAGCAGAACTTGGGGCCGCACATGGCGCAGAACTCGGCGGACTTGAAGGCGTCGTGCGGCAGCGTCTCGTCGTGCTTGGCCTTGGCGGCGTCCGGATCGAGCGAGAGGCGGAACTGCTCGTTCCAGTCGAAGGCGTAGCGGGCGCGGCTGAGCGCGTCGTCGCGGTCGCGGGCTCCGGGCCGGTGCCGGGCCACGTCGGCGGCATGGGCGGCGATCTTGTAGGCGATGATCCCCTGCCGCACGTCCTCGGCGTTGGGGAGGCTCAGGTGCTCCGCCGGCGTGACGTAGCAGAGCATGGAAGCGCCGTGCCAGCCCGCCAGCGCCGCGCCGATGGCAGAGGTGATGTGATCGTAGCCGGGGGCGACGTCGGTGGTGAGGGGGCCGAGCACGTAGAAGGGCGCCTCGAAGCACGCCTCCTGCTCGATCTTCATGTTCATCTCGATCTGGTCCATGGGCACGTGGCCCGGACCTTCGATCATCACCTGGACGTCGTGCTCCCACGCCTTCTTGGTCAGGTAGCCGAGAACGCGCAGCTCGGCGAGCTGCGCCTGGTCGGAAGCGTCCGCCAGGCACCCGGGCCTCAGCGAGTCGCCCAGCGAGAAGCTGACGTCGTACTTCTTGAAGATCTCGCAGAGCTGGTCGAAGTGCGTGAACCAGGGATTCTCGCGGCCGGTGGCCAGCATCCACTGCGCCATCAGCGCGCCGCCGCGGCTGACGATGCCGGTGACGCGGTGCTGCGCCAGCGGCAGGAAGTCGCGCAGGATGCCGGCGTGGATGGTCATGTAGTCCACGCCCTGCTGCGCCTGTTCCTCCACGATGTCGAGCAGGTCCTGCGCCGTGAGGCTCTCGACGCGCTTGACCCGCTCGATGGCCTCGTAGGTGGGGACCGTCCCCAGCGGCACGCTGCTGGCGCGGAGGAGCTGATTGCGGATCTGCGGGATGTCGCCGCCGGTGGACAGGTCCATCACCGTGTCGGCGCCGTACTTGAGGCAGCCGCGCAGCTTGTGCAGCTCGGAGGTCGCGTCGCCGTCGATCTGGCTGTTGCCGATGTTCGCGTTGATCTTGCAGCTGGACGCGATGCCGATGCACATCGGCTCCAGCTCGGGATGGTTGACGTTGGCCGGGATGATCATCCGGCCCCGCGCCACCTCGCTGCGGATCAGCTCGGCGGGCAGCCCTTCGCGCCGCGCCACGTGCTGCATCTCCTGCGTGACGATCCCCTGCCGCGCGAAGTGCATCTGCGACACGTTGGCGAACCCACGGCGCTCTTCGATCCAGGCTGCGCGCATAGCTGTCCTCCGAGGAGAAACCGAGAGTAGTTTCCGCAGCGCGGGGCGTCAATCGGCCGGCGCCCCGTGCTGTGCGCCGGCTATTTCGAGCCGGCGCCCGAGGCGTGGCCGCCGGGCCCGCCCTTCAGCTCGGAGACGATGCGCTTGGCGCCGTAGATGTGATCGAGCGCCTCGATCAGCGCGGAGCTGTGCACGGCCACCGTCCGGTTCACCGTCTCGTCGAACCCGTAGTCGCCGCCCAGCGACTGGATGTTCCCGTCGAACACCAGCCCGACGATCTGCAGCTCCTTGTTGAACACCGGCGAGCCGGAGTTGCCGCCGATGATGTCGTTGGTGCTGCAGAAGTTGAAGGGCGTCTTCACGTCCACCTGGCCGTTCTGGTTGGCGCGCAGCCAGCTGTCCGGCAGGCGGAAGGGATCGCGGCCCGTGGCCCGCTCGAATCCGCCGGCGAAGTTGGTGACGGGATCCACGTGGTGGCCGTTCTCGTCATATCCCTTCACCGCGCCGTAGCTGAGGCGCAGGGTGAAGGTGGCATCGGGGTAGTTGCTCTTGCCTTCGAGATCGAACTTGGCCGCCGAGATGCGCTCGCTGCCCGAGGTCTGGAGCGGCTCGATCTCCTCGTCGTGCCAGCGGCGCAGCGGCCGCGCGTCCGCGTCCACCGCCCTGGCGAGCTGGATCATCGGATCGGCCGACGCCTGCACCGCCTCGCGCCCACCCTGCCAGAGCTGCTCGCGCACCTTGGGATCGTAGAGCTTCGACTTGACCAGCTCCTGCGCCAGATCTTGTGGACTCTTCTTGCCCAGCACCTTCTTCACGAAGGGGTGGTCGGCGCCCAGGTTCTCGCGCAGCTTGGTGAGGTTGTAGCTGAGGCGGAACGTCTCCAGATCCTCGTAGATGGGCGCCTTGGAGAAGAGGCGCTGCTTGAGCTGGGGCAGCCTTCCGTCGGTGTACTCGCGCAGGCGCTCCTCGTTGGGCTTCTGCAGCTCCTCGGTACCGCGCACCAGATCCTTGGCGATCCTGTAGAGCGACGACCCGAACCCCGCGCCCTGCTCGATGTACTGGTATTCCTTGCGCCGCGGCTGGTACGTCGCCATCGCCTTGGCCACGTCGTCCCAGGCGCTGGCATACCTGCCGCGCAGGCCCGACCGGGTCTGCACCCGCGCCCGCAGGCGCTTCTCGCGCTCGGCCTTCTGGTTCCAGAGGGTGGGGGCGATCAGCGACTCGTAGCGGCCCTTGAGCGCCTTGAAGCTGTTCTCCACGCCGAAGAGCTCGGCCTCGGCGATGCGGTAATGCTCGGGGGAGGACTGCGTGAACATGGTGAGCGCGCCGCGGTACTGCGCCAGGTTGAAGAGGCGCTCGGGCAGCGCGATGTCGCGCTGGTACTGCAGCTCCGCCATGGTCAGCTCGCGGTCGGTCCCCCCGGGGTGGCCGGAGACGAAGGTCAGCTCGCCCTCCTTCGCTCCCTGCGGCGACCACTTGAAGTAGTGCTCCGTCTTCGCCGGCTTCCCGTCCTCGTAGGCGCGGATGAAGGAGACGTCCAGGTCGTAGCGGGGGAAATTGAAGTTGTCGGGATCGCCGCCGAAGAAGGCGATGGCGAACTCGGGCGCGAACACCAGCCGCACGTCCTGGAAGCGCTTGTAGCGATAGAGGCTGTACTGGCCGCCGTGGTACAGCTCGACCACGTCGCAGCGCAGCTTGTCGTTGCCGGCCGCGCACTCCTTCTCGATGGCGGCCATCGCCGCCTTGCGCTTGTCGTTGAACTCCTTGCCCGGCTTGAGCCCCTTGGTGGCGCCCTGCACGCGCGCGGTGACGTCGCCGATCTGGACGAGCTGGTTGAGCTCGATCTCCGGGCACTTCACCTCGTTCTCCGGCGCCGGCGCGTAGAAGCCCGCGGCGACGAAGTCCTTCTCCTTGGTGGAGAGCTGCTCGATGCAGCTGTGGGCGCAGTGGTGGTTGGTCATCACCAGGCCTTCGGGCGAGACGAAGCTGCCCGAGCACCCGCCCGCCAGCCGCACCGAGCTGAGCTGCGCCTCCGAGAGCCACTGCGCGTCGGGGGAGAAGCCGTACTTCTGCTGCACCTTCTTGGACGGGAAGTTGTCGTACGTCCACATACCCTCGTCGGCGTGGAGGGCCGGGGCCAGGGCGAGGGCGCAGAGCAGGGCGAGTCTCTTCATCGTTTTGTTCTCCAAATGGAGGGCTCCGGGGCAGGTTTTTTTGCTCTACCTCCGCCTCCGCGTCAAGGCGGGGGCACTCCGGCGAGCACCGCGGCGAGCCGTTCCACCTCCGGCGCCAGCTCCGGATCGTGCAGCCATTCCACCGGAAAGTGCCGCTGGGCGCGCAGGTAGGCGTCGAGCTGCGCGTCGCGCCCGTAGAGCGCCCCCGCAGCCCGCACGGCGACAGAAAGCTCCCGGCGGGCCACCTCGGCGGTGGCGAGCTGGAACTGCGCCGTCTCGAGGTGCCGTCCGGCGCGGGCGAGCTGTGCCCGGTCGTGCAGGCGCAGGTTCTCGCGCCGTGACACCACCGACATGGAGTCGAGGAAGCGGGCCATGTTCTCGACCGCCTGGCGGATCTCCCGCGCCGGAGCAGGCGCCTGCTTCGCCAACCGGTGCAGGGTGGCGCGCGACTCCAAGAAAATGCGCTTGTCGCTGGTGCGCAGGTGCGGCAGGCCGCGGGTGCGGGAGAAGGCGCGCAGGTCCTTGAGCGCGTCCTCCAGCGCGGCGGCGATGCGGTCGTCGGCGGCGGAGCCGATGCGCCGCGCGTGCCCGCGAAAGAGGAAGGCGAGGCTGATGGTGGCCTGCCGCACCACCAGCGCCGCGTCCAGTTCGGCGAGGTAGCCGGGGATGACGTCCTGCCGGTCCACTTCGGCGACGAAGCTGCACACCTGGTAGATGAGCTCGCCCAGCGCGGCGCGCACGCGCCCGCGGAACTCGAGCAGGTCCTGGATGAGCATCCAGGGGTCGCTCATCACCGTCGGATTGCGCAGGCGCTCTCCGAGCCGCGCCACATCGCGGCGCATGCCCGAGCAGACACCAGCAACCAACTGGGCGATCTCCTCTTCCACGCTGCGCGCTGGTTGCTCCGCCGGCTCGGCGCCGATATCGGGCCCGAAGGCGTCGTCCAGGTTGTCCGGGCCGTCCTCCTCCTCGGGAGCCGGAAACTGCTCCGTCGCGCTGGCGATCAGCTCGTTGACGTGCTGGACCGTGCTGCCCATCACCGGCGCCAGCTCCTCCCAGAGCGCCAGCGTGTGGCCCCCGCGCTCCTCGTCGACCTCGTGGCGTACCAGATCCACGTCGGCCAGCTTGAGGATGGCCTCGGCCGCGGCGACCAACAGCCGGGTGACGCGCTCGCGCAGCAGGCCCTTGAAGGACTGCGCGACCTGCAACAGCCGGGCGAAGGCCGCCTGAGCGGCATGGTCTTCCTCTGGCAGAACCGGTTCGCTGCGGCCCGGCATCGAACGGTCCCCTAGCACGCGGTGCGCGACGGAGGAAGCAATGGAACACCGGCAATTGGGCAGAAGCGGCCTGCGCCTGAGCGCGCTCAGCCTGGGCGCGATGACCTTCGGCGAGGCGAAGGGCTTCATGAAGGGCGTCCATTCCGACGACGCGGAGGCGCGCCGCGTGTTCGATGCGGCATTGGAGGCCGGCGTCGACACGGTGGATACGGCCAACGGCTACAGCGAGGGGCGCAGCGAGGAGCTTCTCGGCCAGTGGATGAAGGGCCGGCGGCACGACGTCACCCTCGCCACCAAGTGCCGCTTTCCCACGCTGGGCGGCACCGCGCCCATGCACCCCGACGAATCCGGCCTGTCGCGCAAGAGCATCCTCTGGAATTGCGAGCAGTCGCTGCGCAGGCTGCAGACCGACTACATCGACCTCTACCAGGTGCACATGCAGGACCGCAGCGTCCCCATCGAAGAGACGTTGCGGGCGCTGGACGATCTGGTGAGGACGGGCAAGGTCCGCTACGTCGGCTGCTCCAACTACGCGGGCTACCGTCTCACCGAGTCGCTCTGGTCAGCCGAGCGGCACGGCCTCTCGCGCTACGAGGGCATCCAGCTGCAGTGGAACCTGGCCGCCCGCGACGCCGAGCGGGAGGTGATTCCGGCGGCGCGCGCGTTCGGGGTCGGCGTGCTGGTGTGGAGCCCGCTGGCGCGCGGCTTCCTCTCGGGCAAGTACCGCAAGGGCCAGCCGCCCCCGAAGGGAACGCGGCTGGAGACGTGGAAGGATTCCTGGGCGATGACCGCCACCGAGCAGAACTGGCGCACGCTGGACAAGGTGCTGGAGCTCGCGGCACGGCATGACGCGTCGCCTGCGGCGATCTCGCTCGCGTGGCTGCTGCAGAAGCCGGAAGTGTCCAGCGTGATCGTCGGCGCGCGCACCGTCCAGCAACTGCACGAGAACCTGCGCGCGCTGGAGGTGAAGCTGCCGGCGCAGGAGGTGAAGGAGCTCGACGAGGTGAGCGCGCCGCAGTGGGGCTACCCCTACAACTTCATTGGTGCGCGGGAGCCGTGGTGAAGTCGAGGTCGCCGCGCCAGCGCACCGCCACCGGCTTGCCGTCGCGCAGCGCGGGCTTGTAGGTGCAGCTGGCGATGTAACGCTGGATGGCCTTGAGCGCCCCGTGCGAGGCATGGCCGCTGATCTTCACGTCGCTGACCTTGCCGTCGGCGCCCACCAGATAGACGGCGGAGATGATTCCGCTCACGCTCTCGCCCTGCGGAATGCGCGGTCCGCGGCCGCGGCATGACTTGCGCACCGGCGCGGTCTGGCCCTCCGCCGCTTCGGCGCGAGGAATCTCGACGGCCGCCACCTCCCGGTCCTCGTCGGGCGGAGCGTGGGTGCAGCCGGCGACCAGCAGCAGCAGGATGGCGCTTTTCATCGGTCGAATCGGAACTCGGCGTGGGCCTCGGTGCGGACGGACTTCTCCCCGTCGCGCAGCGGCTCGTAGGTGCACGACTCGAGGTACTTGCGGAGGGAGGCAAGCACGGCCTTGCCGGCGTCGCCGGCGAGCCGGACTTGCGACACGGTTCCGTCCTCGCCGACGACGAAGTCCGCGGTGACGGCGCCGCGCACCTTGTCGCCCTTGGCCAGGCGCGGCCGCTCCGCCTTGCAGCTCTTGAGGACCACCTGGCCGAGGATGCTGCGCTCGGTATGGACAGTGCTGGCAGCGGCGCAGACACTTTCCAGCTCGGCCTGCCGCTTGCGCAGCTCCTGCACGACAGCGGGCCCCGCGCCGTCCGGGAGGACGTCGATGGCGCGCTGCTCCCCGATGCTGGCCTCGAGGCAGTGGCCCGCGGCAGCCTGCATGTGGGCGAGCGTATCGAGGACGTCCGGGCGTCCGGGCGCCAACTCCACCGCCCGGACGGCGTTCTCGAGGGCGCGGCTCTGGTCGCCCTGCTTCTGCCGCACCCAGGCCAACCGCATGAGGACGCCGGGATTCCCGGGGGCGAGTTGGGCCGCCTTCTCCACCGCCGAAAAGGCCTGCTCATCGCGATCGGAGAGGAGCACCCACGCTCGCCAGTCGTCGGGGTGGAGGCGCGTCGCGGTGGCGGCATCGCCCCCGCCGGAGATCTGCAGGGCGAGCGGGTTGCCCGGATCCGCCTGCAGAGCAGAGGCTAGCAGCGCCTGCATCCGCTCCGCGCGCTCCTGTGTCCTGGCGTATCCCGGCGAGAGCCGCTGGAGGTCTGCGAGGATGGCATGGACCTCCCCTGCGGGCAGCGGCCGTTCGACCACCTCGCCCTTCCATGGCGCCACCGGCGCCACCCGGACCGAGATCTTCCCCGCCTTGATCCAGGCGTCGATCCCCTGCTGCATCCGGCTCTCCGTCATCTCGGGAAAGGCGGTCGAGAACGCGTAGAACTGATCCTCGCCGCGCGCGAGCGCCTGCAGCATCGAGTCGAACGCCGCCGGCCGCGTGTCGATCAGCCAATGCACCAGGATCCACGCGGAGGTCTCGAAGGCGTAGCCGTCCAGGGCTGACATCCGCTCGGCTTCGCGTCCGGTGCGCATCACCGACCAGTAGCTGCGCGTGGGCCGCTGTTGCAGGAAGAGCAGGCGGTCCCGGTCCACGTTGCCGACTTCCACCTCGCCCGCCCGGCGGTCGAACCGCAGCGTCTCCAGGTAGCAGGAGATGCCCTCGGCCACCCAGCGCGGGTTGCGCACCAGGAACTCGTTGGTGATGACGTGGGCGAGCTCGTGCTTGAGGAAGGTCTGGTCCCGGGGGTCCTGCGAGCCGTTGATCACCATGATCGGCTCCTTGAACGCGTCGTCGGTCACGAACCCCGCCAAGCCTTTCATGGCGTAGTCCTGCATTTCGCGCTCGCTCTCCAGCTCGATGACCTGCGCGCGCCCCGGCGCCATCCGGGCCGCGTGCCAGCCTGCTCCGAGGAGCCCGATGCGCACTTCCTCGAGGTCCACGACCGTTCGCCGGGCATCTTCCAGGGGAAGGTCGGTCCGAAGCGTGAAGTGCTCGCTCCGGAGCTCGTGCCATGCTTCCGGACGGATCGGCCGCGCCCCGTGAGCACAGGCGGCGGCGAAGCAGAGAAGCAGCAGGGCGGAACGGCGCATGGGTGCAGGCTACCCGGGCAGGGGCAGCCTGCCAAAGCGCAGAGTGGGCTAGCCGGCGGCGACGAACTCGGCCGTCCGTCCCCACTGGAAAATGGTTTCAACACTGCGAGCGCCCTTGCAGGTCTGCCAGAAACGTGAAGGGCGCCGGGCCTTGCGGCCGGGCGCCCTTCGACGTCGCTTCTGCTTCCTCGTCCGCCGGCCTAAGCCGCTTCTTCGAAGTCCGACAGATACCGGCTGAGGAAGTTGCGCGTGCTCTTCTCCACCTGGCGCACCCGCTCGCGCGAGAGGCCCCACTCCTTGCCGAGGTCCTCCAGCGTGCGGGGATCGTCCTGGGTCAGGCGGTCGCTCAAGATGTCCCACGCCAGCTCGCCCATGCGCTTGCGCACCTTGCCGAGCGCGCTGCGAACGTTCTCGTTCTGCTCGGCGCGGAGCAGCTGCGCGTCGGGGCCCGGGCCCTCGTCGGCGAGGCGGTCCAGATGCGTGGCGTCGCTGTCGCCGTCCGTGCCCAGCGTCTCCTCCAGCGAGATGTCGCGAGGAGGCAGGCCGCCGTTGGGCATGGTGCGGCGCACCGCGCTCGGCCCGTCCTTCAGGCAGCGCGTGATGTAGGCGCGGATCCACCAGACGGCGTAGGTGCTGAACCGGTTTCCCTTCTCGGGATCGAAGTGCTCGATGGCCTTGAGCAGTCCGTAATTTCCCTCCTGGACCAAGTCCTCGAGTCTCACCCCGCGCCCCATGAACTTGCGCGCGACCGAGATGACGAGGCTCAGGTTGTGCACCACGAGCTTTTCCTGCGCCCGCTTGTCGCCCTTGCGCGCCTTCCGCGTAACCACGAGCTCAGTCTCGCGGTCGAACGGCGGGTGCGCGCGGATCAACTTGATCAGCGGCGCGAGATCGTCGAATTCACTGCGGTCACGCGGCATCGTTCATTTCCTCTCGTTCTCCCGACAGCACGACGTCCTGCTTCCCTTTCGGATCTGACTGCTGAACAGCGATTCTGCTCACGCATTCCTTTGCGTCGTTCACGCTTTCTTCGATGCACAACGAGCGGCGGTGTTGCGCATTTCCGATTGTGTCGTTATGACGCACGATCCTCCTGCACCTGTTTAGACGCCTGAGGGCCGGATTCGGTGCCACCCCGCGCCGCTTTTCATGAACCTGTAAGTCGCTGGTTCGAGGCGTCGTTTGCCGGCCCCACGCGCGCCCAGGCCCTCGGTTGGCCGGCAATCCTCGCAGGCGAGTCCACCCTTCTGCTCGCGCCCACCGGCTCCGGCAAGACGCTGGCAGCCTTTCTGACGTCCATCGACCGCCTCATGTTCACTGCGCCACCGAGCAAAAAAGCCCGGTGTCGTGTGGTGTACGTCTCGCCGCTCAAGGCCCTCGCCGTCGACGTGGAGCGCAACTTGCGCGCGCCCCTCGCAGGCATCGCGCAGCAGGGCAGCCACCTGCACCTGCCCACCGTGGGCATCCGCACGGGCGACACCCCGGCCAGCGAGCGGGCGCAAATGCTGCGCGCGCCGCCCGACATCCTCATCACCACGCCAGAGTCGCTCTATCTGCTGCTCACCTCGCAGGCGCGGGAGATCCTCCGCTCCGTCGAGACGGTGATCGTCGACGAGATCCACTCGCTGGTCCCCACCAAGCGCGGGGCGCACCTCTTCCTTTCCCTCGAGCGGCTGCAGCATCTCGCAGGTCGGCAGCTGCAGAGAATTGGCCTTTCGGCCACCCAGCGGCCGCTCGACGAGGTGGCGCGGCTTTTGGGCGGAGGCGAGGCAGGGGCGAGGAAATGGAAGCAGCGGCCGGTGACCATCCTGGACGCCGGGAGCAAGAGGCAGCTGGAGGTGCGCGTCGAGGTCCCGGTCGAGGACATGTCGAAGCTGGGCGAATTGGACCCGGAGCTGCCCTCCGGACCGGCGGCGGCGGGGCCGCAGCGGCGGAGCATCTGGCCCTCCATCCACCCGCGCCTGCTGGAGCTGATCCGCGCCCACCGCTCGACCATGATCTTCGTCAACTCGCGCAGGCTGGCGGAGCGTCTGGCCGGAGCGCTCAACGAGTTGGCCGGGGCGGAGGTGGCGCTGGCCCACCACGGGTCGGTGGCGCGCGACAAGCGCCAGGAGATGGAGGATCGGCTCAAGCGCGGCGCACTGCCCGCCATCGTGGCAACCAGCTCGCTGGAGCTGGGCATCGACATGGGGGCGGTGGATCTGGTGGTGCGGATCGAGTCGCCGCCCTCCATCGCCTCCGGCCTTCAGCGCATCGGCCGCGCCTCGCACCAAGTGGGCGGCGTGCCCAAAGGCGTGGTGTTCCCGAAGCACCGCGGCGATCTGCTCTGCAGCGCCGCGGCGGCTGCGGGAATGGCGGCAGGCCAGGTGGAGGAGATGTTCTATCCGCGCAACCCGCTGGACGTGCTCGCGCAGCAAGTGGTGGCCATCGCCTCGGAAGGCGTGTGGAAGGTGGACGAGCTGTTCGCGCTGGTGCGGCGCGCGGCGCCGTTCGCGGACCTGCCGCGCAGCTCCTTCGACGGCGTGCTCGACATGCTCTCCGGCCGCTATCCCTCGGACGAGTTCGCGGAGCTGCGGCCGCGGCTCACCTGGGACCGCATCGCCGGCACGCTGCGGGCGCGGGAGGGCGCGGCGCGTGTGGCGGTCGCCAACGCCGGCACCATCCCCGACCGCGGCCTGTACGGGGTGTTTCTCGCCGGGTCGCAGGCGGAGCCCCGAGGCCCTGCCTCGGGGCGGGCGGAGGCCGCAGGCCGCAGCATTGGAGGCCCCCGGCGGGTGGGCGAGTTGGACGAGGAGATGGTCTTCGAGTCGCGCGAAGGCGATGTCTTCGTGCTGGGCGCCTCGAGCTGGCGCATCGAGGAGATCACCCAGGACAAGGTGATGGTCAGCCCCGCGCCGGGGCAGCCCGGCAAGATGCCCTTCTGGCACGGCGACCGCCCAGGCCGGCCGCTCGAGTTCGGCATGCACGTGGGGAAGCTCTCCCGCGAGCTTTCGCGCGCCCCCAAGGCCAAGGCGGTGGAACGGCTGCGCAAGGACGGCCTGGACGAGCGGGCCGCGCAGAACCTGGTCCAGTACCTTCACGATCAGGCCGACGCCACCGGCGAGGTGCCCAGCGACGAGACGGTGGTGGTGGAGCGCTACGTCGACGACACCGGCGACTTTCGCGTCTGCGTCCTGACGCCGTTCGGCGCCCGGATTCACGCGCCCTGGACCACCGCGGTGGTGCGGCGCCTGGAGGAGGACCGTGGGCTGGAGGTGGAAAGCATGTGGACGGACGACGGCATGGTCTTCCGGGTGCCGGAGGCCGACGCGCCCCCCGAGCCGGAGCTGTTCTTTCCCCGCGCGGAGGAGGTGGAAGATCTGGTCGTGCAAGCCCTCGGCACCACCTCGCTCTTCGCCGCGCGCTTCCGCGAGAACGCCGCCCGCGCCCTGCTCCTGCCGCGGCGACATCCCGGACGGCGCAGCCCGCTCTGGGCGCAGCGCAAGCGGGCCCGGGACCTGCTTCAAGTTGCCTCGAAATACGGCAGCTTTCCGCTCCTGCTCGAGACGTACCGCGAGTGCCTGCGCGACGTCTTCGATCTTCCCGGTCTTCAAGAGACGCTGCGCCGGGTGCAGGACCGCCGCCTCCGCGTGGTGTCGGTGGACTCGCGCACCCCCTCCCCGTTCGCCTCCTCGCTGCTCTTCTCCTACGTCGCCAACTTCATCTACGACGGCGATGCGCCGCTGGCGGAGCGGAGGGCGCAGGCGCTCTCGGTGGACCAATCGCAGCTGCGCGAGCTCCTGGGCGAGTCGGAGCTGCGCGAGCTCTTGGACGCGGAAGCCATCGCCCAGCACGAAGCTTTTGCGCAACGGCTCTTGCGGCCGGCGCACGGCGCCGACGGACTGCACGACCTGCTGCTCCAACTCGGGGATCTGGACGAGCCGGAGATCGGCGCGCGCTTCGAAGGGGAGCCGCCGCTGCGCGAGCTGGAGCGGGAGCGCCGCATCTTTCCCGTCACGCTGGCCGGCCAGAGGCGGTGGGTGGCTGCCGAGGACGCCGCGCGCCTGCGCGACGCGCTGGGTGTGCCGCCGCCGCAAGGCCTCCCGAACGCGCTGCTCGAGCCGGTGAAGGACCCGCTGGGCGATCTGGTCTCGCGCTGGGCGCGGACGCACGGTCCCTTCCACGCCGAGGACCTGGCGGCGCGCTGGGGGGTGGGCACGGCGGTGGTGCAGGCCGCGCTCGAGCGGCTCCTCGAACAGGAGCGCGTGCTGGAGGGAGAGTTCCTTCCCGGAGGTCGCGGCCGCGAATGGGTGGACGCGGAAGTGCTCCGGTCGCTCAAGCGGCGGTCGCTGGCGCGGCTGCGCAAGCAGGTGGAACCGGTGGAGCCGGCCGCGCTGGCGCGCTTCCTCGCCGACTGGCAGGGTCTGGCCCGGCCGCGGCGCGGGCTCGATCCATTGCTCTCCACCGTCGAGCAGCTCCAGGGTGCCCCGCTCGCCGCAAGCTCGCTGGAGCGCGAGGTGCTGCCTGCGCGCATCCAGCCGCTGCGCCCCGGCGACCTGGACGTCCTCTTCTCGGCAGGCGAGCTGATCTGGCGCGGCGTGGAGCCGGTGGGCAGCCGCGACGGCCGCATCGCCCTCTATCTGACCGATCATTTCCGCCTGCTCGCGCCGCCCCCCCGCAAGGCGCCCGGCGAGCTCTGCGACAAGCTCCGGGCCGAGCTGCGCAAGCGCGGAGCCTCCTTCTTCGGAGATCTCGCGTCGGCGAGCGGCGCCTTCCCCGCCGATCTGCTCAAGGCGCTCTGGGACATGGTCTGGGCCGGCGAGGTGACCAACGACACGCTCGCGCCCTTGCGCTCCTACATGCGCGGGGAGCCAAAGGACTCTGGTCGCCGCGTGCCGCACTTCGGGACCCCATTCCGCTCGCGCCGCGTCGGTCCGCCGGGCAGCGAAGGGCGCTGGTCGCTTCTGCCCGAGGTCTCGGGAACGCCCACCGAGCGGGCCGCGGCGCTGGCGCAGACGATGCTGGCAAGGCATGGCGTGCTCACCCGCGAGGCGCTGCACGCGGAAGACGTGGCCGGAGGTTTCTCGGCCGTCTACCCGGTGCTCAAGGCGATGGAGGAGGCGGGACGGGCGCGGCGCGGGTATTTCGTCGCCGGTCTTGGTGGCGCGCAGTTCGCCGTGCCCGGCGCGGAGGAGCGGCTACGCAGCTTCCGCGAGCGAGGGACAGAACCGCTCACGCTGGTCCTCGCTGCCACCGATCCGGCGAACCCCTACGGCGCCACGCTGCCCTGGCCGCGCAAGGGGGAGAACGGCGAGCCGCGGGCGCAGCGCGCTGCCGGAGCGCAGGTGGTGCTCCACGACGGCGCGCTGCTCGGCTGGCTTGGGCGCGGGGAGCAGAATCTGCACACCTTCCTCCCCGACGATGAACCGGATCGGGGCCGCTGCGCACGCGCGCTGGCTCAGGCGCTGGCCGGCCTGGTCGACTCCGGCCGCCGCAAGGCGCTCCTGATCGCCCGTGTCGACGGGCAGGAGGTGAACGCCTCGCCGCTCGCGCCCGAGCTCAAGGCGGCGGGCTTTACCCCCGGCATCCGCGGCTACCTCAAGCGCGCGCCGCTCGGGCGGGAGCCGCGGCCACCGGAGGAGGCGGAGGCGCTGGAGGAGGAAGATGCCTGAAGGCGACACCGTCTTCCGGGCCGCGACGGCGCTGCGCAAGGCGCTGCAGGGCGCGCGCGTGAAGCGGTTCCGCGCCACGAGGCTGGGGCCGGGCCCGGTGGGCGAGCGCATCGAGGACGTGAGCGCGCGCGGAAAGAACCTCATCATCCGTTTCGAGAAGGGCCGCGCGCTGCGCACGCACATGATGATGCACGGATCCTGGCACATCTACCGCGAGGGCGAGCGGTGGCAGCGGCCCGCCTTCCAGGCGCGCGTCGAGTTGCACGCCGACAACGACATGGTGGCGGTCTGCTTCTCGGCGCCGGTGGTGGAATGGCTGCGCGAGGAGACGCTCGCAGGCCTGGGGCCCGACGCCACCGCCGATCGGTTCGACGCCGACGAGGCGCTGCGAAGGCTGCGCACGCTCGACGGTTCCACGCTGGAGCGCGCCCTGCTCGCGCAGTCGGCTTTGAGCGGCGTGGGCAACGTGATCAAGTGCGAGGCGCTGTTCCTCGAGCGGCGCGACCCATTCCGCACCGTGGCCTCGGTGGACGACAACGCCCTGCGCTCGCTGATCGGCCGCTGCCACGAGCTCCTGGTTCGCAACCGCAGCGGCGGGCCGCGCGCCACTCGCGCGGGAACCGGCCGCAACCGCCTCTGGGTGTACGGACGCGCGCAGCGGCCGTGCCTGGTCTGCGGCGAGGCCGTGCGCACCCGGACGACCCTCAGGCTTACGTACTACTGCGCACACTGCCAGCGCTGAGATACCGACATCCTTTGCGAACAAAGGTTCCCGCCTCGGGCACCTTTTCCGACCATCGCGCTCCATTGGTTTGCCTGGGAGGCGAATGCCCGCTTGCGGAAATGATGACCCGTCCACACATCCCGGGCGCGGCCCGTCTTCGAGGAACGAACGGACCCCCGTTCCTGTACCGAACCCTCACTTCGAGGCAACGAACCATGCGTCTGAATGCGACATCGCTCATTTGGAATGATACCGGCACGACGGATTTCCGCCACCTGCTGCTCCGGGCCGGACTCGCTTGTCTCGTGGTGGTCGGACTGGCGGGCTGCGGCGGCGGCAATGACAACGCGAAGCTGGTCGCGGATGGCCAGCAAATCTTCCGATTCGACACCTTCGGCGACGAGACCAAGTGGACCGACACCCTGCACTTGGAGCAAGCGATCTCGTCGGCGGTGGATCCCACCACCGCGCTGAAGGTCGGCCTGAAGGTCGACGCCGACGCCTTGCCTGCGAGCGTGGTCGCGGGCATCAAGGACGGCAGCATCAGCCTCACCTCCACCGCCACCACCATCGCCCTCCTGAAGCTCAACGCCGTCGTCGGCGTCAAGGGGACGGTCGAGACCGTCGGTGGCAAGGACACGCTGACGCACGTCGGAATCACCTGCGCGCTCTGCCATTCCACGGTCGACAACTCCTTTACGACCGGCATCGGCAAGCGCCTCGACGGGTGGCCGAACCATGATCTCAACGTGGGGGCCATCGTCGCCCTCTCGCCGGCGCTCGACCCGGCGACGAAGAAGGTCTTCAACTCCTGGGGTCCCGGCATGTACGACCCGCGCTTCAACTTCGACGGCAAGAATGGGCCGCAGGTCATCCCGCCGGCCTATGGCTTGAGCGGCGTCAACAAGATCACGGCCACCGGCGACGGCGACAACATCGAATACTGGAATCGCTATGTCGGCGTCACCCAGATGGGCGGACATGGGTCGTTCTCGGAACCGCGCACGGGAGTGAACGTCACCAACGGCACCGACGACCAGATCAGCAGCAAGCTGCCCGCCTTGCAGGCGTACCAGCTCTCGCTCGCCGCACCGGCGGCGCCTGCCGGCAGCTTCGACGCCACCGCCGCGACGCGCGGGCAAGCGGTCTTCACCGGCCCTGGAAAATGCGCCACCTGCCACACCGGTGCCGAGTTCACCGACGCCAACACCAAGCTGCATCCGGTCAGCGATTCGATGGGAGAGCCGGAACCGGCCGGAGTGCCGAGCTACGCGTCGCGCAGCGCCACCAAGCAGTATCGGACGGCGCCCCTGAAGGGTGTCTGGCAGCACGCCCCCTACTTCCACAACGGATCGGCTGCTACCCTGACTGCCGTCGTGAGCACCTACAACACGCGGATGGCGCTCGGTCTCAGCGCCGCCCAGCAGGCCGACCTCGTCGAATATCTCAAGTCCCTCTGATGTTGTAGACTGCGCACCCTCTCTGGAGGCGCACGTGGGTTCAGTCGAAGGATTGTTGAGCTGGGGCGTCATCCTGCGTTTTGCCGCCATCGGCACGTACGCAGCCGCGTTCATCAGCTATGCCGCGCGCCTCGCGGTCCAGAAGCTCAAGCTGGACCGCGCGGCGACGGCGCTCGCCTCGCTCGGCGTCATCACCCATACCGCCTACCTGGTCACGCGCTGGATCGCGGCAGGACAGATCGAGATCCTCTCGCGCGAGGCCACCGGCGACGTGCTCTCCTCGTACGACCGCTTCTGGTTCATGGTCTCGCACCCGCCCTACACCAACCTCTTCGACGCCCTCAACTTCGTCGCCTGGGCGATGATGGTCTGCTACCTGATCATCGAGCGGAAGTGGGGCCTGCGGGTGGTGGGCGTCCTGGCGGTGGCGCTGGCGCTGGTGGCCATGGGCGAGGCCTCGCTGGTGACCGACAAGCAGATCGAGCCGCTGGTGCCGGCCCTGCAGAGCTACTGGATCCTCATCCACGTGGGCATGCTCTTCGTCTCCTACTCGTTGTTCACGCTGGGCGCGGTCTGCGCGCTGCTCTACCTGGTGCGAACCGGCACCGCCAGCGCGGTGCTGGGCGGCGTGCAGGCGGCCGCCGCGGCGCTGCTGCTCGCGCTGGTGGGCGGGACGAGGCTGCTCTTCGGCGCCACCTTCGAGATGGCGCCCGGGTGGCAGCACCAGATCCCGAGCCGGCTCCATTCCGGCAAGATGCTGGACGTGACCACCGCCGTGCACGTGGTGCCGGCGGGCGCAGACAAGGTGGTGAAGTTCCTGACGCCGGTGGCGGGCGTCGGTCCCTTCCTCCTCGGGGCGGTGGTCCTCTTCATCGTCGGCGCGGTGGTCTACCGGCGCGAGCGCGCGCAGGAGCAAGGCGTGCACGCCCGCGGGTACAAGCTGGTGGCCGCGGGGTTCGCGCTGCTCACCATCGGGCTCGCGCTCCTGGTCTACCGCATCGTCCACTCTGCAGAGATCGTGATTCCGCAGGGGCTGCAGCTGGCTCCCGGCGAGCACGGCCCGTTCCGCCTCTCGCTGGCGTCCAACTACGCGCTGGGGCTGATCGCGCTGGTGTGGGGCACCACGCTGGGCTTCTTGCTCACCACTCCGCTGCGCGACCGCATCGCGGAGGGCCTGCCCGACCCGCGCAAGCTGGAGGAGATCACCTACAAGGTCATCATCGCCGGCTGGCCGCTGCTCACCATCGGCATCGTCATGGGCGGCATGTGGGCCAACGAGGCCTGGGGCCGCTTCTGGGGCTGGGATCCGAAAGAGACCTGGGCGCTGATCACCTGGGTGGTCTACGCGGGGTATCTGCACACGCGCATCACGCTAGGGTGGGCCGGAAAGCGGCCTGCCGCCATCGCGGTCTTCGCGTTCGCGGTGGTGGTCTTCACCTTCATGGGCGTGAATCTGGGACTCACGGGAGACGGGCTGCACACGTACGGGTCAGGCTAGGATCAGCTTTACCGCGGCAGCAGCGCCTCGACGCGCTTTCGCGATTCCGGGCTCGCCCAATCCAGTTCGCCGGTGTACTGGAACGCGACCGCGCCTCTGCGATCGATCAGGAAGCTGGTGGGGAGGAGCTTGACTCCCCACGCCTCGCTCACGCTCGAGTCGCGGTCGAGGAGCAGCGGGAAATGCAGGCCCAGCTTTTCGGCGGTGTCGCTGGCGGTGCGGCGGCTCCCGTCCATCTGCACGGCGAGCACCACGAACGGGCGCCCCGCGAGCGCCGTGCGCAGCCGCTCGATGCTGGGAAGCTCGGCCATGCAGGGCTCGCACCAGGTGGCCCAGAAGTTCACCAGCACCACCTTGCCGCGGTAGTCGGCGAGGCGGTGCTTCCCGCCGCCGGCATCAGCCAGCGAGAGCGCCGGCGTGGCCGCGAGCAGGACGGCGAGAGCCGCCCCCATCAGCTCTCGCGCGCGGTGATGGTGTACTTGAACCGGTCTGGATCCAGCTGGTCCAGCCGCTCTCCGCCCGTCTCGCCGTTGGGATACATGAGGAAGGCGAGCTGCGGGCCGTTCGAGTCCGGCAGCTTGATGTCGTGGCCCATGTTGTAGGCGAGCCAGTTCATCTCCCAGGATCCGAAGAGCCGCTTGCGGGCCGCCTCCACCTTGGGGTCTGTGAGCTGCAACTGCCCGGGCGGCTCCTCCAGCACGACCTTGCGCACGTCGGCGGGATCCACCGGAATCCAGCCGATGCCCTCGGCGAAGAACTCGGCGCGGCAATGCTGCGCCTTGCTGATGGTCGAAGACGACGCGCCCAGGCTCTTGTACCCGTATGCCGAGCTGGCCACGCGGATGCCGTAGACGTCGCGTGCGGGGATGCCGAGCGAGCGGCAAAATCCAACGAAGAGCCCGTTGAGGTCGGCGCACTTGCCGCCCAGGTTGCCGGTCTCCAGCATCGCCTTGATGTTGCCGGTGCCGCACCCCTTCACCTTGGGATCTCGGAAGGAGTGCTCCACGATCCATTCGTAGACCGCGCGGCCCTTCTCCAGATCGGTGCGCGCGTCCTTGGCCACGCGCATCAGCGCCGTCTGCTTCATCAGGCCGTCGCAGGGAATCATCTCGGTCGGCGAGGTGTAGAGCGCGCGCTCCGCCGAGGTGAGCTTCGCATCGCTGTGGCCGGAGAGATCCACGGCGCGGTCGCGGGTGGCGATGATGCTCTTCAGCTCCAGCACCGGCGCCTGCTCTTCCTTGGCCCACTCCGCGTACAGCATGGGGACGGCGTACTTGCCCGCCTGCACCACCTCCATGCGCTTGGCGTTGCCCGTCCAGGTGTTGTCGATGACCCGTTGCCAGCCGTTGTCGGCCTTGAGCGGCAGCGGCAGCCAGGCGCGCGACAGGCCCTCGGGCTTGAGGAGCTCGGCGCGGGTGGTGACCTCGAAGCTCCGCCAGCCCGGTTCGGCCGCCGCCAGCAGCCGCCGCCAAGGGAGCATGGCCAGCGCTGCGGCGCCCAGAAGCTGCCGCCGTCCCAACTTTGCAGCTCCGATGCCTTTTTCGACTGCTTTCAGGGTCTCTTCGAGCTGGCTCATGGACTCTCCTCGCACTGGCGCGGAGAGTTTGATGCTCATCCCCGGCCGCACGATGCGTCGCGGCCGGATCATGCTCCGATGCCGGCGAGTGGCTGTCAACCGGATCCGGAGGGTTCGGAAACCGAGCGTCTACAGTTGCCGATAGAGCTGCTCGCCCAGGCTGCCCAGCTCTGGAGCCGCCTTCAGCTTCGCCGCCCAGCGCTCGGGAACCTGGCCCTTGCCGAACCGCGCCCCGAGCAGGGCGCCGGCGACGCAGGCGTTGGTGTCGGTATCGCCGCCCCGCGACACCACCGCGACCAAGCCCTCCTCCAACGTGGCGGCGCTGGCCAAGGCGCTGAAGGCCAGCTCCACGGTGTTCAAGACGAAACCGCGGTCTTTGCCGTCGACATGCAGGTCAGAAGGCCGCCGCGAGGCGCCCCGCTCGATGGCCGCCCGCACCTCGTCGGAGACGGCGCCCGCCGCGCCGGCCGCCCGCTGTACGGCCTCCTCCGCGTCGCGGCCTCCGCGCACCAGCCAGGCGATGGCGGTGGCCACGCCGATGCAGCTGCCCACGCAGCGGGGATCCGCATGGGTGATGCGCGAGGCCGCCGCCGCGTCCTCGACGAGCCCGTCCAGCGATCGGACGTGGAGCAGCCCGATGGGCGCGCAGCACATCACGCTGCCGTTGCC
>Ga0136846_1221123_pt1 | contig 49140 bp, 53 predicted proteins | sample HopSoiMetagenom2_FD_96841 | JGI IMG/M metagenome (GOLD analysis project Ga0136846, IMG submission 96841) | Grasslands soil microbial communities from Hopland, California, USA - 2 Assembly 2016 (version 4) | ecosystem: Environmental > Terrestrial > Soil > Grasslands | place: USA: Hopland...
AGGACAGCAAGGACAGCAGGGACTTCAGGGACAACAGGGACATGAAATTAGTCGAAACCGGAGATTTTTCGTCCCTGCTGTCTCTGGTGTCCCTGCTGTCCCTGTCTTCGGTTTTCTGCCGCGCAGGCTCCCAGCCTTGTGCTACGATTTAATCGTGAAACTCGGAGAAGGCTGCTCGCTTGGGCCGCGGCTCCCGGGGTCTTGACCTCAGCGGCAGAGCCTGAACTATACCTCTTAAATCCCGATGCGAAGTGGTCAGAAGGTTCGCGACTACATCCTCGAGGAGAGGATCGGTGCCGGGGGGATGGGAGAGGTTTGGCGGGCCCTCCACACGGTTCTCCACCGCCAGGTCGCCATCAAGCAGTTTTGATCCGTTGAAGGAGTCCTGCACATCCTGGACCCTCCGGACCCACCCGCCAGGCTCGGCGAGCCCCCGAAGCGCGAACGCCGCGGCCTCGTCCTCTCGCAGCGGTCGCTGCCGCCGCAGACCGACGCCCGCGTTTTCCGCTACTTTCGTGACCACATCGCGGATTCGTTGAAGAACGACCGCGTGCGGGTGGCGCAGTTCACGGACCCGGCCGCACCCGTTGCCGCGGCCTGTACAGCGATCCTGGCCCCCAAAGGCAACCTGGTGCAGGGCTCGCAAACCCTCGCCGAGGGCCTCTACGGGCTCATGACCAGGAACGCCAGTATCGCGCGGGGAGATCTCGCCGTCTGCCGCTACAGCGCGCTGGAGGACGGCAAACCGGTGAGCCAGCTCGCGCTGCTCAAGATCGATCCCTCCGAAGCCTTCAGCCAGACCACGCGCACCGACGAGCAGGGGAAGCGCTACGTCGCCGTCGAAGTCGAGGCCGAGGTGCTGCCTGCCGGCGAGCTCCAGAAGTGCGCACTGGTCCGCCAGCTCGAACCGCGGCCCACCGACTACGACATGGTCCTGCTCGACCGCCAACTGGACGGGGAGAACGTAGCCCGGTTCTTCTCGCGCGACTTCCTCGGCACGGATCTGGTGATCGACTCGCGGCAGGCGACGAAAAAGGTTTACAAGATCCTCACCGACGCCGAAAACCGGCTGCGCTCCACGCTGCAGCCCGACGCGATCGTGACCTCCTACCAGCAGCAAGCCCGTACGCTCCTCGCCTCGCCCAGCGTGACCTGGGAACAACTGGTCCTAATCGTACCGGCCGCCGTCAGGCAAGAGGTCAGCGACAGCGTACAGGCCGCGCAGCTCCCCGATCGCATCGAGCTCGACGGCTCCTATCTGGCAAAGACGACGAAGACGGTCACGTACGAGGGTGACTTCGATCTGACCCTCGTCGTGCCCGCAGACCGCTTCGACGACCTCATCAAGGTCTTCCCCCCAAGCCAACGGACTCGGGGCTCAAACTTTACCAAGTCGTGATCTGGACCCAAAAATGGGAGAAGGTCAAGTGATCTCGCCTGACCCGGCGCCTGTCACGTAGCGCTCGCGACAAAGACCCGTAGGCGCCGGTCACTGCCGGCGCCCACGGGCGCTCAACTCAGAACGGCACGTCTACGGATTCACCCAGGCCGCGATCTTCTGGTAAGCGAACCCCTGGGCCCCGCCGCCCAGCTCGTAATAGTTGGTCGTATAAAAATACTTGCTCGTCCCGGCGTTGTAGTAGCGATAGAGCGGGACGAGAGAGCCGGTGTAGTTGTAGGTGTAGACATAGCCCTGGACCCACTCGAAGCTGAATCCGGCCGAGGCCTCATAATAGTCCGTGGAGTAGAAGTGGGCGCCGGTGGTCGAGTTGTAGTACCGATAGAAAGGCGTGTTGCCGGCCCCGGCGCGGCTGTCGATGTGGCACTGCACCCACTCGAATTGGTAGCCCTGGCCGTAGTTGCCCAGCTCGTTGAAGTTGGTGGTATAGAAATGGTCGCCGTTACCTGAGTTGTAATATCGATAGAGAGAAACCGAGAGCGCCATGGCCCCCTGGGCGAGCAGAGCCGCGCTGGCAAACGCCAGCATGAAGACGAGGAAGAGGCGACGAGCTGGGCGTGCTGGAGACTTCGACATGATGAGCTAACTCCTATCCAGAAGAGCCCCGCGGAACGACAGGCCGGATACCTGGGCTTCACGGGGCGGTTGAACCACCCTGCGAGCACGGGCGGCCCGACGAAGACCTGGCACTTCCCTCCCCATCCCTCACTCTTCGCCGGTTAGCCGTATGCTGCTACCTGGAGATGCGACGAAACCCGGCGGGGATCGTCACGGGGGGGGAACGGCGTCGGGGAGCTACCTGGGACTTATTGTGGTATCGATCAGACCAAGAGGATCCAGGATTCACTCCCCTACGAAAGCGAACGCGCTGCCTTGATCTCCTCCAGGGCATCTTCCAGGGTGGCCGGGCCGTGGCGGAGAGGGACTCCGAGTCGAAGGAAGCGCGCCTGCAGCTCAAAGCGGGAGAGGTCCAGGAGCTCAGCAGCCTTCCCCAGGTTGATCTCGTCGGCCAGATAGGCACGGAGAATCCTGACGTCCGGGTCGTCGGCCTCCTGTCCTCGTTCCCTCTCTTCAATGGCGCAATGGGCGAGCGCCTGAAGGAGCCGAAAATCGAGGGGGTCGAGAAGAACGGCCTGCTCCTGCCCGGAGGTCTCGACGACCGCCACCTCCCCGTGCTGCACACGATCCACGACCTCTTGGGTCCGCTTGGCCAGATCGGCTTGAGAGATGGTGGTCCTCGTCATGGAGAGTCTCCGTCTTGGTTAAGTCTACACGGAACCGTCTGGCGGGGCGACGGGCGCCCCGGGCCGGCGGGACGCCGGCGGTCCCAGGGGGTGTCACACGGAGCCCCTATCAAAGATCGCCAGGAACTCCTGCAGCCCGAGCTCCTCCGCCCGCGCTTTTTCAGGGATACCCGCGGCAGCCAGCGCCGCGGCGGCTCGCTCTCTCCCCCAGGCGGCGGCCAGCCCATTGCGCAGGGTCTTCCGCCGCTGCGCGAAGGCTTGGCGGACGAAGGCCACGAAGGCCGGTATCTCGGCGGCGGGCAGCGGCGGCGGGTGCAGCTCGAGGCCCACGAAGGCGCTGTCCACCTTGGGCGGCGGACGGAAGCTCCCCGGCTTCACCCGGCCCAGGAGGCGCGGCCGGGACCAGGCCGCCACCAGCACGCTGAAGGAGCCGTAGGCGTCCGTGCCAGGGGTCGCCACGATGCGCTCCGCCACCTCCCTCTGCACCAGGAAGGCGGCCCGGGGGACGCTTGCGTGATGCGGGAGGAGGTCTTCTAGAATCGCGGTCGCGACGTTGTAGGGGAGGTTGCCGGCCACCAGGGTGGGCGGGGGAAGGCGGTCCCAGGCGATCTGGAGCGCGTCCCCCACGACGAGAGAGAGGCGCGGGTCCGGCAGGGCGCGCCGCAGATGCACCGCCCAGCCGGGGTCGAGCTCCCAGCCGAGGACGCGAGCCCCAGTGGCGAGCAGCTCGGCTGTCAGGACGCCACCTCCCGGACCGATCTCCAGCACTCTCTCAAGGTCCGCCGAAGAGGGGGCGAGGAAGTCGACCAGGGGGCGGGTCAGGGCGCCGCTCACGAGGTGGTGCTGGCCCAGGGATTTCCGCAGGGGGGGCTTGCGCACGCGCGAACGGTATCAGACCCTCTCGCGTGTGCCAATTTGGCTGGACGGGGCGCCGTAGAGGGAGGGGTCGAGTCGGTTCAAACGCTGCAAGTCTCTCGTAATCCGAGGGAAATCCGGGTTCGCGACCCATGGCACCCCCCTTGCAGCCTGGCCCCTGCGCCTGGAGTAAACATGGTAATGGATGTCGCCACACTGAACCGAGACGTAGAACGCGAAACCCTGACCCTGAAGCGGATCGAATCCGAGCTGCGCCGGGTGATCGTCGGGCAGGACTACCTGCTCGACCGCCTGCTGGTCGGCCTGCTCGCCCGCGGCCACGTGCTCATCGAAGGCGTGCCCGGCCTCGCCAAGACCCTGGCCGTCAAGACGCTGGCCCAGACGCTGGCGATCGACTTCCAGCGCATCCAGTTCACCCCGGACCTGCTGCCCGCCGACCTCATCGGCACGCTGATCTATGACCAGCGCAGCGGCGAATTCCTCGCCCGCCGCGGGCCGGTGTTCACCCACCTGCTGCTGGCGGACGAGATCAACCGCGCGCCCGCCAAGGTGCAGTCGGCCCTCCTCGAGTCGATGGAGGAGCGCCAGATCACCCTCGGCGACCGGAGCTATCACCTGCCCGAGCCGTTCATGGTGCTCGCCACCCAGAACCCCATCGAGCAGGAGGGGACCTACCCCCTGGCCGAGGCGCAGATCGACCGCTTCATGATGAAGCTCAAGATCAACTACCCGTCGCGCGCGGAGGAGAGCGAGATCCTCGACCGCATGCTGGTGGCCGGCGACCTCAAGGCGTCGCCGGTGCTGGAGCGGGAGCGCCTCCTCGCCCTGCGCGAGGTGGTCGACGCCGTCTACCTCGACGCCAAGATCCGCGGCTACATCCTCGACCTGGTGCTCGCCACCCGCGAGCCGCGCGCGGCGGGCCTGCCCGATCTCGCGGACCTGATCTCCTTCGGCGCCTCGCCCCGGGCCACGATCTTCCTCGCTCGCGCCGCCAAGGCCCTGGCCCTGGTGCGCGGCCGCGGCTACGTCATTCCCGAGGATGTCAAGGAGCTGGCGCCGGACGTGCTGCGTCATCGCATCGTGCCAACCTACGAGGCCGAGGCCGAGGAGATCACCACCGACGCCCTGATCGGCCGTCTGCTCGACCGCATCCCGGTTCCCTAGCGCCGCCGAGGTCCGCCCCGATGTTCGGTCTCTTCTCCCGCCGGCGTAACGACCCGAAGACGGCCGCCGAGGCCACGGTCCCGGCCCGGCGGCGGAGCGCCGGCCTGCCGGCGGACCTCATGCGCAAGGTGCGGCGCATCGAGATCGCCACCAACCGCCTGGTGGACCAGGGGGTGGCGGGGGACTATCACTCGGTGTTCAAGGGGCTCGGCATGGAGTTCGCCGAGGTCCGTCCCTACCAGCCGGGCGACGACGTGCGGACGATCGACTGGAACGTCACCGCGCGCATGGGCACGCCGTTCATCAAGAAATACGTCGAGGAGCGGGATCTCACGGTCTTCCTGGTGGTGGACGTCTCGGGCAGCCTCTCCTTCGGCTCGCGGGCCATCCTGAAGCGCGAGCTGTCGGCGGAGATCGCCGCCCTGCTCGCCTTCGCGGCGCTGCGCAACCAGGACCGGGTGGGCGCCGCCCTGGTGTCCGACCGCCTGGAGCTGTTCCTGGAGCCCCGCCGGCGGCGCACCCACGTGCTGCGGCTGGTGCGGGAGATCCTGGACCGCCCCGCGCACGGCGGCACCGACCTCGACCGCGGCCTCGACGCCGTGCTCTCGACACTCAAGCGGCGCAGCGTCCTCTTCTTCATCTCCGATTTCCTCGGTCCGCCCCCGGTGCGCGCTCTGAAGGCCGCCGCCGCCCGGCACGACCTGATCGTGGTGGAGATCGTCGATCCCCGCGACCAGGAGATCCCCGCCGTGGGCCCCGTCGTGCTGCGCGACGCCGAGACGGGGAAGACCGCCCTGGTCAACGGCCGGCGCTTCGCCCGCCGGCACGCCGAGCAGCGGCGGCGGGAGCGGGCGGATTTTCTCAAGCTCACCCGCAAGCTCGGCGTCGACCGCCTGGAGCTGCGCACGGACCGGCCCTACATCAATACCCTGCTGGCGTTCTTCGAGCAACGGAAGAAGAGGTTGCGGAGATGACGTCCCCTCCCTTCTCCCCGAAGAGGCCCTCATCACCCCGGCCCTCTTCTCCCGCCCCCTCCCACCCCCCTCACCGGGAGAAGAGGGAGTGGTTAGTCAGAAGAACGAAGACAGACAAACTCAGACAAACCATTCCCCCTCTCCCGGTGAGGGGGGTGGGAGGGGGCGGGAGAGGGGGCCAGGGGGTGAGGGTCCAGCCCCGAAGAGGCGCTCTACAGTTCCTCCTCCTCGTTTTGGCGGCCGCTCCGGCCCTCGCCCAGCCCTCCCCCGTCACCGTCTCGCTGGCGCCGAACGGCCTCACCGTGGGCGATCCCGCGCAGGCGGTGATCACGGTGACGGCGCGGGCGGCGGAGCTGGCGGGCGAGCCGCGGTTCCCCATCTGGGGTCCCGCATGGGGCGAGGCCGAGATCATCGAGAAGGACGCGCCGCTCAAGACCGGCGAGAAGGACGGGATCGCCACCTGGCAGCAGACGCTCACCCTGCGCGCGTTCCGGCCCGGCAGCGTGCCCCTGCCGCCCATGGCGGTGGAGATCCCGCTCAAGAAGGGGACGGTCGTCTCTCAGACGCCGGCCGGCCTGGCTCTCGCGGTGCGCTCGGTGATCCCGCCGGAGGAGAAGAACCCCATCCCGAAGCCGCCGGCGGCGATGCGCCCCCTGCAGCTCGGCTCCCGCTTCTGGTGGACGCTGGGGATCCTCGCCGCCCTCTGTCTGGCCGGCCTCTGGCTGTTGCGGCGCCGCCGCCGGACGGCCGGCGCGGGCATGGCCGAGATCCCCGTCCTGCCACCGTTCGAGGAGCTGGCGGGCGAGCTCGACCGGCTGGCGGCCGAGCCCTCGATGCTGGCGCTCCACACCCGCCTGAGCCTGGCGCTGCGGCGCTACCTCGGGCGGCGCCTCCCCTTCCCGGCCGTGGAGAGCACCACCGCCGAGATCCAGCGCCAGCTCCTCTCCCGCCGCATCGCCGGGCCCGTCGCCCGCCCGCTGGTCGAGCTGCTGCGGGCCTGCGACCTGGTGAAGTTCGCCCGCCAGGACGTCGAAGAGGCGCGGGCGCGGGAGCGGGTGGTCACGGCCCGCCGGCTGGCCGGAGATCTCGAGGTCCATCTCGCGCCCCGCGAGCCCGAGGCCTTCGACGAGAAATTGGAGAAGCTGGAGGCCACGGGATGACCCACGTCTTCCCCCACCTCGCGAGCCCCCTGTGGCTCCTGCTGCTGCTGGCACTCCCCCTGCTCGCGTGGCTGCATCATCAGCGGACGCGGCGCGGCGGCTTCGGGGCGCTCACCTACAGCCGGCTCCCGGCCGGGGCCGGACGGGGCCTGACGCGCGGGGCCTGGCGGCTCCACCTGCCGTTCTACGCCCGGCTCGCGGCTTTCGCCTGCCTGGCGCTGGCGCTGGCGCGGCCCCAGCTCGGCTACGCCTGGGAAGAGAGCCTCACCGAAGGGATCGACATCCAGATCGTGCTCGACATCTCGGGCAGCATGGGCGCCGAGGACTTCCAGCCCAAGGACCGCCTGAGCGTCGCCAAGCAGGTGGTCAAGGAGTTCATCTCCGGCCGGCCGGGCGACCGCATCGGCATCGTCGTCTTCTCGGGCGCCGCCCTCACCCGGGCGCCGCTGACCACCGACCGCGAGATGCTCGAGCTGCTCGTCGACTCGGTGCAGCTCAACACGCTGCCGGACGGCACGGCCATCGGCGTGGCCCTCGCCAGCGCCGCGGCGCGGCTCAGGGACAGCGCCGCCAAGACCAAGGTCATCGTGCTGGTCACCGACGGCGCCAACAACGCCGGTGCCATCGATCCGGAGTCGGCCGCGATCCTGTGCAAGGGGTTGGGGATCAAGGTCTACACCATCGGCGTGGGCGCGGCCGGCCGGGTGCCGGTGCCGGTGCAGACGCAGGACCCGGCGACCGGCGTGGTCTCGACGCGGCGCGTCATGATGGACGTACCCGTGGACGAGCCGCTGCTGCGCCAGATCGCCGCGCGCACCGGCGGCCAGTTCTACCGCGCCACCGACACTCAGGGGTTGCAGCGGATCTTCCGCGAGGTCGACCGGCTGGAGAAGACGCCGCTCCAGGTCAAGCGCTACGTGCGCTACCAGGAGGCGTTCCCGTCGCTGGTGTGGGCCGGGCTCGCCCTGCTCCTCTTCCCGCTCGCCACCGCCGGCCTGGAGGTCACGGCCGAGCCATGACCTTCGGCGTGCCTCACCTCCTCTGGCTCGCGCTGCTCGCCCCGGCGGCGGCGGCGCTGAGCCTCTGGCTCTGGCGCCGGCGGCTGGCGGCGGACGCCGCCTGGGCGGCGCGCGGGCTGTGGGACCGCCTGCTGCCCGGCTTCGCGCCGCGGCGCATCACCCTCTCGGCGCTGGCTCTGGCCCTGGCGGTGCTGGGCGCCGCGCTGGCCCTGGCCCGGCCGCGCTGGGGGGCCGGCGAGCAGACGGTGGAGCGCAAGGGGGTGGACGTGGTCTTCCTCGTCGACTCGTCGCTCTCCATGGGCGCCCGGGACGTGCCGCCGTCGCGGCTCTATGTGGCCAAGTCGCTCGTCCGCCGCATGGCGCGGGCCATGCCCGGCAACCGGGTGGGCCTGGTGCAGACCGAGGGGGACGGCGTCATGCTCTCCCCCCTCACCCTGGACGGCGCCGTGCTCGACCTGCTCCTCGACACCATCGATCCGGGCTCGCTGCCGACGCCGGGCACGGAGCTCGCCACCGGGCTGGAAACGGCGCTGCGCACCTTTGGCCAGGGGGGCGAGAAGCACCGCGTGCTGGTCGTGCTCTCCGACGGCGAGGACTGGGGCGGCGGCCTCGACGACGAGATACCCAAGCTGCGGGAGGCGGGCGTGGTCGTCTACTCCCTCGGCCTCGGGACGCTCAACGGCGCGCCGGTGCCCATCCCCGGCTCCCCGGGCGAGACCAAGCGCGACGCCGACGGCAACATCGTCATCACCCGTCTCCACCCGGAGGTGATGGAGAAGCTCGCCCGCGCCACCGGCGGCTCCTATCTGGGGGTCACCAGCGCCGCCGCCGATCCCGCGCCCCTCCTGAAGCAGATCGACCGCATGGAGAAACGGACGATCGAGAGCCAGAGCCTGAGCACGCTGGAGGAGCGCTTCCAGTGGCCCCTGGCCCTCGCCGTCCTGGCCCTGCTGCTCCACCTCTCGCTGCGGCCGTTCGGGGGGACGAAAACACGGACCGAAAGGACGGCGGTCTTCGCCCGCTCGACGGCGCTGCCGGCCTTGCTGCTGATCGCCCTCCCCTCCCTCCCCTTCGGCCTGGAGCCGCACCTGCCCGACTGGGTGGAGCGCTGGCTGTACAACCCCCGGGAGCGGGTCGAGCGGTCGCTCGAAGCTCAGCAGCAGGGCAAGCCGCGGGAGGCGGTGCCGCCGGCGAACACGGCGCTGCGCCTGGCGCCGGACGATCCGCTGGTGCAGTACGACGCCGGCACGGCCCGCCTGGGCGCCGGCCGCGGGCGGCAGGCGGTGGGGCCGCTGGAGAGGGCGGCGAAGGGCGCAGACCGCGAGCTGGCCCCCGCCGCCCACTACAACCTGGGCAATGCCCGGCTCGCCGCCGGCGACGCCGCCGGCGCGGCCGAGGCCTTCAAGCAGACGCTGCGCCTGCGGCCGGACGACCAGGACGCCAAGTACAACCTGGAGCTGGCCTTGCGCGAGGAGCAGAAACAGAAAATGGGCGGCCAGGGGAGCCCCAAGGGCTCGCGGGGGAACCGCTCGCCGAACCAGGACCCCTCGGATCAGCCGGGCAAGGGGCGGCCGGATCCGAACCAGAAGCCGCAGGACGGCCAGCCGCCCCCCTCGCCCCAGCAGTCGCAGGGTGGCCAGCAGCCGCAGCAGCAGGGCGGCCAGCCGCAGGGGCAGCAGGGACGCGGCGGGCAGCTCCCGCAGTTCCGCAATCAGCCGGAGATGAGCGCCCAGGAGGCCGCCTCGGTGCTCTCGGCGGTGGAGAACCTGGAGCGCCAGCAGCGCCGCGACCAGGCGGCCCGCCGCGCCCGGCAGTCTGCGAAGGGGAAGGATTGGTGATGAGGACGTTTCGGGTAGGGGCGGGTCTGGACGGTGGCGCGGGGGCTCGACCCGCCCTGGCCGCAGTCCTCCTCCTCTTCGCCCTGGCTCTCGCCCTCCCCGCCCACGCCGGCGAGGTGGACGTGAAAGCCACGCTGGAGCCCAGCGTCATCGGCATCGACGAGACCGCCACCTTCACCATCGAGGTGCGCGGCGAAGGCGTCTCCAGCCTGCACTTCCGCCCCAGCCTGCAGCTCGAGAACCTGGAGTCCGCGGGCGATCCCTCCCAGTTCGAGGACATGCGCTGGGCCAACGGCCACCTGACCCGCACCTTCCGCCTCTCCTGGCAGCTCCGCCCCCAGGGGCTCGGCAAGGCGGGCATCCACAACGTCTCGGTGCTGATCAAGGACCGGCAGCTCCAGCTCCCGGACCAGGAGATCCGCGTCCAGCGGGAGCCCACGCAACAGGCGCCAGCGTCCAGGAGGCGCGGCGACGACGAGGACGACCCCTTCAAGCAGTTCTTCGGCCGCATGGGGATCCCCCGCTGGCGCACGGCGCCGGAGGAGCCGGCCGTCTTCCTGCGCGCCGAGATCCAGCCGCAGCAGCCGGTGGTGGGGCAGCAGGTCCTCTACTCGATCTACCTCTTCACGCGCGAGGACATCGCCGCCATCTCGCCGAGCGGCGTGCCGGCGTTCAAGGGCTTCTGGGTGCACGACATCCCCATCCCCCAGCAGCCGCCCATGGAGATGGTGGACATCAACGGCCGGCGCTACGGTCGGGTGCCGCTGATCCAGAAGGCGCTGTTCCCGCTGCGCGCCGGGCGCTACGCGGTGGAGCCGGCGACGGTCGACCTGACGGTGGAGCACTACGACCGCGCCTTCTTCTTCGGCCCCGCCGTCTCCCGGCCCGAGACGGTGCGGCTGCGGGCCGAGGGGCAGACCCTGGACGTCCAGCCCCTGCCGCCCGCGCCGCCCGGGTTCGCCGGCGCCGTGGGGCAGCTCGGGCTCACCGCCCGGCTGGAGCCGCGGCAGCTCCGGCTCGGGGAGGCCGCGACCCTCACCGTGCAGCTCGCGGGCGCCGGCAACCTCCAGAGCCTCCCGGAGCCGAAGGTGGCCGCGCCCTCCGGCCTGACGCTCTATCCGCCGCAGCAGGAGGGGAAGGACGAGATCGCCGGCACCACCGTGCGCGGCCGTCGCTCCTGGAGCTACGTGGTGGTCCCCGGCCGCGCGGGCCGCTATCAGGTCGAGGCGCCCCGCGTCACCTTCTTCGATCCCGTGTCCCGGCAGTACCGGACGGCCACCGCGCCCGCCCTGGAGCTGACGGCCCTGCCGCGGCCCGCCGAAACCGCCGCCGCCATCGGGAGTGTCGCGACCCCTGGCGCCGTCGCCGCGGCGCTCGCCGGCGACGGCCGCCGGCCCTGGACCCGGCTGCTGCCCTGGCTCGTCGGTCTGCCCCTGGGGCTCGCCCTGGTCCTCACCCTGGTCCGCCGGCATGCGGTGTCCGCCGGGGTTTCCCCCATCGGCGGCATCGGCGGCTCGTCCCCGGCGGCGCGGCTGGAGCAGGCGCTCGCCGCGGCCGCAACGGAACGCCCCCGGCAGGTGGCGGCGCGGCTGGAGGAGGCGTGGCGCGAGTTCCTGGCGGAGCGCTGGGGCGTGCCGCGCTCGACGCCGTCCTGGAAGTGGCGCGAGCTGCTGGCCGCATCCAGGGCGGACGCCGTGGCCGCCGTTGACGCCGCGAGCCTCGCCGAGCTCGACCGCCTCCTCGACGACCTCGACTACCTCCGCAACGCGCCGCAGCTCTCCACCACGGATACGCTGCGCAGCGAGGCCCTGGCCCGTGGCCGCCGCCTCCTGCGCCGGCTGCAATGAGGAAAACCGTTTCGTTCGACCGCAACTTCTGCTATCGTTCCGGCCGTCGGCCCTCACAATTCGAGGAAGGCGGAGGTCAGCGATGAACTTTCGGGGCGCCGTCCATGGGTGATGCAATGGTACGGGCCAGCATGGCGGAAGACGAGGGGTTTCGCACGCCGGACGCTTTTCACTCCCTGGAGCCCGTGCAGCTCGAGCGCTTCCTGGAGCGGCGCCGGGCCAATCCCAGCTTCCCGCTGGAGCTGAGCCTCGCCGAGAACCTGGTCGAGGTGCTGCGCCGGGCCAACAGCTTCGTGCCGTCGGCCGCGGGCTCGATCCTCCTCGACGATCCGTCGGACAAGAAGGACGACCGGCGCCAGAACACCCTCACCTTCATCGCCGCCTTCGGCGAGAAGTCGTCCTGCCTGGTGGGCCAGGCCATCCCCGCCGACCAGGGGATCGCCGGCCGGGTCTACATGACGGGGGAGACCTACTCCACCCCCTACGCTCCCAGCGACCGCTTCTTCTACCGCGCGATGGACGAGCAGACCCGCTACCAGACGCAGTCGCTGGTGGCCATTCCCATCCGCATCGAGCACGAGGTGTGCGGCGTCCTCGAGCTGATCAACCGCTGCGACGCCCCGGGCTACAGCCAGGAGGACCGCAACCTCCTGGAGATCTTCGCCGGCTACATCTCCATCTCCATCCAGAACGTGCTCGACGGCCGCCAGGCGCAGGAGATCGCCAAGCGCGACAACCTGACCGGGCTCTACAACGACCGCTACCTCCACATCGCCCTGTCGGACACCATTCGCCGCTGCCGGGCCGAGGACCTCGACCTGTCGCTGCTGTTCCTCGACCTCGACTATTTCAAGCACGTCAACGACACCCACGGCCACCTGGCCGGCAGCCAGGTGCTGCGCGAGGTCGGCCACCTGCTCCGCCGCAAGATGAGCCGGCTCGGGGGCATCTCCGCCCGCTACGGCGGCGACGAGTTCGTGCTCCTCCTGCCCGGCTACGAGCTCGAGGGCGCCATCGACGCCGCCGAGGACCTCCGGGCGGAGGTCGTGGGCTCGACCTTCTGCGCCGGCCCCGGGGACATCCAGCCGGAGCCGCTGTACCTCAAGGGGATCACCTGCTCGATCGGCATCGCCACCCTGCGGCTGCACCTGGAGCCCCACCTCTCGCTGGAGGCGAGCAAGAGCACCCTGCTGCGCCTGGCCGACGCCGCCATGTACGTGGCCAAGGAGACGGGCCGCAACAAGACCGCCCTGGCGGGCCAGCCCGTGCGCCGGCGCCCCGGCGGCGGCGCCGAATCCTCGCGTTGACCCCGTCGGGGGCGGATGTTAGGATGCGCCGCCCGAGACGAGCACGCGCCAACCGCCAATCATGAGCACAAAACACCAGGTCGTGATCGCCGGCGCCGGCGGCATGGGCAGCGCCACCGGGCTGCTGCTGCGGGAGCTTGGAGACTTCGAGGTCGACCTCTTCATCGGCGATGCCAGCCGCGAGCGGGCGACCACCGCAGCGGCCTGGATCCGGGAGGGCTCGGCCAGGCCGGGAGAGGTTCACGCCTTCCACCTGCCGGCCGCGGGGACGAACGCCGAGCTCGACGGCGCCCTCGTCCAGGGTGACATCCTCCTCGACTGCCTGCCCGGCAGCGAGGCGCCGCGAATGGCGCGGCTCGCCCGCCAGCACGAGATCCACTACGCCAACCTCACCGAGCACGTGCGGGAGACGGAGGAGATTCTGGAGATCGCCGGCGGCGCGGACCGGGGCTATATCCTGCAGACGGGGCTCGCGCCGGGCTACGTCGACGTCCTCGGCCATCAGCTCTTCCAGCAGTTCTGCCGCGAGCACGGCGTGGGCTCGGTCGACCTCCTGGAGATGCGCGTCGGCGCCCTCACCACCACCGTGCGGCCCCCCCACTTCTACGGCTTCACCTGGAGCTCGGTCGGCGTCGCCACCGAGTATGTCGAGCCCGCCACCGTCCTGCGCGACCACCGGCGCACCACCCGGCCGTCGCTGGCGGACCGGGTCACGGTGATCCTCAACGGCGTCGTCTATGAAGAGGCGCTCACCTCCGGCGGCGCCGCCGACCTCCCCGTCGCCCTGGAGGGGAGGGTGCGCAACCTCGACTACAAGACCCTGCGCTACCCCGGCCACTACGCCTGGGTCGAGGGGCTGCTGGAGAGCGCCCCGGCCGGCGTCGACCGCACGGACTACCTGCTGCGGAAGATGGAAGAGGCCGTCCCCTTCATGGACGACGACCTGGTGGTGATCTACGCCGCCGTCGAGGGGCGCGACGATCGCGGCCTGCTCCGCCGGCTGGAGAGCTCGCGCCTGATCCGGCCCCGCACCGTGGGCGCCCGCACGCTCAAGGCCATTCAGGGGACCACCGCCGCCGGCCTTGCGGAGTCGGCCCGCTTCCTGCTCACCGAGGATGTCCGCGGCGTCTGTCTGCAGAGCCAGATCGACCCGGCCCACTTCATGGCCGGCCCCTTCGTCTCCGAGATCTACCACCGCTGAAGAGGGCCGGGGTGCCCTCTGCAGGGGACACACCTCAACATTGTGGAAAATCTCCCTCTCCCGCGGAGAGAGTTACGTATGATTCTCCTCGTGAAAGCCGGGCGGAAGTTCACAAGCTGCTGATGACAAAGCACTTACCTCGATTGCACAAAAATCTGTTCAAAGAGCGGCAAACCGCTGTGGCGCCGAGCGTTCCGGCCTCTGGAGAGAGAGTTTTCCACAGGGTTCTCCACAGGAGTTGTGGAGATTCGTGGCCATCCCTGGGAGGCGCTCACGGAGTGAGCAGATCCTGCGCACCCGCTGATCGGCGGCGACATGGAACCGAGGCGAAAGCAACTGCCGAGGTCCCCGGCGCCGCGGCTGCGGGAGGGAGGCTGAGGCGGCCGAGCAGCGCCGCGTGGAGCTGGACCAGGTCCCACTCCGCCTTCCAGGGGCTGCGGCGAAAGATGGCGAGCGAAACGGGCACGGCCTGTCCCGTGTCGATCCCCAGGGACAGGCGAGCCGTAGGGCCCCGGCGCTCGGCTGATGACGCTCCCGGTGGAGATACCGCCGCAATCAGGACCTGCTTCCAGCCGGCGTCCACCCCGGGCCAGGCCCGCACCGCTTCCAGCGTGCGGCCGAGCAGCTCCGGATGGCGCTGCCAGAAGACGGCCGCGGCCAGCCGGGGCTCGGCGAGCAGAGCGTGGGCCCCGCGCTCCGCGGCCGGCGCCGCGCCGGGCTCCACCAGCACCTCGTAGAAGGGAGGGAACGGGTTGAGCGGATCCAGCCGGCACGCCTTCTCCAGGGCCGCGCCGGCCCACGGGCGCTGCGCCGAGTAGCCCAGGACGCCGGCCACCAGCCAGAGGGGAGGCACGGCGCGCCCTGCCACGGCCCCGCGCCGGGCGAGCTCGGCGTTGGCGGCCGCATCCTCCCCCGGCCGGCGGTTGCGGAGCAGGGCGAGGCGCATGGAATAGAGCGGGAAACGGGGGTCGAGCCGCAGGGCCTCGGCGAGCTCGGATTCGGCCTGGGCGGCATGGCCCGCGGAGTCCGCGGCCACGGCCCGGTCGTAGTGCCAGCGGGCGATCTCCAGAGGGGCGAGGGCGAGGAGCGCCGCGACGGCGTAGACGCGCACCGGCCATGGCGACTCGGGCCGTGCCCGGCCCCGCCCGCTCCCCGCCAGCGCGGCGCCGGCCGCCACCACGGCGGCCACGGGGAGAGCGGTCACGGCGAGAGCGCCGCTGCCGAGGGCGGCGACGGCGCCGCCGCCGAATCCCAGCAGCCCGGCGGCGAGCAGGGCGGGGTCCCGCCCCTCCTGCCGCTCGGCCGTGCGCCGGGCGAAGAACAGGACCGGCACGGCGAGGGCGAGCAGCAGGCCGGTGAGCCCCAGCTCGTAGGCGAGCTGCACCGGCAGCGAGTGGAGCTCCCCCACCGCCTCGCCCCAGGGGTTGACGCCGGGGACCGGAGTGAGGAACGCGGCGGCGGTCCAGGCCGCGGAGCCGGGGCCCCAGCCCAGGAGCGGGCGTGCCATGAAGCCTTTCCACCCCGCCTCCCAATAGGCGGACCGCGCCCGGGTGGAGGGGTCCTGTCCGGAGGCGATCCGCAGCACCCGTGGGAGCTGAACGAACGAGACGAGGAGCGCCAGGGCGAGAAGGATCGCCCACCAGCGCCGCTGCCGCTCCCCCCCGCTTCCGCGGACCACGAAGCCCACGGCAGCTTCCAGCGCCAGGGCCACGAAGCCGGCCAGCGAGCGGCTGGCCAGGATCGCCAGCAAGGCGAGGCCGCCGGCCGCCAGCCCCGAGAGGCGCCAGGGCCCCGGCTCGCGGGCCGGCAGCACGGCCAGCGGGAGCAGGATCACCAGCCAGGCGGCGAGCAGGTTGTGGTGGCCCAGCGGCATCGCCGGCCGGGGCGAGCCCAGCAGCCACCAGTCGAGCAGCGCCCAGAGCGCCACCCCGGCCACCACCAGGGCCAGGGCCCGCAGCCCCCGGCGCCGGTCCGCCTCCCGCCGCCAGCAGCGCTCCACGGCGGACGGCAGACCGAGGAAGGCCGGCAGCAGGAGGACGGCGACCCGGCCGGCCCGGGGCACCGGCGAGGCCCAGGCGGAGGCCGCGGCGGCGATCCACAGGGCCGCCGGCAGGAGCCACCCCGCGCTGCCCAGCCGCAGCGGGTCGCGCCACGGCGCGCCGATCCAGAACAGCGTCGCCAGCAGCGCGCCCGCCGCCACGGCGCCCGCCGGCGCGGCGGCCCCCCAGGCAAAGGTGCCGCACCAAACGCCGAAGAGGGCGAGGAGCAGGGCGGGAACGAGGCCGGCCATGGTGCGGCATTGTAGCGACTCGTGACCCGCTCCCCCCGGTTTGCGATATCCTCGTCCATCCCGCAGGGCGCAGGAACCGCCCAGGAGAGATTCAAGATGACCGTAGACACACTGACCCACGTTTCACGCGTCCTCGAGGCCCTCGGCGTCGAGGCTGAGAATCCCGGCGCCTTCGACGGCGACTGGATCCATACCCACGGCGAGCGCGTCGAGTCGCTCAACCCCGCCACCGGTGAGCCCCTCGCCGCCGTGCGCCTGGCCACCGCCGGCGACTACGAGCGGGTGGCCGCCACCGCCGTCCGCGCCTTTCACGAGTGGCGCACCTGGCCGGCGCCCCAGCGGGGCGAGGTCGTGCGCCAACTGGGCGACGAGCTGCGCCGCCACAAGGAGGATCTCGGCCGGCTGGTGAGCCTGGAGGTGGGCAAGATCGTCTCCGAAGGCCGCGGCGAAGTGCAGGAGATGATCGACATGGCGGACCTCGCCGTGGGCCTGTCGCGCCAGCTCTACGGCCTCGCCATGCACTCCGAGCGGCCGAGCCACCGGATGTACGAGCAGTGGCACCCGCTGGGGCCGGTGGGGATCGTCACCGCCTTCAACTTCCCCGTCGCCGTGTGGGCCTGGAACGCCATGGTGGCGGCCGTCTGCGGCGACTCGACGATCTGGAAGCCCTCCCACCAGGCGCCGCTCACCGCCATCGCCGTCACCCGCCTGGCGCAGCGGGTGCTGGCCGCCAACGGCGCGCCGCCGATCTTCAACCTGGTCATGGGCGGCCGCACCGGCGTCGGCGAGCGGCTGGTGGCGGACCCCCGGGTGCCGCTCATTTCGGCCACCGGCTCCGGCCGCATGGGCCGCGAGGTGGGCAAGGTGGTGGCTGACCGCTTCGGCCGCTCGCTGCTCGAGCTGGGCGGCAACAACGGCATCCTGGTGATGGACGACGCCGACCTCGACCTCGCCCTGCGCGCCGTCCTCTTCGCCGCCGTGGGCACCGCCGGCCAGCGCTGCACCACCACCCGCCGGCTGCTCCTGCAGCGCGGCATCGCCGCCGAGATGAAGCGCCGGCTGGTCGAAGCCTACGGCTCCGCCGCGATCGGCGATCCCATGGAACCCGACACCCTCATGGGACCCCTCATCGACCAGACGGCCGTGGACAACATGATGGCGGCCCTCGAGCGGGTGAAGGCCGAGGGTGGCCGCATCCTCTACGGCGGCCGCCGGCTCGACCGGCCGGGCTGCTTCGTCGAGCCGACGCTGGTCGAAGTGCAGAAGCCGCTGCCCATCACCTGCGAGGAGACCTTCGCCCCCATCCTCTACGTCTTCGAGTTCGGCGACCTGGACGAGGCGATCCGCCTCCACAACGACGTGCCGCAGGGGCTCTCCTCGGCCATCTTCACGTTGAACATGCGCTCGGCCGAGCGGTTCCTCTCCGCGGCCGGCAGCGACTGCGGCATCGCCAACGTCAACATCGGCACCTCGGGCGCCGAGATCGGCGGCGCCTTCGGCGGCGAGAAGGAGACGGGCGGCGGCCGCGAAGCCGGCTCCGACTCCTGGAAGGCCTACATGCGCCGCCAGACCTGCACCATCAACTGGGGCACCGAATTGCCGCTGGCGCAGGGGGTGGAGTTCAAGGTGGGGGCGTAATGCGTGTAATCTCCGACATCGCCCATGAGTTCGCCTCGGCGCTGGCCGAGCGGCTGGGGGAAGAGTTGGTGCAGGTGGGGCTATTCGGGAGTCGAGCCCGCGGCGAGGCGCGCTGGCGATCGGACTACGACCTCATGGTGGTGCTGCGCAACGCCTCGGGTGAGGCGCGGGATGCCGTCCATCGGCTGGCCACCACGCTGGAGCTCGAGCACAACGTCGACCTTTCGACCAAGATCGTGGATCGGGAGCGTTTCGAGCGGCTCCGGCGAACCTCCCTGCCGTTCTGGCGAAACTACGCGCGCGACGAGAGAGTGCTATGGCCACCGACGAGCTCGCAGAACGCAGGCCACCCCGGCGGACGAAGCTCTTCAGGGGTGAATCGCACTCCCGCCGAAACGTCCTATGGCGAGCAAGGAGCAGATCCCGGTTCGCTCTGACGAATCCAGGGATGAGGCGCTGAGGCGGATCCGCGAGCGCTGGAAGGATCTCCCCGAGACCACACCTGAAGAGATCGACAGGTGGCTCAAAGAAGGTCGGCCCTGTGCTCGCAGAGCGCAAAAGGTGGACATGGACATGTTGCCCTGCTAAGATGTCTATCCGAGGAGCGCTATGAACTGGAACATCGCCGACGCCAAGCAGAAGTTCTCCGAGCTCATCCGGGCGGCCGAGGACGAGCCCCAGTGGATCTACAACCGGGACAAGCTGGTGGCTGCCGTGATTCCGGGGGTCACCTTAGAGGAATTCCTGGCCTGGCGGAACGAACGGGAGCGGCCGTCGCTCGGGGAGGCCTTCGCCGAGCTCCGCCGCATTTGTGAGGAAGAAGAGTACACGTTCGAGAACCGGCCGAGCCAGGAGCGGCCGAATCCTTTCCCCGATGCTCTCGACGAGCTTTCTGTGTGACACGAACCTCCTCAGCGAGTTGGTGAGGAAGAGGCCGGACCCGGGGGTCGACCAATGGGCCCGGTCGATGAAACGGGTCGCGATCAGCTCCATCACGGTTGAGGAGATCTTCTTCGGGCTGGCCTGGAAACCGAACCCGCGGGTCCGAAGCTGGTTTGAAGGGTTGCTGGAAGACTACTGCCAGGTGCTGCCCGTCACGGCCGAAATCGCGAAGCGGGCCGGCGAGTTGAGAGGCGTTTTTCAGGCTCGCGGCATCACCCGATCGCCAGCCGACATGATGATTGCGGCCACAGCTCAACTCCATCAGTTGACGCTCGTGACCCGGAACGCGCGCCATTTCATAGACTGCGGAATCTCGGTCTTGAATCCCTTCCGGGAGGAGTGAGGGCGATCGCAGCTCGCGGCTTGCGTGAGAGCGGTCAGGTCGCGAGGCGCTGCCGCAGCTCCCGGACAATCTCACGGTCCGTAGCGTTCATTCCGGCCTTTTTGCCTTTCTTCGTTCCATTCGCCATCGCCCTATTGTACGAGCTTCAGCTCCTCGACGCTCATCTCGAGGCCCTCCCCACGGCGGGCCTGGTCGAGCGCGAGCCAGAGCCGTTCCGCATTGCGCGGCGAGCGCAGCAAATGAGCGGTCTCCAGCAGCCCCTCGTATTCGGCCGCGTCGATCAGGGCGACGCGCTTGCCCCCGCGGCGGCTGATGATCACCACTTCGAGATGATCGGTGACGCGATCCATCAAGGAGGCCAACTTCTCGCGGGCGTGACTGTAGGTCGTCTCGATCGCCATGACTCTATTGTACAGCCTTTCTGGACAAGTCGCCGTGCTCGCCGCCTCTACGGCGCCCCCGCCCCCAAAAACTCCCCCACCACCTGCACGAACTTCGCCGGCTCCTCGAAGAACGGCAGGTGACCGCTCTTCTCGAAGACCACGAAGCGGGAACCGGGGATCGCCTGGTGGATGCGCCAGGCGGTCGCCGGGGCGACGTTCATGTCGTAGCGACCGGTCACGACGAGCGTCGGGAAATGATACTTCGGCAGCTCGGGGCCGAGGTCGAACCTCGCCAGGTCGGCATTCAACGCCTTGTTGACCTTCTCGTTGACCTGGACGTTGCTGCCGGCGAAGGCGAGGAAGGCGTCGCGGTTTTCCGGCGAGTAGAAGAGCATGGCGAAGTACTCCCGCATGCCGTCGGTTTTCGCCGCCGGGTCCCCCAGCTCGTCGGCGAAGGCCAGGGCGTTCTGGCGCGCCACCCCCTCGGGGAAGACGTCTTTGAACAGGAACAGCGTGTCGCTCCACTTGGGCGCCGCCGAGTCGACGATCAGCAGCCGCCGGATGTGCTCCGGATGGCGGGCGGAGTAGGCCATGACGAGATAGCCACCCCAGGAGTGTCCCAAGAGGTCGATCTTCTCGGCGCCCAAGTGCTGGCGCAGCGCCTCCAGGTCGGCGATCTGCTCGGCCAGGCCGGCCGTTCCATCGCCCCCGGCGGCGGCGGTGGAGCGGCCCGTCCCCCGCTGGTCGTAGACGACGACCGGCCGGTCTTTCGCCAGCTCTCCCCAGGCGTTCGAGACGTGCAGGTAGGAGTGATCGAACCCGGGCCCGCCGTTGGCGACCACGAGCGGCACCTTGGAAGGCGCGGCGGCGCCGAGGACCTCGTAGTACAGGGTGACGCCGCCCGCCTGAAAGGTCTTCCCCGTCTCCGCAGGAGCGGCGGCGAGGGCAGGCAGCCCTGCGGCAACGGCGAGGACCAGCACCAGCACGAAGCGTCGGAGCATGACGTTTCCTCCTCCTGCGGTTGATTCAAGCGTGGGAATTGTACTTCACGGCCCGGCCACCACCCGCAACCCACCCGGCACCACCGCCACCGCCACCGCCTCCCCGGCCGCCATCGGCCGCAGCGGCTCGCCGCCGCCGTACATCGTCATCGCCCGGTCGATCGTGATCTCCGTCCGGCGGGTGGGAATCATCAGCACCTCCGGGTGCCCCACGTGCTTGCCGCTGTAGACCTTGGGAAAGACAGAGAGCAGCGTCCGCTTGGAGATCTCTTTCACGATCACGAGGTCCAGCAGGCTGTCGTCGATCCGCGCGTCCGGGGCGATGCGCATGCCACCGCCGAAGCGGGGGAGGTTGTTCACCACCGCGAACATCGCCTTCCCCTCGAAGGTGCCACCGTCGTGGACCACCCGCATCCACGGCGGCTCGAAGGTGATGAGGGTGTGGATCACGGCGTAGAAATAGACCAGCGGCCCTTTCAGGATCTTCACCCCCTCGTTGGCGTAGCGGGTGACCTCGGAGTCGAAGCCCACGCCCGCGTAGCTGACGGAGTAGGTTTCCCCCACCCGGACCAGGTCGATGCTGCGGACCTCGCCGGTAAGAGCCCGCTCGACGGCCGGCTCCAGCTCCGGGGGAACGCCCAGCGTCCCAGCCAGGTCGTTGCCCGTGCCCAGCGGCACCACCCCGAGAGCGCAGGGGGTGCCGGCCAGACCCTGGACGACATGGTGCATCGTACCGTCGCCGCCCGCCACCAGCAGGCGCTCGACGCCGTCCTCGGCGGCCCGCCGCGCCTGCTCCCAGAGATCGGACACCTTGCGCGTCACCACCAGCCCCGCGCCGTGGCGCGAGGCCAGCACCCGGATGCGGTCGAGGTGGGCCCGGCCCGTGCCGCGCCCCGCGGCGGGATTGACCAGGAAACGAACGGCGCCCGGTGCCGCCATCTCAGACCTCCATCACCGCGAGGACGTCGCCGTCGAGGACCGGCCGCTTCGTCATCGCCGTCACCGCGAGCAGCACGGTGAACGAGGCGGCCAGGGCGATGGCGGCCGGCAGCGGGCCGGAGAGCCGGGGCAGGACGTGCTGCCGGCCCAGGATCTCCAGCCCGAGGCAGAGCACCGTGCCGGTGACGATCGAGGCCGTGGCCGCGGCGGCGGTGACCCGCTGCCAGTTGAGCCCCACCGCCAGGGCCGGCGCCAGGGCGGCGCCGAAGGTGCCGAAGGCGAACGTCCCCAGCAGCGCGATCAGGTCGTTGTAGAACACGGCGAGCAGGGCCGCGGCGAGCGTCACGCCCACCGTGGCGATCCGTCCCCATAGCAGCTCGTTGCGCAGCCGCCGGCCCAGGGCGATGGGGAGGTCCCGGACCAGCACCGCCGCGCCCAGGTTGGTGAAGGAGTCGGCCGTGGACATGATGGCGGAGAGGATACCCGCGACGGCGAGGCCGGCCAGCGGCTCCGGGGCGAAGCCGAGCAGGAAGGCCGGCGTGGCATCGTCCGGCTTCTGGAGCGGCGCGAGCCTCCCCTGGGCCACGAGCGCCGGCACCGCGAGCCCCAGACCGAGCCAGATCAGCAGGCAGAGCACCTGCGAGCCCCCCAGCACCAGCGGCAGCCACTTCAGCCGCCGCGGATCGCGGATCATGTAGAACTTGTGGAGCATGTGCGGCTGCCCGAGCACGCCGACGCCGAAGACGAAGAAGAACCCCAGCGCCGTCAGGGTCGGCGTCCTGCCCAGCGGCTCCAGGAACTGGCGGCCGAAGCGGGGCGAGGCGGCGATGCTGTGGACGACAGCCCCGAACCCGCCGCCCGCGCTCATCGCGTAGACGAACACCGCCACCGCCGCCAGCAGCATCAGAGCGCCCTGGAAGACGTCCGTGTAGACGCCCGCCATCATGCCGCCGGCGACACCGTAGAAGAGCAGGACGGCGAGGCCGATGCCGACCGCGGCCGGAAAGCCCCAGACGCCCAGGGAGGCCCGCAGGCCGAGGACGGCCTCCGTCAGCGTCCCCAGGGCCAGGAGCTGGGCGCCGAGATAGCCCACGGACCCCACCAGGACGGCGACCGCCGCCGCGCCCGAGGCCGCCCGGCTGCCGTACCTGCAGAGGATCGCGTCCGGGATCGTGTAGACCTCCCGCACCTCGGCCAGCAGGCGCAGACGCTTGGCCACCGTCCAGCCCAGCAGCGCGGGCGTGAAGCCCACCGACAGGTTGATGAACAGCGAGGTGAGGCCGATGCGGTAGGTCAGCCCCGGACCGCCCAGGAAGACGAAGCCGGAGAACGCCGCCGCCATGGTGGCAAGGCCGGTGAACAGCACGCCCAGCCCCTGGCCCGCCACCCAAAAGTCCCGGGCGCTGCGGGTGCGGCGCAGCGACCAGACCCCGAGAGCGCCGCAGGCGAGGAAATAGACCAGCGCCGAAGCGACGATCAGCGGGCGGTCGAGGATCGGCACCTCAAGCCCCCGTCCCGTGGGTGCCTGGACCCCGGGCCGCGCGGACCCGCTCCAGGTCCTCCGGAGAGAGGCCGAGCCGGTCGAAGGTGAGAGCGTAGGCGAGGCCCAGAACGGCCAGCGGCAGGGGGATCATGACGAAAATCATCAGCGCCGTGGCCAGCGGCAGGCCCGCCACGTCCGGCCCGCCGTGAGGCAGCGCCAGGATCGCCGCCCACCCCGCCCCGAGGACCAAACCCAAGGCAAGGAGAGGTAGCCACAGGTGTCCCAGCCTTCCCGGCCTTCCCAGACAGTCGCGGCGCGCCGCGCCCAGGATCATCAAGGCGATGGGCAGGGCCACGCCGCCGGCGAGCGCGCCGATCCACGGCCAGCCCAGGCAGAAGGCGAGCAGAGCGGCCGGCGCGGCGAGCGCCAGCAGGACCAGGGCAAGGCGATGGGCCAAAGGGGCTCCTTGAGAAACCCGGGCATTGTACCCCGGCATCGCCCCTCCAGCGCCCCTTCGGGGCGGACCCTCACTCTCCCAACCCTCTCTCTCCCGGCCTCCCCCCCACCGACCGGGAGAGAGAGGACTTCAAGAAAAAACGGAGTTAGTGGCCGGCGGGACGCCGGCGGTCCCAGGGGGTTCTTGCTTCTGCTTGTTTCTGACTAACCACTCCCTCTTCTCCCGGGATGAGGTCGGGAGAAGAGGGCCGGGGTGATGAGGGTCCCCGACAGTGCGACTTGCCGGGAATCTGACCCAGTGAAACTATCATCCCCTCATGCCCGCACCCCAGATCCAGATCCTCGTCTGCCTCAACGAGCGCCCCGCGGAGAGCCCGAAGCCGAGCTGCGCCGTCCGCGGGTCGCTCGCCGTCTACCACCGCTTCAAGGACCGGGTGAAGGAGCTCGGGATCCGCGACCGCGTCATGGTCACCCGCACCGGCTGCCTCAAGCACTGCAGCCAGGGGATCACCGTGGCCGTCTGGCCGTTCAACCTCTGGTACCGCGGGGTGACGGTGGAGGACGTGGAGGAGATCCTCCAGCGGACCGTGCTGGAGGATGGCCGCGAGGTCGAACGGCTGCGCATGCCGGACATCCCCTGGGAGTGAGGCTCCCCCTCACGCCGCCGGACGCCGGACCTCGGAGGGCGGCACGCCGAACTCCCGGTGGAACGCCCGCGTGAGATGGCTGTGGCACGAGAAGCCGACGCTCAGCGCGATCTCGGTGAGATCGTCCTCTCCCCCGGCGACCCTCTCCAGCGCCTCCCGCAGCCGCAACCGGTTGAGGTACCGGTGGATCGGCAGGCCGGTCTCCTCCTTGAAGAGCCGGCACAGGTGGTAAGTCGAGACGTAGAGGGCCCGGGCGACGTCCGCCAGCTCCAGCGGCTCGCAGAACCGCTGCTGGATCAGGGCTTTGGCGTCCTGCACATAATCCCGGCGGGCCCGCGACGAATCATGGTGGGGGAGAGAGCGCCCGCTGAGCCGGGAGCACCCCGCCGCCACCTCTCCCAACAGCTCGAGCACGGCGGTTTCGATCGCCAGCGGCTCGCTCGGCGCCAGCCCTCCCTGAAGGTTGCGGATCAGCCTGCGCTGTAGCAAATGAGCCCGCGAGAAGCCGTGGGCGTGGGTCCGGCGGAACAGGGCGTGCGGCCGCTCCGCCGCCGTCGGATCGTGGAAGGCCAGGACGCCGAGCAGCAGGTCGCGGCTGACCGCGATGGCGCTGCCCCGGTCGCAGCAGCCGAAGGGGTGCTCGGACCGGTACGGGGCTCCCGGGTTGTGGAGCAGGACCGACGTGGCGTCGATCACCTCGGACCGGCCCGCCGCGCGGAGCACGAAAGCCCCGGAGTGAATGAAGGAGACGACGTGCCAGGGCTGCCGCGTCTCGTCCGACAGCTCCCGCCGGCCACCCGCGCAGCTCCAGCGCACGAGGCCCACCCCGGCTCCCTGGTAGAGACAGACGTGCTCTCCGGAGAACGTCAAGGCGGCGCCGTCGAGGGTGAGCTCCTGTCGATCTCTCATGGTCTCCACTGTAGGGCCCGCCCGGCGCAACCGCCATGAGCGGCGGATGAGAGGGAGATGAGGCGCCCTGAACCGGCCGAGTGCCCTCAGAACCTCGTGCCTCCCTCAACGTACAATGAAGTAGCGATGAATCCATTTCACCCAGAGGGCATCAGGGGCAGCGGACCGCCGCGCCTCCTCTTCGACGACTTCGAGCTCCGGCTCGACAGCGGCGAGTTGCTGCGGGCGGGCTCGCCGGTGAGGCTCCAGCCGCAGCCCACCAAGGTCCTGGAGGTCCTCGCCAGCCGCTCCGGCGAGGTGGTCAGCCGCGAGGAGATCCGCCAACTCGTCTGGGGCGATGCGTTCGTCGACTTCGACGCCAGCCTCAACTTCTCCATCAAGGAGATCCGCCGCGCGCTCGGAGACTCCGCAACCTCGCCGAGCTTCGTCGAGACCGTCCCCCGCCGCGGCTATCGCTTCCTGAAACCCGTCAAGGCCGAGCCGGAAGCCGGCGAGCCGCCCGTCGTGCCGCTGCGTCCCCTCCCCTCTCCGGAATCGCGGCGCTGGCCGCGGCTCGGCACCGCCGGGCTGACCCTCGCCCTCCTGCTCCTCCTGACGTTCCTGATCGGCAGCCGTCTCCGGACGGTCCCGCCCCATCCGCTGCAACCCTCGCCACCTGCCCGCGAAGCTTATCTTCGGGGCATCTACTTCTATCGTCACGAGCAGTACGAGAACGCAGCGGCGGCCCTGCTGGAAGCGGTCCTCCGCGATCCGGGCTTCGCTCCCGCGTACGCGACGCTCGCCCAAGCGAGGCTGCAGATACCCGCGCCTCCCGAGACCGACCTGGGAGCCACCGAAGCCGCCGCTCGCCGCGCCCTCGCGCTCGATCCCGATCTGGCCGACGCCCACCTCGCCCTCGGCAACATCCTTCTCTACCACTACCGCGATTGGACGGGTGCCAGCCAGGAGCTGCGGACGGCCCTCGCTCTCGACCCGGCGAGCGCCAAAGCGCACGACGAATACTCGCGCTATCTGGCGGCCCTGGGCCGGCAAGCCGAGGCGATGGCATCCGTGGGACGAGCCCGGGAGCTCGATCCGGCCTCGATGCTGGTCGGCTCCGACTACGCCTGGTACTTCTACCTGGATCATCGCTACAAAGAGGCCATCGACCAGGGGCGGATCATCCTGCAACTGTATCCGCGCCATGCAGGCACCACTCCCCAAACTGCCAGTAAGGGGTTGTTCGGCTGCCAGTTCACGATCCTCGAAAGCGCCTGGAAGCTCGGCGACCGCCAGACCGCGCTCGGAGCCGCCACAGCTTTGTTGAGTCAGTTTCCCAAATATCGCCAGGAAGCTGCGCAACTCCGGAGCCTGGAGGATTATTGGAAAGGGAGAGAACGAAGGATTCGAGACGCTCTGCAATCAACGCCTGTGGATCCCTTTTTCCAGGCCCAGAACGCCATGTTTCTCGGCGAACCCGGCCGCGCGCTGGACCTGCTGACTCAGCAGTGCGCGCCTCAGGGGATGTGGCTGACCTTCGCCGCGGTCGACCCGGTGTTCGACGACCTGCACTCCGATCCCCGCTGGGGCCAAGTCCTCGACTGCCTCAAGCTGCCCGCCGACGCTCCGGCCCGCAAGGCCGCGCTAGGACAATGACTTCTTCATCTCGGCGAGATGGGACGCGCTCGCCCGGCGCCGGACCTCCGAGGGGCGCACGCCGAACTCCTTGCGGAAGGCGGTGGTGAAGTGGCTGTGGCCGGCGAAGCCGAGGCTCAGTGCGAGCTCGGTGAGATCGGCCCCCTCCGTCAACTGCTCCAGGGCTTCCCGCAGGCGCAGCCGGTTCACGTAGCGATGCATGGGCATCCCCGTCTCCTGCTTGAACAGCCGGCACAGGTGAAAGGGCGAGACGTAGAGCTCCCGGGCGATCTGCTCGAGGCGATACTGCTCCCGGAATCGCTCCTGGAGGATCAACTGGGCGTCGTGCACGTAGCGCCGGCGCGCCCGTGAGGATTCGAAGGCTGCGCCTCGCCTCGCCGTTCCAGAAGGGCTGCACGACTTCGCCACGGTCCCCAGGATCTCCAGGAGAGACGCCTCCAAGGCGAGAGGATCTTGAGGCACACCTTGAGTGAGCCCGCGGACGATCAGCCGGTGACGAACGTAGGTCTGCGAAAGGTCAGGACCGAAAGGTGTGGGAAAAAGGGCGGCAGGCCGCTCCCGTGCCGCCGGATCGTAATGAGACATCACATCGAGAAGCACATCCCGGCGGACCACCACTGCACTGCCGTGGTCGGAGCAGCCGAAGGGATGCGACGAACGGAAGGGAGCATCGGGATTGAAGAGGACGACCGTGGTGCGGTCGACGACCTCGGAGCGGCCCTCCGAGTGCAGGACGAAGACCCCCTCATGGACGAAGCTGATCACATACTCCGCTTCGATCTTCTCGTCCGACATGCCGGACCGGCCACAGCGACAGTTCCAGGTCGAAATGGCGAACGACGGGCTGTTGTACAGGCAGTCGATCTCCATGCCGGGGATGATCCAGGCCGAATCGTCGAAAACCGTCTCGTGGGTTGGCTCGACTGACTCCATGCTCATAAGTAAAGAATACGCGCTAGCGAGCGGGGAGTTTTGCAGATTCTTGCTATCCTGGGCTCAGGCTTCACCCCAGCACCGGCAGCAGCGCCGACGACACCAGATCCCGGTTCTGCGGCGTCAGCGAGCCGCGATACTTGCGCGCCATCTCCGCCGTGTCCGCGCGGGTGACCAAGCGCTCGTAGAGGTTCGTGCGCTGGCGGGGGATGAAGCCGGCGGAGGAGATGAGGTGCTCCATCTCGTCCTGGCTCATGCGGTAGTGGGTGCCGGCCGAGGCGACCACGTTCTCCTCGATCATGATCGAGCCCATGTCGTCCGCTCCGAAGGAGAGGGCCACCTGGCCGATCTTCTTGCCCTGGGTGACCCAGCTCGTCTGGAAGTGGACGACGTTGTCGAGGAACAGCCGCGAGACCGCCAGCGTCCGCAGGTACTCCTCGGCGTAGGTCTCGGGCACGTCCGGCATCTCGGTGTGCTCATGCTGGAAGGTCCAGGAGATGAAGGCCGTGAAGCCCCCCGTCTCGTCCTGGAGGTCGCGCACCCGCTGGAAGTGCTCCACCCGGGCCGCGACCGCTTCGCCCATGCCGTACATCATGGTGGCCGAAGTGCGCAGGCCGTTGCGATGCGCCTGGCGCATGACGTCGATCCATTCCTCGGCCGAGCACTTGGGATAGGCCAGGACGTCCTTGCGGATTGGGTCCGAGAGGATCTCGGCACCGCCGCCGGGGATGGACATCAGCCCCGCGGCCTTCAGGCGGGCGATGACGTCGTAGAAGCTCATCCGCTCCTTCCTGGCGATGAACTTGATCTCGGGCGGCGAGAACGCGTGGACGTGGCAGGCCGGGTAGCTCGACCGCAGGTAGCGCAGGAGGTCCTCGTAGAAGCTGATGGGCAGGTCGGGGTGGACGCCGCCCTGCATGAGGATGCCCGTGCCGTTGAGCGCCAGGGTCTCCTCCACCTTGCGGCCGATCTCCTCGAACGGCAGCAGGTAGCCTTCCGGGTCTCCCGGCTCGCGGTAGAAGGCGCAGAACCGGCACTTGTAGACGCAGACGTTCGTATAGTTGATGTTGCGGTCGACGTTGTACGTGGCGACCGCGGGGTCGTTGAAGCGATTGCGCACCTCATTGGCGGCCAGTCCCAGGTCGAGCAGGTCGCCTTCGAGGATCAGCGTATGGGCATCGCCGGCCGAGATGCGGCGGCCGGCCACGGCGTCGTCGAGGATCTGTTGGACGGGTCGTCCTGAGGGTTGCAGGTCCATAGCAGCCTTACTCTACCGTATCCTGGGCGCGGAATGGAGGAGCTGCACGATGAAATCGCACTTTCGGCGGCCGGCAGAAGCCGAGAACCGGCCCGTCTCGAACCTCATTGAGACCGCTGCCCTGAACCGCCTTCACGAGCAGCAGTTCGTCGACGACGCCGAGATGGCCGAAGTCCTTGCCAACGAGAAGCTCGTCACGCGGCTGCGTACAGGCTCCGGACAAGCTCGTGCGCGCCAGGGACGGCTCATTGAGTGAGTACCGGATTTCGAGACCAACCAGTTCGCCGAAGACCCATGGTCCAGAATTTCAAGATCGTCGTCGAAAAGCACTCCGATGTCTACGTCGCCTACCCTCTCGGGACCAAGGGTGTCGTCGTCGGGGAGGGTCAGACCTATGAGGAAGCCTTGGCCGATGCCCGCTCCGCCATAGCCTTCCACCTCGAGTCCTTCGGAGCCGACAAGCTCGAACCCGAAACGCGCGCCAACCTACCCTGAAAGCTTCAACGCTTCGCACCATCCTGAGCCCGGACCTTCGGCCCGGAACAGCCTTGTCCTGCAACGCGATTCAGGCGGCGCGGGATTTATCAGGCAGCTGCTTGATCAAGCTCTCCGCCGGGATGCCGAGCCCCTGGTGCAGGTTCCAGATCATTTTGAGGGTGAGCGGTCGTTTGTAGCTCAGGATCTCGTACACCCGGTTGGAGTGACCGATCATCGGCTCGAGATCCTTCACCGTCAGTCCGCGTTGATCCATCACGAACTTGATTGCCTCCACCGGATCGGGAAGATCCATAGGGAAGTGCTGGCGCTCGTAGGCTTCGACCAGCGTGACCAGCACGTCGAGCCGCTCACCTTCGGGGGAATCTGGCACAGCCCTCATCAGCGACTCGATCTCGCCGAGGGTGGCCCGATAGTCCTCTTCCGTCTTGATCGGCTTGATGTCCATCCTCATTCTCCTTCAGACCGTCTGCGCATCGACCCGGTCGTACTGGGCGTGGGTGCCGAGGAAGCGAACGTAGACGATCCGATTAACATAGTTGATCCACACCACAAGCCGGTACTTGTTTCCCGCGATGTTGAACACCACGCGTCCGTCCCTGAGGATGCTCGCCCGGCCAAACTCAGCCTTCACTTCGGTCGGCGATGCCCAATCCGCTTTCACGGCATGCCGATACCAGGCCAGGATAGGCTCCTTCGCGTCAACGCAGGCCGGGTTCCCTTCCCAGAACGCCTTGAGCGTTGAAAGAGCGATGACGCGCACCGTCTCATGGTAGTCCCAAATTGGGACTAAGGCAACTCGATAAACAGCCCGCTCTGCCGTATCCTGGTCCCGCAATGGAGGACCTGCGCGTGCTCGTGGTGAGCGACGACCCGCTGGCCCGGACCGGCCTCGCCCTGCTGCTGGCGGACCGCGACGGCCTCGCCGTGTCCGGCCAGGCCGGAGTGGACGACGACTGGCCCGAGCCGGACGCTCCCGGCGCTCCCCACGTCGTGGTCTGGGACCTCGGCCTGGGGCCCCAGTCCGGGATTCCGTTCCTCCGCGAAGCCGCGGACCCGGCCGGCCCATCCATCCTCGCCGTGGTGGCCGACGAGGAGGACGCCCAGGAGGCCCTGGCCGCCGGCGCGCGGGGCGTCCTCCCCCGCACCGCGGACGGCGAGCGCCTGGCCGCCGCCGTGCGGGCCGTGGCGCAGGGTCTGGTGATCCTCGACGAGTCCTTCGCAACGCTCCTCCTCCGCGACGCCCCCGCCCCGCCCGAAGAGCTGGCCGAGCCTCTGACCCCTCGCGAGCTCGAAGTCCTCCAACTCCTCTCCCAGGGCCTCCCCAACAAGCGGATCGCCCAGCGCCTCGCCATCAGCGAGCACACCGTCAAGTTCCACGTCAACGCCATCCTCGGCAAACTGAGCGTCCAGAGCCGCAGCGAGGCGATCGTGCATGCCGTGCGGATGGGGTTGGTGGTGTTGTGACTGTGACGGGCGTGGAAGACAGCCCGCGAGGCCTCCCTGGCAGGTCGATAGGTTTACACCCAGGACGGCGTATACTTCCGTCTTGGAACGAATTCATCCTAGCGGAGGCGTATCGTGTTGAGCGAAGAGATTCGAAGAGAGATCCGGCCGAGGCTGGAGGCGGCCTTCCGGGACCGTTTCCATGGAGTCCTGCTCTACGGCTCAGAGGCGAGAAACCAGGAGGGTGAGGATAGTGACCTGGACCTCATGGTTCTCCTGCAAGGGCCGGTCCGCCTCGGCAGGGATCTCGAGACGATCGTGGAGGCCCTTTATCCGCTCCAGTTGAAGGTGGACCGGCCCATCCACGCTCTTCCGGTTTCCTCCGAGATCTTCCGAGCCGGCGAATATGGCGTTTACCGGAACGCGCAACGGGAAGGCTCGTATTTGTGAATCGGGAGGTTCAAGACTTCTGGCAGCGGGCGCTACAGGCGCTCCGCACTGCCGAAGACCTCATCGATCGCGATCCAGACACCTCCTCGTCGAGGGCTTACTACGCCGCCTTCTATGCCGTGTCGGCTCTTCTGGCTTTCGAAGGGCAGTCTTTCTCGAAGCACACCGCCATCGAGCGCACTGTTCATCGCGATCTCGTCAGGACGGGAAAATGGCCCGTGGAGGCCGGAGCGGCATTCTCCTGGCTCGCCAACCTACGACACACGGCGGATTATGGTGGCGGCGAGCACGCGCAACCGGGAGACGCAGAGCAGGCGATTGGAAAAGCAAGGCTGATCCTGAACGCCGTTCTCACAGTGACGCCTGAACCGCTTCCCAGACCCGACGGGCCCGTGACTCAGCCTGTGAACGAGTGAACCCGTCTCCTGGGCCACCGCCCCCCCGCCGCAGTGACCGCCGCAGTGCGGACCCTGGCGGCGGGTCTGCTGGCCCTCAACGAGTCCTTCGTGCCCCTCCTCCTCCGCGACTCCCCTGCCTCGCCCGAAGAGCTGGCCGAGCCCCTGACCCCTCGCGAGCGCGAAGTGCTCCAACTCCTCTCCCAGGGCCTCCCCAACAAGCAGATCGCCCAGCGCCTCGCCATCAGCGAGCACACCGTCAAGTTCCACGTCAACGCCATCTTCGGCAAGCTGGGTGTCCAGAGCCGCAGCGAGGCGATCGTCCATGCGGTGCGGATGGGGCTGGTGGTGCTGTGAGGGGCTTGCAGAGGAGCATACAATCACCTTAGAATTGGAGGGACAGACCCGGGGAACACGGGTCTCCATTTTTGAACCAAATTCTCCGCGAGAAACTTGCATTGATGAGCTCAGCAACCTTAGAGGTGAAGATTGACAGAGGATGGCAATATGGACATCGACGAAACTCCTAGTATCAAGCATCTGAAAGAACAAATGCGAGCTATGGGCCTACTGCTTCGCGCGAACGGAGTGCTCCGCCATGTTGGACTAGGGAGCGAAAAGATCGCGAACTTGAAAGAGCAGTATGAAAGATGTGCGCACAGATGGCTCTGCTGACTGATTACCCATCGCGATTCAACCGATACTTCTCCAAAGAGGGCTGGCTCGCTCATGGCAGCTTCGACCTTACTGTTATGAAACGGGTTGTTGATGAGATCGAAACCCATGGCCTGGATAAAGCAACCGACATCCTTCTTGAGTACTACGGGCCTGAGAACCTCCGCGCCAGGATGTTCTTCCTCAATGGTACTCAGGAACTCAACGAGCGGCGCAGATTCATCGATCTTGCCTTTGAGGACTATGTTGCGGAGCGATATCACGCCGTGGTGCCGATTCTTCTCATGGTCATGGACGGGGCGGTCAACGACGCCGTGGGTAAAGGCCTCCACGCCGAGAGTTTACAACTCGATGTATGGGATAGCGTCACAACAGCGGACGGCGCCATCAACGACATCAAAGCAATATTCCAAAAGAGCCGTTGCAAGACTCGCACGGAGACTATCTTGTTTCCCTACAGAAATGGAATCTTGCACGGGATGGACCTTGGCTACGACAATAGGATCGTCGCGGCCAAGTGTTGGTGTTTCCTCTTCATCATCGCCGATTGGATAGCTCTGAAGAACTCAGAAGAGGATCGCCGAGAGAAATTCGCACAGGAAACCCGTGTGCCCTCGCTTCGCGAGCTTGCCGAGAAGCTAGCACGAACTCAGGCGTTGAAGGATGTCGGCAAGAACTGGAGCGCGAGAGAAATATTGGCCGAGGATCTGTGCGCTCTGAACCGAGATCATGCTCCTGAAGAGGGAACTCCGGAACACACAGCATTGTGCTTTCTCGATCTCTGGCGCGCTCGCAACTATGGAAATATGGCTCGTCTTTATTGGACCGCAGACAACCCTACATCGAGCCATTATGCAGGAGAAGTACGACGACAGTTGAGTTCGATTAAAGTGGAATCGTATTCCGTCGATCGTTTGGTCGACGAAGCTCCTGCTATAACAGAAATGAAGGTGACCATAAATCCTGGACGCGAATTTACTGTTGGCTGCATACTCCGTATGGTGTACGAAAACCGAGATGGTGAGATTACAGCCCGAGATTTTCCGGATGGTACCTGGCATGTGATGCGGGTTACGACATCGGAGTTATCCTAGCACTTTCGCCCTGCTCGGTGCCGCCGCCCAGATTCGGCGGCGGCGGCCATCTCGGCCAGAGCACACTTCAAGATCCTGGACGAATCTGACTTCATCGTCTCCAGCCGGATACAAGCGTGGCAATGTCACGCCGACACGGTCGGTGCCATACCGCACCTTAGTGCTATCCCGTCGCTGACCTCAAAGGCCATCTCGCCTAACTTCGAGACCTTCCGGCCGTACCCGACATGCTCTACGCGCAGTGCGCGGGGCACTGAGGCGAGAAAGAAGGGGCGGTCGCCGGCCGCCCCCTGAAATGGGCCGAAGATTCTGTTTGCATCAATTGTCAAAGAACCCGCCCACCGGCCGGAGCTGACACCCGGGTCCGGCCGATCGGCGCTTGGTCCTGCAAGAGACTTCTACGGGCCAGCCTCCTCAAACGTCCAGGCAACCCGGGCGCCGAGCCTCTCGCCGGCAGCAGCGGGCCGTCCGCCGAGGGATCATTAAACACAGCTTCCATTGAGGCAGAACCAGGGTTTGGTGTAGGGCGAGGTCTCCATGAAATTCAGCAGGATCGTCGCCACCTTCTGCTCGCCCGCGGTGCTGGGATGGGTGAAGTCGCCCGGATCGGTGGAAATGCCCGCCCGGAAGTCCTGCTCGCCGAAGCAGGGCGCCGCCGCCTGGCCGCTGCACCAGAACAGCCCCTGGCTGTTGGCGTTCGGGCCGCTGGCCCAAAGGTAGGGGCCCCAGCCGACCCAGGGCGAAGTAATGGGAGGTGCCCCCGCGTTGTAGTTCAGGTTGCCGGCATTGGTGTCGATGTGACCGGTGTTGATCTGATTGATCTGCGCCACGATCAGCTTCTGGATCGAGAAGCCGTATTCATAGGCGAACGGCTCGGGGTTCAGACACGAGTTGGCGTAGCCGCCATAGATGCGGTTGCTGACGAAAACCAGCTTGGCGTTGACGTAGCGCTGGTGGATGGCGCGCAGGGTGTCGCCCATGTACTGCTCGGCCAGGACGGCGTCCTCGGGACCGGTGTAACCGGCGTCGCAGTGGGCCCGGCCCAACGAGCATTGCGGATGGCCGTTGGCGTTCTTCAGCCAGATTGCCTGCACCTGCGATTCGTCGAAGCCGGCCGCGTTCAGGTCGCGTTTGACGCGGTCGTAGTTGCACCACGGGTTGGTCGGATTGACGGGACAGCCTTTGGTCCCGGTGATGAAGGGGTCCCAGTCGAGGAAGGTCTCGCCGCCCATCGCGCCGTCCCAGATCACCAGCGCCGGGTTCAGCACGCCCGTCCCTTGCGCCTGCGCCATGAATGACTGGGGCTGGTTGCTGGCGGGGTTGGGGCACGAGGTCGGGCAGGGCTGATTCGGCTTGCCGTAGTTGAACTGGTTGCCGCCGCAGAACTCGATGGTGGTGTTCGACATGCCGATCGCAAGAAAAATGATCTTGCCGTTGATGGGGTGAATGCTGGCGGCGAGGTTCTGTCCGTCCTGATCGTGCCGGGCCGGCACGACGTTGGAGTTGTTGCCATAGAGGCCGCCGGAGAGGCCCATGTAGGTCTGGCCCGGGACGAAGTCGATCAGCGGCGTGGCCTGGAAGCTGCCCGATAGGAGCGGCTCTCCGGGCGGGCAGCTGCCACCGCTGCCGCCGAAACACGGCCCGGTCTGGGCCTGGGCTGAAGCACCGAGAGAAGTGATGAGGACGAGGGACAGGACAGCCGCGAGGCGATGCTTCATGACAACCTCCTCCATGAAAGGACGACATTCCGGGAGTGGCGACCTCCCCTACCTTCTGTAGTGCGCCGAAGGCCGGAAAAGTTGGCGGCGGCACCGGACCGCAGAGTGCACGGGCCCTCCGATGACAGCGGCGAGCTGTTCGCCGACGCTCCTCCGGTCGCCGCACTAAACGGCGAGTCCGGGGCGAACGTAAGAAGAGGCAGTCCCTCCTGGGAGTTGCCGCCGGGGAGATCACCGGGGAGGGGAGCAGACGGTTCATTGACAACTGAATCCGCCGGGGGACTGGGAGCCCAACCACTCCCCTCGCAAAGCTCCGGCCCGGCGGACTCTGCCGCGGGCCTCGGGGTAGGGTGCGCCCCGGGGCCCGCGAATTTTTGGGGAGCCGCCCTGCGAGAGGTTTCTAGACGACCAGCGGGCAGCCTTTGGGCTTACGCGGCGTCACGCAGCCATAGCAACCGCTGGTATCGCCATCGGGCGGGTTGCCGCAGAGGAAGCAGCAGATCTGGCCCGACGGGCACCCGGTAGTGTTGCAGCCGGTCTTGAACAAAGGAGCGGGCACCAGGTCGCTCGGAGCCTGGGGCTGACCATCCGACAAGGTCGCCAGGAACTGCGCCAGGTCGGGTGCCGGAGCCGTCGCGGAATTCGTGGGAGGCACAGCCGCCGGCGGCGTCTGGGCCAGGAGTTGCGCGCACGGCAGGAGGGCGAGGAGGACCAGGAGGACGAGAACGGGCTTCTTCATGGACTTCATCTCCTTGTTGACGGACCGGCAGGAGACCGGACCGCCTCCAAAGGAATAGGTGCCTCGAAGGCTGGAATAGGGGTATAGTCGGCCACGAACCAGGAGCGATGTGAAGAGTTTGAAGAGCTGATGGACATTCGCGAAAGTTATGATTCCGCTGCCGAGGCCTACGCCGAGCACCTCGCGACGGAGCTCACGCACAAGCCTCTCGACCGCCATCTCCTGAACCGGTTCGCCGAAGAGACACAGGGCCGCGGCCTCGTGGCCGACGTCGGTTGTGGTCCTGGCCACGTCACCCGATATCTCCATGAGCAAGGCGTCACCGTCGCCGGCATCGATCTCTCCGCGGGAATGGTCGCGGTAGCCAGGCGTCGCAATCCCGGCCTGAGCTTCCAGGTGGGTGACATGAGGCAACTCGACCTGCCAGACGCGACACTTGCCGGCGTAGTCGCCTTCTATTCGATCGTGCACTTCGAACCCGCCGAGCTCACCGCGATCATGATCGAAATGAGACGAACCCTGGCACCTGGTGGGCTGGCGCTGATCTCCTTTCACGTCGGCGACCAGGTGGTGCATGTAGAGGACCTTTTCGGTGCACGAGTGTCTCTGAGCTTCCGTTTTCATGTTCCTCGCGACGTCATCGAAGCGCTCCGATCGGCCAATCTCGAGGTCATCGAGCATGTCGAGCGGGAGCCCTACGAGGGAGCAGAATATCCGAGTCGTCGCTGCTACCTTCTCGCAAGGGCTGCGTAACTAACGGAGGCCCATGACCATGCCCGCCACGCCTCAGGTCGATTGTGAGCAGCACCATGCGAGCTTGTGCGTCGGCGACGTCCCTGCAGCCGTCGATTTCTACACGACCAAGCTCGGCTTTCGCCTGGGCTTCACGTGGGGTGACCCGCCCACAATCGCGGGCGTGAATCTGGACCACGTTCAAATATTCCTGGAGCAGGGCACACCCTGTCCCCAGGGATGCTCGGTGTATTTCGTCATCGGCGACGCCGACGAGCTCTACGAAGCCCAGCGCGCCAACGGCGTCGAAATCGTGGCTCCGCCAGCGGACAGACCGTGGGGACTGCGCGACTACAAGGTCCGGGATCTGTATGGCTACGTGCTCACCTTCGGGCATCATCTGCTCAACGTCGGGCCGCCGATCAAGATTGAGCGCGTCGACGTGCACGTGCGCCTGGAGAAACGTATCGCCGCCTTGCTCCATGATCTGGCCGAGCACAAGCACATGAGCCTGAGCAGTTGTCTCGAGGAGACGTTGCTGCACACGTTCGAACCGCTCGGCGACGGCGTCGCGAGCCCCCATACCCAGAGAACGCTCCGCTACATTCAGGAGCTCAAAGCCAAGCACGGCATCGACTACGACAGCCACGGGAGCTACCGCTTCGTCGAGGAGTGATGGGACAGGATCGATCGCGCCTGCCGGGATGGCGAGGCCGCCGCCTGTCACCATCTCGGCACGATCTACGACGACGGGGTAGGCGTCCCGTCCGACCGGGTTCGCGCCGCCAGCTACTACCGGAAGGCCTGCGCCGGCGGCGAGCCCAGCAAGGCCCCAGCGCACATGGCGAGCTCCCGCAGTCTTCACGGCGCCGGGGTGAGTCGAGCCGTCACAGCTCTCGCCCACGCTTGATCGCCGCGTACCAGCCGGGCGAGCACTGCTGGAGCTTCGCCAACTCCTCTTCGGTGTAGGGAAACAGGTCGAGGCCCACTGGAAAGGCCCCTGGGAGGTACTCCGGGATACGGTCGCGCAGGGGAATGTTGGAGCCGGAGAGCACGATGCAGAGGTCTACGTCGCTCCCTGGCGTCGGACGGCCGCTGATCCTGGAGCCGAACCAGATGATGCGCCGCACCTCGGGCCGGCGGCGCAGAGCGGCGGCATAGGCATGAACCGCCTGCTCAACCCTCGCCCGAGAATCCGAGATGATTTTGACAGAACCCAAGGATCTCCTCCGCATGGCCCAAGGCCGCTTCGGCTTCCAGGCGCGTGTAGAAGTCTGTCGGAGCTCCGCTGTCGAAGCCGTTGGGATACCGGGTCGGGATGTAGTGCTTGTCCAGGGCCTTGGCGGAATCCACCAGGCTTTCCGTCACCGCGGTATGCTCTCCAAGCTCGCCCAGCAAGGCACTGATCGTATGCCCCCAAGCCTCCAGACCGCGATCCAGGAAGACCGCCTTGACCGCCTTTTCCGCCGCTTGCTGCGCCGCGAAGCAGCTCCACTCGTAGTCGCCGCTGATCAAGGAATTCTTGGCGTGCTGAAAATCGGCCTGGGCTTGGCGAAACCAGTCTTGTGCCCGATTCGACATAATGATCGCCTCCGGCTCATGGACTGTAGCACGCGGCCCTCCCGCCTGAGCGCGGTCAATCCCGCCCGAAGAGGGCCAGCAGACCGTCCGCGAGGGAGCCCCGCCAGCTCAGGATGGAGTGGCCGCCGTTGAACTCCCGATACTCGACGGCGTAGCCCTTGGCCTGCAGCACGGTGCGCAGGTGGCGGTTGGAGGCCAGCAGGCTCGGCCCCTCCGGGTGCGGCGGCCGGTCCTCCATCAACCCCGCCTCCAGATAGAAGCGCAGCGGCAGCTTCGGGCCGGTGGCGAGTTGGCGTGTGAGCGACTCGGGCTCGGTCTCGCCGGGCAGCCGCCAATAGAAGGAACCGGAGAGTGAGAGGACGTTGCCGAAGACGTCCGAAGACTTCGACGCCGCGCAGGCCGCCGCCAGCCCGCCGAGACTGGAGCCGGCGATCACCGTCCGGGCGGGATCGGCCGTGACGCGATAGCCGCGGCGGACCCAGGGGATCAGCTCCCGCGCCAGGAATTCGGCGAACGGCGGATGGCAGGACAGCTCCAGGCTGCGGGCCTCCGGGCTGGCATTGGCAACGAAAACCGCCACCAGAGGCGGGATGCGCCTGGCTGCGAGGAGGTTGTCCAGGATCGTGGGCGTCGGCACGTCGGAGGTGTAGGTCTTGCCGTCCAGGACGACCAGCAGGCTGTACGGCTTGCCCTGTGGATCGTAGCCAGGGGGCGTGTAGATCCGGAGGATGCGCTCGTTGCCGAGCCGCTCGCTGCGGAACCGGTGCTCCTCGACGCGGCCGGCGGACACGTCCGGATGCGGCTCGATCCAGGGCTGTTTCCTCGCCGCCGGCAGCTCGGCCAGAGAAGCCAGGGGCTCCGGCGCCCGGCGCGGATTGAGCGGGTCGGGCTTGAGCGCGGCCCAGCGGGCCTCCTCCTCTTGCTCCGTGGCCTTCGCGGCGGGGACGAGGGAATCGTTCACCGAGAAGGCATAGGCGAAGCGGGCGTCGGCCCTCATCCGGCGGGACCTGTACCAGACGTCCGTGCCCGGCAGCCGGCTCAGCCGGGCCTCGTCGATGCCCTCCGCGCTGGCCAGGTCGGACGGCGAAGCGACCACCAGGACGTTTCGCGTCTCGTCGCCGCCGCGCCAGAGGAAGGTCACGAGCCGCTCGCTCCCCTCCCCTGCGACCGGCTCGGCGAGCGGCGTCCCCTCTTCGGCCACCCGCCGCCAGAACCGCTCCAACGCCGCCGGTCCACCCGTCTCCACCTCTCGGCGCAAGGCGCCGAGCCGTGGGCTGGCGACCTCCTCCGCGCTCGCCGGACCCCGTCCCGCCAAGAGCAGGAGGAGGCCGGCCGAGCCCCAGATCGCGGCCAGCGCCATGAACGCATAGAGCGAGCGCAGGACGGCGTAACCCAGAAATCGGACCATGGCGCAGGGCCTCCTTGGATTCTACTTTGACAGATCGGGCCCGCCGCTGCGAAGCCCTCACCGCCCCGGCACGACCCTCGAGCTCCACATGAGCTACTTCCTACCGGTCGTGGACGGCCCCCTCACCGCCCACGCCCGCGTGCTTCGCCGGGGCCGAGGCACCGCCTACCTTGAATGCGACCTGGAGGATGGCGAGGGGCGGCTGGTGGCGAGGGCGTCGTCGGTGTGTGCGATTCGGCAGGGGGGTGACCGAGAAATCAGGTAAGCCTTTCGAAATGGCGCTTACGCGAACCACCACTCCGCGCCGCCGTCGTGGCAATTATCCCGCGACATTTTTCCGTGAGTCTTCACTTCGGGTATCCCCTAGTTTGCCTGTAGATGGCTCGAAACGCCTTATAGCCCAGCTTCGAAAGCGTGGTGGCTACCACCTTCTTTCCCTTTAACTTGTGAAGCGGCTTCCTCGGGTCGAGGAGTGCTTGGAACTCCAGCACTCGGCTACCCAGATGATCGATCTCAATTGTCTTGCGGTTGGCGAGAGGGATCCAGAGGAGGAGGAACGGCTCTCCGGAAGGATCTTCCGCACGAGATAGAAACCTGCGCAACTCGTACTCACGTATGAACTCCGACTTCAAGAAGGCCTTACTGACAAGGAGGAGAGCCGCGCTCGCATCGGATACCTTCGTCAAAATGAGATCGTGCCAGGTCTGTCCAGGACTGATGTCCTCGTCCGACCAGAGATGGATGTTGAGCCCTTGGAGTGGCCAAAGCGCTCGTTTCAACTTCTTGAACCACTCGCGATCGGTATGACTGTAGCTCAGGAAGACGTGTTGCCAAGCCTGGGGGATAATCGTGTAGTCAGCGGCAACGACCTTGACACGACGCAATGTTCGATCGATTCCGTAGGTAATGTGAATGCGTGGCCTCACGCCGTCTTCGTAGGACCAAGTGTCGTTGTCCTCGTAATGACGGCCGATCTCCGGCTCTCTGCAGAGAGAGTCGAGAATCTCATAGAGCCGCACTTTCATATAGGCAGGCCATCCTTGTGTCCTGTCCAGGACGAGCCGAGACAACTCAAGCGCCCAGCCGCTCAAGGTGCGTAGTCTCTCTGAGCGCGAACGGAAACGATATGAACAGTCCTTGTCGCGATCTCAACTTCATAGACCAGTTGCCACGGAGTGCCCGCGACGTGTAGAGTGGAGGGAGGTCCTGCCTTCTCTACTTGAGCCGACATCTCCTGCCTCGCGGCCAGATCTTCGAGGGCTCTCTCGAGTCTCACGCGTTCGCTGGTGCTGAGCCCGCGCAGCGTGGCCGCGGCGCTGTCGCTCTTTCTCACCGCGTAGCTTGTGTCCGACCTAGCAAGCCGGTGCCCCACCGCTTCTGCATTTCCACGCAGAACACGGGTGCGCTCAACATCTGCGATACGAGTCAAGAGCTCAGGCGGCAGAATCAACTCTCCGCTCGTATCCGCAGCCTTCCCGAATGCGTTGCGAAGAGCTTGAACCTCCTCGAAGTACTGCAGGCGGACCTGCAGGCGCCGAAAAAGGCCATCGACGAGAAATATGGCTCCCGGAAGGAGTACCAGGAGAATTGGCGCTTCGGCCCGCCGCCAACTGAGTGGCTCGGGCTCACCGAAGGCGCTGGACAGCGAGAGTATCAAGAGGCCGAGTGGCGCGAGGAAAACCAGGAGTTTGGGACGAACGCGAGGTGACGGGAGTATCGCATAATCGAGCAGTCTCAATGTAATCAACTGGCGCGACAGGAGCCACTGGCGATAGGCCTTTGTGAAGAGCGGCACGTTGGCGATCAAGAGAGCCAAGAGTGCAACGAGCGCCGGTAAGACTAAAGCGTTGAGCCAAATCGTCGCCTTGTCGACCAGCGTTTGCGTCTCAGTGCCGAGTGGCCGTCTAAGAGCTCCAGAGAGACACGAGCCCAAGTAGGCCAAGCTCAGAATCAAGAGCAGGAAATAGCTCACCCCTTCGAGAAGTCTGAAGAAAACTCTCGCGGCTCTGCCTAGCCAAGCCTTTTCGCATTCATCGTCAAGAAGTTTATGAAGAAGGGATAAGTCAGCCGAGTTGAGCTCAATTCCAGGGTGTATTTTTTGCACATGCCCATTATACAGCAAGCAACGAAGCTCACGCGGGCGGCATGGGCCTTTTCCCAGCGAGCCGCGGCACCACCAGCTTCGAATGCGTTCTTGAGGAAGCGAGGGCCCCCTCCTCGCCCGCGCCTGATCGGTATGCGCGATGAGGCAGCAGGGTCGACTCTGGAAGTATCAAACTGATCGAACCGATCTCGTGCCCGTGAAGATCAGGCCGACCAGACTGGGACAAGCTACCGGCGCCGAATCGAGGCGCGGCCATCCGGTGCTGGATGGCCACTGTCGCGCCGACCTTGAGGGCGCCGGTGACCTTGGTAAAGGTGTCGCGCACAGATCTCCCAGCGCTCTCTCCTCTTCTCCGCTGGGATCGTGTCGCTGGCCAGCTCGAGCACGGCCCCTCATCAGGAGCGCATTCGCCGGGCGGCCAGTCCATTTCGCGGGGCGAACCGTTCGCCCCGGTTAACGAGCAGGCGGCCCCGGGGAACGGTCCAGGAGCTTCGCGGGGCTGCTTGACGGTTCCGTGGAGCGACCTCACGGCCCGCCGGAACGAGCCCGCCGGCCCTCGGGGCCCGGAGATGGGATTTCGAGTCGAAAACGCGGCCCCGTCGGACCGCAATGTGGCCCCGACTACTGGCCACCCGGCTTGGCGGGGCCGCTCAGGCGTGAGTCGGGGCTGTCATCTTCGCGAAGCTCTGCCGCGTGCGAAGGCGGCCCGGAGGAGAGCCCCGGGCCGCGAACGGTTCAGCGGATCGGATCGAGCCGAATGGGGAAGTTGAGCACGTTGCCGAACTGCGGGATGAAGCTGCAGCCGGTGGGAGCGGTGTCATAGGAGAGGATCGCCCGCGCATGATAGGTGGGACCGTTGGTCTGCGTGGTGGTGAGCCCTACGTTGCCGTTGCTGGTGCGCGGTCCGCTCGGCGGCACCATGTCGCGATAGACCGCGTAGCTCCAGGGACCGGCGCCGCCGGCCGATTCATTGTGCATCTGCAGGGTGACCTCGCCGACCACTTCGTTCTGGCCGAAGACGCCGTCGTTGTTCCAGTCCACGCAGAACAGGACGTGCTCGAACGAGCCGGAGGCGTCGATGCCGTTGCCGCCGTAGCAACTGGGCTGCTTCACGTTGACGATGCACTCCAGCCGGGTCTCCTGCGGGTAGAAGCCGCAGGCGACGAGCTCTTCGTAGGTGACGACCTGGGTGGGCGGCGGGCAGCAGGGGAGGGCGCGAAGGCACTGGTCGGGCAGTTCGCCGATCTGGGCTGCCGCGGGCGGGGTGGCGACCCACCCTGCCAGGACGACGACGGCGAGCCCCAAGGGAATCCAAGGCCGCGAGGTGTGGACACGGATCTTCATCTCTTTCCTCGTTTCTCCGGCCTCACGGCCGGTGACCCTGCCCAGCCTTCATTGCTGGACAGGAAGTTCGCGGCGCCAAATATTCAGGATAATCAATATATGCAAAATGAAAGGACTCGGCAAGGGCGAGGCGGGTCAGATCCGGTCAGGCGACCTGTGGTGAGCCGGGAAAATGGCACGAGGCCTACCTTGCCATGAATGGAAGGATGTCAGTCCGCCCAAAGTCGTCACCCTTGTAGAGCAGCGGCTCGCCAAGCACCGTGGCGAGCGCGTACGCGAAGCAGTCACCATAGTTGAGCGCGGCCCGATGCCGCCCCTTGCCGAACCGGCTGAATGCCCGACGGGCCACGTGGGCCTGCTCAGCATCCACGGCGGCCAAGCCGATTCCTGCACGTTCAACGAACAGGTCGAGGTCGCGAATACCCTCGGCGCCGAAGCGCGACTCGATGACGATTGAGACCTCGACGAAGGTCGCCGCCGACATCATGCGCGATTCGGCAGCTTCGATGGCCTCGTTGAACGTGCGGCGTTCGGGCTCGTCAAGGAGGATTGCCAAGAGAGCGGAGGTGTCGATGACCATCAGCGCGGCAATCCGTGCTCATCATATCCGAGGATCTCGTCGGGTGTCCTCGAATCCAGCACGGGCAGCCGCGAGCAATGCCTGGCGATCTCGTCGAGCTCATCGGCGAGGCTCCGCCGGGCGCGCTCGCGGCGTAGCCGGGCCAAGCGGTCCCGGAGCGCCTGCGTCACGGCCTCGGTCTTCGTCTCCCCCGTGAGCTTGGCTAGCGCTTCAGCCAACGTCTCGGTCTCGGAGTTCCTGATGTTCAGAGCCATGGTTCCCCACGTGTAGACTGGCATCTACATGGTAACACCTTGAGCTACCGCCGTCAACGGAACATCGTCCTCTCCTCCGTCGATCCTGGGCCGCCTGCCCCCAACCTTCCCCTTTGGGATTCGGGGCCGATGAGGTAGAATAGAGGCGGTCCGAGGAGCGTTGCAGGAGGTCTCCCCTCCCAGGCTCGGACGCCGGCATGACCGGAGCACAGGGAACGGCGCTCACCTTAACCCTTCCGGGTCGATGGTGAGCTTTCCAGTCGCCCGGGTCCTCTGAGGAGGTTAATCATGACCGTCGCTACCCAGACCGCCACGCAGACCGCTAGCCAGAGCGACTACCACGTCGCAGACATCTCCCTCGCCGATTGGGGCCGCAAGGAGCTCCGCATCGCCGAGGGCGAGATGCCGGCCCTCATGGCTATCCGCAAGGAGCTCATCGCGAGCCAGCCCCTGAAGGGGGCGCGCATCGCCGGCTCCCTGCACATGACCATCCAGACGGCGGTGCTCATCGAAACTCTGAAGGCTCTCGGCGCCGAGGTGCGCTGGGCCAGTTGCAACATCTTCTCCACCCAGGACCACGCCGCCGCGGCCATCGCCGCCGAAGGCATCTCCGTCTTCGCCTTCAAGGGGGAGAGCCTGACGGACTACTGGGACTTCACGCACCGCATCTTCGAATTCCCCGAAGGCGCGCCCAACATGATCCTGGACGACGGCGGCGACGCCACCCTGCTCGTCCACCTGGGCGCCAAGGCGGAGGACGATCCCGCCGTGCTGGACAATCCCACCAGCGAGGAGGAGCGCGTGCTCTTCGCCGCGATCAAGAGGCGCAATGCCGCCCAGCCCGGCTGGTACAAGAAGCAGTTGGCATCTATTCAGGGCGTCACGGAAGAGACCACCACGGGCGTCCACCGCCTCTATGAGATGGCCAAGAAGGGCGAGCTGAAATTCCCCGCCATCAACGTCAACGACAGCGTCACCAAGAGCAAGTTCGACAACCTTTACGGCTGCCGCGAATCCCTGGTGGATGCCATCAAGCGCGCCACGGACGTGATGGTGGCCGGCAAGATCGCCATCGTCTGCGGCTACGGCGACGTGGGCAAGGGCTGCACGCAGGCACTGCGTGCGTTGAGCGCCCAGGTGTGGGTCACGGAGGTGGACCCCATCTGCGCTCTCCAGGCGGCCATGGAAGGCTACCGCGTCGTCACCATGGACGAGGCCTGCGGCCAAGGGGATATCTTCGTCACCGCCACGGGCAACGTCCACGTGATCACTCACGATCACATGAAGCGGATGAAGCACAACGCCATCGTCTGCAACATCGGCCACTTCGACAGCGAGATCGACGTCGCCAGCCTGGAGCAGTACCCGTGGGAAGAGATCAAGCCCCAAGTGGACCATGTGATCTTCCCCGACGACAAGCGCATCATCCTCCTCGCCAAGGGCCGGCTCGTGAACCTCGGCTGCGGCACCGGACACCCGAGCTACGTGATGAGCTCCTCCTTCGCCAACCAGATCCTCGCCCAGATCGAGCTGTGGACGAAGAAGGGCGAGTACGAGGTGGGCGTCTACACCCTGCCCAAGCACCTGGACGAGAAGGTGGCGCGCCTCCAGCTCACCACCCTCAACGCCAAGCTCACCGAGCTGCGCGACGACCAGGCCAGGTACATCGGTGTGGCCAAGGACGGGCCTTACAAGTCGGATCGCTACCGGTACTGATAAGAACTACGTCTGACCGTTCTGCGGGTCGGCGGACGAGAGGGGGGAGGACATCGGTGATCGTCCTCACCTCTCTCGCCGGTTTGAAGAGTGTTCCGCGCAAGCAGTCGACGCGCTGTCGTCGCGAGGCTCGCCTTTAGGCTGGCGCTTAACCTAGAAGGTCACGAGGCGGAGAAGGGATCCTCGACGACAAAAGGGTTTCTGAAACGTACACCCTCCAAGTCTCGCCCGTGTTGCAGGTCCTCGCTCAACAACAACGTCGCTCCAGCCTGCTTGGCGACCGCCCATTGCAGGGCATCCCAAAAGGAAAGGTTGTGCTGCTCGACGGCTCGGACAGCCAAGCGCAAGCTTGTGGTCGTAGCGGCGATCACCGGGAACAACGCCTGCCAGTCTTCGAGCTGAGCTGCCGCCTGGACCGCTGTCAGCTTACCCTTGCGCGTCGTTGCAGCAAAGAATTCGCACAGCGTCTGTAGAGAAAGGAAGCAGTCATGGTTCAACGCCCCTTGGCGTACGATCGCGCGCGCTTTCTCCTGGCGCTCGCCAGCGTCGGCGTCGACGGTATAGAAGAGAATGTTGGCGTCGAGGCTGATCCGCTCAACGCTCATGAAGCTCGTCCCGCGACGGTGCACGCCCCCCCAGGTGATGGCTCCGGCTCAGGATTCGTTCGAGGGCCGCTTCCTGCTCGGCGCTCAGGGAACGCTCCTTCGGCGGAAGCGGCGAAAGGAGGGCCACGGGCTTACCGCGGCGGGTGATAACGATCCGCTCGCCAGCCTCGGCCGCCTTCACGTATCGGGTCAGATGTTGGTTGACCTCTCGTAGACTGACTCGCTGTTCGCCCACGTTCTCCATGGCGGGAATTGTAGCACGTCCTACATTCGACTCCCCTGCGCGCCGCCGTCCCTACCTCCCCAAAGGTACAGCCTCTCCCCAACCTTCCGGGCGATGCGCACGGGCCTCTCCCCCCTCTACTCTGCTGCCATGAAAGAAGGAGAGCAACCGATGAGCGATTATGCGTGGCAGTTTTCCGAGAGTCTCGCCGAGGTCGTCGAGAAGGTCGCGGCCGGCGTGGTGCGCATCCATGGCCGGAGGCGGCGGGGGCCGTCGACCGGCGTCGTCTGGTCCGAGGGCGTGGTGGTGACCACCCATCACGTCCTCGAATGGGAGGAGGACATCGAGATCGGGCTGCCGGACGGGGGCACGACCACGGCGTCCCTGGCCGGACGGGACCCGGCGACCGACCTGGCGGCCCTGCGTCTCGCCGCGGCGTCCCCGGCTCCGGCCCCCTGGGACGACGGCGAGGTCAAGACCGGGCACCTGGTGCTGGGCTTAAGCCGGCCGGGCCGCGGCATCCGGGCCAGCCTGGGGATGGTCGGCGCCGTGGGCGAGGCCTGGCGCACGCCCATGGGGGGCCGGATCGACGCCAACGTCCAGACCGACCTCGGCATCCACACCGGCTTCTCCGGAGGCGCTCTCGCGGACCTCAAGGGGCGGGTGATCGGCCTCAACACGGCCGGCTTCTACCGTGGTGTCGCGAGCGTGATCCCCACGGCCACGGTGCGGCGGGTGGTGGGATCGCTCCTCGCCCACGGCCAGGTGCGGCGAGGCTACCTCGGGGTGGTGACCCAGCCGGTACGTCTGCCGGCGGCGCTCGGCGAGCAGCTCGGGCAGGAGACGGCCCTGCTCCTCACCTCGGTCCAGCCCGGCAGCGCGGCGGATCAGGCCGGGCTGGTCCTGGGCGACGTCCTCCTCGCTTTCGAGGGGACGCCGCTACGTCATCCGGGGGACCTGCTCCCCCTCCTGGACGAGGAGACGATCGGCCGCGAGGCCACCCTCCGCGTGCTGCGGGGCGGCGAGATCCGGGAGGTCCGCGTCACGGTGGGAGCGCGCAACGGGCGGGAATAGCCGTAGACTGAAGGGGAGGTGATTTCGGCGGCGGGTTTCCAGACCCGGGAGACCCGCCGGTTGACCCGTCTCCTGCCTTGGATCATACTATGCTGTGCACAACGTGCACACCAGCCGGAGAGAGCCATGGCAACGAAGGCAAAAGGAATCAGGATCTCAGACGAGCTTGACCATGCGATCACGCGCGAATCCGCGGTGCGTGGCAAGTCCTGGTCCGCGATCACAGCGGAGCTGCTCGAGGAGGCGATCCGGATGCGTCGGGTCCCGGGAATCGTGTTCGTTGACGGTGCAACCGGTCGTCGCGCCGCCCTGGCAGGCGGGCTCGACGTCTGGGAGATCATCGCCACCTGGCGAGAAGGCGGCAGGAGTTATGAAGACCTCCGGCGGAACTATCCCTGGCTGACCGAGACCCAACTTCGAGCCGCCCTCGCCTACTATGAGTTGTACCCGTCCGAGATCGACGCTCGCCTGGAGCGCGAGGCGCAGTTGACACCCGAGAGGGTGCGGCAGGAGTTTCCCGGATCGCCCACGCTCTGAAACGTTGGCAGGACCGGCCCGGTGATCGCGGCTCCGGCTTCGTGGACTTCCTGACTTCGTGACGGAAGAGCTCAGCTCCAGAACTCGATCGGTCTCGGCTCGAGGATCATGCCGTGGGAGTAGGCCCGGCGGTAGAACTCCTCCAGGCCTTCGATCTCCTCCGCGCGCAGGAAAAAGTGGAGGTTCTCGGTGAGATAGGCGCGGACCTCGGAGGTGTCGAGCCCAAGCTCGGCGGCCGACTCACGGACCAGGGTGTCGAGGGAGGAGAGGCCATAGCGCAGGCTGCTCTTGAAGTAGAAGGGGAGGTCGGGGATCTCCACCTCGGGGCGCACCGCCCAGACGGCGAAGACGAAGGGCAGGCCGGTCAGCGCGTTCCACTCGGCCGCGAGGTCGACGACGTGATACCGGTCGCGGTCGAGGCGCAGGGCGGGATCGCCGATGATCAGGGCCGCGTCCGCCTCGCTCAGCATGCGCTCGGGATCGGGTCGCTCGTGCAGGTACTCCGGGTCGAGCCCCCAGCGTTCGCGCAGCAGGATGCGGACGAGGGTGGAGGAGGTCCGGCTGTTCTGGTCGAGCGCCACGCGGCGGACTTCCTCGATCGGACCGCGCGAGACCAGGACCACGCTGCGCACCTCCTGCTTCGCTCCCACGCACATGTCGGGGAGCACCCGGAGGTTGGGGATGCGCTGCACTTCGATGGAGGGGATGAGCCCGATGTCGAGATTCCCCTGCCCGAGCAGCCGCGCCACCAGGGCCGGCGGGTGGTAGCTCGGCGCGAACAGGTCCGCGTGGTGGCCCTTCAGAAAACCCCACGCCAGCGGCTTGCTGTTCAGGAAGTTGACGATGCCGACTCGCAGCTTGGGCAAGGTCTCCCCTACTTGGACATGGCGCCCAGGAAATCCTGGTTCGTCTTCGCCTTCGACAGCTTGTCGAGCAGCAGCTCCATGCTCTCCACCGTCGACAGCGGGTTGAGCACCTTGCGCAGCACCCAGACGCGGTGCAGCTCGCTCTCCGGCATCAGCAG
>Ga0136846_1221118_pt1 | contig 49139 bp, 52 predicted proteins | sample HopSoiMetagenom2_FD_96841 | JGI IMG/M metagenome (GOLD analysis project Ga0136846, IMG submission 96841) | Grasslands soil microbial communities from Hopland, California, USA - 2 Assembly 2016 (version 4) | ecosystem: Environmental > Terrestrial > Soil > Grasslands | place: USA: Hopland...
CCCGGTTGGAGCCGTCTTGCTGGTCTCCCTCTTCTCCCGGGGAGGGGGGTTGGGAGGGGGCGGGAGAAGAGGGCCGGGGTGATGAGGGTCTTGGGAGGGGGAAGGGTGACCTGCCCTGGCTCGACGACCTCGCCCCTCCCGGTCTCCGCCTCCTTTTCTTCGGCGGCAAGGGGGGCGTGGGAAAGACGACGTGCTCGGCGGCGGTCGCTCTCGCCTTGGCGCGGCGGCGGCAGGGGGCGCGGATCCTGCTGCTTTCGACGGACCCCGCCCATTCCCTGGCCGACGTGCTGCGGGTCCCCCTCGGGGATGACGAGCGCCCCGTGGCGGGCGTGCCGGGCCTCGTGGCCCGCGAGCTCGACGCCGGCGGCGCGTTCGCGCGCTGGCGGGAGCGGCACGGCGGAGAGGTGGACCGGGCGGTCGGCGCCCTGGCCGCGGAGGGGTCCGGCGTCGAGGACCTGCTGGACTTCACGCCGCCGGGGCTGGACGAGCTGATCGCCGTCTCCTCTCTGCTCGACGCCATGTTCAGCGAGGATGGAGAGGATGGCGCGCCCGCCCGCGACCTGGTGATCGTGGACACCGCCCCCACCGGCCACGCGCTGCGCCTGCTGGAGATGCCGGAGCTGGCCCTCTCCTGGGACCGCTTTCTCCTGTCCCTCCTGCTCAAGTACCGCGAGGCCATGGGACTGGGGGACCTCGCGGCCGGGCTCGTGGACCTCTCCCGCAGCCTGAAGCGCCTGCAGGCCCTGCTACGCGACCCCGGCCGGGCCCGCTTCGTCGTGGTGACCCGTGCCGCCGAGCTCCCCCGCCGCGAGACGGCGCGCCTCCTCAGCTCCCTGCGGCGGCTGAAGATCGCGGTGCCGGCGGTGGTGGTCAACGCCTTGCCGCCTCCAGGGTGCTCCCGCAGCGGCGAGATACCGGCCCTGCGGCTCCCCCGCGTCGTGCGCGGGCGCTGCGCTATCATCGAAGCTCCCGCCACGTTCCCGCCGCCCCGCGGTGCGGAGGACCTGGCGACGTGGGCTCAGGACTGGACGATGACCGCGGGTACCGGATGAGCGAAGCCACCTATCTCTACTGCCTCGTGCGCGGCTCCGGCGAGCCGTCGCTGGCCGGCGTGCCGCCCGGCCTGCCGGGGCTCGGCGCCCCTCGCGCTCTGGAAGTCGCCGGCGGGCTCTGGCTGGTGGCGGCCGGTGCCCCCCTGCCCGAGTTCAGCGGCGAGCGGATCGAGGAGCGGCTCGCCGACCTCGACTGGGTATCGGCCTGCGCCCTCGCCCACGAGGCCGTCGTCGAGCACTTCCGCGACGCTCCCGCCCTCCTGCCGCTGAAGCTCTTCACCCTCTTCGCCTCGGACGAGCGTGCCCTCGCCCACCTGCGCGAGAGCCGCGAGCGGCTCGACCCGGTGCTCGACAGGGTGGCCGGCCGCGTCGAGTGGGGGGTGCGCGTCCGTCTCGACGAGGCCCGCGCCCGCGCGGCCCTGGCCGCCGAGGGCCGCCAGACCGTCCCGGCCGGCTCCGGCACCAGCTTCCTGCTGCGCAAGAAGCGGGAGCAGGAGGCCTCACGGGACCTGGCCAGCCGCCTCCGCGCCGAGGTGGACGCCGGCTGGGACGAGCTGGCGGCGGCGGCGGACGAGGTGCTCCGCCGGGAGCCGGCGACGGCGCCGGAACAGGGGGGCAAGGTGTTCCTCGACGCCGCCCTCCTCGTCCCCGCCGGCCGCGGCGCCGAGCTCGAGGCCGCCGTCGAGCGCTTTGCCTCCCGTCTGGCCGCGAAAGGTGGCGAGGTGATCCTCACCGGCCCCTGGCCCCCCTACCACTTCGTGGAGGAGGCCCGATGAGCACAACGAGAACGACGAGGGAAGATGACAGCCTGGAGATCCTCGACTCGAGCGACGTCTCGCTGCTCGACACGGTGGACAACCTGCTCAACCGGGGGGTGGTGCTCAAGGGCGAGGTGGTGATCGGCCTGGCCGGCATCGACCTGATCTACCTCGAGCTCTCGGCCATCCTCTGTGCCGCCGATCGCATCCTGCCCAAGGAGCCGCCCAGGGAGCCGGACGAGTGACCCCCATCCTCTACATATACGCCGTGGTCGACGGCGAGCCGGCCGGCCCCCTCGGCGAGGGGATCGGGAGTGAGCCCCTCCGGCTCGTCCGCACGGGTGGGATCGCGGCCGTAGCGGGCGACCTCTCCGCCGTCCTCAAGCCTGCGCCCGAGACCCTGAAGCACCAGGACGCCGTGGTCCGCCGGCTCGCCGGGCTCTTCACCGCTCTCCTCCCGGCCCGCTTCGGCGAGAGCGTGGCGGACGAGGCCGCCCTCGCGGCGCGGCTCGCCCCCCGGGAGAGCGAGCTGGCCGCGGCCCTGGCGCTCGTCCGCGGCTGCGTGCAGATGACCCTGCGCGTCTTCGGCGAGCCGGACCCGGCGCCGGAGCCCGGAGCCCCGGCCGCCGGCGGACCGGGCGCGCGCTATCTCGCGGCGCGCCGGGAGGAGCGGCAGAGGTTCCACTCGCTCCCCGAGATCGGCCCCCTGAGCCAGGCCCTGCGTCCATTGCTGCGCGCCGAGCGGATCGAGCGCCACGCCGCCGGCCCGCTGCTCGGCACCGCCTATCATCTCGTCCCCCGCGACGGCACCGCCGCCTACCTCGCCGCCGTGGAGGAGGCTCGGGGCCGGCTCGGCGGCCGGCGGCTCGCCGCCACCGGCCCCTGGCCGCCCTACGCCTTCGCCCCAGGGGGCACGCCATGAGCCAGCAGGACGCAGTCCGCCTGGAGATCGAGGAGCTGGACGCCCTGCGTGCCGAGATCGAGCGCCGGGCCGCCGCCGAGGCGCCGCGTTGGAACGCCGACCCGGAGGAGGTGCAGCGCTCGGTGGCGCGACTCCTCCTGGCGCTCGCCGAGTTCCTGCGCAAGCTGATGGAGAAGCAGGCCATCCGGCGCATGGAGGCCGGCACCCTCACCGACGAGGAGGTGGAGAAGCTCGGCCTCTCCCTCATGCGCCTGGAGGAGACCCTGCACGAGATCGCCGCCCGCTTCGGCCTCGCCCCCGAGGACCTGAACCTGGATCTCGGGCCCCTGGGGAGGCTGATCTGAGCGTTCATCCATCCACGCCCCCGTACCGTACTCCTGGCGTGAGGACCCGATCCTTGTCTCGCATCCGCTTTCTCGTCCTTGTTGTCCTTGCCGTCCTTCCGGTCCTTTCCCCAGCCCACGCCCACGAGCTGGGGAAGATCCAGGTCTACGCCAACTTCCTGAAGGACGGCACCTACCGGATCGACGTGCCCATCGACCCGGAGCACCTGACGCCGGGCGATTTCGGCGGTCCCGCGGGCGAGACCCGCCATGGGGCCATCGCCAGGCTGACCCCGGAGGTGGAGGGCCAGTACGGGAAGTTCCTGCGCAACTTCGTGGACGGCGCCACCGTGTCTTTCGACGGCAAGCCGGTCGAGCCCCAGGTGGAGATCGCGCCGCCGGACAAGGACGCGCCGCCGGGGCGGACGACGCTGCGCCTCCACGGCCCCATTCCGGGCGGCGCCCACGCCTTCACGTGGGTGGAGACGCAGCGTCTCGGCTCCTATCCCCTGGTGCTGCAGAACGAGGGAGACGAGAGTGCCGAGTGGGGGTGGCTGGAGGGGGGCAGGCAGAGCCCGCCGTTCTCCCTCTCCAAGGCAGTGGTGCCGCCCACCCGCTGGCAGGTGGTGAAGCTTTATCTCAAGCTTGGCTTCACCCACATCGTGCCCGAGGGGCCGGACCACATCCTCTTCGTGCTTGGCATCTTCCTCCTCTCCCGGCGGGTCAAGCCGATCCTTCAGCAGGTGACCGCCTTCACGGTGGCGCACACCCTGACGCTCGGCCTCTCCATCTACGGCGTCGTGTCGCTGCCGCCCTCGATCGTCGAGCCGCTGATCGCGCTGTCGATCGTCTTCGTGGCGGTGGAGAACATCCTCACCCCGGAGCTGAAGCCCTCGCGGATCGCCCTGGTCTTCGCCTTCGGCCTGCTGCACGGCCTGGGTTTCGCGGGCGTCCTCTCGCAGCTTGGCCTCCCCCGCTCGGAGTTCCTCACCGCGCTCCTCTCCTTCAACCTGGGAGTTGAAGCGGGCCAGCTCACGGTCATCAGCATCGCCTTCCTTCTCGTGGGCCTGCCTTTCCGCAGCCAGATCTGGTATCGTCGGCGCGTGGTCGTTCCCGCTTCGTTTCTCATCGCGGCCGTGGGGCTTTACTGGTCGGTGCAGCGGGTTTTCTTCTGAACAGCCCGTTTTTCATTGAAAAAACCGGAGAAACAATGTTTGCCGGCTTTTTTCAATGTTTCTCCAGGAAAAAAATTGTTCCACGGCTTTGAACAATATAAAAGCGGCTAGAACATTGTTCCACGGCTTTTTTCATTGTTTAAGCCGGTTTTCCAGTGTTCAAGGCTCTGGAAACGTGTTCAAGCCCCGGAAAAGCTCGGCGAGAGGGATTTCAAGCCCGCGCGGCGGCGGTATGGTGAGAAAGTCGCCGGTGCGGCGGAAATTTCGGGCAGACGCTGGAAAAAGCCGGCGAGCCGGCGAAAGACGAGCACGGCTCCGCGAAAGCCGTCGATGTCATGTCAGGTTGGCTCCGAACCTCAACCCGGATCGTTCTAGGGCGCCGTGGAGGGTTGCTCAAAGGTGAGCTCGTAGGGAACCCGCGCGACGACCTCCCATTGACCGTCCCCCTGTCCTTGTTCCATTTGGAAGGTGTATCGCCCTACCCCTCGGAACGGCAGCACCGTCATTTTAATTTGCGTTCTCACCCGTTGCTTCTCGGTCAGGTCAATCCTGGCCGTCATCTCTTTCTCGTTGACTGGCAGCACCAAGGACCCATCAGCCGCGACCAGCGATACTCGGTAGGCGCCCATCTCGGGGACGTCTGGCCGCGATCGAACCCAAAAGCTGAACAGGGTTGCTTCCAGTTCAATTGCCGTCCCTTTCTCTCCTGGATTGGCCACCGCTGCCGCTTCTGTCGGCGAAACGTCAATCAAGACGGTTTCGATGGCGTCAATCAACGAAACCTGATTTGACTCCCTGTCGATGATCGCGCGTTTACAGAAGAGGGTCCAGACGTGTTCCACCTATCTTCCCCAATTCATTGTAACGGTGTCCGTTGCGGAATCTCTCGCCATCGCTACAGCCGGCTTGCCGGCCCTGGCTTTATGCCGGGCAAAGTCGACGACCACTCCTTGGTCCGCGCGCCTGTCCTCCTTTCTCTCCAGGTGAACGCGAACCACGGCGTCCAGGGCCATTGCAAGCTTCGCCATGGTCCCCAGGGTGACGTTAGCTCCACCCAGGAGCTTGGTGATGAATTGGCGCCTGACGCCAAGAAGCCTCGCCAACTGTGCGTTCGTGACCTGTCGTTGCTTCATCAGGGCATGCAACTCCCTCGCAAAATCGCTGATCGCGACATCCATCCAATACTCACTCGACGACTCAGCCTCCCGGGCTAAGTCCCGATACTTCTGCAGGCTCATGGCTGATCCTCCACGAGAGTCGTAATCGTGACCCTGCCCCTTCGTTTGTCGGCGAAGTAGCGCCGCCTGGCCTCAGCGGCCTCCTTAAGTTTTTGAGGCGGCGTCATGTCGGTCTTGAGGAAGCCGTTCACACAGATGATTCGTTTCTCGTCCATGAAGAAAAGGACGCGCACCTTCGGTCCACGCCGTGGCTGTTTGCGAAATTCGAAGACGCCATCCTCATAGGGATGCATTCGGAAACAGAGCTCCACGTTGTCCTCTTGTGGACCGTAGTGCGGCACGGTCTCCTTGAGGAACGAGTACAGCCCACGCCGGACGGCTTGCTGGCCCTCCCGCTTCCCCAGAAGGAAATCAAGGAGCTCGCACGTCTCGCCGTCGTAGGTCAGCAACGCCAGCACGTCCCACGCCGCCCTGCGTAGGCGCAACAGCCTCATGGTAACCTATGAGTTGACATTCCGTCAAGGCCTGGCTTGGGGTTTGTGGCGTGAATTCCGGGGTCAGACCAAGGTGGAGACTCAGCTATTCCCGATCGCCGCCACTGCCTAATCCTCGTTCCTCGCATCGAACTTCAGCCCCGGATCGTTCTCGGCTCTCTGCAGAAAGGCGGCCACCCGGGCGACCAGCTCGGCGCTCGCCGTTTCGGCTTCGATCGCCTGCTTCAGGAAGGCGAGGGCCGCCAGCGCCTCACGGTGGATCTGGCGCGAGGTGAAGACCGGCGCGATCTCCTCGGCCAGCCGCTTCAGGTCGGCCGTGCGCCCCTGCTCGGCGTAGAGGGCGGCGAGCTCCAGCGAAACCAGGGCTGTGTCGTAGGGGACGCCCTCGGCGAGGAACCCCTCCCGCGCCTTCAGGAAGAGCGACTCGGCGCGGCTCGCGTTCCCGAGGCCGCGCGCGATCTTCCCCTTCAGCCACTGGCGACGGTTCTGGATGAACGGCTCTCCGAAGTCGCGGTAGAGAGGACGGGTCTCGCGATAGAGGTCCCGCGCCTCCACGGCTCGGCCCGCGTCGGCGAGGTAGGTCGCCAGGTTGTGCCGGGCGCAGATCAGCAGGCGCGGCTCCTGCTCCGCGTCGATGAGGTCGAGGGACTGATAGAGCACCGGGATGCTCGCTTCGGGGTTTCCAGCGTGGTAGTGGACGGTCGCGAGGTTAACGAGGGAGCGGCCGGCCCGGTGCCGGTCGCCGATCTTGAGGAAGGTCGAGACCGCCTTCCGGAGCAGATCCACGGCCTCTTCGAACCGGCGCTGATCTCTGCGTAGCGAGCCCAGGAGGTCCAGGAGGATGGCGCGCTCCAGCACGTCCCCCGTCCCTTTCTCCAGATGGTCGAACGCCTTGCCCAAGGCCTCCTCGGCACCGTGCAGATCCGAGCGGGTGCGGCAGGCATTGCCGACGTGGGCCCAGGCGCGGGCCCGCAGGTCCTCGATCAGCTCCGCGCCATAACGGTAGGGGTCCAGGCAATCCCCCAGGCTGAGGGCGAGCAGCCCCAACTCCTCCGCATGGGCCGGGCCGCGGATCGTCATCTCCCGGGTCCGCTCAATCAGCAGCTCGAAGAGGCCCCAGGAATGGAACCGCGGATTGGCGCTGAGGACCTCGTCCCACCGCTCGGCCGGATGGCCCATCAGCTCCACGAAGAGGTCCGGGGCCTCGTCCCGTTCCGCCTCAACCGTCCGGGCCCAGGTCTCGACCCGCCCGCGGGTGCGCTCCAGGGCCGGGGCATACCCGCCGAAAGCCTCCTTCTCTCCGGCCGTCTCCTCCGGCCGCGGCAGGTAGTAGAGTCGCGCGCGGCAGTAGGCGCAACGGGCGAGGTGGAAGACCAGGTCCCGATCCCGCTCCGCCAGCGACAGCAGAAACTCCTCCAGCACCTTGTCATGAGGGTGGATCTTCAAAGCCTCTCTCCTCTCTCAAGCGCTCGCACCGGTCGATAATGGTGTGCAGCAGCCAAACGAGCGGGTCCTGGCGCCGCAACGTCTTGCCGGCCAGGACGCGGCAGGACTCCTCGACGATCGTCTCCGCCTCCTGGACGGAAATCCCATAGCCCGCGAAGATCCTCTCCAGGACGGGCTGGAGCTGATCGAGGATCTTGGCAACGTCAGGGCGGGGGCAGTCCATGGTACGGTCTCTACAATACTATAGGTTGCCGCAAACGGGGAAAGCAGGACAAGTTGAGAGAACTTGAGAGGGTCGAAGGGCGGCGCCGGTTGCGTCAACCAGCGCCCAGGAGAGGAGCCGGCCTACCGGCCGTTGGGATCCATCTCGCATCCCTCATCGATCCGCTGCGGCGGGGCGGGGGCGCAAAGCATGCGGCCGTTGGGATCGATATCGCAGCCGGCCTTCTCCGTGATGGGAGTCAGAGGAGGAGACGGGGCCGGCAGGACGTGGCGGGCGATCCAGGTCCAGGCGGCGGTCAGGAGGGATGCGGGCGCGGCGGGCGCGGACCGGCGGGGGGACGGCGCGGCCTGAGCGGCGGCAACGAGGGCGAGGGTGAGGACGAGGAAGGCGGTGCTGCGGCGGACGACGCGCTTCATGGGCGGGCTCTCTTTCCGGCGGCCCGCGGCCGCGGTCTCCCTGATCGCGGTGGAGCCGCCTGGGGGAAGAGTGGCATAGCCGCAGGGGCCGTTTATGGCAGTAGGGCCGTCATCCTGGCAATATCGTGCAAGACACAAGCTCTTCTCCTTGCCAGGATGGGGTGACCTCAGCCGAGCCCGGCGCGGGTTCGGGACCTGAGAGTCAGATCCCAACTCTTTGCAGGAGGAACAGAGCGATGAAAAATCTCAAGAAACTGCTGTTCGCGGCCGTGCTGATCGGCGCCGCCGTGGTCTCCACGCCCAAGACGGTCCAGGCGGACCCGGTCGGGTGTGGCGTCTGTGCCTCGAGTGGCGGCACCAACTGCCAGGCTTGTTGCATGTGCGACGGCAACACCGCAGGGTATTGCGTACGCGCTTGCAGCTAGGCTAAATCTCGATCCAGACCCGCCCCGTGGTTGCGGGGCGGGTTTCCCCGTTGTGGCCCTGCGATCTCAGCCCTCCTTGCCGTGCCCCGCTCTTTCGAAGTTTTCGACACCCTCCAGGAAGAACCCGCTCTTCGTTTGCCTCAGCGACACCCCAGAAGTGACACCTCCCCCGGTTGACAATCCCCCCCACCCTGCTATCATGGAATTCGTACTGAAACGGTCCTGTTTTGGGACTCGGCATCCGAGGGCAGGCGAACCATGATCCGCATCACCAAGCAGACCGACTATGGCATCGTCCTCCTGACTCACCTTGCGGCGAATCCGGAGCGGCAGCTCAATGCTCCGGAGCTGGCGGCGGAGACGCACCTGCCGCTGCCCATGGTGAGCAAGATCCTGAAGCTGCTGGCACGGGAGGGGCTGCTGACGTCCCACCGTGGCGTCAAGGGCGGCTACGGTCTGGCCCGCCACGCGGAGGAGATCTCCATGGCGGAGATCATCGCCGCCCTCGAGGGGCCCATCGCCCTCACCGAGTGCATCAGCGTCGAGGGGGACTGCTCGCATGAGCCGCTCTGCCCGGTGCGCTCCAACTGGCAGCGCATCAACGTGGCGGTGCGCGCGGCGCTGGAGGGGATCGCCCTGTCGGAGATGGCCCGCGGTAGATCCCAGGGGCCGCCGGGACCGCAGGGGCTGGTGACGCTGGGGAGCGGGCGCACCGCCTTCGAGGCCGCCGCCCACCAGGAGATCTGACCGCTCTCCGGTCCTTCGGAACCTACTCATAAAGGCGCATAGAGGAAACCATGCAGACTCAGACCGATACCATCGAGCAGTTTGCGACGCAGGACTACAAGTTCGGCTTCGTCACCGACGTCGAACAGGACATCTTTCCGCCGGGCCTCTCCGAGGACGTCATCCGCGCGCTCTCGGCGAAGAAAGAGGAGCCCGAGTGGATGCTCGAATGGCGCCTCAAGGCCTACCGCCACTGGCTCACGATGGCGGAGCCGACCTGGGCGAATATCCACTACTCGCCCATCGACTACCAGTCGATCGCCTACTACGCGGGGCCGAAGCCCAAGGGCTCGGGGCCGAAGAGCCTCGACGAGGTGGACCCGGAGATCCTCGCCACCTACGAGAAGCTGGGCATCCCCCTCCGGGAGCGGGAGCTGCTCGCCGGCGTGGCCGTGGACGCCGTGTTCGACAGCGTCTCCGTGGCGACCACCTTCAAGGCGAAGCTGGCCGAGGTGGGGATCATCTTCTGCTCCTTCTCCGAGGCGGTGAGGAACCACCCGGACCTGATCCAGCAGTACCTCGGCTCGGTGGTTCCCTACTCGGACAACTTCTTCGCCACCCTGAACTCGGCCGTATTCTCCGACGGTTCTTTCGTCTATGTGCCGAAGGGGGTGCGCTGCCCCATGGAGCTCTCCACCTACTTCCGCATCAACGCCCTCAACACCGGGCAGTTCGAGCGCACGCTGATCATCGCCGACGAGGGGGCCTACGTCTCCTACCTGGAGGGTTGCACGGCGCCGATGCGCGACGAGAACCAGCTCCACGCCGCGGTGGTCGAGCTGGTGGCGCTCAAGGACGCCACCATCAAGTACTCGACCGTCCAGAACTGGTACCCGGGCGACGAGCACGGCAAGGGCGGCATCTACAACTTCGTCACCAAGCGCGGCAAGTGCGACGGGGCGAACGCGAAGATCTCCTGGACCCAGGTGGAGACGGGCTCGGCCATCACCTGGAAGTATCCCAGCGTGATCCTCAAGGGCGACAACTCGGTGGGCGAGTTCTACTCGGTGGCGCTGACCAAGGGCTATCAGCAGGCGGACACCGGCACCAAGATGATCCACATCGGGAAGAACACGAAGAGCACCATCGTCTCGAAGGGCATCTCCGCCGGCCACGGCCAGAACACCTACCGCGGCCAGGTGAAGATCCTCAAGGGTGCGGACAACGCCCGCAACTTCTCGCAGTGCGACTCGATGCTCATCGGCGACCAGTGCGGCGCCCACACCTTCCCGTACATCGACGTGCAGAACCCGCTGGCGCGCATGGAGCACGAGGCCACGACGTCGAAGATCGGCGAGGACCAGATCTTCTACTGCAACCAGCGCGGTATCGCCACCGAGGACGCCGTGTCGATGATCGTCAACGGCTTCTGCAAGGAGGTCTTCCGCGAGCTGCCCATGGAGTTCGCCGTCGAGGCCCAGAAGCTGCTGGCCATCAACCTGGAGGGGAGCGTCGGGTGATCCCGCGTTTTCCAATCCAAATCTGAAATCCAAAATCCAGGATCGGAATCCAAATATGCTCGAGATCAAAAACCTGCACGCCGCCGTCGAAGGCACCGAGATCCTCAAGGGGATCGACCTCACGGTCCGCGACGGCGAAGTGCACGCCGTCATGGGCCCGAACGGCTCCGGCAAGAGCACGCTGGCCCGGGTGTTGGCCGGCCAGGAGGCCTACGTCGTCACGCAGGGCCAGGTGCTCTTCAACGGCCAGGACCTGCTGGAGATGGACCCCGAGGAGCGGGCCCGGGAAGGGGTCTTCATGGCCTTCCAGTACCCGGTGGAGATCCCTGGAGTGAGCAACACCTACTTCCTGAAGGCGGCCTTGAACGCCGTGCGCAAGCACCGCGGCCTGCTGGAGATGGACGCCCTGGAGTTCCTCACCATGGTGCGCCAGAAGATGAAGCTGGTGCAGATGGAGGAGACGCTGCTCAACCGGCCGGTCAACGAGGGGTTCTCGGGCGGCGAGAAGAAGCGCAACGAGATCTTCCACATGGCCGTGCTGGAGCCCAGCCTCTGCATCCTCGACGAGACGGACTCGGGGCTCGACATCGACGCCCTGCGCATCGTCGCCGACGGCGTCAACGCCCTGCGCTCGAAGGACCGCTCGTTCCTGGTGATCACCCACTACCAGCGGTTGCTCAACTACATCGTGCCCGACTACGTGCACGTCCTGGTGGACGGCCGGTTCGTCCGCTCGGGCGGCAAGGAGCTGGCCCTGGAGCTGGAGGAGAAGGGGTACTCCTGGCTCGAGAATCTGGCCGCCGCGCCGGTGGGAGCCTAGGAAATGTCTGTTACGGAGATCCAGAACGCGTCGGCGGCGCTCGCGCCTTATATCGCCGACTTCGAGCGCTTTCAGGGGGGGCGCCCGGCGTCGGAACCAGCCTTCGTCCAGGCGCTGCGCCGGGCGGGGATGGACCGCTTCTCGGCCCTCGGCTTCCCCAACACCCGGCAGGAGGAGTGGCGGCTGACCAACGTCGCCCCCATCGTCCAGGGCTCGTTCCACCGCGCCATGAGCGATCCCAATGCCGTGGCGCCGGAGCAGATCGCGGCCTACGACTTTCCGGCCGCCGCGCGGCTGGTGTTCGTGGACGGCCGCTACTCGGCGCGGCTGTCGTCCATCGCTGGGACACCGGCATTCCCCGCCGGGATGGTCGTCACCAGCCTGGCGGCGGCCCTGGCTGCGACGCCCGGCCTGGTGGAGCCCTGGCTCGGCCAGCTCGCAGGTTTCGAGCAGCAGCCGTTCGTGGCCCTCAACACGGCGTTCCTGGGCGACGGCGCCTTCATCCACGTGCCGCGGGGTGTGGCCTCGGGGCTGATCCACCTTCTCTTCCTGTCTTCCTCCGAGGACGGCCGGGCGACCGTCTCCTATCCGCGCAACCTCTTCGTCGCCGGCGAGAACAGCCAGCTCACGGTGGTGGAGACCTACGCCGGCACGGGCGCCTACTTCAACTGCCCGGTGACCGAGCTGGTGGCGGGCCCCAACGCGGTGGTGGATCACTACAAGGTGCAGCGCGAGAGCCGCGAGGCCTTCCACATCGCCACCTTCCAGGTGCAGGGCGAGCGCAACAGCGTGCCCCGTTCCCACTCCATCTCGCTGGGCGGCGGCCTGGTGCGCAACGACGTCAACGCCGTCCTCGCCGGCGAGGGGATCGACTGCATCCTCAACGGCCTCTACCTGGTGGACGGCCGCCAGCACGTGGACAACCACATGCGGGTGGAGCACGCCAAGCCCCACTGCGCCAGCCACGAGCTGTACAAGGGGGTGCTGGACGGCAAGGCGCGGGCGGTGTTCAACGGCTTGATCCACGTTCACAAGGGCGCTCAGAAGACCGACGCCAAGCAGTCGAACCGCAACCTCCTGCTGTCGCGCGACGCGATCGCGAACTCCAATCCGCAGCTCGAGATCTACGCCGACGACGTCAAGTGCACCCACGGCTCGACGGTCGGGCAGCTCGACGAGGACGCCGTCTTCTACCTCCGCTCGCGAGGAATCGGCCAGGAGGCGGCACGCAGCCTGCTCACCTGGGCCTTCGCCAGCGACATCGTGGAACGCATCCAGGTGGAGCCGGTGCGCAAGGACCTCGAAGAGTTCCTCTTCGCCCGCCTGCCCAAGGGCGAGGTCGTGCGGCAGGCGGTGTGAGATGGCGATGACCCTCGCGGCTTCCGCTGAGGACACAGAGGACACGAGGGAGGCGGCCCCCGGGCCCACCTACGACCTCGACCGGGTTCGAGCCGATTTTCCCATCCTTGCGCAAAAGGTACACGGCCGGCCCCTGGTCTACCTGGACAACGCCGCCTCCACCCAGAAGCCGCGGGCGGTGATGGACGCCATCGCCGCCTGCTACGGCGAGTACTACGCCAACGTCGAGCGCGGCGTGCACACCCTCTCCCAACGCTCGACCGCGGCCCGGGAGGGGGCGCGGGAGGCGGTGCGCCGCTTCCTCAATGCCCCGAGCGCCGAGGAGGTCGTCTTCGTCCGCGGCACCACCGAGGCCATCAACCTGGTGGCCGCGAGCTGGGGCCGGCGCCACGTGGGGCCGGGCGACGAGGTCCTGATCACCGAGCTGGAGCACCACTCGAACATCGTTCCCTGGCAGCTCCTGTGCGAGGAGCGGGGCGCGCTCCTGCGGGTGGCCCCCATCGACGACCGCGGCGAGGTGATCCTGGAGGAGCTGGACCGCCTCCTCTCCCCCCGCACCCGGCTGGTGGCCGTGGCCCACGTCTCCAACGCCCTGGGCACGGTCAACCCCGTGCGCGAGATCGCCGCGCGGGCTCACGAGGCCGGTGCCGTGGTGCTGGTGGACGGCGCCCAGGCCGCCCCGCACTTGAGAGTCGACGTCCAGGCCTTGGGGTGCGACTTCTACGCCTTCTCCGGCCACAAGGTCTACGGCCCCAGCGGCATCGGCGCCCTGTGGGGGCGCCGGGAGCTGCTGGAGGCGATGCCGCCGTGGCAGGGGGGCGGCGGCATGATCCGCACCGTCAGCTTCGCCGGGACCACCTACGCCCCGCCACCCCACCGCTTCGAGGCCGGCACCCCGGCCATCGAGGCGGCCGTCGGCTTCGGAGCCGCTCTCAATTACCTGACCGCCCTCGGCCTGCCGGCCGTCGGCGCCTGGGAGGCCGAGCTGCTCGCCTTGGCCACGGAGCGGATGGCGGCGGTGCCCGGCCTGCGGTTGATCGGCACGGCGAAAGAAAAGGCGGCCGTCCTCTCGTTTACCCTGGAGAGGATCCACCCCCACGACGTGGGGACGGTCCTCGACCGGGAGGGGATCGCGGTCCGCGCCGGCCACCACTGCGCCCAGCCGGTGATGGAGCGCTTCGGGGTGCCGGCCACGACGCGCGCCTCCTTCGGCCTGTACAACACCCGCGAAGAGGTCGAGGCCCTGGTCGCCGCCCTCCACCGGGCGCGAAAGCTCTTCGGATGATCACCTCGATGAACGACCTGCGCGATCTCTATCAGGAGGTCATCCTCGACCACAACCGGCAACCCCGCAACTTCGGGCCTCTGGCGACCGCCAGCCACCGGGCCGAGGGGAGCAACCCCCTCTGCGGCGACAAGGTGACCGTCCTCCTGGACCTGGACGCCGGACGCATTCGCGACATCGCCTTCCAGGGCGCGGGGTGCGCCATTTCGACGGCCTCCGCATCGCTGATGACCGAGGCCCTCAAGGGGCAGACCGTGGAAGACGCCCGCCGGCTCTTCCACGTCTTCCATGACCTGCTCACCACCGGCGACATCCGCGATCGTGAGGGCTCGCCGGAGCTGGGCAAGCTCGCCGTCTTCACCGGCGTCCGCGAGTACCCCATGCGGGTCAAGTGTGCCACTCTGGCGTGGCACACCCTGATCGCCGCTCTGGACCAGAAGCAGGATCAACCCGTCTCCACCGAATAGCGTTGAAGAAGGAGATCAGCATGGATATCGATCCCGATCCGGAAACCACCTCTACACCTCCCACCGCCACGGCGACCGTGGCGACCGCGGTGGCTGATCCCTCCGATGTCGAGCATGGGATCGTCGAGGTCCTGAAGACCGTCTTCGATCCCGAGATCCCCGTCAATATCTATGAGCTGGGGCTGATCTACGACGTCGACATCCGGGAGGGGGGCCACGTGCAGGTCAAGATGACCCTCACCTCCCCTGGTTGTCCGGTGGCCGGTTCCCTGCCGGGCGAGGTCAAGACCAAAGTGGAGGGGGTCCCCGGCGTCGCCTCCGCCGACGTGGAGCTGGTGTGGGATCCGTCCTGGAACCCGTCCATGATGTCCGAGGCGGCGCGGCTTCAATTGGGAATGTTCTGAGAAGAGGGTACAGGTTGCCAATGTGAGTGATAAAGTTCGGGTGGACGACCCCGGCGCGCAATCCCGCGGCCGGCTATACGAGCTACCCTGTGAACGGCGCCCTCGAACCCACACCCGACCTCCGACCCGAAGAGACCCTGGAGGAGCTGGTAAAGCGGATCCGCTTCCGCCTGAAGACCATCCTCCGCAGCTTCGACATCCCTTTCCAGGACGCCGAGGACCTCCTTCAGGACTCCTTCCTGGAAGCGTTTCGCAAGTGGGAAAGCATCTACGACAAGGAGAGCTGGCTCCTCGGCACGCTCCGCGTCAAGTGCTGGAATTATCGAAAGAAGAGACGGCTGCACCCGTCCCCGGTGCTGGGCGTGCCGAGCCTGGAAGAGCTCTGCCCGCCGCAGCCGCCACCGCAGGAGAAGCGGGACGAAGCGCTCGACCTGCAAACCCTGCTCGGCGTTCTGGACCCGCGCCACCAGCAGGTCCTCTGGCTCCGCTTCGGCATGGGCTTCACCCCCCACGAGGTGGCGGAGCGCCTCGGCTACTGCCACTCCAGCGTGCGCAAGCTCACCCTGCGGGCCGTGGCGCGGCTCCGGAATTGGCATTTCGCGGCTCGTCCCCGGCCGCCGAGGGACGAGGTTCCCGACCCGGACCTGGACTGAAACCTGCATGTCACCACGGCAGGAACGGCCGACCTCAAGATGCCCCTGCCGCTCCTCGACCGGTCCGCCGCGGACCGAAGGGAAAGAGACCCTTATGCGCAACCCCAACAACACACCGAACCTCGTGCGGGCCGTCGACGACCTCCCCCCCGAGGGGGCCGAGACCCGCAGCGCGCCCCGGCTGGCGGAGACCCGCCGGCTGATGCGACACAGCGAGGAGATTCCGGCGCTGGCTCAGAGCATGGACGCCATGGGCCGGCTGGCGGGCGGCATCGCCCACGTCTTCAACAACCTCCTCACCGCCATCTCCTTTCAGACCGAGCTGGCGATGGGCTCGCTGTCCGGCGACGACCCGGCCCGCAAGCACCTGCGGGAGATCGAGAAGGTCGGCGAGCGCGGAGCGGCCCTGGCCCGCCAGCTCCTGGCCTTCAGCGGCCGGCAGGTGCTCCACGCCCGCGTGCTGCAGCTCAACCACCTGCTGACCGGGATGGAGGAGCGCCTCCGCCGTTTCCTGGGCGACGACATCGAGCTGAAGCTGGACCTCCACCCCGAGCTCGACCGGGTGTCGCTGGATCCCGAGCAGTTCGAGCAGGTGGTCATGAACCTGATCTCGAACGCCCGCGATGCCATGCCGGACGGCGGCCGGGTGGTGCTGGAGACGCAGAACGTGGACGTGCAGCCCGGCAACCTCACCCACCCCATGCGCGCCACCCCCGGCCGCTGGGTGCTGCTCAAGGTGAGCGACACGGGACCGGGCATGCAGGAGGACGTACGCCGCCACGCCTTCGAACCGTTCTTCACCACCAAGGGCGGCATGGAGATCACCGGGCTGGGGCTCTCCACGGCCTACGGCGTGGTCAGCCAGAGCGGCGGTCAGATCCTCGCCGACAGCGAGCCGGGCAGCGGCTCGCGCTTCCTCATCTTCCTGCCCAGCGCCGAGCAGGCCGCCGAGAGCGCGGGCGCCGGGGCAGCCCCGGCCCGGGAGTGGGAGACCCTGCTGATCGTCGAGGACGAGGAGAACGTGCGCAAGCCCCTGGTGCAGATCCTGGCCGCCCGCGGCTACAACGTCCTCGAAGCCCGCGACGGGGCCGAGGCCATCCGCATCAGCCAGAGCCACCCCGGGCCCATCCACCTGATGGTGACGGACATCCTGATGGACGGTATGACCGGCGTCGAGCTCGCCGAGCGCCTCTCCTTCAAGCGCCCCGAGATGCGCGTCCTCTTCGCCACCGGCTACCCCGCCGGCCTCGCCGAGAACGCCAGCCTGGGCCGCGAGGACGCGCCGCTGCTCAAGAAGCCCTTCAGCGGCCGCGAGCTGGCGACCAAGGTGCGGGAGGTTCTGGAGAGCGGGGATTAGCTCTCACGGGGGAGGTGGTCTCAGAGCTCCACCTCCTCCAATCCCCCCCAGTACAGCGCGTTCCACAACAGCTTGAACGTCCTGTGCGGCTGTGCCCGGTGCTGGGGGTGGAAGCCGAGGAGGACGACCTTGCCCTTGCCCACCCCGTACTCCACCACAGCTGCCTTGCGCGTCAGCTTCTCCGCGCCCTTGATGTAGCCGCTGACGAGGACGTCCTGGGCGTTCTCCGGGTAGGTGGCCACCACCCGCCGCTGGAAACGGGGGTCGGGCAGGCGGGTCTCGAAGGCGGGGGAGTCCGCGAAGAAGGCGACCTCCTCGGCGTCCATCCCCCAGCTCAGGGGGTGGGAGGTGTCCATCAGGATGCGGAGCATGGAGCCCGGAACGTGGAACTGCTCCTCGGGGACCTTCTCCAGGACGTTCCTCACCGGCAGCTCCAGCAGGCTGATGGCATAGCCCGAGGACTGATCGAGGGTCACCAGGGTGCCGCCGTCCTGCACCCACTTCCTGAGCTTCTCCCCGCCCGCCGTGCCGAGCCCGCCGGCGTAGGGCGGTGGCAGGGGCGAGCCGCCGGAGCCGCTGGACGATCCTTTCTCGATCGTCCCCGGCTCCATGGCCGGCAGCAGGATCACGTCCACCTTTCCCTGGTAGGCGCCGGTCTTCATCTGTTCGTTGTCCAGGTTCTGGAAGGCGAAGCCGTAGCGCTCCAGCAGGAACCGGGTCCACCCCTCGTCGAGGTTGGCTACCCAGGGCTTGTAGAGGCCGACGCGGATGGGCTTCACCCGGAAGGCCGGGCCGGCCGGCGCCCGGTCGAGGGGCGTGATGGGGAGGTGCAGCTCGCGCGACAGCCGGCTCATGGCCTCGGGGGTGGCCTCCCCCGCCGGCACATAGAGATCGCCCGCCTCGCCGCCGCCGGCGGGAGCCTTCTTCAGCCAATAGACCTTCTTCCTCTCGGCCAGCAGGCGGTTCTGGGCCGTGATGGCCGAGTCGGCTCGATGGGAGATCCGGTAGCCGCCAGCTCCCTTCGCATTCGCAATCGCCACCTCTCCCCCCGGCCAGACCGGGGCGTCGATCGGCGCCGCGGCGGCCGTGCCAGGGACGGGCGTGCCGGCCTCGTCCACCTCGACGCCGAAGGAGAGGGGGAGCGACCAGGCGGTGACGTCGTAGGGCGGCATCACCGGGCCGCCCACGTAGGGGATGATCTGCGGATAGCGTTGCGGCCGCAGCATGGTGAGGAGGAACTGGCGGTAGGGCTGGGCGGCGGGGATGACGTACGTCCCCGCCGGATAGGCCGAGCGGCCGACGGTGAACGCCGCGCCGGCGCGCTCCACCCGCACGCCGTGGCGGATCAGCAGCTCCACCAGCAGGGCCGCCGCGACCGGATCGCCCTGATCCGCCGGCACCAGGAAGGCGTACGGCGGCTCCTGGCCGCCGCGGTCGATCGCCTCCCGGGCCATGCGGTAGACGTTGAAGAGGAAGTCCTCGCGGTAGCGGGCGCCCGTCTCCAGAAAGCTGCGGGTGGAGACCAGCTCGTAGTCCACGATGTCGCGCAACCGCCACCAGCCGCCCGGCCAGGGCGAGGGGAAGTTCGACTGGCGCTTGTACTCCGGCAGCCCCTTGACGCCGCCCTGCAGCTCCCCGGGCTCGACGTAGATGGGCGTCGCGATCCGGGCGCTGGCGATCTCGGTGAGCAGGCCGGTGACGTTCTTCCACCACGCCGTGTTGCGGGTGCCCCCGGGCCAGTAGCTGTCGAAGATCATGTTGCTCCCCACCCCGAGGTGGCCCGCCTCCTCCAGGCGAACGCTCATGCCCGTGCCCAGGAGGTCGGCCTGGCGGAAGATGAGCGAGTGCACGTCCAGAGCGAGGGGGTCGGCCTGAGGCGGCACGAACATGCGCGGCCCCACCGATCCCATCTGGTGCTCGTCGAGAAAGATCTGGGGGTACCAGCGGTGGTAGAGGAGGTCGTTGACCGCCTGCGTCTCCTTCTGGGTCAGCATGTAGAAATCGCGATTGTTGTCGTGCCCGGCGTAGACGTGGTAAAGCCAGGGCAGGGGCCCCCCTCGTACGGGGTGCCCACGTACTTGTCGTACCAGTCCACCACCATCACCTGACCGTCGGGGTTGATCGACGGCATCAGCAGGAGCACGGCATCGTTCAGCCACGAGAGCACGGCGGGATCCTGGGTGGTGGCCAGGTCGTGGACGAATTCCAGGGCCATCTGGGTCGAGCCCACCTCGGTGGAGTGGATGGAGCAGGTGACCAGGGCGATGGTCTTCCCCTCCTTCGCCAGGGCGCGGGCCTCGGCCGCGGAGAGCCCGTCCGGGTTGGCCAGCCGCCGGGCGATCTCCCGGTAGCGGTCCAGGTGCTTCTGGTTCTCCTCCGAGGTGATCACCACCACGAGCATGTCATTACCCTGGGTGGACTTGCCCGCCGACTCCAGGGAGATGCGGTCGGATGCGGCGTCCACCCGCCGCAGGTACTCCACTACCTTGGGCCAGGGAGCGAGCTTGCGGTCGGCCCCCACGCGGTGGCCCAGGAAGCTCTCGGGCGTGGGGACCTCGGCGGCGGCCAGGGGTTCCACCAGGGCCGGCACGGCCAGGCACAGCACGGCGAGGATCGGCAGGATTCGGCGCATCGGCTCTCCTTGGATTTCATGCAATCTTTGGCTTTTGGGCATGGCAGACGGCTTGCTTCTGTTATAACCCGTTGGAACCTCCGGCTCCAACTCCCCTTGCAAGGAAACCCATGAAATCGATCCTTCGCAAATCTCTCCTTCTCGGCCTCCTGGCGTTCCTGGTGGCGGGCCCATGGGTATCCTCGGTGTCCGCGCAGGCTGCGCAAGGGCGTGGGGACGAGGAGTTTCAATATCACTGGCAGCTCCGCAACATCCTCGGCACCCTGGTCGGCCTGTTCCTGCCCAACCGGGGCGAGGGACAGCTCACCTTCAAGACCGACGGCAACGGCCACCTGCGCAGCGAGCTGACCATCACCTCGGACGTCGCCAGGCAGGGCGAGTTCTTCCGCTACGGCTCCGAGGTCGATACCCGTACACTACAGCCGATCCGCGCCTGGAGCGCCTACTCCTGGCGCGGCGAGACCAAGTCGAAGAGCGAGGACATCACCGCGGACGGGGTGCTCGACATCGCCTCCGGTATCTATGCCATCCGGCGCGACCCGCCCCAGAAACCGCGGCGGATGGAGATCTGGTCGGACGGCAAGGTCTATCCTGTCGTCGTCGTCCCCCAGGGCGTCGAGACCCGGACCCTCCAGGACGGCAAAAAGGTCCAGGTCCAGAAGTTCTCGATCCGGGGTGTCGACGTGCCCGACCGCGACCGCTGGAAAGGGAGGCTCGACCTCTGGCTGGCCCGCGACGAGGCGGCCACGCCGGTCGAGATCCTGATCTCCCGCAATCTCGCGGACGTGCGTATGGAATTGAAGTCGTTGCGCTAGGCAGACGCGATATCCTGGCGAACCATGGCAGTCCATCTTCTCAGGAGGAGAGAGCGATGAATCATTCCAGGTATGGTTGGACCCTCTTGGCGGCGGCGGGGCTTCTGGTCCTGACCACCTGCGGCCCGAAGTACGAGAAGGCGACGACCAGCGATCACGCGCGGGATATGACGGACCACTCGCCCGCCCCCAAGCCGATGTCCGCCTCGCCCCTGGCCGCGACGGCGACGCTCCAGGGCGATCCCGCGAACACCGCGTTCTCCGGCACGGTCACCTTCACGCCGGCGGCGGGCGGCGCCGTCCACGTCGTGGCCGACGTCAAGGGCGTGCCGCCGGGCAAGCACGGCCTCCATCTCCACGCCAACGGCGAGTGCGTGCACGGGGATGAAGCCGGCAAGCATTTCGCCTCGGCCGGCGGCCACTTCAACCCCACCAACGCGCCCCACGCCTGCCCTCCCACCGACCCCCGCCACGCGGGTGACTTCGGCAACATCGAAGTGGACGCCAGCGGCAACGGCCACCTGGACCTCACCTCCAAGGCGATCTCCGTGACCGGCTCCAACGCGGTGGTGGGCAAGGCCGTCATCCTCCACGCCGGCGCCGACGACTGCACCACCCAGCCCACCGGCAACTCCGGCGACCGGCTGGCCTGCGGGGTGGTCAATTTGAGCGGGGTGGAGAACCAGGGACATTGAGGCCCCGCCCCTCAGGTCTCTACCTGGCTGGAGTCGGTGGACGCTTCCGTTATGCGTACCGCGTCCACTTCCAGATCTCCTGCAGCGTCGGCTTTTTGCCGTACATCAGGATGCCGACCCGGTAGATGCGGGCGCAGACCCAGATCATGCCGATCACGAACGACAGCGTCAGCACGTAGGCCAGGGCGAGCTGCCAGGCCGGCGGCATCTCGATGGCGATGCGCAGCGGCATGACCAGCGGCGTGAACAGGGGGAAGAGCGACATCGCCACCGCCATCGTCGAGCTCGGGTCGTTGATGATCTGGTTGAGCACCATCACCGGCGCCACGATGAACACCACCGCGATGCTCGCCACCTGCTGCGCCTCCTGGAGGTTGTTGAACGAGGCGCCGATGGCGGCGTAGAACGTGGCATAGGCGAAGAAGCCCAGGATGAAGAGGAACGCCAGGTTGAGCGTCATGCCGATCGTCAGCGAGGGCATCGTCACTCCTGCCGGCAGAAAGGCGAGGGTCGCCACGATGCCCGGGGCCGTCAGCACCAGGACGGTGCCGAGCCAGATGGCGAGCTGAGTCATGCCCACGAGGCAGATGCCCAGGAGCTTGCCCATCATCAGCTCGAAGGGTGTGATGGCCGAGATCAACACCTCAATCACCCGCGTCCCCTTCTCCTCCAGCACCCCGGTCATCACCTGCTGGCCCCACATCAGAATGCTCATGTAGAGAAGGAAGAAGAGGACCACAGCGAAGATCAACCCGGCGACGCCCCCGCCGCTCGTTCCCGTCCCCGGCACTTGCACGGCGTCGAGCTCCACCCGCTTGGTGAGCTCCTCCATGCGGGCCGGATCGATCCCCGCCTGCCGTAACCGGACGCGGCGCACCACTTCCGAGAGGTCTCCCCGCAACGTCTCCTGGGTGATGAAGTTCGTGGTGTTACGGGCGTGATACTCCGCCGCTTCGTCTTTCAACACGCCGGGGCCGAGCCACATCCAGGCGTCGACCTTCCCCTTCCCGTTTCGCACCCGGGTATCCAGATCCCGCCGCTGCACCCGGGGGTCGGCCCCCGGCGTCTGCGTCTCGATGGTGAAGTCCGCCAGGCGGGACTCCCCCTTGCCGGAAGGCCGGCGAACCGGCGCGGCGGCGGCCTCCTTGGACTTCGCCGCCGCGGTCTTGGCCATCTGCGCCTTCAAGGCCTCGGCGACTCCCTGGCCTGTCGCGTCCACGACGACGATCGTCTGGCTGGTATGGCTCTTGGAGATCAGGAGGGTCGGCAGGATCGTCACCGCCGCGGCGAACAGCGGCACCGCCAGAGTGGCGATCCAGAACCCCTTGTTCTTGACTCGCGACAGGTACTCCCGCTTGAGAACCACGAAGATACTGTCAAGCCGCATCGCGCACCGCCTTCATGAAGATCTGTTCGAGCTCCGGCTCTTCCGAGCGGAACTCGCGGACTTTCAGGAACCCGACCATCTGCCGCAGCGCCTCGGCGCCGTCGGCGTCCGGCCGGAGCATCAGCTTCACCTCGCCGTTCTGGATCGTGGCCTGCTCCACTTCGGGCATCGTCTTCAGCCGCTCGAGGTCCCCTTCCGCCAGCAGCCGGAAGGAGTTGCCTCCCACTCGCCGCTTGATGTCCCTGAGCTCGCCGTCCAGCACCGCCCGGCCGCTGGAGATCAGGCAGATGTGGTCGCACATCCGCTCCGCCAGCTCCATGCCATGGGTGGAGAGCACGACGCTCTTGCCCTGCGTGCGGTAGTCCTGGAGCAACTCGCGGAACAGCTCCTGGTTGAGGGGATCGAGGCCCGAGAACGGCTCGTCGAGGATGAGCAGGTCCGGCTTGTGGAGCACCGTGCCGATGAGCTGCACCTTCTGCTGCATGCCCTTCGAGAGCTCCTCGATCTTCTTCTTCGCCCACGGGGCCAGCTCCACCCGCGCCAGCCAGCGCTCGACCTCGGGCACGAGCTGGGCCCGCTTCAGGCCCCGGATCTCGCCGAGGAAGAGGAGCTGGTCCATCACCGTCATCTTCCGGTACAGCCCCCGCTCCTCCGGCAGGTAGCCGATGCGGCGCAGGTCGTCCCCTGTGCGCGGGTGGCCGAAGACGAGCACCTCGCCCGAGTCGGGAGCCGTGATGTTCATGATCATGCGGATCGTGGAGGTCTTGCCCGCCCCGTTCGGTCCCAGGAGGCCGAAGATGCTGCCGGGGGGAACCGACATCGAGACGCCGCCCACCGCCACGAAATCGCCGTAGCTCTTGCGCACGTCCCGTACTTCGAGAATGGGTGTCATGGATTTTTTCCTCTGGTTGGTTCGCTCCTGATACGCAGGAGGCCCCGGGAGGTTTCCCCCCCCGGCTCCCTGGGACAGGGCCGGGTAAGCATATGCCGCCTTCGTGGCCTGGCAGGGATCTGGCAGGGTGGAAGCCTTCACGACTCCGCCCTGTTTTCACCTGCGGAGCGCAACTCTCGCACCGTAATGTGCGTAGAAATGTTCAGGGACTAGTCTCACCTTCGAGCTGGTCCATACCATCCCCGGCGACCGCCGCCGAAAGAGGGTCACATGGAGCCCCGACATCTATCGTCCCAGGATTTCCGGACCTTCGCCGAGGGCGTCCTGCCCCGCGAGCGGGCGCGAACGGCCGTGGCCCATCTGCTGCGCGGCTGCGGGGCCTGCCGCGCTGCGGTAGCGCCCCTCTGGAGCCCGGCCGCGCCGGTCGAGCCCGACGCCTACGACGCGGCTTTCGAGCGCGTGGCCGCGACCCTCGGCGGCCGGGCCCGCCCTGGCGAGCCCGCCGGCGTCCAGGGGCCTGACCGAGTGGACGACCTCCTTCAGCGCGCCTGGTCGCTGCGCCACGACGATCCCGCCGAGATGCTGCGCGTCGCGCGCCTCGCCGTGCTCACCGCCAGCGGCCTCTCCCCGGCCATCGGCAGGCCCCAGGTGGCGGACCTCCAGGGCCGCTCCTGGGCCGGCTTCGGCAACGCCTGCCGCATCGCCGGCGACCTCGAGCAGGCGCAGGGGGCCTTCGACCGGGCCGCCGGGTTTCTCAACCGGGGGACGGGCGACCCGCTGAGCCGGGCGCAGCTCTACGACTTCCAGGCCTCTCTCGAATCGGCGCGCGGCTACTACGACCTCGCCCTGGCGGCCCTCGACGCCGTCCAGGCCCTCCACCACGAGCGGGGCGACCGGCACCTGGAAGGGCGGGCGCTCATCTCCAAAGGTCTCCAGACCGGCTACGCCGGCCGGCCGCGGGACGCCTTCCGCCTCACCCAGGAGGGGCTCGCCCTGCTCGACGAGGAGCGGGATCCGGGGCTCGCCGTCTCCGCCATCCACAACCAGCTCTGGTTCCTGGTGGAGAGTGGGCACCCCGGAGAGGCCCGGGACCTGCTGACGAGCCACCGGGAGCGCCTCGCCACCGGCGGCGCCCAGTGCCTCGACCTCCTCTGGCTCGAAGGGCGGATCAAGGCCGGCCTGCGCGAGCTCGACGGCGCCCTCCTCGACCTCGAAGCCGCCGAGCAGGCCTTCGCGGCCGCCGGCCGGCGCTCCCAGGCCGCGGGCGTCAAGCTCGACCTGGCCGCGCTCCAGATCCGCCTCGGCGAGCCGGTCCGCGCCCTGACCCTGGTGCGCGACGCCGAAGAGACCTTCGCCCGGCTGGGAGCCTCGCGGACCACCCGTATGGCCCTCGCCTTCCTGCGCCGCTCCCTCTCCGAGCGGGAGGTCCCCGCGCGGTTCGTCCTCAGCCTGGCGGACCTCGTTCGCCGTCATCAGACGGCGGCGGTAAGAGGGTAGACAAGGATAAAAAAATGGAGGCACCGCACTCGCACGACCCGTTTCATAGTAACATTGAAGATGGAAGCTCAGACCGCGCCAGGACGCGGGGAGAGGAGGCTGTGGTGGAGGGACACCCGACACCTCAGGAGCTCCGGGCGTTCGCCGAGGGCGAGCTCCCCAAGGAGCGGGCGCGGACCGTCGTCGCCCACTTCCTTCGTGGTTGTGCGAGCTGCCGCGCCGAGACCGCGGCCCTCCTGAACCTGATCCGCATCCGTCGCGGTCCGCGGGAGGCCACGCCCGAGCGGCTCCAGGCCTACGACGAGGCCTTCGACCGCGTCTACGAAATCCTGCGGGCCGGCCGCATACCCGAGACGCCCACCGCCTTCGAGACCGGCAATCCGGCCTGGCTCCACGCCCTCGCGGGCGTTTCCCCGGGCCTGCACGGCCCTGAGCTGGTGGAAGCGCTCCTGGCGAGGGCCTGGTCGCTGCGGCACGAGAGGCCAGCCGACATGGCCCGGATCTCCCGTCTGGCCGTGCTCACGGCCGGTGGCTTGAGCACCGAAACCTGGGGGGGGCGGCCGGTGGCCGACCTCAGTTGCGCGGCCTGGTCCTGCCTCGGCAACGCCTGCCGGATCACCGGCGACCTCGACCAGGCCCAGGACGCCCTCGACCACGCCGCGGCGCTCCTCGACGCCGGCACCGGCGACCCGCTCCTGCGGGCGCGCCTCTACGACTTCCAGGCCTCCCTCGAATCCACCCGCGGGCGCTACGACCGGGCGCTCACCGCCCTGGACGTGGTGGTGGAAATCCACCGCGAACGGGGGGACCAGCATCTGGAAGGTCGGGCCCTCATCTCCAAGGGGCTCCAGGCGGGCTACGCCGGCCGGACCCGGCAGGCCCTCCGCCTCACCCGCGAGGGGCTGGCCCTGATCGACGAGGAGCGCGAGCCGGACCTCGTCCTCACAGGCCTCCAAAACCAGCTCTGGTTCCAGGTGGAGAGCGGGCGTCCGCGCGAAGCTCAGCGCTTCCTGGAAGCCCACCGGGACCGCCTCGCCACCGGCGAGACCCAGCGCCTGGACCTCCTCTGGCTGGAGGGGCGGATCGCCGCGGCCCTCAACCGGTTGACCCTCGCGCAGAGCCTGCTCGATGAAGCCTACCAGTCCTTCGAGCTCGCGGGCTTCGCCCACAAGGCCGCCAACGTCAGCATCGACCTCGCCGCCCTGGCCCTCCGGCTGGATCAGCCCGCGAAGGCCCGAGCCCTCATCCGCTCCGCCGAAGACGCCTTCCGCGACCTCGACGCCCCCAAGAGCACCCTCGTCGCCTTGAGCTTCCTCCACCGCCGCCTCACCGAAAAGCAGGTCCCCGTCCACCTCGTGCTGCGGCTGGCGGATCTGGTGCGGCGGACTCAGATGGAGGCGGGACGGGGGATGGAACCGGGTTGGGCGTAAGTATCACCGAGGCCACAAGGAGTAGCCCCGGCGAGATCAACCGGCAGGTCAGAGGGAAGGGTCTAGAGGCACTGGCGAGGACCGCAGGAGTAGGTGGGACAGTCATCGCAGGTGTGGTTCGAGTTGCCGCACTGAGCGGGAGGTATGCTGAAGGCCCCCACCGCCTCGCCCAGCTCCTTGGAATCCAGTTTGCGCAGCGTCTCGCGGTTGAGGACGAGGGTCTTCAGTTTTCCGATTCGTCTTCTTGTGCATCGCGACTCCTTTTCGGGGCGGGAAGAGAGGACCCGCCAATAGGGAAGGTGCTTCGCCCTCCCAAGGGCGCGCCCACCGGGCCCGTCACGGCGAGGAGTGTTCGACCGCGCCGGCAGGACGCGTGACGAGTGGCGCGGTAGACTGGGTCGAGGAGGGGCAGCGATGGCGACGCGAGCGAAGCGATATTGGCTGATGAAGTGCGAGCCCGAGGCGTACTCCATCGACGACCTGGAACGGGATGGGGTGACGACCTGGGAGGGGGTGCGCAACTTTCAGGCGCGGAACACGATGCGGGACGACATGAAGGTGGGCGACGGCGTGCTCTTCTACGCCTCGAACGCCGAGCCCTCGGGAGTGGCGGGGGTGGCGGAGATCGCCCGCGAGGCTTATCCCGATCCTTATGCCTTTCAAAAAGAGCACAAGTATTTCGATCCCAAGAGCGATCCGGACGATCCCACGTGGTACATGGTGGACGTGCGCTTCGTGGAGAAGTTCCCGGAGATCGTTCCCCTCGCCGCGCTCAAGGAGGCGAAGGGGCTCGCGGACATGGTGGTGGTCCAGAAGGGCTCGCGCCTCTCCGTCCAGCCGGTGACCAGGAAAGAGTTCGACATCGTCCTCAAGCTCGGACGGCAGAAGGGAGCCTGACGATGGAGCACGACGGCTACTGGAGCGACACGATCGAGGTGCAGTGTCCCTACTGCGGCGAACACGTGGAGATCGTCCTGGAGCCCGATGTCTGGGGCACCCTGGTGCAGGACTGCGAGGTCTGCTGCAACCCCTGGCAGGTCACGGTGACGCGGGACCGCTACGGCGATCCCGCGGTGCGGGTGGAGAGGGCGCAGTAGGGACCCTCATTACCACCTGAGCGCCCCTCTTGACTCTCCACCGGCCGGACGACAGGATGAGCCCCGGTCATGCACACCATCTTCAAGGACTTCACCTTCGCCGCCGCCCATGCCATCCGGGGGCACACCCGCGGCTGCCAGAACCTGCATGGCCACAACTACCGCGTGCGGGTGCACCTGGCGGCCGGGCGGCTGGACGAGCTCGGGATGGTGCTGGACTTCGCCGACCTCAAGACGATCATGCAGGAGATCCTGGGCCCCTTCGATCACGGGGTGATCAACGATGTGCCCCCCTTCGACCGGCGGAACACCACGGCCGAGCTGCTCTCCCAGTACGTCTTCGAGGAGGTGGAGAGGCGGCTCGCGGCGCAGGAGCGGGTGCGGGTGACGCGGGTCGAGGTATGGGAGAACGACACCTCCTGTGCCGCCTATCAGCCTGAGCAGGCTTGACGGCTTCCGCTTTCCTTCCGCCTTCAGGTAGAATCGCGTAGAGGAGAATTCATGGTTTCGGACAAGCCTTCGCTGGAAGGCCTGCGCATCGACCGCGCGGCGGAGGACGCCGGCGGCGCCGGCAGAAATCGGCGCTGGTGGATCGTCCTCCTCGCCGTGGCGGCGCTGGGGGCGGGGGCGGCCTGGTGGCTGGCCCGGCCGCGGCCCGTGCCGGTGCGGACCGTCGAGGCGAAGGCGCAGTCAGGCGGTGCGGCCACGGCCGGCGCGGTGCTCAACGCCTCGGGCTATGTCACTGCCCGCCGCCGGGCCACCGTCTCCTCCAAGATCACCGGCAAGGTGGTGGACGTGCTGGTGGAAGAGGGGATGGAGATCAAAGAGGGACAGGTGCTGGCGCATCTGGACGACGTCTCGCCCCGCAAGCAGCTCGCCCTGGCCGAGGCGCAGCTCGCCTCCGCGCGGCGCAACCTGACGGAGAACGAGGTGCGCCTCCGGCAGGCGCGGCTCAGCCAGGAGCGGATGCGGCGCCTGAAGGACCAGGGAGTCTCGGCCCAGGCGGACCTCGACGCCGCCAACGCCGAAGCGGACTCGTTCGCGGCGCGGCTCGAGGTGGGGCGGCAGGACGTGCAGGTTGCCGAGCGGCAGGTGGCCCTGCGGCGCCAGGACGTGGAGGACACGGTGATCCGCGCCCCCTTCTCCGGCGTTGCGGTGACCAAGGACGCGCAGCCCGGGGAAATGATCTCGCCCATCTCGGCCGGCGGCGGCTTCACCCGCACCGGCATCTGCACGCTGGTGGACATGAAGTCGCTGGAGGTCGAGGTGGACGTCAACGAGAGCTACATCCACCGGGTGAAGCCCGGGCAGCGGGCGATGGCGACACTGGACGCTTATCCCGACTGGCAGATCCCCTGTCGGGTCATCATGCCCGTCCCCACCGCCGACCGCCAGAAGGCGACGGTGAAGGTGCGGCTGGGGATCGAGCAGCTCGACCCACGCATCCTCCCCGACATGGGAGTCAAGGTGGCCTTCCTTGGGGAGGAGGGGGAGCGGCCCGTCTCCAGCCGGGCGGTCCTGGTCATCCCCCGCGCCGCCGTGCGCCGGGTGGGGGACAAGGATGTCGTCTTCGTGGTGAAGGAGGGCGCCGTCGAAAGGCGGGCGATCGGCCTCGCGGCCGCGCCTGGCGACGAGGCGGTGGTCCTCTCCGGGCTCGCGGCCGGCGAGCGGGTGGTCGTCGAAGGGCCGGCGAATCTCAAGGACGGGGACAAGGTCGCCGTCCGGGACTAGGGAGATCCGAATGTCGCAGAACGGCACGCTGGTTCATGTCAAGGAAGTGCGCAAGGTCTACCGCCGGGGGGAGGAGCGGATCGACGTCCTGCAGGGGATCGATCTCGACGTGCCCCAGGGCGACTTCCTGGCGCTGATGGGGCCTTCGGGCTCGGGCAAGACGACGCTGCTCAACCTGATGGGCGGCCTTGACCGACCCTCCTCGGGGAGCGTGGAGGTGGCCGGGGAGCCCATTCACCGCCTCTCCGACGGCCAGCTCGCCGGCTGGCGGGCGCGCCACGTGGGGTTCGTCTTTCAGTTCTACAACCTGCTGCCGGTGTTGACCGCCGAGCGCAACGTCGAGCTGCCGCTGCTGCTCACCAAGTTGTCGGCGGCGGAGCGGAGGCAGCACGTGGCCACGGCGCTGGGCGTGGTGGGCCTGGCGGACCGCGCCTCCCATTACCCGCGGCAGCTCTCCGGCGGCCAGGAGCAGCGGGTGGGCATCGCCCGGGCCATCGTCACCGATCCCACCCTGCTGCTCTGCGACGAGCCCACCGGCGACCTCGACCGCAAGTCGGGCGACGAGATCCTGGACCTGCTCCAGGCGCTCAACCGCGAGCACGGCAAGACCATCGTCATGGTGACCCACGATCCCCATGCCGCCGCCCGGGCCCGGCGCACCCTCCACTTGGACAAGGGGAACCTCGTCGCGGAGCCGGCGCCATGAAGTTCCTGCCGCTGATCTGGAGCAACCTGAAGCGCAAGAAGCTGCGCACGGCGTTCACGCTGCTGTCGATCCTGGTGGCCTTCATCCTGTTCGGCTACCTGTCGGCCATCCGCATGGCGTTCACCGCCGGGGTCGAGATGAGCGGCGCCGACCGGCTGATGGTCACCCACAAGGTGTCCATCATCCAGCCGCTGCCCATCGCCTACCGGGAGCGCATCGCGATGGTGTCCGGAGTCCGGGAGGTGACCCATGCCAACTGGTTCGGCGGCATCTACCAGGACCCCAAGAACTTCTTTCCTCAGATGGCGGTGGAGCCCGAGACCTACCTGAGCCTCTACCCCGAGATGGTGCTGCCGGCTGAGCAGAAGAAGGCCTGGCTGGCCGACAAGGCGGGCGCCATCGTGGGGCGGACGACGGCCCAGCGTTTCGGCTGGAAGGTGGGGGACAAGATCCCCGTCATGGGCACCATCTACCGCCACGCCGACGGCTCGAACGCCTGGGAGTTCAACCTCGACGGCATCTACGACGGGCGGGACAAGTCCGTCGACACCTCCGGCTTCTTCTTCCACTACGACTACCTGAAGGAGGGGACGGGCGGCACCACGGGGCTGGTGGGCTGGTACATCATCCGCGTCGACGACCCGGCGCACGCCCCGGACGTGGCCCGCCGCATCGACCCGTTGTTCGCCAACTCGCCGTACGAGACCAAGACCCAGAGCGAGAAGGCGCTGGCGCAGTCGTTCGCTGATCAGGTGGGTAACATCGGCCAGATCATGCGGGTCATCCTGGCGGCCGTCTTCTTCACCATCCTGCTGGTGGCGGGCAATACCATGGCGCAGTCGGTGCGCGAGCGCACGAGCGAGCTGGCGGTGCTGAAGACGCTGGGCTTCGGCAACGGCCAGGTGCTCGCCCTGGTGCTGGCGGAGTCCTGCCTGCTGGCCGTGCTGGGCGGGGCGCTGGGCCTCGCCATCGGCTGGGCGCTGATCACCGCGGGGGGCGATCCGACGCACGGCAATCTCCCGGTCTTCTACTTCCCGCCGCCGGATATCGCCGTGGGCGCGGCGCTGACGCTGCTCCTCGGGCTGGTGACCGGCCTGCTGCCCGCCCTGCAGGCCATGCGGCTGCGCATCGTCGACGCGCTGCGGAGGGTGTGACCATGTTCAACTGGCTCTCGCAAGTGGCAACGGTGACCGGGCTCAGCCTGCGGACGGTCGGCCAGCGCCGCGGCGCCTCGATCGCCGCGGTCATCGGCGTGGCGGGGGTGGTGGCCGTGTTCGTCACCACCCTGTCCATCGCCGAGGGTTTCCGCCGCACGCTGATGTCGGGCGCCTCGCCGGACACGGCGATCGTGCTGCGCAGCGGCAGCGACAGCGAGATGATGAGCGGCCTGCGGCGGGAGGCGACGAGCATCATCGCCGAGAAGCCCGGCCTGGCCCGCACCGCCCAGGGTCCCGTGGCCTCGGCGGAGCTCTACGTGGTGGCCGACATTCCCAAGCGGTCCACCGGCACCGACGCCAACGTCCCGCTGCGGGGCGTGCAGCCGGCCGCCTTCGACGTCCGCAGCCAGGTGAAGATCGTCCAGGGGCGCCGCTTCGAGCCCGGGCGCAGCGAGGTGATCGTGGGCAAGGCGGCCTCCCAGGAGTTCGCGGGGCTCGACCTCGGCTCCAAGCTCCACTTCGGCCAGTCCGAGTGGACCGTGGTGGGCATCTTCACCGCCGGCGGCTCAATCGCCGAGTCGGAGATCTGGTGCGACGTCGGGGTGCTGCAGCCGGCCTACCGGCGGGGCGACACCTTCCAGGCGGTCTATGCCAAGCTCCAGTCGCCCCAGGCCTTCGACGAGTTCAAGGACAACCTGACCCGCGATCCGCGCCTGGACGTCAAGGTGATCCGCGAGGCGGACTATTACGCCGAGCAGACCCGCGCCATCAACGGCATCATCACCGGGCTGGGCTACCTCATCGCCTCGCTGATGGCGGTGGGGGCCGTCTTCGGCGCCATCAACACGATGTACACGGCGGTGGCTTCGCGCACCCGGGAGATCGCCACGCTGCGCGCCCTGGGGTTCCGCAGCGGTCCGGTGGTGATCTCGGTGCTGGCCGAATCGATGCTCCTCGCCTTGGCCGGCGGGCTCCTTGGCGCCGCCATCAGCTACTTCGCCTTCAACGGCTATCAGACCGCGACCATGAACTGGTCGAGCTTCAGCCAGGTGGCGTTCTCCTTCGCGGTGACCCCGCGGCTGCTGGTCAACGGCCTGGTGTACTCCCTGCTCATGGGCCTGATCGGCGGGCTGTTCCCCGCTATCCGGGCGGCCCGGCTGCCGGTGGCGACGGCGCTGCGCGAGCTCTGAGGGCCCCCGAGGTCGGCTTCCTTGCACGCCCGCGAAGCCAGACGATAGAATCGCGCACGGCTCTCCCCGCTCCGGGAGGGCCGTGCGTGCGAGGAGACCCTCAGGATGTCTCAGCAGACGAAAGCCGTCGTCGAAGAATCCCCCGCCCTGCCTCCCGCTCCGGCGCCCGCCCGCCTGACGCTGGACGGCAAGGAGCATGAGCTGCCGGTGATCGTCGGCTCCGAAGGCGAGGTGGGTCTCGACATCTCGCAGCTCCGGGCCCGCTCCGGCGCCATCACCTTCGATCCCGGCTACGGCAATACGGGGGCCTGCGAGAGCGCCATCACCTTCATCGACGGCGAGGCCGGCATCCTGCGCTACCGCGGCTATCCCATCGAAGAGATCGCCGGCCGGGCGCAGTTCACCGAGATCTGTTACCTCCTCATCTACGGCCACCTGCCGACTGCGGAGGAGCTGAAGGATTTCGAGAACCAGCTCACCCGTCACACCATGATCCACGAGGACATGAAAAAGTTCTTCGAGGGCTTCCCCTCGAGCGCCCACCCCATGGCCATGCTGTCCTCGATGGTGGTGTCGCTCTCCACCTACTACCCGAAGGAGGGCCGCGACGACGACCTCGACCTGAACGTCATCCGGCTACTGGCCAAGGGCCCGACCATCGCCGCGGCCTCCTACAAGAAGAACATGGGTCAGCCGGTCGTCTACCCGCGCAACGACCTCTCCTACTGCTCGAACTTCCTGCACATGATGTTCTCGGTGCCGGCGGAGCCCTACGAAGTGCGGCCGGTGCTCGACCGGGCGCTCAACCTCCTGCTCATCCTCCACGCCGACCACGAGCAGAACTGCAGCACCTCGACGGTGCGCATGGTGGGGAGCAGCCAGGCGAACCTCTTCGCCTCCATCTCGGCTGGCATCTCGGCCCTCTGGGGGCCGCTCCACGGCGGCGCCAACCAAGCGGTGATCGAGATGCTGGGGCGCATCCGCGACGACCACGGCGACTACAAGAAGTATGTCGACATGGCGAAGGACAAGGGCTCGGGCTTCAAGCTCATGGGCTTCGGCCACCGCGTCTACAAGAACTTCGATCCGCGGGCGAAGATCCTCAAGGCGACGGTCGACGAGGTGCTGGCCGAGCTCGGCGTCTCCGACCCCCTGCTGGAGATCGCCAAGGCCCTCGAGGAGGTCGCTCTCCACGACGAGTTCTTCGTCTCCCGCAAGCTCTATCCCAACGTGGACTTCTACAGCGGCATCATCTACCGCGCCATGGGCATCCCCACCAATATGTTCACGGTGCTGTTCGCCCTCGGCCGCATGCCGGGCTGGATCGCCCACTGGCGGGAGATGCTGCACGACCCCAGAAACCGTATCAACCGGCCGCGCCAGATCTACACCGGCCCCCCCCAGCGGCCGTTCGTGCCCCTCGCTCAGCGCTAAAGCAGAGGCAGCTTCGGAGTGGAGAAAAGGCCGGCGGCGACGCCGGCCTTCGTGTTTTCAGGAGCTGGGTTGACAAACAGGACCAAGATGGTCCAGAATACTCCAGATTGTTGAGACGAAATCTCAATAAGGACAACGGGACCAGAGAACCATGGCGAATGCTCGCGAGAAAGAGCAGTTCCTCCAGTACCTGCGCGGCCGGGGGCAACGGGTCACCGGCGAGCGGCTGGCGCTCTTCGAGGAGATCTTCTCCCAGCACGGGCACATCGACGCCGAAGAGTTGCTGGCGGCGATGAAGGCCCGCGGCCTCAAGATCTCCCGCGCCACCGTCTACCGCAACCTCGACCTGCTGGTGGAGAGCGGCTTGGCCCGCAAGCAGCGGCTGGGCAGCCGGGGTTTCCTCTACGAGCATGTGCATTTCGGACAGCAGCATGACCACCTGGTGTGCACCGGCTGTGGCCGGGTGGTGGAGTTCGTCAGCCTGGGGATCGCGGCGCTGCAGGGGGAGATCTGCCGCGCCCACGGCTTCGTTCCGACGCGCCACACGCTGCAGATCGCCGGCCTGTGCAACCGCTGCGCGGAGGCGTCCGCCGCGTCCGACACGGCTCAATCGCGCGGGGAGGTGCCGGCCCATGTTTGAGGCCTTCATCGTCACTCTGCGCGAAGGGGTGGAGGCGGCCCTGGTGGTGGGGATCATCGTGGCCTTCCTGCGCCGGGAGGGGTACGAGCGGCGGCTTGGAGCAGTGTGGGCCGGCATCGCCGCAGCGGCGGCGGCGAGCCTGCTGGGCGCCTTCCTCCTCTACCGCTGGGCAGTGAACCAGGAGGTCTTCGAGGGCCTGCTGTACCTGGGCTCGGCCCTCATCGTCGGCTCCATGATGGTGTGGATGTGGCGCCACTCCCACGCTCTTTCTGGGGAGATGAAGGGATCGCTGGCGCGCATCGTGGCGCGGGAGCGGGCGGGGTCGGTGGCCGCGGGCCTCTTCGCCTTCACCTTCCTGATGGTTTTCCGCGAGGGGATCGAGACGGTGCTGTTCCTCTCCGCCCTGTCGCTCACCACCGGCGGCCTGATGGCCATCCTGGGGGTGCTGGCCGGCCTGGCCCTGGCGGTGGTCTTCGGCGTGCTGTTCGTGCGCGGCAGCCTGCGCATCGACCTCGGCCGCTTCTTCAAGATCACGGGTATCGCCCTGTTCATCTTCGTCCTGCAGCTCCTGACCAACGGCTACCACGAGCTGTCGGAGGCGGGGTGGCTGCCGGCCAACCGGACCACCATGGCGACGGTGGGGCCGCTGGTGAAGAACGAGTTCTTCTTCGTGGCGGCGGTGCTGGCGCTGCCGCTGCTGATGCTGCTGATTCCGGGCCGGCGCCGGGAGGAGGCGGCAGCCACCGGCGCGGCGGCGCGGCTGGAGAAGGCCGGGAGCCGCCGGCAGGCGCGGGCCCGCGTACTGGGTGCGACGCTGGGCCTGATCATCCTCGCGGCCCTCGGCCTGGGGTTCGTCTATGCCCAGCCGCCGGCCGCGCTGTCGGCGGCCACGCCGGTGGAGGTGGGAGCGGACGGCGCGGTGCGCATCCCCCTCGCGATCTTCCAGGGCACCAGGCTCCAGCGCTTCCAGGCCGTCGTGGACGGCCGCCCGGTGCGCTTCATCGCCATCCCGATCGAGTCCATCGAGAAGGGTGGGGCCATCGCCACGGCCTTCGACGCCTGCGTCATCTGCGGCCCGCGAGGCTATTACCAGGATGGCCCGAACGTCACCTGCCTGCACTGCGGCTCGGCGGTCTATCCGCCGAGCATCGGCCAGCCGGGGGGCTGCAACCCTGTCCCCTTGAAGTCGCGGGTCGAGGGCGGCAGCCTCGTGCTGACGGCCGCAGATCTCGCCGCCGGCGCCCACCTGTTCGCGCCGACGACTGCGGCGGCCGCGGCACACGCGGGGCACTGAGAACGGAATCCGATGTACGGTCGCCTGCTCATCGAGTCGCTGCGCCGCGGCACCCGCCGCAAGCTGCTGGCGGTCTCTGCCGTGGCCCTGGGGACGCTGGGCGCCACGGCGCTCACCGAGGTGATGCTGGCCTCGGGGGACCGCTTGGCGTCGGAGATGGGCTCCTACGGCGCCAACCTGGAGGTGGTGCCGGCGCAGGCAGGCGAGACCCTCCCGGTCGCGGAGCTCGCGGCGGTGCGCAAGATTTTCTGGCGCAACAACATCGTGGCCATCGCCCCGCTCCACAGCCTGCGCGTGCGCTGGGCGCCTGGGGAGCCGAGGGAGGTCGTGGCGCCCCTGGTGGGCACCTGGTTCGACCACGCCCTGGAGCCGGACTGGCGGACGGGCCTGCCGCGCACCCGGCCGACCCTGAAGGTGGCAGGGCGGTGGCCGCGGGAGGGCTCGCCGGAGGGAGCTGGCGAGGTGGTGCTGGGCCGGCGGTTGGCCGAGCGCCTGGACCGCCGCCCGGGGGACGCGGTGCAGGCCCGTCTCGGCGAGCGCGGCGCGGCCTTCCGCGTCGTCGGCGTGCTGACCAGCGGCGGCGAGGAGGACGAGCAGGCCTTCGCGCCGCTCGCGGCCGTGCAGCGGCTGGGCAGCCAGCCGGGGCGCTTCACGCGGGCCGAGGTCTTCGCCATGACTACCCCCGAAAAGCAGCCCGAGAACCGGAACGCGCGGCCCGACCCCCACCGCATGAGCGCCGAGGAGTACGAGACCTGGTACTGCACGGCGTACCCGTCGTCGATCGCCTTCCAGCTCAATCAGGCCCTGCCGCGGGCGCGGGCGAGCGTCGTCTACGGCGTCACCGCCGCGACGGCGGACGTCCTCGGCCGCCTGCGGGGAGTCTTGGGCGCCCTGGCGGCGGTGGCCCTCCTCGGGGCGGCCGTGGGCGTCACCGCGGCGATAACCGCCACGGTGCTGGAGCGGCGGCTGGAGGCCGGCCTGATGGTGGCCATCGGCGCGCCCCGCAGCCGGGTGGTCCTCTTCTTCCTCAGCGAGGCGGCGCTGCTCGGCCTGCTCGGCGGGATCGCCGGCGGCGCGTTGGGGCTGACGGCCGGCCGCCTGCTGGGGAGCGGTGCCCTGGGCGTCGCCGTGCCGTGGACGCCCGTGCTCCTCCCCTTCGCAGCGCTGCTGGGGCTGCTCCTGGCCGTTCTGGCGAGCCTCGCGCCCGTGGCGCGGGCCTTGGAGCGCTACCCCGCCGACATCCTCAAGAGGGCGACGGCCTGATGCTCGCCCGCCTGGTGCTCATGAGCCTGCGCCGCCGCTTCCGGCAGCTCGCGCTGATCCTGGCCGCGGTGACGGTGGCCGCGGCCACGGTGGCCACCCTGGCCGGCTTCTCCAGCCGCGCGGAGGGCCGGCTGGGCGACAGCCTGGCCGCCTTCGGGCCGAACCTCACGGTGCGGCCCCAGGTGGGCGGCGCGGCGAGCCTCACCCTCGACGTGGTGGCGCGGCTGCGGCAGGTGCCGGGAGTGCGCGTCGCGACCGGGGTCAGCGGTACGCCCCTGCCGGCGAGCTTCGGCCAGGCCGGCGGCGACGCTCTGGAGCGTGTGGAGGTCCGTGCCGATCCCGGCCGGCTGGACGAGGTGGCCCGCGCCATCGAGTCGCGAGTGGAGGGGGTCGAGGCCCGCCCCCTCCTCCGGGTCAGCGAGTCGGATGCCCGGGTGACCCGCCGGCTGACGCTGGTGCTCGTCGCCGTGAGCGCCGTCTCCTTCCTCCTGGCCCTCCTCTCCGTCGGCGCGGCGACCACAGCGCTGGTGGGAGAGCGGCGGGTGGAGATCGGGCTCCTCCTGGCCCTCGGCTACACCGGCCGGCGGGTGGGCGCCTTCCTGGCGGCCGAGCTGCTGGCCGCGGCGCTGCTGGCCGGCGCGGTGGGCGAGCTGGTGGGCGAGCTGGCGGCCGGCGGCCTCGCCCAACGCATGCTGGGGGATGCCGGGGGACTCTCCCTGACCTGGGGCGGCTTCGCCGGCGCCGCCCTGGTGGCGGTGCTGGTGGTGGGCTCCTCCATGCTGGTGGCGCTGCGGCGGGTGGAGCGGCTGGATGCCGCCCGGGTGCTGCGAGGCGAATGAGGGCGCCATGGCGCTGGTGGAAACCGAGGCCCTGAGCCGCCGTTTCGGGCCGTTGCGCGCCCTCGACGAGCTCACGCTCGGAATCGAACAGGGGGACTGGGTGGCGGTGACCGGCCCGTCGGGATCGGGCAAGACCACCCTCCTCAACATCCTCTCCGGCCTGGACCGGCCCACCTCCGGCACGGTGCGGGTGGGCGGCGTGGACCTGGCGGGTCTCTCGGCACGGGAGCTGGCCGGCTACCGGCAGCGGACGGTCGGCCTGGTCTTCCAGCAGTTCCACCTCATCCCCTATCTCACCGCGCTGGAGAACGTCATGCTGGCGCAGTACGTCCACAGCATGACCGACCGCGGCGAGGCCGAGGAGGCGCTGCGCAAGGTGGGTCTCGGCGAGCGCCTCGGCCACCTCCCCAGCCAGCTCTCCGGCGGCGAGCAGCAACGGGTATGCATCGCCCGGGCGCTGATCAACCAGCCGCCGCTCATCCTGGCGGACGAGCCCACGGGCAACCTGGACGCGGTCAACGAGGCGGTGGTGATGTCGCTCCTCGCCGACCTGCACCAGCGCGGCCACACGCTGATCCTGGTCACCCACGATCCGGCCATCGCCGCCCGTGCCGGCCGGGAGATCCGTCTCGAGCACGGCCGGCTGGCCGCGGTGGGGCTGCAGGGGGACCTCGAGCTGCAGGCGGTGCTGGCCGACCTCTGGCAGCGCCTGGAGGAGGATGGCGAGGGGGTCTCGGTGGCGCGGCGCGGCGTGGCCGAGCTGCTGGCCGATGGCCTCCTCGCCTTCGTGGACGGCCGGATCGCCTTCACGGAACGGGGACGAGCCCAAGCCTCGGCCGTCGTGCGGCGGATCCGTCTGGCGGAGGTGCTGCTGGCGCGCACCCTCGACCGCAGCCTGGCCGAGGAGTGCGGCCGGGAGACCCCGGTGGCCGCCGGCTTCGAGGACCAGGTCTGCGCCTTCCTCGACCACCCGGCCCTCTGCCCCCACGGCCGGCCCATCGCGCCCGGTCCGGGCTGCTGCGACCGGGAGGAGGTCCCGGCTGCCTCGGGAACGCTGGAGGTGGGCGCGTGAGGGCTCTCTGGCTCGCTCCCCTCGTTCCCCTCGTTCCCCTCGTTCCCCTCCTGGCGGCGGCTCCCATCCCGCAGGGCGTCCAGCGGACGGTCACCGTCGAGCGGCGGCTGGGCCTGATGGGAACCGAGCTCGAAGTGAGTGTCGAGGCCGCGAACCGCGCCGTCGCGCTCGATGCAAGCGAAGAGGCGGTCCGCGCTCTGGAGGCGGCGGAGGGCCGTCTCTCGACTTGGCGCGACGACAGCGAGCTCGAACGCCTCAACCGCACGCCGGTCGATAGACCGCTTCAACTCTCGCCCCGTCTGTTCCAGGAGTTGCGCGGCGTGCAGCACTGGTGGCGGGAGACCGGTGGCGCCTTCGATCCGGGGATCGGCGCGCTGATCGCGGCCTGGGGCCTGCGCACCGGCGGCCGGGTGCCCACTGCGGAGGAGCGGGAACGGGCGCGCGCGGCCGGCGGCCTCGCCGCTCTGGAGCTCGCGGCGGATGGCCGGGCGGTGCGCCGGCGGCCGGGGCTGCGCATCGAAGAGGGGGGTTGGGGCAAGGGCGCCGGGCTCGACGCCGCGATCGAGGCGCTCCGTGCCGACGGACACGCCACGGCCGCGGTGCTGAACCTGGGCGGTCAGGTCGCCGTCTACGATGGGAGGGGCCAGGGGATGGGTTGGACCCTCACCGTCGCCGACCCGCGGGACCGGCGGCGACCGGCCGTGGCGCTCACGTTCTCCTCGGGCTCGGTCGCCACCTCGGGCAACAGCGAGCACGGCTTCGAGCGGGCTGGCGTGCGCTACGGCCACCTTCTCGACCCTGCGACCGGCGCGCCGGCGCGCGACTTCGGCAGCCTCACCGTCTGGGCTCCCGAGGCGCTCGCCGCCGACTGTCTCTCGAAGCTCTACGTCCGTGGCCCCGACGCGGCGCTCGCCTGGGCGCGGGCACACACGGGCGGCGAGGTCCTGACCCTCGAGCCGGTTGCCGGCGGCGGCCTGCGCGCCCGCGCCTCCGCCGGCTGGCGGGGGCGGCTGGAAGCGCTCGTTCCGGAGCTCGTGGTCGAGTTTGAATCCCGCGCGAACGAAGGAGCCTAGATGCTGCGCACGCTTGGAGTGGCAGTGCTGATCGGCATGGTGGTAATCGCAGGAACGGCGCGGGCCGGCGAGCCGCCGTCGTTGACCCAGTTGGAGCAGGAGATCGCGGGTCTGCGGTCGGAGGTGCAGGCGCTCCGCGCGCAGAGCGGTCCGGACGCCGAACGCTTGAAAGAGCTCGAGCGCCAGCTCCAGGTGCTGGCGCAGGAGATCGAGACGCTGAAGCTCGGCGAGGCCGCGGCCACCGCCGACCGGTCGACGAACGGCATGGGGCCGGCGGCATCCAAGATCTATCGCAGCGGCAATGGCCTGGCGATCGGCGGCTATGGCGAGGGAGTGTATCGGCATTTCGACGGCAAGCTGCAGGACGGCAGCCCTTCCACAGCCGTCGACGAGGCCGACCTCCAGCGGGCCGTCCTCTACTTCGGCTACAAGTTCAACGATCGCTTCCTCTTCAACTCCGAGCTGGAGGTCGAGCACGCGGTCACCGCATCGGACAAGGACGGTGAAACGGAGGTGGAGTTCGCCTATGGCGACTACCTGTGGAAGCCGCAGGCCAATCTCCGCGCCGGACTGGTGCTGATGCCGGTGGGTCTGCTCAACGAGTACCACGAGCCCACCGTCTTCTTCGGCATGAGCAGGAACAGCGTCGAGACCGCGATCATCCCGACCACATGGCGCGAGATCGGCTTCGGCCTTTATGGCGAGGCCGGTCCCTGGCGCTATCGCGCCTATCTCACCAACGGTCTCGACGCCTCGCGCTTCTCCGCCGACGGCCTCCGCGAGGGGCAGGGCGAGGGCTCGCATGCGAAGGCGGAGGATCTGGCGTGGGTGGGGCGGCTCGACTACACCGGCGTTCAGGGCCTGCTGATCGGCGGCTCGGCCTTCACCGGCGATTCCGGCCAGGGGCTTCGCGACGCCGCGGGACGGCGGATCGGCGCTCGGGTGAGCCTCTACGAAGCCCATGTCGACTGGCGCTGGCGGGGTCTGCAGCTCCGCGCGCTCGGGGTGAGGAGCCGCGTCGGCGATGCGGCAGCCCTCAACCGGGCGCTGGGTCTGGAGGGTGAGAAGGGCATCGGCAAAGCCCAGAGCGGCGCCTACGCGGAGGTGGGGTATGACCTCCTGAGCCTCCACGCGGGTAGCCGGCAGCGGCTGATCCCGTTCGCCCGCTACGAGTCGTACGACACCCAGAGCGAGGTTCCGGCGGGCTTCGCGCGCGATCCGGCCAACGACGCGCGTGTCCTCACCCTGGGCTTCAACTACTACCCGATCGACCAACTGGTGGTGAAGGCCAACGTGCTGCGCGTCCGCAACGAAGCCCGGACGGGCCAGAACGAGCTCCAGGTCGGGCTGGGCTACGTCTTTTGAGCGCCATGCGCCTGCGCAACCTGATGATTCTCTGTGTGGGTCTGGCTGCGCTGGCCGCGATGGTGGCCGGGCCCGTCGCGGCAAAGGTCTTCCTCACCGTCGACGAGGCTCTCCACCTCGCCTTTCGGGACTGCTCCGTCGAACGCCACACGGTCTTCCTGACCGCCGGGCAGCGCGCCCGTGCCCAGCAGCTCGCGGGGCGCGAGATCAAGAGCGGGCTCGTCAATCCGTACCACGCGACCTGCGGCGGCAAGGACGCCGGCACGGCCTACTTCGACGCCCACGTCGTGCGCACCCTGCCCGAGACGCTCATGGTGGTGGTCGATCCCCAGGGCAAGGTGTCGCGGGTCGAAGTGCTGTCCTTCGCCGAGCCCGAGGATTATCTGCCGCCGGGCCGGTGGTACGGCCAGTTCGTGGGCAACGGGTTGAGCGACGAGCTGGCGCTGGGGCATCGCATCCGCGGCGTCACCGGGGCCTCGCTGACCGCGCGCGCGACGACCGACGCGGTGCGGCGGGTGCTGGCCATCCACCAGGTGCTTCACGATGCGGGGAAGCCGTGAGCCGCCTCGAGGCCTGGCTGCTGCACACCGCGACGCTGCTCGTCGGCGGCACCGGCCTGATCTACGCCTGGATGCGCTACCTCTTGCACCCGGCGGACCCCTATGCCGTGGTCAACCATTCCCTCCAACCCACGGTGCAGCACCTGCACATCCTGGTGGCCCCCCTGCTGGTCTTCGCCGGCGGCATGGTGTGGCACCGCCACGCCTGGACGCACTGGCGGCGGGGCGTCGAGCGCCGCCGGCAGAGCGGCGGCTCGCTGATCCTCACCCTGGTGCCGATGGTGGTCTCGGGGTATCTGATCCAGACCGCGGTCGACGGCGGCTGGCGGCGGACCTGGGTGATCGTCCACCTCGCAGCGTCAGGGCTTTGGCTGGCCGGCTACCTGGCGCACCAGGTGCCGGCGGCCTGGAAGAGCCTGCGCCGGCGCCCCTATCTCCGGCTGACCTCGGACCAGCGGTAGTCCACCTGGAGGGGAGCCCCGGAGCCGCTCCCCAGGAACCAGAGCACCGAGGGGCGCGGGCGCAGCGATCCCAGGCGGACCTGGCCCTCGCGGGGGCCGAGGATGAAGAGCGCGGTCGCCAGGCCCTGGGCGTCCGCTGCATGCTCGGTCACCGCCACGGTCGCGAGGACGCCCTCGGCCGGACGCCCCGTCCGCTGGTTGAGGTAAGGCGCGGCTCCCGCGAGGGGCGCCAGAGGATGATCTGAAGGCGAGGCGAACGCCAAGGCGTGATCGCGCAGGAACAGATGGCCGGCCGCTTCCTCAAGGCCGGGCAGCCGAGGCAGCTCCACCGGCCACCCCTTGCCCCTGGGCCCGGCGCCGAAGCCCCGCTGCACGGCGCCGATGCGCACGAAGCCGTTGGCGGCCCCGCTCTGCCGCAGCACCTCTGCCGCTCGGTCCACTGCGAGCCCCTCCGCGAAACCCCACAGGTCCAGCCCGCTCCCAGCCGCCAGCTCGGCGGTGCCCTTCTCCAGGTCGACCGTCAGGCGCGTGCAGGTCGTGAGGCCGGCCGCCTTCTCCACCTGCTCGGGGGACGGGGGATCGGTCACCGCCGAGCGCAGGCCCCAGAGGGCGTAGAGGTCGCGTCCCAGGGGACCGTGGGCGCCCTCCGACCAGAAGCAGAAGTCGGCGGCGCGGCCGAGCATCGCGAGCAGGCGGGGGTCCGACTTCTGGGGACCCTTGCCCGCCGCGGCGTTCAGCGCCGTGAGCCCGCCGTCGGGACGCGCCGCGTCGGTCAGCCGCTCGGTTTCCGCGATTGCCGTGAAAGCGCGGCGGATCGCCTCCCGGGCGACCTCCGGCGGCAGGTCGCGGACTTCGATCTCGGCCGGCTTGCCAAAGGCCTTGTCCGCCAGGCGCTGAGGTGAGGGTTCAGGGGACGGCGGCACGCCGAGGATGAAGGTGAGCAGCCAAAGGAGCATGGGGAGGATGATAGCGGAGTCAGGAGGCGAGGAAACCCTCCATCACCGCCCGGAACGCCCGCCGCATCTCGGCTCCGCCGTAGTGGGCGGGGAATTCCCCCCGCTCCGCCAGCAGGCGATCCCGCAGCATACCCTCGAAAGCCCCCACCAGCGCCGAGCGGACCGCCTCCAGATGCAGATCTCGCCGCAGTTGGCCCGCCTCGGCCATCTGGCGCAGCACGCCGTCCACCGCGCTCAGCATCTGCAGGTAGCCCTGGGTCAGCAGCACCATGTGGCCATGCTTGCGGATGCGGCGCCCTTCGAGGAGCATCAGGGTTTGCAGCTCCCGGTCTTGCTCCAGGGCGCCGATCAGCAGATCGGTGAGCGACTGCAGCTTCTCCAAGGGCTGGGCCGACCCCTCCTGGACGCCGTGGATGCCGGCGGCCAAGCGCTGCCAGGCCTCGTCGAAGATGGCCTGCAGAAGGCCCTCTTTGCTGCCGAAGTGCTTGATGAGCTGCGACTCGCTGGTGCCCGCCCGGCGGGCGATGGCCGAGGTCGTGGTGTTCTCGTAGCCATCCCCGGCGAACAGCGCGCGGCCGGCCTGCAGGATGCGATCGTGCGATGAGAGCTCGGTCAACGGCCCCCCCTCTCCCTCGACGTCTTCATAAGCGGAGACATCGTAATATGGCTGCGGGCGGGCCGCAACAGTGGTAGCACCACTATTGGCGGGATATTGGCGGGATATTGACCGGATCAGCGCAAACGGACGCGGGCGAAGCGCCTCTTGCCGACCTTCAAGAGATAGGGCTCGGGACGGGGGCCCAGCTCCAGGGTCGGATCGCCCGCGCGCTCGCCGTCGACGGCGACGGCGCCCTGCTGGACGAGCCGCCGCGCCTCGCCGTTGCTCGGCGCCAGCCCGGCCGCGGTGAGCAGCCTGGCGAGGTTCCAGGCTCCGGCGAGCTCCTTCTCGGGCACCTCGTCCGGCACGCCGCCTTCTCTGAATATGGCCTCGAACTCGGCTTCCGCCTGGTTGGCGGCCGCCTCGCCATGGAACTGGGCCACCAGCCGGCGGGCCAGCTCCTGCTTGGCCGCCTTGGGGTGGAGCTCCCCCGACTCCAGCCGCCGCCGGCGGGCGTCGATCTCGCTTTGCGGGAGGTCCGTCAGCAGCAGGTACCAGTCCCACATGAGCGCGTCGGGGATCGACATGGTCCTGCCGTAGACCTCGCGCGGCGGGTCCTCGACGGCGATGGCGTTGCCCAGGCTCTTCGACATCTTTTCGTGGCCGTCCAGGCCCACGAGCAGGGGGACGGTGAGCACCACCTGGGGCTCCAGCCCCTCCTCCTTCATCAGGTCGCGCCCCACCAGGAGGTTGAAGATCTGGTCATGGCCGCCGAGCTCGACGTCGGCCTTGAGGGCGATGGAGTCGTAGCCCTGGGCCAGGGGGTAGAGGAGCTCGTGGAGGTGGATCGGCCGGTTCTCCTGGAAACGGGTCTTGAAATCCTCCCGCTCCATCATCCGCGCCAGGGTGTAACGGCCGGCGAGGCGGATGAGCCCGTGGGAGCCGAGGGCCCCCAGCCAGCGGTCGTTGTCGTCGACCACGGTCTCTGCCTCGTCGAGGATGTGGAAGACCTGGCGTTTGTAGGTGCGGGCGTTGGCCTCCACCTCTCCTTGAGTGAGCTGGGGACGGGTGGCCTTCTTGCCCGTGGGATCGCCGATGCGGGCGGTGAAGCCGCCGAGCAGAAAGACCACCCGGTGGCCGAGCTGCTGGAAGTGCCGCATCTTGCGCAGCAGCACCGTGTGGCCGAGGTGGAGGTCGGGGGAGGAGGGGTCGAAGCCCGTCTTCACCGTCAGCGGCTGGCCGCTCTGACGCGACCGCTCCAGCTTGGATCGGAGCTGCGCTTCGTCGACCAGGTCGACGGCGCCGCGCCGGAGCAGCTCCAACTGCTCTTCGACAGGAGGGAACTCTTGGGCTGTCATCAGAAATTGATGTACTCGAGCTCGGGGTTGAGCACCGGTCCCACCGCGACTCGTTCCCCGTGGCGCCGCAGGGCCGGCGGCCGGATCTGGAGGACGAGCCAGGCGCCGAAGACGGCGGCGAACATCCGGAAGCGGGCCCGGGAGCCCTGGATCAGCCCCCGCTTCTTCTCCTTGACCAGGTGCTTGAGGTTGTACATGACGACGGTGGTGGTGCGGCACCCGAGCTGCCGGCAGGCCCAGTTGAGGCCGGTCTCGACGGCGAAGCCCTCGAGATGGCTCTTGGGGACGGCTTCGAAGATCTCCCGCCGCAGGCAGCGGATGCCGGAGAGCAGCGGCCCCGTGCGATCCTGGACGGCGTTGATGGGCCGGCCGCGGTGGCGGATGCCCACGTTCATGTCCGAGCAGTTCGATAAGACGGGCTCGACGAGCCGCTCGAGGAGGTCCACCGTCAGGTTCATGATGTCGCCGTCGACGAAGAGGAGGATCGGAGCGTCGGTATGGGCGACGCCGATGGCCATGGCCCTTCCCTTGCCCTGGTTCTCGCGCAGATGGATGGTCCGCAGGCCCAGGGCCCGGGCGATCTCGACCGTGCGGTCGGTCGAGCCGTCGGAGACCACCAGGATCTCGTCGACGACGGGCGTCGCTTTGAGGACCGAGAGGACTTCGGTGAGAGTGGCTTCCTCGTTGAAGGCCGGTACGATCGCCGCGACGCGCAGGTCTCCCTCAGAGGATTCTCTCATCTCGGCCCTCCCCGGTCCCTCCGGCGTGCAAGATCACGGCCCGATGCCCGCGCTGCGATCTGCGGCGAATATAACCAACCGTTGCAGGTCTGTCACGTTTTGACGAGATCCGCCGACCCTTTCCAGGCCGGCAGGGGAGGGCTCACCTCGGCCCCCGGGAGGAGCTCGCCCTCGGCGACGACGCGCGCGTCGCCGGCCAGGGACCAGCTCCCCGCCTCCGGGTCGCCGGCCACCAGGAGCTCGAAGCCGCCCTGAGTCTCCACCCGCAGGGGCAGCCGGACCTTCGCCAGCACGAGGCCGACGGCGGCGCCGGCCAGGACGCCGGTGCCGCACGAGAGCGTCTCGTCCTCGACGCCGCGCTCGTAGGTACGAATTTCCATCCGCTCTCGTGCGGGAAAGCGGACGAAATCGACGTTGGTCCCCGGGAGGCCGAAAACGGGGTGGTACCGGAGCTGGCGGCCCAGCTCGCGGACGGGCGCCGTCTCCAGCCCGTCCGGCCACAGGAGCACGAAGTGGGGGACGCCCACCAGGATGCGCCAGCCGGCGCGGGACGTGCCACCGATGTCCACAGTGAGGGGCTGCGGCGGCTCGACCGGAGCGGGGAGCTCCACGGCCGTGCGACTCCCGTCGAGCCGGCGGGCGGTGACGCTCCCGGCGCCGGTGCGCAGATGAGCTCTCTCCTCGACCCAGCCGAGATGGAAGGCGAGCTGGGCGGCGCAACGGGTGCCGTTGAGGCAGAGGTCGGCGGGGAGGCCGTCAGCGTTGAAGTAGTCCATGGTGCCACCGCCTTCCGCCCGCCGCAGGATGAAGAGGCCGTCGGCCCCCAGCGACACGCCGCGCCGGCACCAGGCGCGGATCCGCTCGGGCGGCGGCGTCTCCCAGGGCTCGGCCAGCGCCAGGAAGTCGTTGCCGCTGCCGGAGAGCTTGTAGAAGCGCGTCATGGCGCCTCGGCCCGCACCTCGGCTCCGGGATCGCTCTCGTTGCCCGTCTTGTCGATCGCCGTCACGCGATAGGCGTAGGTCTGGCCCGCCTTGACCGCGGTGTCGGCGTACTCCGGCGCCGTCAGCGGCTGGGGGGTGACGCGCTCGAAGGGGCCGTTGCCGGTCCGCCGGTAGACGATGTAGCCGGCGAGGTCGTCGGCATCCACGGGCCGCCAGACCAGCCGCACCCGGCCGGGCTCGGGCAGGGCCACCAGCTCGGCCGGGACCGGCGGCGGGAAGCGGTCCTGGTAGCGCACCTCGTGCTCGCTGCCGACGGCACTCTCCACCGCTGGCTCGCGCTGGGCCAGGGCGGTGACGGAGTAGATGTAGTCCTGGCCGAAACGGGCCGTGTTGTCGAGCCAGCTCCGCTCCTCAGGCCCGGCGACGTGGACCGGCTGGCCGTGGAAGCGCTCCTGGGCGTCGCGGCGGTAGACGTTGTAGCCGCCGGCCGCTCCCGACACGCCGGCCCACTCCACCAGCACGCCGTCGGCGCGGGGGGTGACGGTGAGCCGCCCGGGCGCCGGGGGCGGCGCCTTGGGCACCACCGCGGCGACATTGGAGGGCTCGGAGCGGTCCCCCTCCTGGCCGAAAGTGCGCACGGCGAAGTAATGGGCCTGGAGCGGCGGGGTGGCCGCCGGTGTCGTCGCTGGCGCCGGTGTCGTCCCTGGCGCCGGCTTTGCCGCTGCCGTCGGCATTGCCGGCGCCGGGGGCACGGGCAGGGCGATGACGATCCGGTCCCCCGCGGTGGCGCTGGTCAGGTCCGCGCCCTGCACCTTCAGCCGCGGCTTGGCGGCGGCCGCGAGCTCCCGCGGGTCCATGGGATTGGCCTTGCCGTCCGGCGCTGCCGGCTTCGTGGCCTCCAGCACCTCGACGGCCGAGATCCCGGACAGCGCCGTGCCGGCGGGCGTTGTCTTGGGGTAGGTGAAGGAGAGCACGATCTGCGTCCCCTGCTGGATGGCCGTGAGATCCTTGGTGGTCGCCGGCACCGCCCGCAGGGGGGGCAGGGGCGGCCCCTGCTTGCCGCAACCGAGGAGGCTGGTCGTGAGGACAACCGCCGCGAGGGCGCCCTTTCTAAAGGACATAGCGGGAGAGGTCCTGGTCCTTGACGATGTCCGACAGCACCCGGCGCACGTACTCGCCGTCGACGTTCACCTCCTCCCCTGACATGTCGGGGGCTTCGAACGAGACGTCGTCGAGCAGCCGCTCCATGAGGGTCGAGAGCCGGCGCGCGCCGATGTTCTCCGTCGAGGAGTTGACCTCGACGGCGAGACGGGCGAGCTCGGCCACCGAGTCGGCGGTGAACTCGAGTTTCACGCCCTCGGTGGAGAGCAGGGCCGAGTACTGCTTGGTGAGGGCGGTCTCGGGCTCGGTCAGGATGCGCACGAAGTCCTGCTCGGTGAGCGCGTCGAGCTCCACCCGGATGGGGAAGCGCCCCTGCAGCTCCGGGATCAGGTCCGAAGGCTTGCTGACGTGGAAGGCGCCGGCGGCGATGAACAGGATGTGGTCGGTCTTGACCATGCCGTACTTGGTGGAGACGTTCGTCCCCTCGACGATGGGCAGCAGGTCGCGCTGCACGCCCTCGCGCGAGATGTCGGGGCCGCGGCCCCCCTCGCGGCCGGCGATCTTGTCGATCTCGTCGAGGAAGATCAGCCCGCCCTGCTCGACGCGCTGGCGCGCCTCGCGGGAGACCTGGGTGCGGTCGATCAGCTTCTCCGACTCCTGCTGCTGCAGGATCTCCCGCGCCTCCGCCACCGAGACCTGCTGCTTCTTCTTGCGGCCGAAGAGGCCGGGGAGCATCTCCTTGATGTTGATCCCCACCTCCTCGACCCCCTGCGGAGTGAACATCTCGAGGCTGGGATAGGAGGACTCGTCCACCTCGATGTCCACCTTGCGGTGGTCGAGAGCGCCCGAGCGGAGCTTGTCGCGGAACTTCTCGCGCGTGGCATTGAGCTCGTCCTCGTTCTCCTCCTCGTGGCGCAGGTAGCTGCTCACCGGCCGCGGCGGCACCAGGAGCTGGAGCAGCCGGTCCTCGGCGCGGGCCGCCGCGGCCTCGCGCACCGCCTCCCGCTTTTCCTCCTTGACCATGGTGACGGCGATCTCCACCAGGTCGCGCACCATCGACTCGACGTCGCGGCCGACGTAGCCGACCTCGGTGAACTTGCTGGCCTCGACCTTGAGGAACGGCGCCTTGGCGAGGCGGGCCAGGCGGCGGGCGATCTCGGTCTTGCCGACGCCCGTGGGGCCGATCATCAGGATGTTCTTCGGCGCGATCTC
>Ga0136846_1226683_pt1 | contig 49045 bp, 45 predicted proteins | sample HopSoiMetagenom2_FD_96841 | JGI IMG/M metagenome (GOLD analysis project Ga0136846, IMG submission 96841) | Grasslands soil microbial communities from Hopland, California, USA - 2 Assembly 2016 (version 4) | ecosystem: Environmental > Terrestrial > Soil > Grasslands | place: USA: Hopland...
GAAGTCGTCCGTTCCAAGCGCAAGGTCGCCAACGCGCTCAAGCTCAACGACACCATCGAGGACATCCTGATCAGCCTCACCAAGCAGTACCACATCATCCGCCCGCTCGAGTCCAACCAGAAGCTCTTCCTCTACGTCGTCCTCGACCGCTCCAAGTCCAACCTCGCCATGGCCCGCCACGAACTGCGCACCTTCGAGAAGAGCGTGGATTTCAGTTGACGCGTTCCGGTCAGGCCGGCGGCAGCGGCGGCGGCCCCGGCCTCAAGGCTCCAGCGGTCCGGACAGGCGGAAGCGGAAACCGACCCCGCGGATCGGGTTCAGCCCCGGCACGCCGGGCACGATCGGCACCGGCAGCTTCGCGTACGGGATCAGCAGGTCGAGGATCACCACGCCGTTGAGCGCGAACGACGCGATGCGGTAGCGCAGGCCGACCGCGGCCTCGCGCGCGGCGCTCTGCCGGCGATGATCGCGATTGAACGCGACCCCGGAAAGGTCCTGCTGCATGGGTGCCTCCCCGATCGCGTACGTGCGATGCGGGCGATGGGACCGGGCGACGCCGATCGCCGCCGGCCGCGGCGCGCGTGGTATTTTCCGGCTCCCTGCGTCCGCGCGAGCGACGGCGCGAGCCTCGCGGAAACCCATGATCGACCCCGCACGACTGCAACGAGACGGCTACGCCCTGCTGCGCGGCGCGATCCCGGCCGACTGGCTGGTGCCGCTGCGCGCCGCGTTCGACGCCGGGGTGACGCCGTCGGACCGCTGGCCGGTGCCGCGCGGCCCGGACTGGCGGCATTCGATGCTCGATCTCGACCCGACCGTGCAGGCCGTGTGCCGACTGCCCGCGCTGCTCGCCACGGCCGGCGCGCTGATCGGCGAGCGCTTCTTCCTCGCGCAGGTGGAAGGCCGCGCGCCGCTGCCCGGGGGCGGCCACCAGGGCCTGCATCGCGACTTCTCCGCCGAACGTCCCGGCGACACCGTCAACGCGCTCGCCTTCTTCGACGACTACGGCCCCGACAATGGCGCGACCCGGCTGGTGCCGGGCAGCCACCGCCCGGCGCCGGATGCACCGCCGTTCGACCTCGCCGACGAATCGCGCGCCGTGCAGCTCAGCGGGCAGGCGGGCGACATCCTCGTGTTCGACGCCGACCTGCTGCATGCGGCCAGCCTCAACCGCAGCGGCGCGCAGCGGCGCTCGATCCTGATCGGCTACTTCGCCGAATCGCGCCACGCCGCGCACCTCGCCTCCGCCCACCTGCGCAACGTGCGCATGGACACCAGCGAACGGTTCGAGCCCTGAAGCGCCGCGGCCCGGCTCAGGCCTGGCGCTGCGCCGCCTCGCGCGTCCTCGCCTCGACCTGACCGACGTCCGCCACGACCGGTGCGGGCACCGCCGCGAAGCTCTTTTCCGGCGATTGCATCAGGGCCTGCGCGCTGTCGACGAACGCGCCCTCGCGCTGCCCGTTCGACGCCTGGTGGAAGACGAACACCCGCTCCTGCGCGGCGCCGGGATGGGCGCTGACCACGCCGTCGACGCCCTGCATCATCGGATTGGCCTTGTACGCCGCGTAGAGCGCGGCGCCGATGCGTTCGGCTTCGGGACCGGACCACTTGCCCAGCGCCTCGACGCCGCCCGCGATCCGCGCATACGCGGCGTTGTCCGGATGCGACGGGTCGCGGGGGTCCTGCGCGGTCGCCAGCCGCGGGCCGTGCGGGTCCGGCAGCTCGCCCGTCCGGCGCAGCGTGCCGGTGCGCGCGGCGTCGTCGAACAGGTCGAGGATCCGCATCCGGTCGTGGCGCGTGGCGATGTTGTCGTTGAGGATCGTGGGCACCAGCGGCGGGTGTTCGGGCTGCCCGCTGATGTTCATCGACCGGCCCGGGTAGTGGATCCCGGCCAGGCGCAGCGGGCTTTCGTTGACGAAGTAGTTCATGAAGTCGGGATCCACGCCCTTGCCCTTCGCCGGCAGGCCGTGGCCGCGCGCCCAGTCGACGAACTCGCCGGCCACGCCGACGTTGCCCAGCGGCGGCGCGTCGAAGGTGCGCCCGTTCAGGCCGTACATCTGCCCGGCCAACTGCGCGAGCCCACCGCCCAGCGAATGCCCGGTGACCTGCACGCTGTAGCCGGCGTAGGGGCCGCCCGGTTTGGTCAGGTCGAGGATCGCCTGCGTGTACTTCAGCGCGTCGGTGAACTGCGGGTCCCAGTCCCTGAACGGATTGGCGAAGGCCTTGTCCGGGCCGGTCCAGTCGACCGCCCCGCCCTTGGCCGAGGCGGCCGCGGCGACCGCGTCGGCCTTCCCGGTGAGCTGCAGCACGGGATTGTTCTGCGCCGCGACGCCGGTGGCGATCCCGGCCACCCCGGCCGGCACGCCCTGCTCCCATTCCGAGCCGCGGAAACCGATCACGATCTGCCGCGTCGTCGGGTCCACGAACGCGATCGCGGCGAAACCGTCCTTCGACGGCGGCACCACGGCGCGCATCCCGTCCGCGGGGCGATCGGCCTGGTTGCCGCCGTAGACGTTGTTGTTGACGTAGCTGCCCGGCAGCACCTGCCAGCCCGGCGGCAGGGGGTCCTGCCGCGGGTCGTTGCTGCAGACCAGCTCCTGCCTGCGGATCTCCTCGGGCGTCATGTACGCGGAGACCGCGAGCCGCGCCATGACGTAGTCGTTGCGGTAATCGGGCTTCGGGTCGGCCATGGCGGGTCGGGCGGGTGGCGGGATAGACGAAGCCTATCAGTTCCCCGACGCCGTCGACGATGCCCGCTCGTCGGCAGCCGGCGACGGCGGCGCTTCGCCCCGCGACCGCCGCAGCGTCACAGCCGCTCGGGCTCCGGCACGTGGTAGCTGTGCAGGTAGCAGTCGTCCCCGCTGTCGATGTCGTTGTCCAGTTCCAGCACGTGGACGCTGGCCGACACCCCGCCGAACTGCCAGTCGCGCACGGTCACGCCCTCGACCTCCGAGCCGCTCGACCCGAAGTCGCCGAGGTGGATCCCGCCGAAGCAGTGGCCGTTCACTGCCGAGAAGCAGAACACGCCGTTGGGGCCGGAGCGGCTCAGGATCAGCCGCCCGCGGCGGGTGAACACGCCGCCCTGGATGCGATCGAAGTGGATCGGCGACGGGCCGAGGCGCAGATCGTCCTCGGGTCGACGTTCCAGCGTCTCGCGGTCGTAGGCGAACACGATGTGGTCCGCGTCCGAATAGTGGTCGTAGATCGTGGTGTACAGCCGGCCGTTGAGCGGGTTCACGTCGCACCAGGCGAACAGGTCCTGGTCGGTGGCGACCGGACGGAACGCCTGCGACGACAGGTCGTCGGGCATCACCGCGACCCCGTGCGGGCCCTGCACCGGCACGTAGACCTGGCCTTCGAACCAGCCCGGCGCACCGACGTGGCCGCCGGCCTTGCCCTGCGGCACCGCGATCTTCGCCAGCAGGGTCGGGCCGGGGCCGTACTTGCGCACGGTCTTCTCGCCGTTGGACGCGAGGAACCACGCCGCGCCGTTGCTGGTCATGCCCTGCGCCTCCTCCGAGAAGGCCGAGTTCTCGGACCGGAACGCATCGCCCACCCGCGTCCATTCGCCGACGCCGGGATCGGTGATCCCCAACACCAGGTCGGCCACCGGCCACCAGCCCTGCCACGCCGGGTCGCCCGGCGCCCACGCCGCCGCGTACACGCGGCCATCGGCGCCGCCGACCACCAGGTCCAGCCGGTCCGCGCTGCGCGAGACCGCACCGATGCCCGCACAGCCGGCGACGCCGCCGGCCACCGGCCACCAGCCGCGCCACGCGTCGTCGCCCGGCTCCCACGCCGCGGTATGCACCGCACCGTCGGGCGCGACGGCGAACACGTCGAGCTTGTCGGCGGCGCGGCTGACCACGGCGATCGGCGCGCGCGCCGCCGCGGTGAACTGCGCCACCGGCCACCAGCCGCGCCACGCCGCATCGCCCGGCTCCCACGCCGCGGTATGCACGCGGCCGTCGCCCGCCACCGCGAACACGTCGAGTTTGTCCTGGCTGCGCGAAACGGCCGAGACCGGCGTGCGCGGCAGCGTCTGCAGCGCGCCGACGGTCCACCAGCCGCGCCACGCGGCGTCGCCCGGTTCCCACGCTGCGGTGTAGACGCGCCCGTCTTCGCCGACGGCGAACACATCGAGCTTGTCCTGCGCGCGCGACACCGCCGACACCGGCGCGCCCGGCGGCGCGCGCAGATCGCCGATCCGCCACCAGCCGCGCCACGCATCGTCGCCCGGCCCCCACGCGGCCGTGTGCACGCCGCCGTCCAGTCCGCCGACGAACAGATCGAGCAGGTCGGCGCTGCGCGACACCGCGGCGATCGGCGCGTGCAGCGGCGCCTTCAGCTCGCCGATCCGCCACCAGCCGCGCCACACGGTGTCGCCCGGCTCCCACGCCGCGCCATACACGTGGCCGTCGATGCCGACGACGAACACGTCCAGCTTGTCCTGCGCGCGCGACACCGCCGACACCGGCGCGCCGGGCGCGGCCTCCAGGCCGTCGATCGCCCACCAGCCGCGCCACGCGGCGTCGCCGGGCTCCCACGCCGCGGCGTACACACGTCCGTCCGCGCCGGTCGCGAACGCATCGAGTTTGTCGGGGCCACGCGTGACCAGCGTGATCGGGCCGAAGCCGGCCTGGGGAAGAATCTGTCGCACTCACCTGCTCCTTGTGTGGGGTCCGGAGCAAGCGAACGCCGATGCGTCGCGCGAGCGGCCAGCGTGACGACGGCGCGCGCGCGCTGGCCTCCGCGGCACCGAATCGACGTGATCGCCTGGGCGTGGTCGCAATGTCCGCACCCACGCGATCACGGCGGTGCGATCACGGCGGTGCGATCACGGCTGCGCGATCACGGCTGCGCGGGCGCGGCCGGACGCGTCGCGATCCAGTTGAACAGGAAGCCGCGATGCTCGGCCCAGGTCTGGCCCACCGCCTTGCCGTCGATCAGGCAGACCGCGGTGTGGTACGGCCCCGCGCCGTCGGTGGTGCGGAAGCTCGCGCACAGCCGGCCGCGATCGAGCTTCCAGCGCCCAGCCAGGATCTCGCTGCGATAGAAACTGCCGGTGACGGTGTGGTCCGATGCGAGCACGAGCGTCATCGGCTGCGTGTACGGCGTGCCGGGCTCGGTCGACAGGTCGACGACCCAGTCGCCGTCGAGGGCGGGTTCCGCGGCGGGTTCCGCAGCCGACACCGCGGCGGCGCAGGACAGCAGGGCGAGGCAGGCGAGGTGGCGCATGGGAGGCTCCGGTGAGGCGAATGGCGTGGCGGGGGCGATGCCGGCGCGGGCCGGCAACCGGAGTGTCTACGCCGGGCCGGGGAATTTCGGATTCAGGGCCCGCGATCGCGGTAGTAGATGGACAAGGCTCGCAACCGCGGCATGTGCATGTTCGGCCACCTTGCATAGACCGATCGCGAGAAAACGCGCAGGCGACGAAAGGACGTTTGACAGAGAAAATCCTCTTTGCCCGTATGAGGTCAAAGGCTGAACCCGAGGATCACCTGGCATTGACACCCTTTGGCGGCCGTCGTCGAATTGGGGGCGACACGAAGAGTGATCAATCCTCGACCGGCTTCTCTTCCTGCGCATCCAATTCGGACGCTTCGATCGTGTCGCCGGCGGCTTCGGCGGAGGTCGCGTCAGCGGCCGTCGGCGGCTTCAGCCTGATCCCTGCGAGTGTCGGATCATCGACCTTGAGGCGCTTCAACGGTCTGTCCTTGGAGCTGGCCGGCTGTTGCCACACAGAATCGGTGTCGAGGACGTTTACTCCCGCAAAAACGATTGAGGCACTACTTTTTGGCAGGAACAACATGCGCCCATTCTGCTCGGACAGCTTGTAACCAACGACCTGATACGGCGCATTCACATGCACGAAGAAGCCGTGAACGTTCGTGAGCGAAGCGTCGTCGCGTGGGTACGGCGTAGCGATATCCGTGAACATCGTATGGATGGCCAGGTCGAGCAGCTTGCTCACCTGTGACCTCAGCGCTATACCGCCATTCTCCGTCCAACTGCCCTCACCAACCAGCGGCCGTCGCGCGCCTGTAGACGCGATGTAGCGCATCGTCCATAGCTTCGACCTGCCGTTGTTGCCAATCAACTTCACCCGTAGGGTGACATAGGGCAACACTTCAAGCTGATCGGCGAAACTCATCACCACCGCGCCGATCACTTCGAATTTTCGGCCGGGTGTCGCATCGGCTGTGAACTTTCCGGCATACATCGGATCCGCCATCGCCGCTTGCAACTTGGCCTTTGCTTCTTCGTCGATCGAGAAGGTCAACGCCTGCTCCGCGGAGGCCATGGCGTTGTTGCCACGACCTGCATTGATGCTGTTCCGCACGGCAATGCCGATCAGTCCGAACAACGCAAAAGGCACCGCATTGGCTTTCTTGTAGCCGGAGATGACCACATCGCTGTTTGGCACGCAATAGGTGCCAGACGGAAGCTCGGTCCATTTGGAAGTCTGATCCGCTGAAAATTCCACCTGCGTCGGCCCATCAAAGCTCGGCGCCACCTGCACGGCCTTGGGCGTGCCGGCCCACGCATGGAACGGAAGGCTCGCGAATACGAGCAGGCAGGAAAAGCTCGCGAACGCCTTGCGGATATTCATTGAATTGCCCCTGGGAACTGAATCATTCAAGGGCCATTCTCACCTGACCGGAAGAGGAAGGGAACAAGGGCGATGCGTACCGGCACGCATCACCGGAACTCCTGCCTCAGCGACCTCCTTACATGACGTTACCAGCACCAGTCGGGCGGCAATCTACCTTCGGCGACGGAACGGTGGAAGGACGAATGCGGCCAATCGGCGACGCGGGTCGTCAATCCATGTTTCACGGGATTGAGGTGGATGTAGTCGATGGCGTGCTGCAGATCGTCCCCGTTGCGAACCAGTCGCTCCCAGTAGCGGCGCTGCCAGAGACAGCGTTCTCGCTTCAGACACCGTGATCGCGAACGATGTTCACCACCACTCCTCGACGCGAGCATTCGCCCTTGATCCGGTTCCAGCGTTCAGGGAAACCCGAATCTCCTTCGGGGAGCGACCAGATGCAATGCAGATGATCGGGGCGGATCACGTACGCCGGCATCGCACAGGGTCGCCATGCACGCACCGTGCGGAAGGCGGCCCACAGCGCATCGATCCGATCGACCAGCCACGCCTGGTTCCGGTCCGCGATGGCCAAGGTGAACAAATAAGTCCCGCCCGGAACGGGCAAGCGACGATAGTTCGGCATACCGCATCGTCGCCTGCCCACGATCCGACATGCGTCGGCATCCGTCCCGCCATCGCGCAGGAAAACCCCGCGGTCGTAGGGTGGGCCCCTGGCCCATCATCATGACGTCCACGCACCGGTGGCAAACAGCGAAACAGCACCCATGCGCCGAACGCAGTCGGGCGTTTCATTGCCGAGGCGGTGAGCCAGGGCCCACCCTACGCATCACGCATCCGCCTCACCGCCACGCAGGAAACCCGCGACCATAGGCGAACCCCACCACACATGCATCCGTCGCCGCACACCCAAAAGCAAACGGCCGCATTGCGGCGGCCGTGGCTGTCATGCGTTGGAGGTCGGCACGTTTGTGGCGTCCAATGGTGGGGTTCGCTGCGCTCACCGCCACCCTACGATGCATCTCACGAGTCCGCCCTACGCGCTTACGAGTTCGCGCTTACGAGTTAATGTGCATCGCAGGGATTCAAGCTGGCGGCAAACGAGGCTTGATGCCATTGACCCATGGCGCGGGGCCCTGTTGCGCGTTGCTGCAGAGATAGGCAGCCTCGGCTTCCGTCAACCAAATGCCATGTGCCTCGAACGCAAAACGCGTTCCATCCCTTAGGCGCAGATGCTCCGCATAGGTGTAGAACCCCCAATCGACGAACTGCTTGCCGCTGGCGGGATCCGTCTCGCGGACGGCAAAGGGGTCAGGAACACCATCGATTTCGCGATACTTCGTGTAGCGCCTGCCGTCCGGCGCCTGACACAACTCAACGACGTATTGTTTATCCCAGTCCAGGCCGAAACGGTTCCAGCGCTCGTCGGCATGCCGGACCACGCTTTCCGGATCATGCCAGTCGTAGTGGCACTTGAGGCACTGCTTCGACCGCACGGTCGGCAACGGTGCGCCGCAGTACGGGCATGGCGGATGAGGGGTGGCCGGGTTTGTGGTCATCGGCGGCGCGCAACCGAGCAATGGCGCAACATACCTGAACAAATCCGAGTGAGAAACGGCCGCATTGTGGCGGCCGTGGCTGTCATCCGTTGGAGGTCGGCACGTTTGTGGCGTCGAATGGTGGGGTTCGCTGCGCTCACCACCACCCTACGAGGCATCGCATGAGTCCATCCTGCGCGCTTACGCGTTACAAGTTATGACCGCTTATGCGTTAGTCCTCGTCAAGATCGAGTTCAGCTACTCCATCAGCGGCCGGCATTGCATCTTTCAAATTGAGATGCTTTCGGAGAGCGTGATGCACCACTAGGTCATCCACAAAATTCGGCTCCAAAAACCTGTTTTCGTAAATGAACTCGTACTTGCTGCCGCCACCTTTGCCACCAACACGCGGAACACCAACAACCGCATACTCGAATAACGTGAGAAGATATTGCTTGCATTTTCCGCTATCAAGTCCGACGTCTTTAATTGATTTTTCCCAATCAGCAAAAGTAAATCGCGAATAGCCAATTCTATTTAGAGCACGGAATAGATCCTCATACTCCGGAACTTGCTTATGCATTTCATCCCGAAGCTCCTCGTAGATATGTCGCGAGTAAGCCTTCTCTGCCTCATATACATCGGACGGCTCAACAATGCTGTGACCATTGCTTACGGCAGCTTCTCGGCAATAGATACAGAACGCAATCATATCGCGCGGCCTAAGCATCGTGCGTTTAATAATATAGTTTGGAATATATGCACGCTGCCGCATTTGCTTGTCGGAGAAAACGGCACTCCAAGCATCTTCCTTTCTTACCGGCACTGATTCCGCGATTCGCGCGCCAGCAATATCTATTAACGTGCCCTGATCCCAGTTTACGTGTTCAATATCAGCCCCAATCTTGTTTTTATCGTTGAAATCAAGCTGTGAATAAATATCGCTGCGAAGAAACAAAACCACCGCGGGCGGGCGCTTAGCCGCATACCTGAGATTAATAGTGCGGGCAGCTTTGATTGCACCAGACAACATTGCCTTAATTTCTGGGGAAGCATCCCAGCCGTCATCCAGCCTGTCAACAAAGATCGTAATCGGCTTGGTTTTAAACAACTCATCAGCTAACTCAAAAAGCTTGCGGTTCCATGCATTTGCGGCATGCGCGAGGTGCGCACCATCAGGAATATCTCTTATTTCGACGGAGCCCGCTTTAATAAAATCCCCAACCGCAGGCCCCTCAATTTTTCGCAATCTCCGGAATCGGTCGAACAGGATATCTTTCAAATCGCCTTCTTCGGCACCGTAGATTTTTAGATAAACGCTTTTTGCCTTCTTTGAAACAGCCTGATCTACGGATGTCGACCACTTGCGGCACGCTGAAATTAAAAATGTGAATATCCAAGATGCTGTGTAGGCGTTTTCGAGCGGAAGCCCAAGCTCCTTGACTGCTTTGTGCGACTCCCACGCGTAATCAGAAAACTCCAACTGAACAATATGGGAGCCACCAATCGATTTTAGAGGGTGCTGAAAAAGAGCAGTTTTCCCCGACCCTTTACGACCAATCACGAACTGACGCTCACCACGGCTGATGCGCTCAATCACGCCAGTGTCGACAAAGTAGCTGGGGAGTTTTTTATCGCTTTCGGCATCTAGTCGGCCGAAGTCAACATCGCGGATATCTGGCATGGCTTTCACCGCTTTCGCTTCCTAGCCCGGCAAAGGAATTTGTCGCATTGCTCTCTGTTATCGCCCCCCGCTTTCTTCAATCCCGAAAAATCACCCACACTTCGAATACCCACAATTCAAACAGGTCGCGCACCCATCCATGATCACGATGGCCTTGGTGCTGCACTTGTGGCACATCGTGGCCGAAGGCGGGAACGACACGCCTTCGCCGGTGACTTCGATGTCTTCTTCGTGGTGGGACGCCGGGGCGGCGTCGCTCACGTCAGGCTTTTTTTTTGAGCGGTTCTCTTCGTAGGCGCGGCGCTTTTCGGCGATCAGGGCGCGCTGGTGGTCGCTCATCTCGGGGTCGTGCATCAGGCCGATGGTCTTGAGGTGGTCCTCGACGATCATGCCCAGTTCGGCGACCAGCGACGGCATGTACACGCCGCCGGCCTTGAAGTAGCCGCCCTTGGGGTCGAACACGGCCTTCATTTCCTCGACGAGGAAGGTGACGTCGCCGCCCTTGCGGAACACCGCGGACATGATCCGGGTGAGCGCGACGATCCACTGGAAGTGCTCCATCGACTTGGAGTTGATGAAGATCTCGAAGGGGCGGCGCAGTTCGTGCTCGGTGCCGGCGTTGAGCACGATGTCGTTGATGGTCACGTACATGGCGTGCTCGACCAGCGGCGACTTGATCTTGTAGGTGCTGCCGATCAGCACGTCGGGGCGCTCGATGCGCTCGTGCATCTGGATGACGTCGGCGACGCGCTTGTCGGCGGCCGGCAGTTCGGATTCGACGGTTTCGCGCGCGACGGACGCGCCTGCGGCGGCCTCCTTCGCCTTGTCCTCGGGCTTGACGACGGCGTAACCCTTGATTTTCTTGTCGATCTTGACGGCCATGGTGCGTGTGTCCGGATGCTGTGCTGTGGTTGGAGCCCCGCCCTCCCCCCCGCCGCGCGGGAGGGAGGGCAGGCAGTGCCTGCTACTTCTTCGCCGCCTTGCGGGCGGCTTTCTTCGGAGCGGCCTTCTTCGCGGCCGGCTTCTTCGGGGCGGCCTTCTTCGCCGCCTTCTTCACGGTCTTCTTCGCCGCGGCCTTGCGGGCCGGGGCCTTCTTGGTGGCGGCGGCCTTCTTCGCCGGCGCCTTCTTGGCGGTCGCCTTCTTCACCGCCTTCTTGACCGCTTTCTTCACGGCGGCCTTTTCGGCGGCGACTTTCTTGGCGACCTTCTTCGCCGCCTTCTTGACGGCCTTCTTCTCGCCGGCGACCTTGGCCTTGACCGTCTTCACGGAGTCGGCGGCCTTGGCCTTGGCTTCGTCGACCATCTTGCCGGCCTGCTTGCGGGCCTTGGCGGCGCGCTTCCTGGCCTTGCCGACGGCCTTGGTCACGGCCTTGCCGGCCTTGGTGTTGGCGACGGCGTCGCCGACTTCCTTCGCCTTGTCGGCCACCGCTTCGGCGGCGTCGGACAGGGCGTCCGTAATCACATTGCCATTGCTCATGGTGGTTCCTCGTCAGGGACTACGGGCGGGCTGCCCGTGGATGCAATGTAGCGCGATCTGCGTGGGCTGGAACGGGGGTGCGGAAGAGTTGGCGACGAGCGGAAATGCGATGCCGGGAATGCGATCGCGCATCACTTCCGCCGACGCCCTTCCCCGCGAGCGGGGAAGGGAATCACGCGGCAGGAGATCGGGCGATCGCGCGTTGCGGCGCGTCGCCCACCCCCGCCGGGAAGCGTCTAGAACTTGCCGTAGTAGCCTTCCTTGAGGGCGTCGAACAGGTTGGCGGCGGAGTGCATCTCGCCGTCGTATTCGATCTCTTCGTTGCCCTTGACCTCGATCACGCTGCCGTCGTCCAGCTCGAAGCGGTAGAGGGTGTTCTCCAGGTCGGCTTCCTTGACCAGCACGCCCTGGAAGGCGGCCGGGTTGAAGCGGAACGTGGTGCAGCCCTTGAGGCCCTGCTGGTAGGCGTAGCGGTAGATGTCCTTGAAGTCCTCGTACGGATAGTCGGTGGGGACGTTCGCGGTCTTGGAGATCGAGCTGTCGACCCATTTCTGGGCGGCGGCCTGGACGTCGACGTGTTCCTTCGGGCTGATGTCGTCGGCGGAGATGAAGTAGTCGGGCAGCTTCGCGGCCGGGTCTTCGCTGAACGGCATCGCCCTGGGGTTCACCAGTTCGCGGTAGGCCAGCAGCTCGAAGCTGTAGACGTCGACCTTTTCCTTGGTCTTCTTGCCTTCGCGGATGACGTTGCGGCTGTAGTGGTGGGCGAAGCTCGGCTCGATGCCGTTGGAGGCGTTGTTGGCCAGCGACAGCGAGATGGTGCCGGTCGGCGCGATCGAGCTGTGGTGGGTGAAGCGGGCGCCGGTCTCGGCGAGGGCGTCGACCAGCTCCGGCGCGACCGAGGCCACCCGCTGCATGTAGCGGCTGTACTTCGCGTGCAGGACCTTGCCGGGGATCTCCTGGCCGACCTTCCAGCCGTCGCGGGCCATTTCCGGGCGCTTGCGCAGCATTTCGGCGGTGACCGCGAAGCGCTCTTCCATGATCGGGGCGGGGCCCTTCTCCTGGGCGAGCGAGAGGCCCGTTTCCCAGCCGGCGACGGCCATATCGCGGGCGATGCGATCGGTGAATTCCAGCGACTTCGGGCTGCCGTACTTCATGCCGAGCATGGTCATGGTGCTGCCCAGGCCCAGGAAGCCCATGCCGTGGCGGCGCTTGCGCATGATCTCGTCACGCTGCTGCTGCAGCGGCAGGCCGTTGACCTCGACCACGTTGTCGAGCATGCGGGTGAACACGCGGACGACTTCCTTGTATTCCTCCCAGTCGAACGCGGCCTCGTCGGTGAAGGGCTTGCGCACGAACTTGGTCAGGTTGACCGAGCCCAGCAGGCAGGCGCCGTACGGCGGCAGCGGCTGCTCGCCGCAGGGATTGGTGGCGCGGATGGTCTCGCACCACCAGTTGTTGTTCATCTCGTTGACCTTGTCGATCAGGATGAACCCCGGCTCGGCGTAGTCGTACGTCGAGACCATGATCATGTCCCACAGGTGCCGGGCGCGGATGTGGCCGTAGATCTTGCAGGCCACCATGCCGTCGTCGCGGGTGATGTAGCTGCGGGTGGTCGGCCAGTCGCGCCAGACGACCTGCGCGGCGTCGGCGAGGTCGATGTCGCCGACTTCCTTCTCGTTGATCGGGAACACCAGCGGCCAGTCGGCGTCGGTCTCGACCGCCTGCATGAAGCCGTCGGTGATCAGCAGCGACAGGTTGAACTGGCGCAGGCGGCCGTCCTCGCGCTTGGCGCGGATGAAGTCCTTCACGTCGGGGTGGCTGACGTCGAACGTGCCCATCTGCGCGCCGCGGCGGCCGCCGGCGCTGGAGACGGTGAAACACATCTTGTCGTAGATGTCCATGAAGGACATCGGGCCCGAGGTGTAGGCGCCGGCGCCGGCGACGAACGCGCCGCGCGGGCGCAGCGTGGAGAATTCGTAGCCGATGCCGCAGCCGGCCTTCAGCGTGAGACCGGCCTCGTGGACCTTCTCGAGGATGCCGTCCATCGAGTCGGTGATGGTGCCCGACACGGTGCAGTTGATCGTCGAGGTCGCCGGCTTGTGCTCCAGCGCGCCGGCGTTGGAGGTGATGCGGCCGGCCGGGATCGCGCCCCGGCGCAGCGCCCACAGGAAGCGCTCGTACCAGTACTTGCGGGTCTCGGCGGTCGGCTCGGCGTCGGCCAGGGCCCGGGCGACGCGCTGGTAGGTCCCGTCGATGTCGGGATCGACCGCGTCGCCCTGCTTGGTCTTGAGCCGGTACTTCTTGTCCCAGATGTCCCAGGAGGCCGGCTGCATCGGAATCTCCGCGGCGGATTCCGCCCTGGCCACGGCCTCAAGACGCACTGTGCTCATTCCACTCCCATCCTCGTCGTTCGCGGGTCGCGGGACGTGCCGCGACCTCTTGTGATCGGTACTGCCGACGGCGGAGCCCCTGCTCCACGCCGCCAACGGATTCTGTGATGCGGTACTGGTTCCGACCGCGACCGTGTCGCTCCTGTACGCCCCCGCCGGAAACCACCGGAAACCGGCGCTGTCCTGCTTTCGACGCCCCGTGCCCGACCTGTCTTCCGTGGAACAAATCGCTCCGTGAAACACCATTGGTTGGGTCGAATGTCGCCAACACCCCAAGATGTAGTGGCGACGCGGGGTGCCAAGCTACCCCCCGAACGGACCCAAGTCAACGGCTTGACGACGCATTCGACGGCCGTTCCGCGCGCCGTTCGTCGGTCCGGCCGGGAACCCCGGGCGCGGCTGGCCGGTCAGGGTTTCAGGCGGCGTTTATGGCGCGCCCCCGAGCCTGTTCGCCCTGCGGCCCGGCCGGCACGGTCCCGGATCGGCGCGATCGGCGCGCACCCCACGCCCGACCCGGCGCGATCCCGGCTTGATTCTGTCGCCCCGGGCCGCGATGTTGGGACCCCGTCCGGCTCCCGCCGCCCCGCCACCCACCGCCCAGCCCGCCCTCCGCCGATGACCGCCGAACGCCCCGCCCGCTTCCGCAAGGCCCCCCTCCTGCTCGCCCTGACCGCCGCCGCCACCTTCGGTGGATTCGCCGCGACCTGGGTCCGCGAAACCCTGCAGGCGCCGGGCCTGGCCGCGCCGGAGGCCGCGGTCCCGGCGATGGCGGCATCGGCGCCGCTGCCGGCCGCGGTCGACGGCCAGCCGCTGCCGTCGCTGGCGCCGATGCTGAAGAAGGTGACCCCGGCGGTGGTCAGCGTCCACACCAAGCAGCGGGTGCGGGTGAACACGCCGTTCGGCGACGACCCGGTGTTCCGGCGCCTGTTCGGCATCCCCGAGGAGCGCATCTCCGAGTCGCTGGGCTCGGGCGTGATCGTCGATGCGCAGCGCGGGCTGATCCTGACCAACCACCACGTGATCGAGGGCGCGGACGACGTCTCGGTCACGCTCAACGACGGCCGCACCCTGAAAGCGGAGTTCGTCGGGTCCGACCCGGACACCGACGTGGCGCTGATGCGGATCGCGGCGAAGGACCTGGTCGCGATCCCGCTGGCCGACAGCGGCAAGCTGCAGGTCGGCGATTTCGTGGTCGCGGTCGGCAATCCGTTCGGCGTCGGCCAGACCGTCACCTGGGGCATTGTCTCCGCGACCCAGCGCAGCGGCCTGCCCGGCATGGGCTTCCAGAACTTCATCCAGACCGACGCGTCGATCAATCCGGGCAACTCCGGCGGCGCGCTGGTCGATCTGCACGGCGCGCTGGTCGGCATCAACACCGCCAGCTTCAACCCGCGCGGCAGCATGGCCGGCAACATCGGCCTGGGCTTCGCGATCCCCAGCGACCTCGCGCACAACGTCATGGAACAGTTGCTCAAGGGCGGCGTGCGCCGCGGCGCGCTGGGCATCGACAGCCAGAACGTGGACGAGCGCATCGCCCGCGGGCTTGGGCTGAAGGAAGCCCGCGGCGCAGTGGTGACCCGGGTCTACCCCGGTTCGTCGGCCGCCGCCGCCGGCCTGCGCGAGGGCGACGTGATCCTCGCCGCCAACGGCCAGCGGATCGACGACAGCGACGCGCTGCGCAACTTCCAGGGCCTGCAGCCGGTGGACAGCAAGGTCTCGCTGGACGTGCGCCGCGACGGCAAGCCGCTGCTGGTCCAGGCGACGCTGCGCGAACAGCCGCGGACGATCGCCGGCGCCAGCCTCGATCCGCGCCTGGCCGGCGCGACCTTCGCCGAGCTGCCCGAATCGCTGCGCCGCCAGGGCGCGTCCGGGGTGCTGGTCGACGACGTCGCTGCCGGCAGCCGCGCCGCGCGCAACGGCCTGCGCAAGGGCGACGTGGTCCAGCAGGCAACGATCGGCGAATTCGCCGACCTCGCCGGCTTCCGCGCCGGCTTCGCCGAACCGCCCGGCCAGCTCGTGCTGCAGGTATGGCGCGGCGGGGTCCAGGGCAACCTCGGCATGCGCTGAGCCCGGCCCGCCGTGCAGCACGCACGGCGCGGCCCCGCGCGGTGGCGATGCCACTAAGCTGTCGGCCATGAACGCGCCCGATCCCGCCGGCCTCGCCGCCGGCGCCGACACCTCCGCCGGCCTCGACGCCGGCACCTCCGTCGGCGCCGCGCCCGTCGCGCCGCCGCCGCGCCCGCGCTCCTCGCCGGCGGCGCTGGTGCTGGCGCTGCTCGCGGTCGGCTTCACCCTCTGGGCGACCCAGGAACTGCTGCTGCCGATCCTGCTGGCGGCGTTCTTCGCGCTGATCGGCAACCCGATCCTGCGCGGCCTGCGCCGGCTGTACGTGCCGCGCTTCCTCGGCGCGACCGCGGTGCTGAGCGGCGGGATCGCGACCGCGATCCTGCTCGGCAGCTTCCTCGCCGATCCCGCCGGCGACCTGGTCCGCCAGTTGCCGCGGGAGATGCGCCAGCTCGCGCCCAAGCTGCGCGAAGTGGTCAAGCCGGTGCAGGAGGCGAAGAAGGGCGCCGAGAACATCGCCCGCGTCGCCGGCGGCGAGGACGCCGGGGCGGTGAAGGTGGTGCGCACCGAGGTCAACGACCCCTACCGCGCGCTGACCACCACGCCGCGGATGATCGCCTCGGTGCTGGCGGTCGTGCTGCTGACCTTCTTCTTCATGGTCTACGGCGACGGCCTGCAGCGGAAGGCGCTGGCGCTGCTGCCGGGCACCCAGCAGAAACGCCTGACCGTGGACATCCTGCAGTCGATCGAGCGCGAGATCTCGCGCTACGTGCTCACCATCACCGTGATCAACGCGCTGCTGGGCCTGCTCTACGCGGGCATCCTGCTGGCGCTGGGGCTGCCGATGCCCGAGGCGCTGATGTGGGGCACGCTGGCCGGGCTGCTGAACTACGCACCGTTCGTCGGCCCGCTGATCGGCGTGGCCGCGACCCTGCTGATGGGCTTCGTCCGCTTCGACGCGCCGCTGGAGGCGCTGTCGCCGGCCGGCGCCTACCTGCTGCTGCATGCGCTGGAGAGCCAGTTGGTCACGCCGATCGTGCTCGGCCGGCGGATGGCGCTGTCGCCGCTGATCCTGATCCTCGGGCTGATGGTGTTCGGCTGGCTGTGGGGGATCGTCGGCCTGCTGCTGGCGGTGCCGCTGCTGGTCTGCACCAAGCTGGTGCTGGAGCGGCTGGACGGGATGGAGGCCTGGGCGCGGCTGCTGGAATGAGCCCCGGCGCCGGCCCGTGCGCCGGCCCGCGACCGACCGCACGCGCGCATGACCGATGTCCCGGGGCGCGCGTCCGCCCCCGCGCTACACTGCCGCCGTGAAGTTCCGCATCCGCGCCATCACCCTCGACCTGGACGACACCCTGTGGCCGTTCGCGCCGGTCGGCGCACGGATCGAACGCGTGCTCGACGACTGGCTGCGCGTGCACAGCCCGCGCACCGCCGAACGCTTCCCGATCCCGGTCATGCGCGCGCTGCGCGACCGCATCTTCGCCGAGCGCCTCGACCTCGCCCACGACATGAGCGCGCTGCGCCGGCTGTGCCTGCACACCGCCCTCGTCGACAGCGGCGAGGACCCGGCGCTGGTCGACGCCGCCTACGACGTGTTCTACGCCGAGCGCAACCGCGTCGAGTGCTATCCCGACGCGGTCGACGCCCTCGCCCGGCTCGCCGCGCGGATGCCGGTGGCGGCGCTGAGCAACGGCAACGCCGACCTCGCCGCGATCGGCCTCGACCACCACTTCGCCTTCCAGCTCGGCGCGCGCGAACACGGCGCGGCGAAGCCGGAGCCGAGCATCTTCCTCGCCGCCTGCGAACGCCTCGGCTGCGCCCCGGACGAGGTGCTGCACGTCGGCGACGCGGTCGAGGCGGACGTGCTCGGCGCCGCGCGCGCCGGCCTGCGCACCGCGTGGGTCCACCGCGAGGACGCCCGCGACCGCCACCCGCACTGGCCGCACGAAGGGATCGCGCCGGACGTGATCGTCCCCGACCTGGCCGCGCTGGCCGACCTGATCGAACGCCTCCCCGCAGCGGCCGCCACCGCGACCGCGACCCCCGCCCACGGAACCGCCCCATGAACGCACTGCCCGGATTCGCCGCCGCCGACGCCGACGCGCGGCCCCTGCACGCGACCACCGCCGAAGGCTTCGACGCCTGGAGCGCCGCCCAGCCGCCCGCGCGCCGGGCGTGGCTGCAGGCGCAGGACTTCACCGGCGCGGCCGGGAGCTGCGCGCTGCTGCCCGGCGACGACGGCCTCGCCGGCGCGGTGCTGGGCGTGGCCGACCCGCGCGATCCGTTCGCCTGGGCGCACGCGCCGTTCGCACTGCCGGCGGGCGACTGGCGCATGGCCGAGGCGCTCGACTCGGCGGCGCGCGACGCGCTGCACCTGGGCTGGGGACTCGGCAGCTACCGCTTCACCCGCTACCGCGCCGCCGCGCGCGCACCGGCCCGGCTGGCCGCCGACCTCGACGCCGACGTCGCCGCGCAGATCGCCGCCTGCGTGCGCGTGCGCGACCTGATCAACACGCCGACCGAGGACATGGGCCCCGACGACCTGGAAGCGGTGGTGCGCGGGATCGCGCAGGCACACGGCGCCGAGCTCGACGTGCTCGTCGGCGACGACCTGCTGGCGCACAACTTCCCGGCGATCCACGCCGTCGGTCGCGCCTCGCACCGCGCGCCGCGGCTGATCGTCCTGCACTGGGGCGCGCAGGACGCGCCGCACCTGGCGCTGGTCGGCAAGGGCGTGTGCTTCGACACCGGCGGCCTCGACCTCAAGGCCGCCGCCGGCATGCGCAACATGAAGAAGGACATGGGCGGCGCCGCGCACGCGATCGCGCTGGCCGAGCTGATCATGGCGCGCGAACTACCGGTGCGGCTGACGCTGCTGGTGCCGGCGGTGGAGAACGCGATCGGCCCGAACGCGTACCGCCCGGGCGAAGTCGTGGCCACGCGCAAGGGCCTGAGCGTCGAGATCGACAACACCGACGCCGAGGGCCGGGTGATCCTGTGCGACGCGCTGACCTACGCGGCGGAACAGAAACCGGCGCTGCTGCTGGACTTCGCCACGCTCACCGGCGCCGCGCGGGTCGCGCTCGGCCCCGACCTGCCGGCGCTGTTCGCCAACGACGACGCGCTCGCGAACGACTGGCTGGACGCCGGCGCACGCTGCTTCGACCCGCTGTGGCGGATGCCGCTGCACCGGCCGTACCTGCGCTACCTCAACAGCGGCATCGCCGACATCGCCAACGGCAGCAGCACGACCATGGCCGGCTGCATCACCGCCGCGCTGTACCTCGACAAGTTCGTGCCCGCCGAACAGCCGTGGGCGCACCTGGACGTCTATAGCTGGAACGACGGCGACCGCCCCGGGCGTCCCGCCGGCGGCGAAGCGCAGGCGCTGCGCGCGTGCTACGCGATGCTGAAGGCACGCCATGGTTGAGTCGCCGCTGCGCCGCATCGCCATCGCCGCGGGCGCCTGCGCGCTGCTCGCCCTCGGCGCCTGTTCGCGCGCGCCTGCACCCGCGGGCGACGCCGCCGCGCCGACCGCCGCGACCGTTCCGCCGGACGCACCGTCGACACCCGCCCCGGCGGCGACGCCCGTCGCACAGCACGTCGTGCTGGTGATGGGCGATTCGCTGTCCGCCGGTTACGGCCTCGCCGCGTCCGAAGGCTGGGTGTCGCTGCTGGCGACGAAGGTCGCGCAGGAAAAGCCGGGCTGGGGCGTGGTCAACGCCAGCGTCAGCGGCGAGACCACCGCCGGCGGCGCCGCGCGCATCGCCGGCGAGCTCGCGCGCAACAAGCCCGACGTGGTCGCGATCGAACTCGGCGCCAACGACGGCCTGCGCGGCCTGCCCCTGGAGCAGACCCGCGCGAACCTCGAGGCGATGATCGCCGCCGCGCGCGGCGCGAAGGCGAAGGTGCTGCTGATCGGCATGCGCCTGCCGCCCAACTACGGCCCGGACTACACCGGCGGCTTCGAGGCGCTGTTCGCCGATCTCGCCAAGCGCGAACAGGTCGCCTTCCTGCCGTTCCTGCTCGAGCCCGTCGCCGCCGACGACAGCGCATTCCAGGCCGATCGCCTGCATCCCAACGCCGGCGCGCAGCCGAAGCTGCGCGACCACGTCTGGCCCGCGCTCGAACCGCTGCTGAACTGACTCCCGCGCCGCGCGCCTCGCGCGCATCCGCGCCGCGCCGCTTTCCGTACCGCGGCCCCCGCCTGCATCGCGCACGACGCACGTCCACGCCATTGCATCGCGCATGCATCGCGTCCCGATCGCACTTTCACCGCATCCGGACTGCATCCAGACAACCAGAGGCCGCGTACTTGTGTCCGTACCGATCGACCGCACGCGCATCACGCGCGTGACGGACGCCGGTCGCCCCCCAACCTACGGAGACAACGCCATGAAGACCTCGTCCATCGCCGCCGCGCTCGCCGCCACCCTCATCGCCGCCACGCTCGGCGCGCATGCCGGCAACATGCGGCACGACAACCCGACGGTCGGCGGCGCGCCGATGCTGGTCACGCGCGACATCGTCGACAACGCCGTGAATTCGAAGGACCACACCACCCTGGTCGCCGCGGTGAAGGCCGCGGGCCTGGTCGAGACGCTCAAGGGCCCGGGTCCGTTCACCGTGTTCGCGCCGACCAACGCGGCATTCGCGGCGCTGCCGGCGGGCACGGTCGACACGCTGCTCAAGCCCGAGAACAAGGGCACGCTGACCGCGGTGCTGACCTACCACGTCGTGCCGGGCCGTCTCGATGCGAAGACGCTCGCGGCGAAGGTGAAGGCCGGCAAGGGCAGCGCCGCGCTCACCACCGTGCAGGGCGAAACGCTGACCGTGCGCAGCGCCGATGGCGGCGTCACCGTCACCGATGCGAAAGGCAACGTCGCCACGGTGACGATCGCCGACGTGCAGCAGAAGAACGGCGTCATCCACGTGATCGACAAGGTGCTGATGCCGTAAGCGGCATCGCTTGCCTCGCAGCGATCGCACCGATCGTTTCGATCGCGTCGATCTTGTGCGATCGCATCGGTCGGTTACGGAAGGGCGGCGCAGGCCGCCCTTCCTTCGTGCCGTCGTCGCCCGTCCGCGCACGGCGACCGCTCGTCGGGCGCACGCACGCGGGTTAAAAAAATGTTTGCAATGCGCGAGCGACGGGTGTAACGTGCGCGCCCATCGACGCACGACCGCGTCGAAAACCCCTTGTTTCGAGCCCTTTCGATGACGTCCGCCTGCCGCAACCATCGCTGCTTCGCACCTTCGCGCTTCCTGCGCGATGCGAACGTCCGCGGGCGGGCGAAAGACGGCCCGCAGCCGCAGTACGACGGCATCCACCACCCGCACTGATCTTCGCCAGGAGATCGGTCGTCCCGATCTCCGAGGCACGCGAACGCCCTCGGAACCGTTTCCGGGGGCGTTTTCGTTTCCGCGTTCGCAAAGGACTCCAACGCACACGCGCGCGAATCTTCGCGGCGCGAACGGTTTCGCTCACGCGTTCTTCACCGACATTCCGCAGCATCCAGCGCGAACGCCCGGACAGCGAGGTCCGCGCGCGGGTCGTCGCTGCGCGGAAATCCGCCACGAGGCGCGCAGGCGCTGCATCGCGATGCTCGATGCGGGCGGCGGCGGGGAACGCATGGGCACACGGATTGCCGGTCGGCGACGGCCGGCGATGCGAAGCATCGATCGAACGGTCGCCAGCGGCACGGGTTCGGATCCCGTCCGGTGCGCGCGGCGCTGCCGTGGCGCATGCCGGCGATCGCAAGACGGTGTTTCGACAAGACGGCGTTAGCTCAGTCAGGGAGAGCGGCGGCGAAAGCCGCAGGTCGCCGGTTCGATTCCGGTACGCCGACCCCTGGATCGCTCAGCGGTAGAGCAACAGACTCCTGATCTGTCATTTGCGGGTTCGACTCCCGCTCCAGAACATGACCCCGCAGGTCATCTGCCACACCGGGGCGCAAGCCCCACCCGGGAAACGCCCCTTGCGGCGCACCGCGGCGCGCGCAGTCCATCGCGCGCGTCGCCGACACCGCAGCGGCGACGCCGCCGGACCTCCGCCCTCGAGGCGCGCGGGCCGGCCTCCGAAACGACGCCCGCCGTGCATCGCGGGTTCGCAGGCGATGCCGGCCTCCGCGCGGACAGCGCGCAGGACCCGCGGCGCCGCCGTGGGGGCGCTTCCCTTCCTTTTCGCCGCATCGGCCTCGCCGTTCGGCATGGTCCGCGCGGCCCACCGGTTCACGCGCGGCGCCCCTGCTCGTGAACCGGAACCACCAGAGCCAACCCAAGGAGAAACCCCGATGTTCTGGAAGAAGAGGGTCGTGATCGGCGACGGCGAGCGCGGCCTGGTGTTTCGCGATCGTCGGCTCGAGCGCGTGCTCGACCCCGGCGTGTACAAGTTCCACGACCCGCTCGGCCGCCGGTCGATCGCGGTGCACGATGTCGCGAAGCCGGAATACGCCGGCAACGACGTCGACACCCTGATCGACGCGCTGGGCGACAGGCTCGGCGAGCGCTTCGTGCTCGGCGACATCGGCACCGACGAAGTCGGCCTGGTGTCGAAGAACGGCAAGCTGCAGGACGTGCTGCTCCCGGGCACGCGCAAGCTGTACTGGCGCGGCCCGGTGCGGGTGGAGATCGAACGCATCGCGCTCGAGGAAGGCCTCGAGGTGCGTCCCGATGTCGCCCGCCGCCTGCGCCAGCTCGGCGCGCTGGCTCGCGTCGCGACGGCCGCCGAGGTGGCGACCGAATGCGTCGGCCTGGTGTTCATCGACGGCCGCTACGTGCGGATGCTCGCGCCGGGCAGCTACGCCTTCTGGAACTTCGGGAAGAACGTGGCGATCGAGGTCGCCGACCTGCGCCTGCAGGCGGTGGAAGTCTCGGGCCAGGAGCTGCTCACCCGCGACAAGGTCTCGCTGCGCGTGAACCTCGCCGCCAGCGTTCGCGTGACCGACCCGGTCGCCTCGCGCACGCGGGTGTCGAAGGCCAGCGACCAGGTCTATCGCGAGCTGCAGTACGGCCTGCGCAGGGCGGTCTCCGCCAGGACGCTGGACGAACTGCTCGGCGACAAGGCCTCGCTGGACGGCGACATCTTCGACGGCGTCCGCGACAAGGTCGCCGCGTTCGGCATCGAACTGGTCGGCGTCGGCATCAAGGACGTGATCCTGCCGGGCGAGATGCGCGAGATCCTCAACGGCGTCGTGCAGGCGGAGAAGGCGGCCCAGGCCAACGTCATCCGCCGTCGCGAGGAGGCGAACGCCACGCGTTCCCTGCTCAACACCGCGAAGCTGATCGACGAGAGCCCGGTGCTGATGCGCCTCAAGGAACTGGAGGCGCTGGAGAAGATCACGGAGAAGATCGACAAGCTCACCGTGTTCGGCGGCCTGGACGGCGTGCTGAAGCAACTGGTGAACATCAGGCAGTAACCCGCCTGCGGCCGGAAGGAGCCGGCCGCAGTCTACGGACGGAAGAGAAGCATCATGCGTGAGGACATGTACAAGGTGATCGTGGAGCGCCCCCGCCGCGGCGGTGGACGCCATGAACGCCTGCCGCCCCGCGATCCCGAGGATTCGCCGCGGCAGGAGGGCCTGAAGCGGCGACACCGCAACCGCAAATGGCTCAACGACCACCTGAGTCCGCTGGAACGCTATCTGGCCGCGCAGGTCGGGCGACCATGGGACAAGGTGTATTCCGAGGTCTGCGCGGTCATCGATCGCCGCAACACGGTGCAGCAGCACATCCACGAACACCTGGACGACTTCGTCGCGCGCCGGGTGGTGGAGGTCGACGGCGTCCTGTGCTGGGACCGCCGCTGGGGCGGGCTGCGCCCGATCGCCGAATCGCACGGTCCGCGCTTCTACGTCGACCCGCGCACCGGCCTGCTGCGCCTCAACAAGCGCAGGATCCGAATGCGCAGGCAGGACCGCGAGCGTCGCCGGCAGGCGGCGGCGCTGCGCAACGGCGGCGCACGCGAGGTCCTGCACGTGATCGATGCGCAGTGGCAACTGCACCGGATCGACGGCGTCTGGTACCGGGTGGAAGTCGCGCGGATCGACACCATCGCGGTCGACGACATGCCGATCGATGCGCTGCGCAGGCTGCCCGTGGACCAGTGCCCGCGGGACCTCCCGCGCAAGGACCTGCCCGACAACGCCTGGCTGTTCGGCGACGCCCGGCTGTACGCGGTGCGCAAACGCCAGCTCGGCGCGCGCGAACTGCGACACTTCCGCCTGCACAACGACGAACCCTGATCCCGAACCCGTGCGTCCGACAGCGGACGCGCAAGGAGCCACCCCCATGAATCCTTCCACCTTCCAGCTCCTGCACGCCGAAGGCGCGCCCATCCCGATCAAGGGCTGGGTCCGCGGGGTGCCGCTGGACGACGGCGCCCACCGCCAGTTGCAGAACATCGCCCGCATCCCGTTCGTCGGGCCGTGGGTGGCGGTGATGCCCGACGTCCACCTGGGCAAGGGCGCGACCGTCGGCTCGGTGATCCCGACCCGCGGCGCGATCATCCCGGCCGCGGTCGGCGTGGACATCGGCTGCGGCATGGCCGCGGTCCGCACCACGCTGCGCGCGAAGGACCTGCCCGATTCGCTGGCGCACCTGCGCACGTCGATCGAGCGCAGCGTGCCGGTCGGCAACGGCAGCGGCGGCGAGCACCGACGTCTGCCCGACAGCATCGAGACCCGGATCGCGCAGTCGGGGCTGTGGCCGCGGCTGGACGCCATCAAGGCCAGGCACCGTCGCATCCGCGTCGACAAGTTCGACCGGCAGCTCGGCACGCTCGGCGGCGGCAACCACTTCATCGAACTGTGCCTCGACGAGGCAGGCGCGGTGTGGGTGATGCTGCACTCGGGGTCGCGCGGCACCGGCAACCTGATCGGCACCTACTTCATCGAGCGGGCGCGCGAGGCGCTGACGCGCCGCACGCTCGGCTTCCATCTGCCCGACAGGGACCTGGCGTTCTTCCTGGAAGGCGAGCCGCTGTTCGACGACTACGTCGAGGCGGTGTCGTGGGCGCAGGACTACGCGCGCGCCAACCGCGAGGCGATGATGGCCCGGGTGCTGGACGAACTGCGGCGCACGCTGCCGCGGTTCCAGCTCGAGAAGCTGGCGGTCAACTGCCACCACAACTACGTGCAGCGCGAAACGCACCACGGCGAATCGCTGCTGGTCACCCGCAAGGGCGCGGTCAGCGCGCGCGCGGGCGAACTGGGCATCATTCCCGGCAGCATGGGCGCGAAGAGCTACATCGTCCGCGGCAAGGGCAATGCCGACAGCTTCTGCAGTTGCAGCCACGGCGCCGGACGCACCATGAGCCGGTCGGAGGCGAAGCAGCGGATCACGCTGAAGCAGCACCGCGACGCCACCGCGCACGTCGAATGCCGCAAGGACGCGGGCGTGATCGACGAATCGCCCGCCGCCTACAAGGACATCGACGCGGTGATGGCGGCGCAGTCGGACCTCGTCGAGGTCGTGCATACGCTGCGCCAGGTGCTGTGCGTGAAGGGCTGAGCACCGACCCCGCCGGAAGACGCCGTGCCTGCGCACGGCGTCTTTTTTTGCGACTTCAGCCGCAGCAGTAGCACTGCAACGGCTTGCCCGGCCCGCCCGGGCCGAGATCGCCGCCGAACGGCGCGCATTCCTGCTTGCAGGCCCAGGCGCTGCAGCTCTCGTGGCGGGTGCCGATCTCGCCGGTCTCGGTCGCGATCGCCTGGGTGGCGCCGAAGCCGAAGGCCGCCGCGACCAGTGCGCCCATCGCGAGCGCCCGGAATGAAACCTTGCGTGTCTGCATGTCGATGCTCCTCATGGATGCCGCGGGGCCTTCCTGGCCGTCGCGACACGGCGAATGCCGGTCTTCCCTGACCAGCGATCATGACCGGGGATCCCGTGTTCAGCTCCCCGGCGGGACAGGCGATCGACGCAGCGCGGCCAGCAGCGCGTCGCGCTGCCCCTGCGTCGAGAACGTGCCCTGCACGGCGTGGCGCACGCGGCCGTCGCGGTCGATCACCAGCAGCAGCGGCACGTTCTGCGCGCGGAACAGCATCAGCGCGCGGCGGTCGCGCAGCGACGCCACCGGGAAGTCGAAGCGCTGGGCGTCGGCATAGCGGCGGGCCGCGGCGGCATCGCATTCGCAGATCCCGACCAGCGCGACGCGGCCGGCGAACGCATCGCGCAGGACCGGCGCCAGCGCCGACACGGCCGGCGCCGAAGCGCGGCAGTGCGGGCAGGTCTCGTTGAAGAAGAACAGCACCTGGAAATCGCCGGCCGGGGATCCCAGCGCGAGCTTCGCGCCCTGCAGCGAGTCGACGCCGATCTCGGGCACGTACATCCCGGGATAGGCGTAGTGGGCGCGGTCGGACAGCCAGTCGCGATCCGCGCGCAGGCCCCGGTTCTGCCAGGCCAGCACCACCACCAGTGCGGCTGCGAGGATCGTGCCGATCCACGCGATCGATGAACGCGACATCCCGACGATTCCTTTCGCGGCGTTGACCGCATGGTGGGAACCGCGGCCGGCCGCGTCAAGCGCGTTCGTTCAGGTCGCGCCGTCGATGCGTCGGGCGTTCACGCCGTGGCGCCGGCGTGTTCCCGTTCCTGCTGCTGCAGCGCCCACATCTGCGCGTACTGGCCGCCCAGGGCGAGCAGTTCGGCGTGGCGGCCGCGCTCGACGATGCGGCCCTGGTCCATCACCAGGATTTCATCGGCGTTCATCACCGTGGACAGGCGATGGGCGATGACGATCGTGGTGCGGCCCTGCGCGATCCGGTCGAGTTCGGCCTGGATCGCCTTTTCCGACTTGGAATCCAGCGCCGAGGTCGCTTCGTCGAAGATCAGCAGCGCCGGATTCTTCAGCAGCGCGCGGGCGATCGCCACGCGCTGCTTCTCGCCGCCGGAGAGCTTCAGGCCGCGCTCGCCGACCTCGGTCTCGTAGCCGTCGGGGAAGCCGAGGATGCGGTCGTGGATGTGCGCGGCCTTCGCCGCGGCCTCCACTTCCTCGCGGGTGGCGTCGGGCCGGCCGTAGAGGATGTTGTAGAAGATGCTGTCGTTGAACAGCACGGTGTCCTGCGGGACGATCGCGATCGCGCCGCGCACCGAGGCCTGGGTGTAGTCGCGCAGGTCGCGCATCGCGCCGTCGGCGCCTTCGATCGCGATCCGGCCGGCGTCCACGTCGTAGAACCGGTACAGCAGGCGGGCGAGCGTCGACTTGCCCGAACCGGAGTGGCCGACCACCGCGACGGTGCCGCCCGGGGCGACCTCGAAATCGACGTCGTGCAGGATCTCGCGGCGCGGGTCGTAGCCGAAGCGCACGTGCTCGAAGCGCACCCGCGGCCGCGACGCCCGCAGCGCCACGGCGTCGTCCTTGTCGCGGACGTCGAGGTGCTCGTCGAGCAGGCCGAACAGGCGCTCGAGGTCGGTGAACGCCTGCTTGACCTCGCGGTACATCATCCCGAGCAGGTTCAGCGGCGCCGAGAGCTGCAGCAGCACGGTGTTGACGAACACCAGGTCGCCGACCGTCATCTTGCCGGCGACGACGCCGGCCGCGGCGCGCCACATCATCGCGGTCACGCCCAGCGCGACCACCGCGGCCTGGCCGAGGTTGAGCACGCCGAGGGTCTTGCGGCTGAGGATCTGCGTCTCCTCGCGGTGGCGCAGGCTGGCGTCGTAGCGCTGCGCTTCGTGCTCTTCGTTGTTGAAGTACTTGACGGTCTCGTAGTTGAGCAGCGAATCGACCGCACGCTCGTTGGCGCGGGTGTCGGCCTCGACCGCGGCGCGGTAGTAGCGCGTCCGCCACTCGGTGACCGAGAAGGTGAAGGCGGCGTAGGCGACCAGCGTGATCAGCACGATCACCGCGAAGCCGCCGTCGTAGAGGTAGACCAGCACGCCGGTGACCAGCGCGATCTCGAACAGGGTCGGGAGGATGGTGTAGACCATCCAGTCCAGCAGGTCGGAGACCGCGGTGCCGCCGCGTTCGATGTCGCGGGCCACGCCGCCGGTGCGCCGGGCCAGGTGGAAGCGCAGCGACAGCGCGTGCAGGTGGCGGAACGCCTCCAGGGTGAGCGCGCGGGTGACCCGGGCCATGACCCGCGCGAACACGATCTGGCGCAGCTCGGTGAACAGGATCGTGCCCACCCGCGAGGCGCCGTAGGCCAGCAGCAGCGCCACCGGCAGCACCAGCACCGTGTGCCCGGGGCCGACGTCGAGGGCGTCCACCAGGCGCTTGAGCACGGTCGGCACGGCCAGTCCGGCGAGCTTGCCGGCGACGACGAGGGCCAGCGCGAACAGGATCCGGCCGAGGTAGGGCCGCAGGTAGGGCAGCAGGTCGCGCAGGATCCGCCATTCGCCGCGCGCGCCGGGCGGGCGCTGCGCGGTCAGCGATGGGGCGTCCGCGGCGTCGGCCGGCGCGTCGGCGTCGCCGGAAGGGGGCGTGGGCGGGGTGGTCATCGAGGCATGATGCGGGCGTCCGGGGCGGAGTCAAGGCGACGCGGCGTGCCGTCCGCCGGCTTTGCCGATCCCCGCCGCGCGTGCTTCACTGTGCCGATGGCGGTCTACGTGGACGATGCGGTGTTCCCCTGGCGCGGCCGGCGCTGGGCGCACCTGCTGGCCGACGACCTCGACGAACTGCATGCGTTCGCCGGCCGTCTCGGGCTGCCGCGCGAGTCCTTCCAGGACCTGCGCAGCGGCGCGCACTACGACGTCGACGCGGACACCCGCGAGCGCGCGCTGGCGCTGGGCGCGATCGCCGTCTCGCGCACCCGCGACCGCGTCCGGATGCGGGCGATCATCGCCAACGCGCGCCGGCAGTGGAGCGGCCACGCAACCGTCGCCGCGGAGCCGGCCTCCCTTCCGGCGACGCCCCCCGATCGCCAGGACCCCGCAATGACCGACTTCGACCTGTCCCCGCCCACCCCCGCCCAGCGCGAGCGCCTGGCCGCCGCGCTCTCGCCCGAGGAGCGCCGCGTGCTGCTGTCGCACGGCACCGAGGCGCCGTTCTGCGGCGTCTTCCTCGACAACAAGCGCGAAGGCGTCTACGTCTGCCGCCTGTGCGGGCTGCCACTGTTCCGCTCCAGCGCCAAGTTCGACTCGGGCACCGGCTGGCCGAGCTTCTTCGCGCCCTACGCCGAGCGCCACCTGCGGCGCATCCGCGACACCAGCCACGGCATGGTCCGGACCGAGATCGTCTGCGCCCGCTGCGACAGCCACCTCGGCCACGTCTTTCCCGACGGCCCGCCGCCGACCGGCGAGCGCCACTGCCTGAATTCGGTGTCGCTGGGCTTCGTCGACGCCGGCGCGCCGCTGCCGGACCCGCTCGGGCGCGGCGAAGGCCGGCCCGCGGACTGAGCCGCCGGCGCGATGGCGTATCCTAGCCGGCTCCACGCAAGCCGCAGCGCTCCGCCATGACCGACCAGCTCCCGGACACCCTCCCCGACCGCCTCTCCAACGACCCGCGCAGCCCGCACTACGACGCCGCCCTGCTCGAACGCGGCATCGGCATCCGCTTCAACGGCGTCGAACGCAACAACGTCGAGGAATACTGCGTCAGCGAGGGCTGGGTGCGGGTGATCGCCGGCAAGGCGCTGGACCGCCGCGGCCAGCCGATGACGATGAAGCTCAAGGGCACGGTGGAACCGTACTTCCGCGCCACGGAGTGAGCGCGGCCGCAGGCGCCGCGCGCCGGGGCCGCGGCAGGGAGTTCACGCCTCGTCCGGCAGCAGCGCCCGTCCCATCTGGGCGACCGTCGGCGCCTCGAAGAAGGTCTTGAGCGGCAGCTCGAGGCCGAGGCCGTCGCGGATCGCGGACATCAGCCGCATCGCCATCAGCGAATGGCCGCCGAGGTCGAAGAAGTTGTCGTGGACGCCGACCCGTTCGACACCGATGATCTCGGCCCAGATGTCGGCCAGCACTTCCTCGATCGGTGTGCGCGGCGCGACGTAGGCGCGGGCGCACGCGGCGGTCGCGCCCTGCGGCGCCGGCAGCGCGCGGCGATCGAGCTTGGCGTTCGAGGTCAGCGGCCAGGCGTCCATGCGCACGTAGGCGGTCGGCACCATGTAGTCCGGGAGCAGCGCCTGCAGCGCCGAGCGCAGCGCTTCGGGCGCCACGTTCGCATCGCCCGCGTCGAGGTAATAGGCGACCAGTTGCTTCTCGCCCGGCACGTCCTCGCGCGCCAGCACCACGGCTTCCTTCACGCCCGGCTGCGCGGCGAGCTTGGCTTCGATGTCGCCGAGTTCGATCCGGTAACCGCGCACCTTCACCTGGAAATCGTTGCGGCCGAGGTGTTCGATCGTGCCGTCCGCGCGCCAGCGCGCGAGGTCGCCGCTGCGGTACAGGCGATCGCCGGGCACGAACGGACTGTCGACGAAGCGGTCGGCGGTGAGTTCCGGCCGGCGCAGGTAGCCGGCGGCGACGCCGACGCCGCCGATGCACAGTTCGCCGGCGACGCCGGTGGGCACCGGGCGCAGCCAGCGGTCGAGCACGTAGACGCGCTCGTTGGCGAACGGACGGCCGATCGGCACCGTGTCGGCGTCCTGCAGCGACGGCGGGCAGACGTGGTACGTGCTGATCGCGGTGGTTTCGGTCGGGCCGTAGATGTTGATGAAGCGGCGGCCGTGGTTCCAGCGCCTGAGCAGCGCCGGCGGCACGGTCTCGCCGCCGCAGGTCAGCGTGTGCAGCGACGCCAGCGACGCGTCGGCGGGCATCGACGCGAGCACCACCGGCGGGATCAGCGCGTGGGTGACGCCGCGCTGCGCGACCAGCGCGTCGAGGGTGTCGCCGAGCAGCGTCGTCCCGGGTTCGGCCAGGTGCAGCGAGCCGCCGCCGCCGAAGGCCATCACCCACTCCAGCACGAAGGCGTCGAACCCGAACGAGGCGAACTGCAGCATGCGGGTGTCCGGCCCCAGGCCGAACGGCTCGCGCAGCGCGTGCATCAGCCCGGTGACGCCGCCGTGGCGCGCCACCACGCCCTTGGGGACGCCGGTCGAGCCGGAGGTGTAGATGATGTACGGCGCGTCGTCGGGACCGAGCCCGACCTCCGCCGGATCCGGCGGCGTCGCCGGCGCGTCGGCCCACGGCGCCGGCATCGCGTCGATCGCGTGCACCGGCGGCGGCGCGTCGACCTGCGCCAGCGCGGCGTCGAGCACGGCGCGGCTCGGCGCATCGGCCAGCACCAGCGCCGGCCGCGCGTCGGCCACCATCGCGGCGATGCGCCGATCCGGATACGCCGGGTCGATCGGCACGTAGGCGCCGCCGGACTTCATGACGCCCAGCACCGTCGCGATCGCGCGCACCGAGCGCTGCAGGCAGATCGCAACCAGCGTGCCGCGGCCGACGCCCTGCGCGCGCAGCCAGTGCGCGAGGCGGTTGGCCTCGGCGTCGAGGGTCGCGTAGTCCAGCGCGTCGTCGCCGCAGGTCACCGCGAGCGCCGCGGGAGCGGCCGCGGCGCGGTCCTCGACGTAGGCGTGCAGCGGCCGCCACGGCCCGAAGTCGCGTGCGGTCGCGTTCCAGTCGACGACCAGCCGGCGGTATTCGTCGTCGCCGATCAGCGGCAGCCGATCCGCCGTCGCGCGTTCGTCGGCGGCCATGCCGCGCAGCGCCTCGACGAAATAACCGGCGTAGCGCGCGGCCGTGGCCGCGTCGAACAGCGCGGTGGCGTACTCGAGCACCCCGGCGATGCCGTCGCCGTCCTCGATCAGGCTGAGGTTGAGGTCGAACTTGGCCGTCGCCAGCGCGGGGTCGCGCATCCGCGCCGTCAGTCCCTCGAAGCGCAGGTCCCAGGCGGTGTCGCTGTGCCAGGCGAACGCGACCTGGAACACCGGCGACCAGGCGAGGCTGCGCGCGGGATTGACCTGTTCGACCACCTGCTCGAACGGCAGTTCGCCGTGTTCCTGCGCGGCCAACACCGCCGCCTTCGTGCGCGCCAGCAGGGTCGCGACGTCGGGCTCGCCGTCGAGGTCCAGGCGCAGGGCCAGCATGTTCACGAAGAACCCGATCTGGTCCTGCACCTCGCGGCGGCCGCGATTGGCGAGGGGCGAGCCGATCACCACGTCGTGCTGGCCGGACAGTCGCGACAGCACCAGCGCCCAGGCGGCGAGCAGGAGCATGTACAGGGTGGCGCCGTGGTGCGCGCAAAGCGCCCTGAGCCGCGCGGTGAGCGCCGGATCGATCGACAGCGGCGCCCACGCGCCGGCGAAGGACTGCTGGGCGGGGCGGCGACGGTCGGTCGGCAATTCCAGCAGCGGCGGCGCGCCGGCGAGGGCCTCGCGCCAGTACGCCGCTTCGCGGGCGAGGCGGTCGCCGGCCAGGCGCTGCTGCAGCCAGGCCGCGTAGTCCGGATACTGCACCTGCAGCGGCGGCAGCGGGTCGGGCTCGCCGCGATGGCGGGCCGAATACAGCGCCTCCAGTTCGCGCGCGAACACCGCCAGCGACCAGCCGTCGCAGACGATGTGGTGCATCACGATCGACAGCACGTGGTGGTCGGCGGCCAGACGCACCAGCCGCGCGCGCCACAGCGGCCCGCGAGCGAGGTCGAAGGGGATCGCCGCTTCGGACGCGAGCAGGGCCTCCAGCCGCGCCGCCCGCGCGGCGGGGTCGACGTCCGGCGCGGACAGATCGTCCTCGGCCAGCGCGAAGGGCAGCGCCTCGTGGACGCGCTGGCAGACCGCGGCGTCGACGGACTCGAAGGTCGTGCGCAGGCTCTCGTGGCGCGCGGCCACGCGCTCCAGCGCCCACGCCAGCGCCCCGCGATCCAGCGGGCCGACCAGATCGACCACCTCGGGCACGTTGTAGACGGCGGAACTGCCGCCGACCCGGTCGAGGAACCACAGTCGCTGCTGCTGCGGCGAGACCGGGAACACGCGGCCATCGCGCGGCTGCCGCGGAATCGCCTGCGCCTGGCGGCGCAGCGCGCGCAACTGCTCCGGCGTGAGGCGACTCAGCGCTTCTCTGGGATCCATGGGCCTGCTCCTGCACGGCGAACTGCGACGACGAGCGCCGCGGCGCCGTCCAGGGACGGTCGCTGCGCGGCGCGGCCGGATGATCGCATACTTCGTTCGCGGCCCAGGTGGACGCACAACGCGAACGGGCCGGCGATGCCGGCCCGTCGTGCACGACGCGATCGCGTCACCAGCGGCCGGGAGGATCGGCCGCGAAACCGTTGGGGAACGCCTGCGGCTGCCCGCGATAGCGGCGGTCGTCGCGCCAGCGCGGGATCACGCCCATCGCGACCAGGTTCGGCATGTCGTCGTAGCGGAGCTGGGCGACCTGGGCCGGACTGCGCGAGGCGCGGACGAAATCGGTGCGGCCGACCGGCGACCATTCGCGCTCGCCGTGGCCGGTGCCGATGCGCTGGGCCACACCGCCGCCGTAGGCCGAATCCGCGGCGGCCTCGGAGGCGCGGCGCGAGGCCTGCGGCGCGGCGGGCGCGGACTTGGCGGCGTCGCGGCCGCGGTCGTATTCGCGGTCTTCGCGCGCGATCGGCGCGGGTTCGTAGTACGGCTGCGGCTGCACGCGCTCGCGGAACACCGCGACCCCGATGACGCCGACGTTGTCGGGCCGGCCGGTGCGCGCCGCGTAGCTGTCGGGCAGATCGGTGAAGTAAAACTGGGCGACGTCCTGGTAGGACTTGCGCCAGCCGGCGATCTCGGTGGTCTGCCACGGGCCCAGCACGTAGCCGGTCTGGCCGGCGGCGGCGGTCTCGCCGCTGATGGCGTTGACCCCGTCCACCGACAGCACCACCAGCACGCGCTCGCCGGTGGTGTTGGTCAGGCGCACGCTGTAGCGGTGGCCGGGGATGCCGGGGATCCAGTCCTGGCCGCGGTGGCGGTATTCGGGCAGCCATTCGCCGGTGTCGCGATCGACGACGTCGACGTCGACCAGCGGCTGCGCCGACAGCGAGGTGCAGGCGCTGACGGCGGCGAGGGCGGTGAGCAGGAGGGCGGTCGGGCGCAGCATGGCGGGGCTCCAGAGAGGGGAATGTCCGGCATGGACGCCCGTGATGAACGCGCCGTCGCGGAAAACGGGGTTGTGGCGCGCCGCGCCGGCGGGGCGGGCGCGTTCAGCGGCGGGTAAACTGGCCGGCCGAGTCCCTCCGCGGCCCCCGCTTCCCATGTCCGTCACCCGCATCCTCACCGGCATCACCACCTCCGGCACGCCGCACCTGGGCAACTACGTCGGCGCGATCCGCCCGACCGTGGCCGCCAGCCGCACGCCCGGCACGCAGAATTTCTACTTCCTGGCCGACCTGCACGCGCTGATCAAGGTCCAGGACCCGGCGAAGGTGCAGCGCTCGACGCTGGAGATCGCGGCGAGCTGGCTGGCCTGCGGCCTGCAGCCGGACAACGACCGGGTGTGGTTCTACCGCCAGAGCGAGATCCTCGAGATCCCCGAACTGACCTGGTTCCTGACCTGCGTCGCCGGCAAGGGCATCCTCAACCGCGCCCACGCCTACAAGGCCGCGGTGGACCGCAACGCCGCCGAGGGCCAGGACCCCGACTTCGGCGTCACCGCGGGCCTGTTCATGTACCCGGTGCTGATGGCCGCGGACATCCTGGTGTTCAACGCGCACAAGGTGCCGGTCGGCCGCGACCAGATCCAGCACATCGAGATGGCGCGCGACTTCGCGCAGCGCTTCAACCATCTCTACGGCGAGCCGGTCGGGAAGGAATACTTCGTGCTGCCCGAAGCGCAGATCGAGGAGCACGTCGCCACCCTGCCCGGCCTCGACGGCCGCAAGATGTCCAAGAGCTACGACAACACGATCCCGCTGTTCGCGCCGCGCGACGTGCTGAAGAAGCTGATCTTCTCGATCGTCACCGACTCGCGCGCGCCCGGCGAGCCCAAGGACACCGAGGGCTCGGCGCTGTTCCAGCTCTACCAGGCGTTCGCCGACGCCGACGAGACCGCGGCCATGCACGCCGCCTTCGCCGACGGCATCGGCTGGGGCGACGCCAAGCAGCGGCTGTTCGAGCGGGTCGACCGCGAGATCGCGCCGCTGCGCGAGCGCTACGACGAACTGATGGCGAAACCGCAGATCATCGAGGCGATGCTGCTCGACGGTGCGCGCACCGCGCGCGAGCGCCTGGGCACGCCGTTCATGCGCACCCTGCGCGAGGCGGTCGGCCTGCGCGACCTGTCGAAGATGCCGGTCGCGACGACCCCGGCGGCGGAGAAGGCCGCCGCCGCGCCGGTGCTCAAGCAATATCGCGAGCCCGACGGCCGGTTCTACTTCAAGCTCGCCGATGGCGACACCGTGCTGCTGCAGAGCACGGGCTTCGACAATCCGAAGGACGCCGGCGCCTGGGTCGCGCGACTCAAGCGCGAGGGCGCGGCCGCGCTGGACGCGGCCGCCGGCGTGCTGGCGACGCGGCATGACGATGCGGCCGCGGGGCTGCAGGCACTGGCCCGGGCCGAAGCCGAGCGCGAGGCGGCCAGGCAGCGAGGCTGAGCGACGGCCGCGGCCGCGCGCCGGAGGTCAGTCCGCGAGTCGGCCCGGAGATCGGTCGGGCGTCACCACACGTTCGGCGTGGCGCCGGTCTCCGGGTGCTTCATCCGCACCACGCAGAAGCGCTGGCCGGTCGGCGCTTCCATCACCACCCAGGTGTGGACCGCGGAGAGCCGCTTCGCGCCGAGGGCCTCGAGGCGCGCGACCTCGGCCTCGATGTCGTCGGTCTCGATGTCCAGGTGAACGCGCGAGGCGTGCGTCACCTTCTGCACCTCGACGTGCAGCCCGCCGGGCGCGTCGTCGAGTTTGACGTAGGTGTCCGATTCTTCCGCCGGCAGGGTGCCGATCGGCCAGCCCAGTGCGTCGCTCCAGAAGCGCGCGGCGGCGTCGAGGTCGTCGGTCTCGCAATCGATGATGAAGCCGGCGAGGCGGCTGCGGTGGCTCATGCGATCGCTCCGTGCGCGATGGCGGCGTTCACCGCGCGCGCCGCCGGGCCGGCGGCGGCGTGTCCTGGTCCTTGATCGCTTCCAGCCGCGCCTCTTCCTCCAGCTTCCTGCGACGCGCCTGTTCGAGCTCGTGCTCCTCGACGATCCTGCGCTGCAGCGCCTGCGCCAGCAGCGCGCGGTAGACCGGATGGATGCCGGCGTGGCCCATCGCCGTCCACAGCCACTCCTTCTCGGCAGTGTTGGCGAACACGGTGATGCGCTCGAAGTCCTTGAGTTCGGGCTCCTTCGGCGCCGCGACCACCGCGACGAACTCGCTGAAATCCATCCGCTGCCTCCCCGGTGGCGGCAGGCGCCGCCACCCGCATTCGGGCGGGCCGGATCAGAGCGGCATGCTCAGTCCGAATCCCACCACATCAGGAACTCGTGCCACAGGCGCTTGAAGAACCCGGCCTCGGCCACGCCGTCGATCGCCACCAGCGGCGCCTCGGCGACGACCTTGCCGTCCAGCGTCACCTTCACGGTGCCGATCGCCTGGCCGCCCTTGATCGGCGCCACCAGCGTCTTCGGCACGTCCATCGTCGGCTTGAGCTCGGCGTAGCGGCCGCGCGGCACGCTGACCAGCAGCGGCTGCGCGACGCCCAGCTTGATTTCGTTCTCGGCGCCCTTCCAGATCTTGTGGGTCGCGATCACCGCGTCCTTGTCGTACAGGCGGTGGGTTTCGTAGAAGCGGAAGCCCCAGTTGAGCAGCGCCAGCGAATCGACCGCGCGCTCTTCCTCGCTGTCCGCGTGCATCACCACCGTGATCAGGCGCTGGTCGCCGCGCTTGGCCGAGGCCATCAGGCAGTAGCCCGCGCCGGAATGGTGGCCGGTCTTGATGCCGTCCACGGACTCGTCGCGCCACAGCAGCAGGTTGCGGTTGCGCTGGGTGATCGGGCCCACGGTGTACTCGCGGACCTTGTTGTAGGCGTACTGCTGCGGAAAGTCGTGGATCAGCGCGCGGCCGAGCAGCGCCAGGTCGTGCGCGGTGGAATAGTGGTTCTCCGCCGACAGGCCGGTGGCGTTGACGAAGTGCGAGCCCTTCATGCCGATCCGCGCGGCGTACTGGTTCATCAGGGTCGCGAACGCCGCTTCGCTGCCGGCGACGTGCTCGGCCAGCGCGATCGCGGCGTCGTTGCCGGACTGCACCGCCATGCCCAGTTCCATGTCGACCAGCGGCGCGGAGGTGTTCACCGCGAAGCCGCTGAAGCTGCCGTCGGTACCGGCGCCGCCCATGCGCCACGCGTTCTCGCTCATCCTCACCTTGTCGTCGGCCTTGATGCGGCCGGCCTTCAGCTCGGCGGCGACGACGTAGGAGGTCATCACCTTGGTGATGCTGGCCGGTTCGAGGCGCTCGTCGTAGTGCTCGCCGGCGAGGACGCGGCCGGTCGCGTCGTCCATCACCAGCCAGGCCCTGGCGTGGGGCGGCTTGGGCGCGTCGGGGATTTGCAGCGGCGGCGGCGCGGGCTGCGCCGCGGGGGCCGGTGCAGGTGTCGGGGCCGCTCCCAGGCCCGTCGCGAACACGGCGCCGGCCAGCGCCAGCCCCCGCATCCAGCCATTCCCGTACCGCTGCCGCCAGCCGCCCAACGTCTTCATCGAATCGTGTACTCCGGAGTTCCGCGGCCGTGCCGCGCGTGTGGTCAGAACTTGGCATTCTGACCGATGCCGCGCGCGATGCCGAGGGATCGCGTCACGCGGGATGGGTCCGGCGGCCATGCATTCATCCGCCGGCCGGACGGGCGCTCAATCGTGGACGACCCGGGCCGGCGTGAACCCCAGCTCGGCGGCGCGACGGGACAGATCGGAAACCCGGTCGGCAGGCACCGGACCCAGCCGCAGCCGCCACACCGGACGCCCCTCGACCCGGGCCTCGTCGATGCGCGCGGGGCCGAGCCCGGCGGCGGCGAGGCGGTCGCGGGCGCGCTCGGCGTTCTCGCGCGCGGCGTAGGCGGCCAGTTGCAGCAGCACGCCGTCGGCCGGGGCCGGCAGCGACGCGGTGGCGACCGGGGTCTCGGGGGTGGGCGCGGGGTCGGCTACGGCCGTCGTGGCCGCCGCCGCGCCCGGGCGCGCGGGGACGCCGGTGGCGACGCGGATCCCGCGCTCGCGCATCCAGCGCTCGAATTCGTCCGCCGGCAGCGCCGGATCTGCCGGCACGGCTGCCGGCGCGGCCGCCGGCGCCGCGGCCGGTCCCGCGGGCTTGGCCGGGCCGGCGGCCGCCAGCGCCGGGCCATCGTCGCCGTCGCCCGGGGTCAGCGCGCGCACTTCGACCCGGGCCGTGCCCTGGCGGATGAAGCCGAGTTTGGCCGCCGCGGCGTAGCTGAGGTCGATGATCCGCGCGGAGTGGAACGGGCCGCGATCGTTCACCCGCACCACCACCGACTTGCCGTTGGCGAGGTTGGTCACCCGCGCGAAGCTCGGCAGCGGCAGCGAGCGGTGCGCCGCGGTGAAGGCGTACATGTCGTACACCTCGTGGTTCGAGGTCTTGCGGCCGTGGAATTTCTTGCCGTAGAACGAGGCCAGGCCTTCCTCGACGTAGCCGTCCGCGCGTCCCAGCACTTCGTAGCGCTTGCCGAGCACGGTGTAGTCGCGGTTGCCGATCCGCGAGGGCGGCTCGGCCTTCACTTCGGGCTCCGGGATGGCGTCGACGTCAGGAATGTCGTCCGGGGCGCTGTCGGACACGCCCGGCGCGTACAGCCCGCCGGCGACGTAATCGCCGCGCTTGGACGGATCCTCCTGCGCCGGCGCGTAGGGCGAACGCTTCGGCCCGTCGGCCTGCGCCGGCGGCGGCACGCGTTCCGCCGGCGGCGGCGACGGCGCCTTCTTCGGCGCGGAACCGCAGCCCGCGAGCGCCGCCGCGAGCAGCACCGCCGTCGCGACCCGGATCATGGCGTCGCGCCCGCGCCGTCGGCGCCCGCGCGGATCGCCTGCGCAAGCTGGTGGACGGCCAGCGCGTACATCGGCGAGCGGTTGTAGCGGGTGATCACGAAGTAGTTGCGGTAGCCGATCCACTGCTCGCGGCCGGCGTCGCCGTCGAGCCCGACCACGGTCGCGCCCTGGGTGGCGGGATCCGTCGGCAGCGGCTCGCCGGCCATCGGCCGGTAGCCGCGCGCGGCGAGTTCGGACAGCGGATGCACCGGCTGCAGCGAATCGGGCACGAACTCCTCGCGGCCGGGATCGAGCGTGGCGCGCGCCACCACCGGGCCGCCGGCCTGCCAGCCATGCACCACGAAGTAGTTGGCGATCGACGCGAACACGTCCGGACGATGGGTCAGCAGGTCGCGGCGGCCGTCGCGGTCGCCGTCCTTCGCCCACAGCCGGTAGCTCGACGGCATGAACTGGCCCATGCCCATCGCCCCGGCGTAGCTGCCCTTGAGCGTGAGCAGGTCGAGCTGCGGTTCTTCCTTCGCCAGCGCGAACAACTGGGCGAGCTCGCCGGCGAAGAACGGCGCGCGCTTGGGATGGTCGAACGCCAGCGTGTACAGCGCGTCCAGCACCCGGTAGCTGCCGGTGTTGCGGCCGTAGAAGGTCTCCACGCCGATAATCGCGACGATGTACTCGGCCGGCACGCCGGTCTCGGCGGACACGCGCTCCAGCGCCGCGCGGTTGTCGCGGTAGAACGCGACCCCGCCGTCGATCCGCGCCGGGGTGAGGAAGATCTGCCGGTAATCGCGCCACGGCTTCACCGCCTCGGCCGGGCGGGTGATGGCGTCGATGATGCTCTGCTTGTACTCGGCCTGCGCCAGCGCGTCGCGGATGCGCTGCGGCTCGATGCCGTAGGTGGTCGCGGCGTAATCGACGAACGCGGCGATGCGCTGCTCGCGCGGGATCGCCGGATCGGTGACCGACGGCGGCGCCACCGGGCGCTCCTGCGCGGCCGGCACTTCGGGCAACAGCCGCGCGGCCGACGCCGGCACGGGCGTGGGCGCGGGATCGGCCGCCGGCGCCACGACCGGCGCGGGTGGCGGGGACGGGGTGGCGCAAGCGGCCAGCGACACCACGGCCGCGACCGTGCCCATACGCAGCAAGCTACGAAAAATCAATGGCTTGCGCCTCTTTCTTGGACTGGACGGCGAGAGGGTAGCACGGGGCCGGGCTTGTCCCCAGTCGCCGCGGGCGTCGGAGGCCACCGTCGGCGGACGCAAAGAGTTCAAACATCGGGTCGCCGAATCAAGTACGGCTTTCAGCCCCGACGGATTGAACCTGCCGGCCTCGAGCTACGACTGGACATCATCGGTCGCATATCGCGGCCGGTTGACCGGCTGGCGGCGCTGATACGCCGGCATTCCCTTCATCAAAATGGATGCATTCGATATGAAGTCTCTCTGCAAAGCCATTGCCCTCTCCCTCGCACTCGGCGCCAGCCTGCCTGCTGCCGCCACCCTCCTTGGCGGAGTGCTTGTCGTCGCCCCCGATGGGCCTGTGATCTCCACAGGGGGTCAGTACCAAATGTACGTGGCCTGGGTGAAGCATTGGACCGGGTCCGAATGGGAGTTCCTTACAATCAAGGCCTTCAGTCAGAGTGACTGCTTCCAATCCGTGCAGTCCTACATCGGTGCCGGCTGGGTACCAAACTCGGAAAATTCCGGAGGACTCTGCCACGGTTACCTGGTGAACGGTGAAGGCTACCTGTCGAGCGGTTGGACCGATAATACGCAGGGCCTTTCCGACGCCGCGCAAAGCGTTTATCAGGAGTCGCTGAAAGATCTGCGGGACAAGTATAAGTGGGGCGCGTATGAGATCGAGCATCGTGAATTGTTGCGTTCGATCATCGCAGCCGACGGCAAGGACAAGTAGGTCCCAGGGACGGCGTTCAAATGTCGCGGACCCAGGCCAAGCCTGAGTCCGCGACCACAAAATCCATCGCCTGCAGGATTGATCCTCGTCAAGTGGAAAGTTCGAAAGGAGAATTTTTCCGCTCACGAGATGCGCGATCGAAGCCAATGCTCAGCCTCACGGATCAGAACCCGCGACGCATCATCGTGCGACAAGCAGATCCCTCGCCTGCGGCTCGGGATGACACCCGAAGGGGCGCTCGAGGGCGGGCCGAGGCATGCGCAGCCACGACCGCGCGACCCGAGGCGACGCGACCGACCCGATAGCCTCGCGAAAAAGCAGGTCCTTGGCCTTCGTTCGGGATGACATCTGCGGGGCTTGGGCACGGCGGGGTTCGCGACGATCCTTCGGCACACCGCGGAAGCGCTCGCCCACAGCCGCCTCGTCCCGCCGCAGGTCACCATGACCCACCGCCGTTGCATTTCCCGGGCGGACCCCGGACCCTTGTCCGCCTGCCCGCAACCCCGACGCACCATGCCCCACGCCATCACCACCACCGAGCTGTTCCTGATCGCGATGACGATCATCTTCTCGGTGCCCTACCTGATCTGGCGGCTCGGTCGCACCGACTATTTCGCGCCGCTGGTCGTGGTGCAGATCATCACCGGCATCCTGCTCGGACCCGGCGTCCTCGGCGCCGCCTTCCCCGACTACTACGCCTTCGTGTTCACCAAGGACGTGATCCAGTCGCTCAACGGCGTCGCATGGTGGGCGGTGATGGTGTTCGTGTGGCTGGCCGGCATCGAACTGGATCTCGGCGAAGCCTGGAAGCACCGCCGCGAAAGCGCGATCACCGCCGGCCTCGCGCTGGGCACGCCGCTGCTGGTGGGCAGCGTGGTCGCCGTCGGCATGCTCGGCTTCCCCGGCTGGCTGGGCGACAACGGCCGGACCTGGCAGTTCGTGCTCGGCGTGGGCATGTCCTGCGCGGTCACCGCGCTGCCGATCCTGATCCTGCTGATGGAGAAGCTGGAGATCCTGCGCAGGCCGATCGGCCAGCGCATCCTGCGCTACGCCAGCCTCGACGACGTCGCGATCTGGGGCGTGCTGGCGCTGGTGCTGATGGACTGGGAGCGGATCGGCCGGCAGGGCGCGTTCATCGCGGTCTACGCGCTGGCCTGCGTCGGCTTCCGCAAGCTGATGGCGCGGCTCCCCGAGCGCGACCGCTGGTACGTGGCGCTGGTGTGGCTGGCGGCCTGCGCGTTCGGCGCCGACTGGTCGGGGCTGCACTTCATGGTCGGCGCCTTCCTCGCCGGCGTGGTCATGGACCACCACTGGTTCGACCGCGACCGCCTGGACACCCTGCGCCACAACGTGCTGCTGGTGATCATGCCGGTGTTCTTCCTCAGCACCGGCCTGCGCACCGGCTGGAGCATGGGCGGCGGCGCGGTGATCGCCGCCGCCGCGGCGCTGCTGGCGGCGCAGGCGATCGGCAAGCTGGCCGGGGTTCACGTCGCCGGCCGGATCCTCGGCTGGAAACCGGGTGAGGCCACGGTCATCGGCTGGCTGCTGCAGACCAAGGCGCTGATCATGATCATTTTCGCGAACGTGCTGCTCGACAAGGGCATCATCACCAGCGCCACCTTCACCGCGCTGCTGCTGATGGCCGTCGCCAGCACCATGCTGACCGTGCCGATCACCGCCCCGCGCCTGCGACGCATGCAGGCGCTGGTCGCGCGCGACGCCTGATCCACCCGCAGCATTCCCCGCCGGAGCCTCCCCGCATGACGCTTTCGCCCCGCCTGCCCGCCGCCGTCCTGCTGCCTGCGCTGCTGTTCGCGCAGGCCACCGTCGCCTCCGCCGCCGAGCGCGTCCGCGTGCCGGCGCCGTGGATCGCCGGCCAAACCGTGGCCTACGACGACGAGGCCCTGCAGCGCGACGCGGTCGGCGAGGACGGCCCCTCGACCCGCCGCATCACCGACCGCACCGAGATCCGGGTCGAGTCCGCCGGCCGCGACGGCATCGTGCTGGCGTGGACCACCCGCGACAGCCGGGTCGAGGCGGTCGAGGGCGATCGGACGATGGCCGATCTGCTCGCGCCGGTGCTCGCCAGCCTCGACGAGGTGCCGGCGGTGATCGAACTCGACGGCGACGGCCGCTACCGCCGGGTGCGCGATCTCGACGCGCTCGCCGGGCGCGTCCGCGCCGCGATGCTGCCGGCGTTCCTGACCAATCTCGAACGCACGCTCGGCGCCGGGGCGAAGGTCGACAAGATCGGCCGCGACGACGCCCTCGAGGCCGCACGCAGGGACCTGCAGGCGAACATGGACACGATCGTCAGCCGCGACAGCGTCGAAGCCGGGGCGGCGATGCAGCAGCGCCTGCTGTCGGCCTTCGTCGGCAAGACCCTCGTCGCCGGCCGTCGCTACACCGATCGCGAGCCGATCCTCTCGCCGATCGAGGGCCGGCCGCTGCCGGGCCTGCGCGAATACACGCTGGAGATCGACCGCGATGATCCGTCGCTGGCGCGGATCCGCTGGACCCATCGGCTCGATGCCGGCGGCGCCCCGGCCGCGCTGTGGGCGCTGGCGAAGGAGCTCGGCGCCGAGACCCTCGGCGACGGACGTCCCGCCGACCTGGCGCTGGAGCAGACCGGCACGCTGCTGTTCCGCCGCGACACCGGCGTGGTCGAGCTGCTGCAAACCGACGAGCGCTCGAAGTACGGCGCCGCGCACGACGAGACCGAGCGCCATCGCATGCGCCGGGTCGGCGCCGCGCGCACCTGGGCGCAGGAAGAGGCTGCGCGCCAGCGCTGAGCGGGCCGCCGGGACGGCATGACCCTGGACGGCATGACCTTGGCCGACATGACCTTGGCCGACATGACCCTGCATCGCCTGGCGCTCCTCGTCGCGACGACCGCCGCGCTGGCGCTCGCCCCGGCGCCGGCCGGCGCGCGCACGATCTACCGCTGCATCCGCGATCGCACGGTCAGCCTGTCGACCGCGCCGGAGCCCGGTTCGGAGTGCGAGCCGAAGGAGATTCCCGACGACGCCGTGCAGACGCCCAACCTGTGGGGCGAGATGGGCGTGTTCAGCGGCACGCTGTACGAGCGCGAACAGGACGGCAAGACCGTCTACGGCACCCGCAACCTGCCCGGTTCGCGGGTGTATCTGAAATTCACCGTCGCCACGCCGCCGGGCGAACCGGCGCACGAAGGCCTGGGCACGGTCGGCAAGCCGCAGCTCGACCGCCATGCCCGCGTGTTCCGCGCGGTGGCGAAGAAGACCGGCGTCGAGGACGCTTGGCTGCGCGCGATCGCGCACGTCGAAAGCGGCTTCGACGAGAAGGCGGTCTCGCCCAAGGGCGCGCAGGGCGTGATGCAACTGATGCCGGAGATCGCGGCCGAACTGGGCGTGACCGACCCCTTCGCGCCGGCGCAGTCGATCGAAGCCGGCGCGCGGCATTTCAAGGCGCTGCTCAAGCGCTACCGCAACGACGCCGCGCTCGCCCTCGCCGCCTACAACGCCGGCCCCGGCGCGGTGGCGCGCTACCACGGCGTGCCGCCCTACGCCGAGACCCGCGATTACCTCGAGAAGGTGCAGGCGCTGTACCAGGCCTACCGGGCCGCGCTGGCGCCGCCGCCGCTGCGCCCGGCCGACGCGGTGGCCGTGCCGATTCCGGCGCCGACGCCTCCGGCGACGCCCGGCAAGCGATCCTGACCCGGTTCCGCGGCATACTGCGCGCATGGCACGCGACCTCCGACTGATCGGCTTCGACGCCGACGACACCCTCTGGCGCAGCGAGGACTACTACCGCGACGCGCAGGCGCAGTTCGAGCGCATCGTCGGCGGCTACGTCGATCTCGACGACGTCCACGACCGGCTCTACGCGGTCGAGAAGCAGAACCTCGCGCTGTTCGGCTACGGCGCCAAGGGCATGACCCTGTCGATGGTCGAGGCCGCGATCGCGATCACCGGCGCGCGCATCTCCGCCGCCGACCTCCACCGCATCGTCGAACTGGGCAAGGCGGTGCTCCAGCATCCGGTGGAGCTGCTGCCGGGCATCCGCGCGGCGGTCGAGGCGATCGCGCGCGAGCGGCCGGTGGTGCTGATCACCAAGGGCGACCTGTTCCACCAGGAGGCCAAGGTCCGCGAGTCGGGCCTGTCCGACCTGTTCCGCCGGATCGAGATCGTCAGCGAGAAGGACGCCACGACCTACGCGCGGCTGTTCGAGGAGTTCGGGCTGGCGCCGGAGCACTTCGCGATGATCGGCAACTCGCTGCGTTCGGACATCGTGCCGGTGCTCGAACTCGGCGGCTGCGGCGTGCACATGCCCTACCACGTGACCTGGGCGCACGAGGCCGAAACCGCGCCGCCGTCGGCCACCGAGCGCCTGCGCACGGTCGACGGCCCGGCCGGGCTGGCCGAGGCGGTGCGCTCGCTGGCAGCCGGCTGAACGCGCCCGCACGCAGCCGGAAAGGTTAAAACGACGTTCACCGCCGCGGCGGCATCGTCGTTCCCGACCGCAAGATCGCGGCCGATCGGAGATTCCGCCATGACGTCCCTCGCCCGCTGGCTCGCCCCCGCCGCGCTCGCCGCCACGCTCGCCGCAGGCGCCGCGCTCCCCGCTCCGGCCCAGGCCGCCGGCCCGTCGGTCCGGCTGATCGTCGACCTCGGCGACGTCGTGTTCCGCAACGGCCAGCCCTACTACCGCTACGGCAACTACGGCTACGACGACCGCCTGATCGTCGAGCGCGACTACCGCGGCCGCCCGGTCTACTACCGCTACGCGCCGCAATACAACCGCGACTACGGCCCGCCGTACGGCAACGCCTACGGCTACCACCGCAACCGCGACGGCCGCTATTCGCGCCGCATCTGCGACAACCGCGGCCGCTGCCGGGTCGAGTACTACGATCCGCGCGCGGACCGCCGCTACGGCGACCGCTACGGATACCGCGATCGCTACGACGACCGCGACCATGACCGCGATGATCGCCGCGATCGCCACGGCCGCTGGCGCGACTGATCTCGTCGCCGATCGCACGGCCGGTCACACGACAGATCGCACCGATGCTTCCGCGACGCATCCCGTCGCTGCACGCAATCCTCCTCCCGACGCCGCGTCCAGGTGACGCGGCGTCGCCATTTCCTGACCGGTGTCGCTGGACGCGAACGACCGCACGGTCGATCATCCGGTTCCCGCTTCGACGCCACCCTCGACGGAGAACGCCATGCGCCGCCTGCTCGCCACCGCCCTGCTGACCGCCGGCCTCGCCGCCGGCACCGCCTCCGCCCAGACCTTCACCTTCGGCTGGAATCCACGCAGCGGCGACACCTGGGTGGACGTGTGGCTGGGCGACATGAACCGCTACGGCAGCCGCTACCGCGATCCGTTCGTCGACGAGATGGTCCGCTACCACGCCGCGCCGCGCGACCTGGTGGTCGATCTGCTCGGACGCCGCTGGGCGCCGGGCGACATCTACTTCGCCTGCGCGCTCGCCCAGGCGATCGGACGCCCCTGCCGCTACGTCGTCGACATCTACGAACGCGACCACGGCCAGGGCTGGGGCAACATCGCCAAGCGCCTCGGCATCAAGCCCGGTTCCGCGCAGTTCCACCAGCTCAAGCGCGGCATGGTCCCGAGCTACGACCGCTGGGGCCGGCCGATCGAACTCGACGCGCAGTTGCAGCGCGACTTCCCGGGGCGCGGCAAGGGCCCGCACCGCGACGATGATCGTGGCCCCGGCAAGCCCGGCGGCGATCGCGGTCCCGGCAACAGCGGCAAGGCCCACGGCAACGGCGGCGGGCATGGCAACGAGGGGCACGGCAACGAAGGCAAGGGCAAGGGCAAAGGCAAGGGCGGCCATTGATGGACGCCGGAACCGCTTCGCTGCGCACGCATCGCGGCGGTTGCCACTGCGGCCGGGTGCGCTTCGAGGTCGACGCCCCGGCGACGCTGCAGGTGCTGGACTGCAACTGCTCGATGTGCCGGATGACCGGCTTCCTGCACCTGATCGCGCCGGCGGCGCGCTTCCGCCTGCTGTCCGGCGCCGAGGACCTGACCGAATACCGCTTCAACACCGGCACCGCGCGCCACCTGTTCTGCCGCCACTGCGGCGTCAAGGGGTTCTACGTGCCGCGCAGCCATCCCGACGGCTGGAGCGTCAACGCGCGCTGCCTCGATCCGGACACGATCGACGCGATCGAGGTCACGCCCTTCGACGACGGCGACCGCGAGGCCGCGACCGCGGCGATCGCGCACCTGTCGAGGGCATGAACTCCCGGGGCGCTTGACGCACGTCATCGCCCGCGGGAGCGGGCCGCAGGAAGCTGGCGTCCTCATCCGGAGGCCCGCATGCCCTGTCGCCCTGCTCCCCCGTTCCGCGTTCCCGCCGCACGCGGCCTGCTTGCCCTGTCGCTCGCCGCCGCCTGCGCTCCCGCGCTGGCGGCCGAGCCTTTCACGGTCGAATGGGACCTGCGCACCCGTCACGAACATGTCGCCGACGACGCCTTCACGCACGACGCCGACGCCACCACGCTGCGCCTGCGCGCCGGTCTGCACGCCGAGTTCGACAGCGGCTGGCGCGCGCTGGTCGAGGGCGAAGGCATCCTCGCCGACGACGCCCGCCACAACAGCGGCGCCAACGGCCGCAGCGCCTGGCCGGCGGTGATCGACCCGGACGGCGCCGAGGTCAACCAGGCCTGGATCGGCTGGAAGAACGCGCGCTTCAGCGCCACCGCCGGCCGCCAGCGGCTGCTGTTCGACAACCAGCGCTGGATCGGCAACGTCGGCTGGCGCCAGAACGAACAGACCTTCGACGCGCTCGCCCTCGACCTCAAGGCGAACGACGCGCTGTCGCTGCGCTACGCCTGGCTGGACAAGGTGCACCGCGTGTCCGGGCGCGACGCGCTGGATCCGCGGGCGCGCGAACGCGCGCTGTCGACGCACCTGCTCGAAGCGACGTACAAGCACGAGGCGCAGCAGTGGGCCGGCTACGCGTGGCTGCACGACGACCGCGACGTGGCCGCCGCCTCCACCGCGACCTTCGGCCTGCGCTGGACCGGCACGCACAAGGCCGATCCGCTGACCTGGCGCTGGACGGTCGAAGTCGCGCGCCAGCGCCAGTACGCCGACAACCCGCGCGATTTCTCGCATGCGTACTGGCTGCTGGAACCCGGCGTGCAGGCGCACGGCATCACCTGGACACTCGGCTGGGAACACCTCGGCGGCGACGGCACGCACGCACTGCAGACGCCGCTGGCGACCCTGCACGCATTCGACGGCTGGGCCGACAAGTTCCTGGTCACGCCCGCCGGCGGCCTCGAAGACCGCTACGCGGGCGCCGGCGGCAAGGCCGGCAAGTTCACCTGGGCGGCGACCTACCACGACTTCCGCGCGGACACCGCGTTTTCCGGTATCCGCCGTTACGGCCGCGAGTTGGACGCTTCGCTGTCGCGGCCGCTGTGGAAGGACTGGACCGGCCTGGTGAAGATCGCCGACTACCGCGCCGACGACTTCGCCCGCGACACCCGCAAGGTCTGGCTGCAGGTCGAATACAAGGGCGCGTGGACGCCCTGAGCGGAAGGCGCGGCGGGGCCGCGAGCGGCGACGCGAGGCTCAGCGCGCCGGACCGGACGCCAGGTCGTCGAGGATCGGGCAGTCCGGGCGATCGTCGCCGTGGCAGCGCGCGGCCAGCGCTTCGAGCGTGCGCCGCATCGCCTCCATCTCCGCGATCCTCGCGGCCAGCTCCTCCGCCTGCGCCTGCGCCAGCGCCTTGACCTCGGCGCTGGCGCGCGTGCGGTCGTCCCACAGGTCGAGCAGCGCCGCGACCTGCCTGGTCGGGAAGCCCAGCGCCCGCGCGCGATCGATGAAGCGCAGGCGCTGCAGGTCGGCGTCGCCGTAGAGCCGGTAGCCGGCGTCGGTGCGGCCGGCGGCCGGCAGCAGGCCCTCGGCCTCGTAGCGGCGGATGCGCCGCGCGCTGACCCCGGTCAACCGCGCGGCTTCGCCGATCCGCACCGGATCGGTCGCGATCGTGTTCGCTGTGCGTGGACAGGCTGCAGGCATCGGTCTCTCCCGGGTCAGTCGCGGGTCCGCGGCGACCAGCGCCGCAGCAGCAGGGCGTTCGCCATCACGCTCACCGACGAAAAGGCCATCGCCGCGCCGGCGAAGACCGGGTCGAGCAGGCCGGCGGCGGCGAGCGGAATGCCGACGACGTTGTAGGCGAAGGCCCAGAACAGATTCTGGCGGATCTTGCGCACCGTGCGCACCGAAATGTCGAGCGCCGCCTCCACCAGCCGCAGATCCGGGCGCAACAGCGCGATGCCCGCGGCCTGCAGCGCGACGTCGGTGCCGCCGCCCATGGCGATGCCGACATCGGCGGCGGCCAGCGCCGGCGCGTCGTTGATGCCGTCGCCGACCATCGCCACCGGCGCCTGCGCCGCGAACGCGCGCACCGCCTCGACCTTGCCCGCCGGTAGCACCCCCGCGCGCACGTCGTCGATGCCGATCACGGCGGCGACCGCGGCCGCGGCGCCGGCGTTGTCGCCTGACACCAGCGCCGTGCGCAGGCCGCGCGCGTGCAGGCGCGCGATCGCC
>Ga0136846_1226697_pt1 | contig 48964 bp, 48 predicted proteins | sample HopSoiMetagenom2_FD_96841 | JGI IMG/M metagenome (GOLD analysis project Ga0136846, IMG submission 96841) | Grasslands soil microbial communities from Hopland, California, USA - 2 Assembly 2016 (version 4) | ecosystem: Environmental > Terrestrial > Soil > Grasslands | place: USA: Hopland...
CGGCGGCGGCGACCGTGGCGGCGGCGGCCGGCGCGGTTTCGGCGCTGAGGCCGGGGAGCTTTCCGGAGGACGCGGTGGATTGGACGTGCAGCACGGCGAGCGAGGCGATGATGGCGGCGCTCAGCAACGAAGTCCTGGTACGCATAGCGAGAAGGTGCCCCTGTAATGAAGAATGTGATCGGGTCGGAGGTGCCGGTCATACTGATACGGCGGCGTCCCGTCACTCCCGGGGAACGCCGCCGCATGTCTCGAGGGGAGGGGATGACGAACCCGACGGGCGTTTCCCTACCTCGATTTCGCCGAGCATAGGGTCGGATTCACGTTACAGTCATGTTGCATTGCAGCAAGAGGATTTCTCGGTGACAGATTCCACGTTTTTCGGGGAGGGCGGGCCGCGGTGACCATCGATGTCCTGATCGCCGGCGGCGGCGTCAGCGGGCTCGCCACCGCGCTGGCCCTGCTCGAATCGGGCCGCGGCGTCCGCGTGATCGAGGCCGCGCGCATCGGCGCCGGCGCCTCGCACGGCAACTGCGGCACGATCACCCCCAGCCACGCGCCGCCGCTGGCCGCGCCGGGCACCGTGCTCAAGGCGCTGCGCTGGGCGCTGACCCCGGACGCGCCGCTGTACATCCGTCCGCGCATGGACCCGCTGCTGGCGCGCTGGCTGCTGGGCTTCGCCGCGCGCTGCAACCACCGCGACTGGGAGGCCAGCGCGCGCGGCAAGCATGCGCTGCTCGACGATTCCCGGCGGCGGCTCGGCGACTGGGTCGCGCGCTACGCGCTGGCCTGCGAGTTCGTCGAATCGGGCGAGGACTACGTGTTCCGCGACGCGCGCGCGTTCGCCCACGAGCAGCGCGAGCTGCCGCTGCTGCGCGAACTGGGGGTGGCGGTCGAGCTGATCGACGGCCCCGCGTACGAGGCGCAGGAGCCGGCGATGCTGCCCGGCGTGGCCGGCGCGCTGCGCTTCTCCGGCGACGCCGCGCTGCGTCCGGACAAATACCTGGCCGAACTGGCCCGCGCGGTGCGCGAACGCGGCGGCGAGATCGTCGAAGGTTGCGCCCTGCACGGCCTGCGCGAGGACCGCGAGGGCGTGGTGGCCTGGACCGACCACGGCCAGGACCGGGCCCGCAACGCGGTGGTCGCGCTCGGCGCGTGGTCGGCGCTGTCGGCGGACGCGCTCGGCCTGCCCTGGCTCAAGCGCGTGATCCAGCCGGGCAAGGGCTACTCGATCACCTACCGCGCGCCGGCGCGGGTGCCGAAGCGCCCGCTGGTGCTGCGCGAGCGCTCGGTGTGCGTGACCTCGTGGGAAGACGGCTTCCGCCTGGGCAGCACCATGGAATTCTCCGGCTTCGACCGCACCCTCAACCCGCGCCGGCTGGCCGCGCTCGAACGCGGCGCCCGCGAATACCTGCACGAACCGGTCGGCCCCGAAGTCCGCGAACGCTGGTACGGCTGGCGGCCGATGAGCCGCGACGACATGCCGCTGATCGGCCGCGCGCCGGGCCTGCGCCGGGTGTGGATGAACGCCGGCCACGGGATGATGGGCGTGGGCATGAGCCCCGGCGCCGCGCAACTGCTGGCCGACCTGATGGCCGGGCGCGCGCCGGCGATCGATCCCGCGCCCTACCGGCCCGAGCGCTTCGCGTGAACGCCGACGCCTTCGCTTCGCTGGCGAGCGCCTATCCGCTGCTCGCCGACCTGTCGCCGGCGCTGCGCGACGCGGTCGCCGGGCAGGCGGTCCTGCACGAGATCCGCGACGGCACGCCGCTGTTCGGCGACGGCCAGCGCTGCGGCGGACTGCCGCTGGTGGTGCAGGGCGCAGTCAAGGTGTTCCGGCGCTCGGAGACCGGGCGCGAGATCGTGCTGTACCGGGTCGGGCGCGGCGAGACCTGCATCCTCAGTTCGAGCTGCCTGCTCGGCGACGAGGTCTACCGCGCCGAGGGCGTCGCCGAGGGCGCGCTGCGCCTGGCGCTGCTGCCGCCGGCGCTGTTCGAGCGGCTGCTCGCCGAGTCGCCGGCCGCGCGCGGGTTCCTGTTCGCGGTGCTCTCCAGCCGGCTCGCCGACCTGATGGAGCGGGTCGAACGGCTGGCGTTCCACCGCCTGGACCGGCGCATCGCCGAGTTCCTGGTCGAACGCGCCGACGCCGGCTTCCGCAGCGTCGCGATGACCCACCAGGCGATCGCCGACGAGATCGGCAGCGTCCGCGAGATGGTCACCCGCACCCTCGGCCAACTGGCCGAGCAGGGGCTGGTCGAACTCTCCCGCGCCGGGGTGCGGCTGGTCGATCCCGACGGCCTGCGCGCGCTGGCCCAGGGCGAGCACGCTGGCGACAGGCCGGTCGCCGACAAAGCGGCCGCCGACAGGCCGGCCGGTGACAAAAGTCGCTGAGCGGGCGGCGGCGCGGGTCCAGGCTGTGTCCAACCCAACGCAAGGAGACACCGCCATGCAGAAGAACGTCGGATCCGTGGACAAGATCCTCCGCATCGTCGTCGGCCTCGGCCTGCTCAGCCTGCTGTTCGTGCTGGACGCGCCGATGAAGTATCTCGGCCTGATCGGCCTGGTGCCGCTGGCCACGTCGCTGATGGGCTGGTGCCCGCTGTACACGCTGCTCGGCGTGAACACCTGCAAGGCCAGGACCTGATCCCGGCGATGCGCACGGCCATGCCGGTACACTCGCCGGCATGGCCATCTTCACCCTCCACCGCGGCACGGCGCCGCTGCTGATCAGCCTGCCGCACGACGGCAGCGACATTCCCGACGCGCTCGCCCCGCGGATGACGCCGGAGGCGCGCCGCGCCCCCGACACCGACTGGCACGTCTCGCGCCTGTACGCATTCGCCCGCGACCTCGGCGCCTCGCTGCTGGCGCCGCGGCATTCGCGCTACGTGGTCGATCTCAACCGGCCGCCGGACGACGTGTCGCTGTACCCGGGCCAGAACACCACCGGCCTGTGCCCGGTGGTGCGGTTCTCCGGCGACCCGGTCTACCTGCCCGGGCAGGCGCCGTCCGAAGACGAGGTCGGACAGCGCGTCGAGACCTTCTGGCGGCCGTACCACGACGCGCTGCGGGAAGAACTCGACCGGCTGCGCGCCGTCCACGGCCGGGTCCTGCTGTGGGAAGGGCACTCGATCCGCGGCGAATGCCCGTTCCTGTTCGACGGCCGGCTGCCCGACCTCAACCTCGGCACTGCCGCCGGCGCGAGCTGCGCGCCGGCGACCCAGGCGCGGCTCGAAGCGGTGCTCGCCGCGCAGACCGACTTCGACTGGGTGGCGAACGGCCGCTTCAAGGGCGGCTACATCACCCGGCACTACGGCGACCCGGCGCACGGCGTCGACGCCGTGCAACTGGAGATCAGCCAGCGCATCTACATGGACGAGGACACGTTCGCCTGGGACGAGGCCCGCGCGGCGCGGACGCAGCCGGTGCTGCGCGCGCTGCTCGACGCCGGCCTCGCGTGAGCGCCGCCGCGGCGACGCGATCGCCGCCCCGCGCGGACTTCGCCGGCGCGGCGCTGGTGGCGCTGGGCGCGGTCGCGTTCTCGGGCAAGGCGATCATCGTCAAGCTCGGCCTGCGCCTGGGCGCGGACGCGGTCACCCTGCTGGCGCTGCGGATGCTGGTGGCGCTGCCGCTGTTCCTGCTGATGGGCCTGTGGGCGGCGCGGCGCGCGCCGCCGCTGTCGGCCGGCGACCGCTGGCGCGTGTTCGCGCTGGGCGTCAGCGGCTACTACCTCGCCAGCCTGTTCGACTTCCTCGGCCTGGCGTACATCTCGGCCACCCTGGAGCGGGTGATCCTCTATCTCACGCCCACGTTCGTGCTGCTGCTCGGCGCGGTGCTGGCGCGGCGGCGACCGACGCGGGTGCAGCTCGTCGCGCTGGCGATCAGCTACGCGGGCGTCGCCCTGGCCTTCGGCCACGACCTGCGCGGCGGCGGCGAGGGCGTGCTCACCGGCAGCCTGCTGGTGCTGGGCAGCGCGCTGTCGTACGCGGTGTACCTGTACGGCAGCGGCGAGATCGTCGCCCGCGTCGGCGCGGTGCGCCTGACCGCCTACGCCAGCACCGTCGCGGCGCTGCTGTGCATCGGCCAGTGGTGGCTGCTCGAACCGTGGGCGTGGCCGCGCCTTCCGTCGTCGGTGTACGCGCTGTCGCTGCTCAACGGCACGCTGTGCACGGTGGCGCCGGTGCTGATGACGATGATCGGCGTCCGCCGCCTCGGCTCCGGCCCGGCCTCGCAGATCGGCATGATCGGCCCGGTGTCGACCATCGTGCTGAGCCAGCTCATCCTGCACGAGCCGATGGGCCCGTGGCAGATCGCCGGCACCGCGCTGGTGGTCGCCGGCGTGCTGGCGGTGTCGCGCGCGAAGGCCGGCTGAGGCCTCGCGGCCTGTGGACCGGCCCTAGCGCCCGCCGGCGATCTCGATGTGGCCGCCGCCGAAGATCATCGGTGCGCCCGCCGCCTCGTTCGCCGCCATGACCGGCGGCCGCCTCGGCGCGTCCTGCGGCGGCGACGACGACGGTTGCACCGTCGCCGGCGCGGGCCGCATCGCCGCCTGCGCCTCGCCGACCAGTTCGGCCAGCCGCGCGCGGAAATGGGCGTTGCCGAAGCGTTCGGCGTTGGCGCGCAGCACCGCGGGGTCGAACGCGGATTCCAGCGCCTCGAAGCGCTCGATCGCGTCGCGCAGCGCCTCCGGCGTCTGCCGGTCGAAGAACACCCCGGTCGGCTGCGGCGACGGCCAGCCGCGCACGGTGTCGAGCGCGCCGCCCACGCCGCAGGCGATCACCGGCGTGCCGCAGGCCTGCGCCTCCACCGGCACGATCCCGAAGTCCTCGTGCGCCGCGAACACGAACGCGCGCGCGCGGCGCATGCGTTCGGCGACCTCGCGGTCGGGCAGCGCGCCGAGGAAGCGCACGTTCGGGGTCGCGCGCTTCTCCAGCGCCGCGCGCTGCGGGCCGTCGCCGATGATCGTCAGCCGGCGGTCGGGCATCGCCGCGAACGCCTCCACCATCAGATCGTGGCGCTTGTACGGCACCAGCCGCGACACGGTGAGGTAGTCGTCGTCGCCCGGGCCGTCGCGCAGCGCGAACCGCGACAGGTCCACCGGCGGCGGCAGCAGCGTGGACGCGCGTCCCCAGTAGCGCGCGATGCGGCTCGCGGTGAAGTTGGAATTGGCCAGCAGCACCTGCGGCCGCGAGGCGCTGGCGACGTCCCACATCCGCAACTGGTTGAACAGCAGCGACGCCAGCAGCCCGCGCACGCCGCGGTCCAGCCCCGCGTCGCGCCGGTAGCTGTGTTCGAGGTCCCACAGGTAGCGCATCGGCGAATGGCAGTAGCACACGTGCAGCGCGTCGGGCCGGGTGATCGCGCCTTTCGCCACTGCGAAGCTCGACGAGATCACCAGGTCGTAGGCGCTGAGGTCGAACGACTCGATCGCGGTCGGCATCAGCGGCAGCGCGAGCTTGTGGCGATGGCGCAGCCAGGGCGTGCGGCCGATCATCGACACCTTCACCGGGCGTCCGCCAAGGAATCCGCGCTGGTCGTCGGGCAGGGTGTCGATCAGCGCGTGCACGTCGGCGTCGGGGAACACGTGCAGGATCTGCTCCAGCACGCGCTCGGCGCCGCCGACCACGTTCAGCCAGTCGTGGACCACCGCCACCTTCGGGGCGGCATTCTTCGAGGCGTCGCCGCGGTTCATGCCGGCACCTCCCGCGACGCGGCGCAGGCGTCGCGCAGGGTGGCGAGCACCGCGTCGGTGCAGCGGTCCCAGGTCAGTTGCGCGGCGCGATGGCGGCCGATCAACACCTTCGCGTGGACCTCGCGCGGCCGCGAGGTCACCGTGTCCAGCGCCGCGACCAGCGCCTCGGGGTCGCCCGGCGGGAACGTCCAGCAGGCGTCGATGCCGATCTCCTGCGCGGCCGGCAGGTCGCTGGCGACCACCGGGCAGCCCACGGCCATCGCCTCGACCAGCGGCAGGCCGAACCCTTCGTAGCGCGACGGAAACACCAGCCCGCGCGCGCGGCGCAGCATCGCCACCATCGTCGGGTCGTCCACGTAGCCCATGCGCAGCACGTGGCGGTGGTCGCGGTCCGCCGGCGACGCGTCCTCGAACACGCCGCCGTGGCGACCGCCGACCAGCACCAGCGCCGGTCCGTCGGGATGGCGGCGCAGGAATTCGGCGTGCGCCGCCAGCGCCACGTCCACGTTCTTGTGGCGCGCGCGGCTGGCGACGACCAGGAAATAGCCGCGGCTGCGGGCCAGCCGCTCGATCTGCACCGGCAGCGACGCCGGCGCCACATCGTGGATGTGGTCGCAGCCGGGCGCGGCCACGTGCAGGCGATCGCGCGCGAAGCCGGCGAAGTGCTGGAGTTCGCGCGCCGAGAACACGGAGTTGGTCAACAGGGTGTCGCCGCGCAGGCGATAGGCGCGGTGCAGCGTGCGATACCAGTGGCGGAAGCGCCAGCCGTAGGCGTCGGCGATCGCGTACACCCCGGCGTCGTGGACGTAGGTCACCTGGTGGCGCGCGGCCAGCGGCGCGGTGTTGCACAGGTTGAGCAGCAGCCCGTCGCGCGCCTGCCACGGCAGCGCGCCTTGCTCCCACGCGTGGCCGTGCAGGCGCGCGCTGCGCTGCAGCGGGATGCGGTCGGGCGGCGCGTGCAGCGGCCCGGCCGGCGCGGCGATGCGCGGCCGGAACACCGCGTCGCCGGCGCGGACGAGGCCGTCGGCGTCCATCCGCGATGCGATCGCGCCGACGATCCCGCGCGCCACGCGTTCGACGCCGGTGACGGGACGGCCGAGGAAGCGGCCGTTGATGATCAGCGGGATGGGGCGCTCGCGGTCGAAACGCCCCTGCGGCAGCGGCGCGGCGAGCAGCGAGGACACACCGGAACGGGTCGGCATCGTGGAGTCTCCTGTCAGGAAAGGCGTCGGGCGCGCAGCAGGCTGGCGCCGCGCTGCAGCAGCAGGCCGTAGGCGGCGGCGAGGATCGGGTGTTCGACGATGTTGCTGACCGCGCCGTACCAGACGACGATCAGCGCGAACGCGACCAGGGTCGCGGCGTCGGCGCGCGCCGACGCGCCGATCCGCCACAGGCCGATCGCGGCGCCGGCCAGCAGCGGCAGCGCCAGCGCGCCCAGCGCCACGCACTGGTAGACCAGCAGGTTGTCGGCGGCGTTGAAGCGGGCCGGCTCGAACAGGGTCTGCGCTGCGCCGATGCCGCCGAGGCCGCGCCCCAGCCACGGAACCGGCGCGTCCAGCCACAGGTCGCGCGCCTGCGGCCACATGTTGGCGAGGCGGTCGAGGTACGAGCCGTGCGACGAATGCAGTTGCAGCCGCGCCTGCTGGCTGAAATCCACGGTCCACGCCAGCAGCGGCGGCAGCGTCATCCACGCGAAGCCCAGCGCCAGCAACGTGCGGGCGACGCCGCGCCGGCCGAGGTGCTCGGCTTCGATCGCGATCGCCGCGACCGCCATCGCCAGCAGGATGCCGCGCGCCGTGGACAGCGTCACCGCCGTCGCCGCGAGCAGCCAGATCGCGCCGCGCAGCCAGCGCCGCGGTTCGCCGACGTTGTACAGCGCGGCGAGGATCGCGATCTGCCCGGCGGCGTCGAACGACGAACGCGCGAAGCCGGCCAGGCGCTGGCGTTCGCCGATCGACCAGTCGCGCGCGCCGGCGATCTCCTTGCCGCCCAGCTCGAAGTTCGCGCCGATCCACGGATAGGCGATGTACGCGTTGCCGACGATGCCGACGCAGGCCAGCGCCAGCAGCGCCAGCGCCGCCCGCCGGTAGCCGGCGCCGGTGAGCGGCCAGCGATCCGCCAGCGCGTAGCCGTAGATCAGCGGCGTCAGCACCCAGGCGCCGAACGCCACCTGCTGCGGCGGCAGCGCCAGCAGCCCGGTCAGCGCGCCGACCACCAGCAGGCAGCCCAGCCACAGCGTCGTCCGCGACAGCGTCCGCGCGCGCACCGTCGCGATCGCGACGAGGGCGATGTCGGCCCACGCCAGCAGCGCCGGCAGGTAGATCAGCGCCTGCAGATGGACCAGCCCCAGCGCCCAGCGCAGCACCCCGGCGAAGACCTGCGCGGCCACGAACGACAGCACGATCGCGTGCGACAGCCGCGCGCGCAGCGCGTCCGCGGGCGCGGGGCCGAAGGCGGCGGTCGACGGCAGCGGCGCGGCGAGGCTCATGCGGCGCGCAGTGCCCGGTGTTCGGCGCACCACTGCGCCAGTTGCGCGGCGTAGCGGCGCACGGTCGTCTCCGGCGCGTGTTCCCGGCGCGTCTCGATCGCGGCCATGCCGATCGCGGCGACCCGCTGCGGGTCGTCGGCGCAGGCGGCGAGCAGCGCCGCCAGCGCCTCGACGTCGCCGGCCGGGAAACACCAGCCGTAGCGGCCGTCGCCGATGCGTTCGGGCAGCGCGCCGCGGTCGCTGACGATCGCGGGCACGCCGAGGCTCGCGCCCTCCATCACCACGTTGCAGAAGCTCTCGTGCGCGCGCGACGGCACCACCAGCAGGTCGATGCCGGCGTGGAAATCGCGCGCCGCGCACGGCCCCAGCCAGTGCGCGTCGGCCAGTGTCGCGTGGCGTGCGCGCAGCGCGGCGACGTAATCGGGATCGCCGTCGCCGGCGATGTGCAGCGCGATGCGTCCCGGGGCGAGGGTCGCCGCGGCGTCGAGCAGCGTGTCGATGCCCTTGGCCGCTTCCAGCCGGCCCATGTAGCCGACCCGCAGCGGCGTGCCGCAGCGGCGTTCGGCCGGCGCCGGCGGCCAGTCCGGCGGCAGCGCGTTGGTCAGCACCGCGCTGCGCGCCACGTCGCCGAACCAGCCGAAGCGGCGGTGGCGCTCGAGGATGCTGTGCGACGGCCCGATCACCGCGAACGGCCGCGCCGACAGCGTGCGGCGCAGGCGCGACAGGCAGCCGCAGGACGCGCAGGGGGTTTCGCACAGGCGTTCGCCGCGGGTCATCGCGGTCGCCGGGCACACCAGCTCGTGATCGTGCAGCGCATGCACGGTGCACAGGCCCTGGTCGATCGAGGCGCGCCAGACCGACGCCGACAGGCCCTGCAGCTTGTGGGTGACGACGACGTCGGGCCCGATCGCGCGCAGCGTCTTCGCGACGGCGTCGGCCATCGCCGGGTTGTGCACGTCCAGCGCGTGCCAGGCGGCCCGGCGCAGCGCCGACGGGCGCGCGCCGCCGAAGGGAAAATAGAGGTTGCGCAGCGCCAGCCGGTGCACGTGCGCGCCGTGGGCGTCGACGTAGCTGCGCGCCTCCTCGCCCGGTTCCGAAAGGGTGATCACGTCGACCCGATGGCCCTGCGCGACGAAGCCCGCGACCTGCAGCGCGAGCTGCCGCTCCGCGCCGCCGCGCCAGCGATGGTCGTACAGCGAGGCGATCTTGCAGATGTGCAGTCGGTCAGGCGATCCGGACATGCGGGCGTCCTCAGGCGGCGTGGACGGGAGGGGCGAGGGGACGCAGCAGCAGGCGCAGCGCCAGCCAGCACACGGCCTCGGCGGCGACCAGGCCGCAGGCCGCGCCGATCGCGCCGCCGGCGAGCGCGCCGATCGCGCTGCCGGCGGTGGTGGCGATGGCCTCGACGCTCTGGCTGCGGCCGACCAGCGCGATCCGGCCGTCGGCCGACAGCCACAGGTTGACGAAGGCGCGGCGCGCGGCATACGACGGCAGCCACGCGCACAGCACCGCGAGCACGCCGACGCTGCCCGCGAACGCCGGGCCGAACAGACGCGGCAGCAGCGGCGCGGCGAGCAGGGCGAGCACGACGCTGCCCAGCGCGGTGACCGCGAACAGTCCGCCGACCACCCGCATCGCCAGGCGCTGCGCGCCGTCGCGGTCGCGGTCGCCATGACTGTCGCCATGCCCGCTGCCATGCCCGCCGGCGCGGCGCGCGACCGGCGCGAGGAACGCCTGGTCCAGCGAACTCACCGCGAACGCGATCGCGCGCACGATCTTTTCCGCCGCTGCGTACAGCCCGACCTGCTGCGGCCCGGCCACGCCGCCCAGCAGCAGTTGCGGCGCGTACGACGACAGCGCGGCGGCGAATCCCGGGCCGACCGCCGGGCGCACGCGGGCGAGGTAGGCGCGATGGCCGTGCCGGTCCAGCGCGGCGAATTCGCGCGCCCGCGGCAGCAGCGCCACGGCGACGAACAGAAGCCCCGAGAGCGCCGTCGCGCCGCACTGCAGGGCGACGGCCAGCAGCAGGTCCTGCGGGCCATGCACCCACAGCACGATGCCGCCGAGCGCGGCGAGCCGGCCGGCTAGCTGGAGCGCCAGCAGCAGCGCGGTGCGGCCGCAGGCGATCAGCCACCACTGCGCGAACAGCAGCGTGCCCAGCAACTGCAGCAGCGAGAGGGCGACGGCGGCGAGCGGCAGGCCCGGCACCCACGCCCCGCCCAGCAGCGTCAGCGCCGCGGCCGGCAGCGCCAGCCGGGTCCGCGCCAGCACGTTGTCCAGCAGCGGCTGCAGCGGCGCGCGCAGCCCGGACGCGCCGGTGGCGCGCATCGATTCGGCGTTGAACCCGGCGTCCACCAGCAGCGCCGCGATCATGCCCACGGTCTGCGCCAGCGCGATCTGGCCGAACGCGTGCACGCCGACGCGCTGCGCCAGCAGCGGCAGCGCCGCCAGCGGCAGCAGCATCGTCGCCAGGTTCGCCGCCGTCAGCAGCGCCGCATGGCGGAGGTCGCGACGCGCGCTCATGCGGCCCGCCTGCGCGCGCGCGGCCGCGCGTACGGCCGCAGGACCCGCAGCAGCCTGCGGCGATGCCGGCGGTCCTGGACCAGCGCGTCCCACGCCAGGCAGGCCATCAGCGCGAGCACGAAGGCGATCGCGCCGGCCAGCGCCGCGTTGCGCAGCGTGCGCGGGCCGGAGGCGCGGGTCGGCGGCACCGCCGGGTCCAGCACCTGCACGTTCGACAGGTCGCGTTTCTCGTCGACGCGCGAGAGCTGGCGCGCCTTCATCAACTGGTCGAGGACTTCGGCCTGGATCCGGGTTTCGCGGCGCAGCGGTTCGATCCGGGTCAGCAGGTCGGGAAAGGCGCCGATCGGCAGCACCACGCCGTCGCCGCCCGGACGCGCCGTGTTCATCGCGTCGCGGTCGGCGCGCAGCGCGGCGATCTCCGCGCGCAGCCGCCGCACCGCCGGATGCGCATCGGTCGCCACCGCGCGCATCCGCGCCAGTTGCGCTTCGCGCGCCACCAGGGTCGATTCCAGTTCCGCGGCGGTCAGGCTGGTGGCCTCTTCCTGGCCCTTCAGCCGGGTGTAGCCGGTCTGCGCCTCGAGCGACGCGAGCGTCTTTTCCGCGCGCGCCAGCCGGTCGCGGGTCTCGCCGATGATCTGGTCGTAGAACGCCAGCCGGTTGCCCGATTCCCTGCGCGAGAGCTGCTCCGCCTTGTCGTACACCGCGTCGATCATCGCGTTGACGATCGCCGCCGCGCGCCGCGGATCGTCGTCGACGTAGCGCAGCTCGATGATGCCGTCCTCGCGCACGTCCACTTTCGTGCGCTCCGCGAGCGCCTGGCGCAGACCGTCCATGTCCAGGCCGCTCCCGCGGCCCAGGCCGAAGCGCGCGATCACGCGATCCTGCACGCTGCGGCTGAGGAACAGGCTGGCGTACAGCTCGGACGGCGATTTCAGGGTCAGTGCAGAGGCGCCGAGGGTCTCGGTGCCGCCGATCTGGTTGAGCATCGCCGGCGCGGTGGCGGTGTTGGTGCGCGGCGGCAACAGCCGCGCCAGCGCCGTGTATTCGTCGGGCGACAGCGCCGACGCGGCCAGCGCGACCGCGCACGCCAGCGCCGGCGCCAGCAGCAGCGGCGTGCGATAGCGCGAGAGGCGCAACAGCAGCCGCGGCAGGCTCAGTCCGGCGGCCATGGCTCAGTTCCGGATCACGGTCAGCGCCGCCGCGCCGAGCGTCATCTGGTAGAACAGCGTCGTCCACTCGCGCAGCCGGCGTCCCAGGGGGGTGCGATCCACGTTCTCCGGCACCAGGATGCTGTCGCCCGGGTGGATCCGGGCGCCGCCGAGACCGCGATGCAGCGGACGGACCGTGCCGTCGGCGTGCAGCACCACGATCTGCGATCGGTCCGCGTGCGGACGCGTGCCGCCGGCCTCGCGCAGGTAGTCGCCGGCGTCGGCGCCCGCCTTCCACAGTTGCGTGCCCTGCTGGAACACCGCGCCGGCGATGGTCACCGTTTCGGTCCGGCGCGGGATCCGCACCACGTCGCCGTCCTCCAGCGGCAGCGCGGGCAGGCCCGAGGCGTCGGCGATCTCCTCGTCGAGCGCGAACACCACCCGGCCGATCGGCTGCACCGCGCGCAGCCGCGCGATCAGCGCGCGGGCGTTGCCGGTCTCGTTGCCGGAGACCAGCGCGTCCTCCTGGCTGACCACGTCGCGCGAACGCGTGGCCAGGAAGCGGTCGTAGTCCTCTTCCGCCTGGTCCACCGCCTGTTTCAGACGCTCGGCTTCCTGCGCGCGCGCGCTGGCGCGGCTGAGCACGGTGCCGTAGAGATAGGCCTCCGGCGTCGGGCCGCCGGCGCGGGCGATCGCATCGCGCAGCGACTCCCCGACCGCCATCGAGTACACGCCCGGGACCGCCACTTCGCCTTCCACGCGGACCATCCGCACGCGCTTGCGCTCGGGCTGGGCGAACTCGTCCTCGCCGTAGATCAGCAGGGTGTCGCCGGCCTGCAGTTGCGGGTCGGCGGCGCCGTGCGGCGCCGCCAGCGCGGCGCCGAGGTCGAACTCGATCCGGCTCAGCCGCTGCGTGCGCGGGTCGATGCGCTCGATCGCGGCGTGGTCCCAGTCGACTTCCGACAGCCGCGGCGGCACTGCGCTGGCGTCGCGGGCGTCGGCGACGCCGCTCAGCGGATTGCGCGCGTTGCGCTCCGACCACGTGGCGTAGGGCATCAGAGCATCGGCGTTCGGCAGCGCGTCGCTTACCGTCATGCCCGGCCGCCACGGCTGGCGCAGCGGCACCGCGACGTGGCCGCTGACGGTGATGCTCGCCTCGAACCGCGGCGACGCCGGCACCAGCAGCACGATGTCGCCGTCGCGCAGCGGCTGGACGCTGCGCCGCGGATCGCCGTCGACGTCGACCACGGTGCGCTTGCCGTCGACGAAGCGTTCGATCCGCGCCTGCAGCAGGTCCGCGGTCACCGTGGTGCCGCCGGCGTCGTCGAGCAGTTCGCCCAGGGTGGTGGTGGCCGCGAGATGGTAGATGGCGGGCCGGCGCACGCTGCCGGCGATCGCCGCGAAGCCGCGCGCCGGCGGCAGGTAGAGCACGTCGCCGGGCAGCAGTTGCGGGTCGCCGGACTTGTCGCCCTGCAGCAGGAACCGGTAGCTGTCGAGCACCGCGACCGTGCGCCCGTCGCGACGCACTTCGATCGCGCGCAGGTCGGCCGACGGCGCCGGTCCGCCCGCCGCCAGCAGTCCCGACAGCGCGGTGGCGGTCGACGGCAGCGTGTGCACGCCGGGCGAGGCGACGAACCCGCTGAGATAGACGCGGATGTCGCGCAACTGCGCCAGCGACACGGTGAGCTGGAAATCGCGGTACTGGGTGGAGACCACGCCGCGCAGCAGGTCGCGGGCCTCGTCCAGGCGCAGGCCGGCCACCGACACTTCGCCGATGCCGGTGAGGAACACCGTGCCCGAGCGCGACACCGCGCCCTGGAAGTCGATGCTGATCTGGCCCCAGGCGCGGATCAGCAGTTGATCGCCGGGACCGATGCGGTAATCGGCGGGCACGGTCAGCGGATCGACGTCCTTCAGCGCGGACTCGGCGCCGAACAGGCTTTCGCCGAACACCGGGAGGTCGTGGCCGACGGTCTGCGCGACCAGCGCGCGGAATTCCAGCGCGGCGGCCGGCGCAGCGTCCTTCGCCGGCGTCGCGCGCGGCCCGTCGGCCGGGGCCCGGGCGCCGCCGCCGCTCACGGCGTTGGTGGTGCGGTTCTCGACCGTCGTCTCGACCGTGGTCGAGAGATTGATCTGCGCCGGCGTCGCCGGGCGCTCGCGCAGTTCGTAGTTGATGTCGCCCGGACCGCCCGTGCTGCTGTCGTGCGAGGGCAGACGGGCCGGTTCCGCGCCGGGCAGCGGGCTGTCGGCGATGTCGAGCAGGCGCTGGGTCTTCGCCGCCTGCTGGGACGTGGACTGCTGGGCGTGCGCGGAGGGCACGGACAGGCAGAGCAGGGCGGCGAGCACGACCGCCGCGCGCGCGCAGCGTGCGCCCGCCATGGACGCGAACGCTCGCAGCGTCCGCTGTCCGACGTTTTTTGTCAGTGTCCGCGCGATCCGCCCCATGACGTTCTCCTGATCTTCTGTCTGCCGCCAGCCGTCTGTCGTCGCGCGGAAAAGCCGGTGCCGGATGGGCCGGGGCATGCCGCGAGCGCATGCGGATCCCTTCACGGCGCGCGCCAGCGGTGCGCGCTGCGGCCAGACGATCCACGATCGGCAAAAGCGCAATATCCGTGCCGTTCCCGCCTTGGCGGCGTTCGATTCTTTCGATCGTCCGATTGCCTTTTTCAATGGCGACGTATTCAAGACGGTCCGATCGCATTTTTTTTATGACCGTCATCGCAATCGATTGTTTTCGGGGTTTCCCTGAAAAAAAATTGGCAAGGGAATTGCTTTTCCGTCGACGAGCGCGGAGTCGCCATCGACATCGAGATGTCGAGCGCGGGACGGTGGTCGAAGGCCCCGGACCCCAGGTCATCCGAAGCAACGTGTCCAGGGGGAACACGAGATGTATACGCAGGCGCACAGCGAACTGGCCGCGATCCGGCCGGTCATGGCTCTCTTGACCCGATACGGCGTGCCGATGCTCTCGGCCGCGGCGGCGGTCGCGCTGGCCGGAGGCCACTGGGAGGCGGCCCGGGCGGTCGTCGCCTCGCCGGCCATGGCGATCGTCGTCGTGGCGATGGCCGCGCTCGGGGGCGGCGTCGATACCGACGAGGTGGTGAGCCACCAGGGCCGCTTCCTGTATCTCGCCGCCTCGGCGGTCACCCGCGGCTTCGGCATCGCCGCGATCCTGCTGGTGCTGATCGCGTTCGCGGGCGGCGACCTGCCGTCGATCCCGGAGGCGGCGCTGTTCTGCGTCGCTTTCGTGGCGATCATGGCCGCCTGCAGCCTGCTCGTCGTGCGCCTGGCGATCAGCCGACCGTTTCGCGCGCCGCCGCGCAGCGTGGTGGTGGTGGCGATTTCCGAAGCCAGCCTGGAGTTCGTCGCCGCGCTGCTGCGCGATCCCTTCGTGTCGATCGATTTCCGCGGATTCTTCGAGGACCGCGGCCGCGAGCGCCTGCCGGGCGGCGCGTCGCTGCCGATCCTCGGCCGCATCGACGGCATCGCCGGATACCTGGCCGCCTCGCCGGTCGAGCAGGTGTTCATTTCCCTGCCGATGGAGGCCGGCCAGCGCATCGGCGCCGTGATGGAACAGTTGCTGGACTCCGCGGTCTCGGTGCACTACCTGCACGATTTCGTCGCGTTCAAGCCGATCCACGAATCGCTGTCCTGGCTGGCGGGCATCCCGGTCTACACCGTGATCGGCCGGCCCGACTGCGGCCTCTCCGGCGTGCTCAAGCGTGTGCTGGACATCGTCGGTGCGCTGGTCGCGCTGGCGCTGTGCTCGCCGCTGATGCTCGCGACCGCTGTCGCCATCCGCCTGGAATCGCCGGGGCCGGTGCTGTTCCGCCAGCAGCGCTACGGCACCGACGGCCGCCCGTTCCCGATCTACAAGTTCCGCTCGATGACCCGGGCCGCCTGCGCGTCGACCGACGTGGCCCAGGCGACGCGGGGCGACATGCGGGTGACGCGGGTGGGCCGTTTCATCCGCCGCACGTCGATCGACGAGCTGCCGCAACTGTTCAACATCCTGCGCGGCGACATGAGCCTGGTCGGCCCGCGGCCGCACGCGGTGCCGCACAACGAACATTACCGCCGGCTGATCCGCGGCTACATGCTGCGCCACAAGGTCCGCCCCGGCCTGACCGGATGGGCGCAGGTGCACGGCCTGCGCGGCGAGACCGAGACCATCGACAAGATGGAGCGCCGGGTGCGGTTCGACCTGGACTACCTGCGGCAGTGGTCGGTGGTGCTGGACCTCTACATCGTGCTGCTGACGGTGCGCCAGGTCCTGCGCGGGGTCTGAGGGCCGGGCCGGGGGCGGGGGGGCAAATGTCGACGGGTTCGGGCGCCCTCCGTACACTGCGCCCGAATCCACCCGGAAGCGGGGAGACGCCATGTCGCTGCTGACCACCCTGGCCATCGTGTTCGTCGCCCTGCTGGCGCTGGTCGTGCTCGGCCTGTGGCTGCTGCGCGCGCTCGCCCGGGGCTGGATCGCGCGCCGGCTCGCGGCGCAGGCGGCGACCCCGGGCAACGGCATCGCCGCACGCATCACCCTGGTGCCGACCGAACGTCCCTGGCGCCAGCCCGGCACCGAGGCCCTGGTCGAGGCCCTGCGCGCGGCCGGCTTCGTCGAGATCGATCGCTACGACGTGCCCGAGATGCACGTCATGCGGCTGTGGGGCGGCGCCCATCCCGAGGACGGCATCGCCGCGGCGGTCTACGACCACGGCAGCGTGCCGCCGTTCTACGACCTGGTGCGGGTGTACGCCGACTACGGCACCAGCACCATCACCACCAACCCGCTCCACGATCCGGCCAACCTGCCGCCGAATTGCACCTGCATCGCCGACCGCACGCTGACCCCGGCCAGTGCGCTGGTCGTGCTGCGCGAGCAGCCGGCGCGGACGGACGCGATCCGGGTGGACGCGCGCAACTTCGCCGACGTGTTCACCGAGCTGTACGCGCGTTCGATCGACCACATCCTCGGCAAGGGCATGCCCGACGCGAAGAAGATGCGCGAGGTCGGCCAGCGCATGGCCGAGGCGACCGGCGTGCCGATGCCCGAGCTGGACGACGCGCAGATGGACCTGGCGGTGCAGTTGCAGCGGGTCAGCCGCCTCGCCGCGCTGCAGGAGGCGGTGGTCGACCGCTTCGCGCAGTCGGGCGCGCTCGCCCCGGAGGAATGGGCGCGGCTGCGCGACCGGGTGATGGTGGTCCACGACCTGCTCGGTCGCGAGGAAGCCGCGGAGATCGCCCGCGCCGCCGCCGACCGCAAGGGCAGCCAGGCGCTGGTCGACGCGGTGCTCGCGAAGGCGCTGCCGCCGATCGACACCTACGAGCAGATCTCCGAACGCCTGCCGCCGCCGCAGCGCCTGCGCCTGCTGGGCGAAGTGGACCATCCGCTGTACGCGCAGGTCGTGGTCGCGAACGGCTGAGCCGCGTCGCGCGGCGTCGGCCGGGCGGACGCTTCAGACAGTTGCTGTCGTGCGGCTTCGGCCGGGTGGCTTGGCTCAGGCCCGCGTCATCGCCTGCAGCTTCAGCACCGTCGCCCAGTTGCGCGCGGTGACCCGGTCGCGGAACTTCGCGCCGCCCAGCGCGGCGGCGACCGCGCTGTCGAGGATGCCGTCGGCGCACCAGACGTAGCAGGCGTCCGCGCCGACCGCGAACGCCTCGCCGGGATGCGCCCTGGCCAGCGCCTCGAACGGCGCGCGATCGTCGTCGAGGTAGAACCCGACCAGCAGCCGCGACGGGTCGTCGGCGCGTTCGCCGAAGGGATTGCCGTCGATCGCGGCGTCGAGGGCCTTCGCCGGCAGGACCAGCGTGTTCGTCGAGACGCCGATGCGGGCCTCGACCGCCGCGGCGATCCGCTTCGCGTGGCCGGCGGGCGTACCGCGACCGGCGTCGAACACCACGTTGCCGCTGTTGAGCAGGGTGCGCACGTCCGCGTAGCCCAGGGCCTCGAACAGCGCCTTCAGCTCGGCCATCGCGATGCGCTTGGCCTTGCCGACGTTGATGCCGCGGAACAGGGCGACGTGGAGCGCCAACTCAGACCTCCAGCATCGTCAGGTCGCCCGCGCCCGGCAGGCCCTTCTGGCATGCCGGCAACGATGCCGTCGCAACGGCGGGCAGCAATGACGCCATGGTTCAGACCTCCAGCGTCGCCAGGTCGCCCGCGCCCGGCAGGCCCTTCCGGCATGTCGGCAACGATGCCGTCGCAACGGCGGGCAGCAATGACGCCATGGTTCAGACCTCCAGCGTCGCCGCGCCCGGCAGGCCCTTCCGGCATGCCGGCAACGATGCCGTCGCAACGGCGGGCAGCAATGACGCCATGGTTCAGACCTCCAGCGTCGCCAGGTCGCCCTTCGTCTCCAGCCACGTCTTCCGATCGGAAGCCCGCTTCTTCGCCAGCAGCATGTCCATCAGCGCGTGGGTTTCGCCGCTGCCGTCCACGGTGAGCTGCACCAGGCGCCGGGTGTCGGGATGGATCGCCGATTCGCGCAACTGCTGCGGGTTCATTTCGCCCAGGCCCTTGAAGCGGGTGACGTTGACCTGCCCCCGGATCTTCTCGCGCTCGATCTTCTCCAGCAGCAGCCGCTTCTCTTCCTCGTCCAGCGCGTAGAACACCTGTTTGCCCACGTCCACGCGGAACAGCGGCGGCATCGCCACGAACACGTGGCCGGCGTCCACCAGCGCGGGGAAGTGCTTCAGGAACAGCGCCGACAGCAGGGTGGCGATGTGCAGGCCGTCGGAGTCGGCGTCGGCGAGGATGACCACCTTGCCGTAGCGCAGGCCGGAGATGTCGTCCTTGCCCGGGTCGCAGCCGATCGCGACCGCGAGGTCGTGCACTTCCTGCGAGGCGAGCACGCTGCCGGAGGCGACTTCCCAGGTGTTGAGGATCTTGCCGCGCAGCGGCAGGATCGCCTGGAAATCCTTGTCGCGCGCCTGGCGCGCGCTGCCGCCGGCCGAGTCGCCCTCGACCAGGAACAGTTCGGTGCGCGACAGGTCCTGGCTGATGCAGTCGGCCAGCTTGCCGGGCAGGGCCGGGCCCTGGGTGACCTTCTTGCGGACGACCTGCTTCTCGGTCTTGAGGCGCGCGGCGGCGCGCTCGATCGCGAGCTGCGCGATCTTCTCGCCGAGCTCGACGTGCTGGTTCAGCCACAGCGAGAACGCGTCGTGCGCCGCGCCCTCGACGAAGGCCGCGGCCTGGCGCGAGGACAGGCGCTCCTTGGTCTGGCCGCTGAACTGCGGGTCGGTCATCTTCAGCGACAGCACGAAGGCGACCCGGTCCCACACGTCCTCCGGCGCCAGCTTGACGCCGCGCGGCAGCAGGTTGCGGAAGTCGCAGAATTCCCGCAGCGCGTCGGTGAAACCGGTGCGCAGGCCGTTGACGTGGGTGCCGTGCTGCGCGGTCGGGATCAGGTTGACGTAGCTCTCCTGCACCAGTTCGCCATCGGGCACCCAGGCGGCGGCCCAGTCGACGATCTCCGAGTCCTTCTTCAACTGGCCGACGAACAGCTCCGCCGGCAGCACGTCCGCCGCCCCGGACGCGCCGTTCGCAAGCTCGCCCTTCAGGTAGTCGCGCAGGCCGTCCTCGTAGTGCCAGGTCTCCTTCTCGCCGCTGGCGGCGTCGAGCAGGGTGACGGTCAGGCCCGGGCACAGCACCGCCTTGGCGCGCAGCAGGTGGCGCAGGTGGCGCACCGCGAACTTCGGCGTGTCGAAGTACTTGGGATCCGGCCAGAAGCGCAGGCGGGTGCCGGTGTTCTTCCTGCCGACGCTGCCGACGGTCTCCAGCGGCGAGGCGCGGTCGCCGTCGCGGAAGGTCATGCGGAACTCGCTGCCCTCGCGCTTGATGAACACCTCGACCTGCTTCGACAGCGCGTTCACCACGCTTACGCCGACGCCGTGCAGGCCGCCGCTGAAGGTGTAGTTGCGGTTGCTGAACTTGCCGCCGGCGTGGAGCCGGGTGAGGATCAGTTCGACGCCGGGGATCTTCTCCTCCGGGTGGATGTCCACCGGCATGCCGCGGCCGTCGTCGGCGACCTCGCAACTGCCGTCGGCGTGCAGGGTCACGTCGATCTGGCGGGCGTGGCCGGCGAGGGCCTCGTCCACCGCGTTGTCGATCACTTCCTGCGCCAGGTGGTTCGGGCGCGCGGTGTCGGTGTACATGCCCGGCCGGCGCTTGACCGGGTCCAGGCCGGAGAGGACTTCGATGTCGGCGGCGTTGTAGCGACTGCTCATGCGTGCGTGGGGACCGGTGGGGTCGGCGGCGGGGGACCGCCCGAGGCCGGCGAGCTTGGCGGCCCGGCGGAACCGGGTCAAGCCGTTCAGCTTCGGCGCCGGGGTTCATCCCGCAGTGTGCGGGGCCGGGCGATGATGCGCGCGTCCGTCAGGAACCCGCCGATCCCCGGCGCGGAGGCGGACGACCGATCGACATGACCCATTCCCGCCGCCACGCCCTCGCCGCGCCGCTGCTGGCGCTGTCGGTCGCGCTGCTGGCGTCCGCCGGCAGCGCCGGCGCCCAGTCGCCGCCGCCGCAGACCGCCACCACCGCGGACAAGCCCACGACCGCCGACGCCGACAAGGCCGCCCGCGACGCCGCCGCCAAGGCCGAGGCCGAGCGCAAGGCCGAGGCCCGCAAGCCCCGGGCCGACGCCAAGGGCGACCGCAAGCCGCCCGAGCGCGAGATCGAGGAAGAAGAGGCGCCCTGAGCGCACATCGACCCGCCGCCACGACGCCCCGGACCGCCGGGGCGTTTCTTTTCGGACGGAGAATCAACGACTTGCGATTCCCGCTCTCGTCGCTGTCACGGCTTGCCTGTAGACTGTGGCTTTCCAGCGACCCGCTGACGCCATGACCTCCCCCAGCTCCGCCACTCCCCTCGTCTTCGTCACCGGCGGCGTGGTGTCCTCGCTCGGCAAGGGAATCGCCGCCGCCTCCCTCGCCGCCATCCTCGAAGCCCGCGGCCTGCGGGTGACGATGATGAAGCTCGACCCCTACATCAACGTCGACCCGGGCACGATGAGCCCGTTCCAGCACGGCGAGGTGTACGTCACCGACGACGGCGCCGAGACCGACCTCGACCTCGGCCACTACGAGCGCTTCGTCAACACCCGCCTGACCGGGAAGAATTCGATCACCACCGGCAAGATCTACGAGTCGGTGATCCGCAAGGAACGTCGCGGCGACTACCTCGGCGCCACGGTCCAGGTCATCCCGCACATCACCGACGCGATCAAGCGCAGCATCGACGAGGCCACCGCCGGCTTCGACGTGGCGCTGGTCGAGATCGGCGGCACCGTGGGCGACATCGAGTCGCTGCCGTTCCTCGAGGCGATCCGCCAGATCCGCACCGAGCGCGGCGCCGAGAAGGCGCTGTTCATGCACCTCACCCTGGTGCCGTACATCGCCGCGGCGGGCGAGCTGAAGACCAAGCCCACCCAGCACTCGGTGAAGGAGCTGCGCTCGATCGGCATCCAGCCCGACGTGCTGCTGTGCCGCAGCGAACAGCCGCTACCCGACGGCGAGCGCCGCAAGATCGCGCTGTTCACCAACGTGCCCGAGAAGGCCGTCATTTCCGCGGTCGACCTCGACAACATCTACAAGATCCCGATGTGGCTGCACCAGCAGGAGCTCGACCAGATCGTGGTCGAACGCCTGCGCCTGCAGGACAAGGCCGCCGCCACCGCCGACCTCTCCGAGTGGCTGGCCGTGGTCGACGCCGCCGAGCATCCGATCGACGAAGTGACGATCGCGGTCGTCGGCAAGTACGTCGACCACCACGACGCCTACAAGTCGGTGGCCGAGGCGCTCAAGCACGGCGGCCTGCGCCAGCGCACGCGGGTGAAGCTGAAGTGGCTGGAATCCGAGGACATCGAGCGCGCGGGCGCGGCCGGCGCGCTGGACGACGTCGACGGCATCCTCGTCCCGGGCGGTTTCGGCGACCGCGGGTTCGAGGGCAAGGTGACCACCGCCCAGTTCGCCCGCGAGCACGGCGTGCCGTATTTCGGCATCTGCTACGGCATGCAGGCCGCGGTGGTCGATTACGCCCGCCACGTGCTGGGCCTGGCAGGCGCCAACAGCACCGAGAACGATCGCCAGAGCCCGCATCCGGTGATCGGCCTGATCACCGAGTGGCGCACTTCCAGCGGCGAGATCGAGCGCCGCAGCGAGAAGAGCGACCTCGGCGGCACGATGCGGCTGGGCCTGCAGGAGCAGCGGGTCAAGCCGGGCACCCTCGCGCACCGGCTGTACGGCAAGGACGTGGTCGGCGAGCGCCATCGTCATCGCTACGAATTCAACAACCGCTATCGCACCCAGTTGGAGGACGCCGGACTGGTGGTCTCCGCCAAGTCGATGGACGACCTGCTGGTGGAGATGATCGAGCTGCCGCAGGCGACGCATCCGTGGTTCCTGGCCTGCCAGGCGCACCCGGAATTCCTGTCCACGCCGCGCCACGGCCATCCGCTGTTCATCGGCTTCATCCGCGCCGCGCGCGAGCGCAAGGCGGGCGGCAAGCTGCTGCGCGAGGCCAGTGCGTGAGTCCCTCCGTCGCCCGGTCCAGGACGGCGGGGCCGCAGGCGTGAACGCGCACCCCGGCACCGATCTGCTGGTCCTGCTGGTCATCGCGCTGTTCGCGGTGTCGCTGGCGATGCTGTTCTTCGTCGCCGCCTCGGCGACGATCAGCGCGATCGGCCTGTCGCAGGAGAACGGCCGCGGCGGCCTGGCGCTGCTGTGGCTGCTGCTGCCGCCGGCGGGCTGGATCTACCTCTTCCGCCACGGCCGCCCGGCGCGCTGGCTGTCGCGTTACCTGGTCATCGGCCTGTTGTGTCTGGCCGTCGCCGCCGGGCTGATGTTCGCGCTGCTTCCAAAAGGGATCTCCCTGTCATGAAACTCTGCGGTTTCGAGGTCGGCCTCGACCGGCCCTTCTTCCTGATCGCCGGTCCGTGCGTGATCGAGTCCGAGCAGCTCCAGCTCGACGTCGCCGGCCAGTTGAAGGAGATCACGTCCTCGCTCGGCATCCCCTTCATCTTCAAGTCGAGCTTCGACAAGGCCAACCGCACGTCCGGCACCAGCTTCCGCGGGCCGGGCATGGAAGAAGGCCTGCGCGTGCTGGCCGAGGTGAAGCGCCAGATCGGTGTGCCGGTGCTGACCGACGTCCACGAATACACGCCGATGGACGAGGTCGCGAGCGTGGTCGACGTGCTGCAGACGCCGGCGTTCCTCGTGCGCCAGACCGACTTCATCAGGAAGGTCTGCAGCGCCGGCAAGCCGGTGAACATCAAGAAGGGCCAGTTCCTCTCGCCGTGGGACATGAAGCCGGTGGTCGAGAAGGCGAAGTCGACCGGCAACGCCGACATCATGGTCTGCGAGCGCGGCGCCAGCTTCGGCTACAACAATCTGGTCAGCGACATGCGCAGCCTCGCGGTGATGCGCGACACCGGCTGCCCGGTGGTGTTCGACGCCACCCACTCGGTGCAGTTGCCGGGCGGGCAGGGCGGCAGCAGCGGCGGTCAGCGCGAGTTCGTGCCGGTGCTGGCGCGCGCGGCGGTCGCCGTCGGCGTCGCCGGCGTGTTCATGGAAACCCATCCCGACCCGAGCAAGGCGCTCAGCGACGGCCCCAACGCGTGGCCGCTCGGCAAGATGCGCGCGCTGCTGGAGACGCTGATGGCGCTGGATCAGGTGACCAAGCGCAACGGGTTCCTCGAAGCCGATGTCTGATCCCGCTGCGACCGCCCGCCGGCTGCGGAACGCGCGCCTGCCGTCGCTCGCGGTCGCCTGGGCGCTGGCGCATGCGCCGGGCGCCGGCGCCGCGACCCCGACGACCGGCTTCGATGATGAGGTCGATGGGTACCGACAGGCCTGCATCGTGCCGTTCTTCGAGGGCAAGTCCGAGGACGCATCGATCGCCGCGATCGCGGCCTCGGCGCAGGCCGAGGACATGCTGTCGCGGCTGGCCCGCTCGGCGCCGCCGAACTGGCGGGCGCTCTCGGACCGCAGCGTGCCGGTCGAACAGCGCCTGCAGGGCGCGGTCGGCCTGCTCGGCATGGCGATCAGCCACGGTTCCGCGTACGAAAAGCGGGTGGCGGCCGTCTATTCCGCCCTGTACTTTCCCGTCCCGCAGTCCGAGGCCTGTCAGCGCCCCGAAGGCCTGCGCGAATTCCTCGACGCGCACGATTTCTGGGCGGCGCCCGCGGCCGGCGAACCCTGACTCCGTTTCCGACTCACTCAAGACCTGCGACCGACATGACCACGATCACGAAGATCCACGCCCGCGAAATCCTCGACAGCCGCGGCAATCCGACGCTCGAGGCCGAGATCACACTCGCCGACGGCAGCTTCGGCCGCGCCGCGGTGCCCTCGGGCGCGTCCACCGGCACCAAGGAAGCGGTCGAGCTGCGCGACGGCGACAAGACCCGCTACCTCGGCAAGGGCGTGCAGAAGGCCGTGGCCAACGTCAACGGCCCGATCGCGCAGGCGCTGGCCGGGTTCGACGCCGCCGACCAGGCCGGTCTGGACAAGCGCCTGATCGACCTCGACGGCACCGAGAACAAGGGCCGCCTCGGCGCGAACGCGCTGCTCGGCGTCTCGCTGGCCGCCGCCCACGCGACCGCCGCTTCGCGCAAGCAGGCGCTGTGGCAGTACCTCGCCAACGGCCGCGCGCCGGTGCTGCCGGTGCCGATGATGAACATCATCAACGGCGGCGCGCATGCCGACAACAACGTCGACCTGCAGGAGTTCATGGTGCTGCCGGTCGGTTTCGATTCGTTCTCCGAGGCGCTGCGCAGCGGCACCGAGATCTTCCACGCGCTGAAGTCGGTGCTGAAGGGCAAGGGCCTGAGCACGGCGGTCGGCGACGAGGGCGGCTTCGCGCCCGACCTGCGCAGCAACGCCGAAGCGCTCGACACCATCCTCGAGGCCATCGGCAAGGCCGGCTACCGCGCCGGCGAGGACGTGCTGCTCGGCCTGGACGTCGCCTCCAGCGAGTTCTTCGAGAACGGCAAGTACAACCTCACCGGCGAAGGCAAGCGCCTGACCAGCGAGCAGTTCACCGACTTCCTCGCCGACTGGTGCCGCGAATATCCGATCGTCACGATCGAGGACGGCATGGCCGAGGACGACTGGGCCGGCTGGAAGTTGCTGACCGAACGCCTCGGCGACAAGGTCCAGCTCGTCGGCGACGACCTGTTCGTCACCAACCCGAAGATCTTCCGCGAAGGCATCGACCAGCACGTCGCCAACGCGATCCTGATCAAGGTCAACCAGATCGGCACCCTGACCGAGACCCTGGAAGCGATCGCGATGGCCGACGCGGCGAAGTACGCGGCGATCGTCTCGCACCGCTCCGGCGAGACCGAAGACACCACCATCGCCGACATCGCGGTCGCGACCACCGCCACCCAGATCAAGACCGGCTCGCTGTGCCGCAGCGACCGCGTCGCCAAGTACAACCAGTTGCTGCGGATCGAACAGCAGCTCGGCGCGGCGGCGAAGTACGCCGGCCGCGACGCGTTCGTGTCGCTGAAGCGGGGCTGATGCCGCGCCCATGAGCGATACCGGTCGCCCGCTGCGGATCATCGCGCTGCTGCTGTTCGCGCTGCTGGCGTGGCTGCAGTACCGGCTGTGGTTCGGCGAGGGCGGCATGATCGCCACCGGCGAACTGCAGGACAAGGTCGATCGCCAGGCCGAGGAGAACCGCGGCCTGCGCCAGCGCAACGACCAGCTCGCCGCCGAGGTCGACAACCTCAAGTCGGGCGAGGCGGCGGTCGAGGAGCGCGCGCGCAGCGAACTGGGGATGATCAAGCCGGGCGAGACCTTCTATCGCGTGGTCGAGACGCCGCCGCCCGCCGCCGCGCCGCCGCCGGCGGTGGACGAGGCGCCGTGACCGCCGGTCCGGCCCACAGCGGGCTGTGGGTGGTCGTGCCGGCCGCCGGGCGCGGCACGCGCTTCGGCGGCGAACGGCCGAAACAGTACTGCGAGGTCGCCGGGCGCACGGTGATCGCGCATACCCTCGATCGCCTGCTGTCGCATCCCTCGGTGGCCGGCGCGATGGTCGTGCTGGCCGCGGACGACGCGTACTGGCGCGACAGCGCGCTGGTCGACCTCGACAAGCCGGTGCTGACCTGCACCGGCGGCGCCGAACGCGCGGACTCGGTGCTGGCGGGCGTGGACGCGCTGCCGGATGCGGTGCGCGCCGACGCGTTCGTGCTGGTCCACGACGCCGCGCGCCCGAACCTGGCGCATGCCGACCTCGACCGGCTGCTCGACCTCGGGCGCGCCGATCCGGTCGGCGCGATCCTCGCCGCGCCGGTGCGCGACACGCTCAAGCGCGCCGGCGACGACGGCGGCATCGACCGCACCGAACCGCGCGAGCGGCTGTGGCGCGCGTTCACGCCGCAACTGTTCCGGCGCATGCAGCTCGCGCGCGCGCTGCGCGCCGCGGCCGACGCCGGCGTCGCCATCACCGACGAGGCGATGGCGATGGAGCGCCAGGGCCTGCGCCCGCTGCTGGTGGAAGGCCGCGAGGACAACTTCAAGATCACCACGCCGGCGGACCTGGCGCGGTTCGAGTACGAATCGACCCGGCGATGACCCGTCGGCGCCGCCTGCCGCGAGGAGCGACCCCATGACCCCCTTCCGCATCGGCCAGGGCTTCGACGTCCACGCCTTCGGCCTCGGCGACCACGTGACCCTCGGCGGCGTGCGCATCCCGCATTCGGTGGGCGTGATCGCCCACAGCGACGGCGATGTCGTGCTGCACGCGCTGTGCGACGCGATCCTCGGCGCGCTGGCGCTGGGCGACATCGGCCGGCATTTCCCGCCGACCGACGCGCGCTGGAAGGACGCCGACAGCCGCGTGTTCCTGCGCCACTGCGACCATCTGATCCGCGACCTCGGCTGGCGGGTCGGCAACGCCGACGTCACCGTCGTTTGCGAGCGCCCGAAGGTCGGGCCGCACGCCGAGGAGATGCGCCGGCTGATCGCGCTGGATCTCGGCATCGACATCGCCGACGTCAGCGTGAAGGCGACCACCAGCGAGCGCCTGGGCTTCACCGGCCGCAGCGAGGGCATCGCGGCGCAGGCGGTGTGCCTGCTCGTGCGCGCGTGAGCGCGGACGCGCCCCTCCGCGCCCACGGTGCGCCCGCACTGCGCGGGCGGCTGCGCGCGTCGCCCGAGGATTTCGTGGTCGGGGAAATCGACGCGTTCGAGCCCAGCGGCGCCGGCGAGCACCTGCTGCTGACGATCGAGAAGCGCGGCATGAACACCGCGTTCGCGGCGAAGCGGATCGCGCAGTGGGCCGGGGTCGCGGAATCGGCGATCGGCTACGCCGGGCTGAAGGATCGCCACGCGGTCACCCGCCAGCGCTTCAGCGTGTGGCTGCCGAAGAAGGTGTCGCCCGAGATCGCGACGCTCGGCGTCGATCCGGATTCGGCCGAACGCGGCGAGCGCCTGACCGTGCTCGATGCGCAATGGCACAGCCGCAAGCTGCCGCGCGGGGCGCTGGCCGGCAACCGCTTCGAGCTGACCCTGCGCGAGGTGGTCGGCGACGCCGACGCGATCGATGCGCGGCTGCGCGCCATCGCCGCGCGTGGCGTGCCCAACGCGTTCGGCGAACAGCGGTTCGGCCGCGGCGGCGACAACGTGGCGAAGGCGCTGGCGATGTTCGGCGGCCGCCGCGTCGCCCGCGACGAGCGCACCCACCTGCTGTCGGCGGCGCGTTCGGCGCTGTTCAACCGGGTGCTGGCGCGCCGGGTCGCCGAGGACGCCTGGGATCGACCGCTCGACGGCGAGGTCTGGGCGCTGGACGGCAGCCGCAGCGTGTTCGGTCCCGAACCCTGGAGCGAGGCGCTGGCCGAGCGGCTGGCGCGGTTCGACATCCATCCCTCCGGTCCGCTGTGGGGCCGCGGCGAACTGCGCACGCAGGGCGCGGCGCGGGCGCTGGAGGCGGCGGCGCTGGACGACGACGAAGCGGCGGCCCTGCGCGCGGGACTCGAACGCGCCGGGCTCGAACAGGAGCGCCGCGCGCTGCGCCTGCGCCCGGCCGATCTGGCGTGGGACCGGCCGGCGCCGGACGCGCTGCGGCTGCGCTTCGCGCTGCCGCCTGGCGCCTACGCCACCACGGTGCTGGCGGAACTGGGCGATCTGGAAGGCGCGGCGGGCGGCTGAACGCGGCGCCGCTCGTCGGAAGCGACAAGGCCGGCAAAGCCGGCGCGCCGGGCGAGGCGTATAAGAAGGGCGCGCGCCCGTGCGGTCGCCGGGCGCCGTCCGCGTCGCCCTTCCGGAGGCTCCGCATGAACATCCGCCTGCTCCCCATCGTCCTGATCGCCGCCGCCGGCACCCTGGTCGGCTGCAAGACCATGGACCACAGCGCCTACCAGCCCGAACCGCAGAAGATCGTGCCGGGCACGCAGTTCCAGCCGCGCATCGAGGAAGACAGCGCCTACATCGCGTCGGTCGAACGCATGGCGCGCATGCGCGGCATCACCGTGCAGTGGGTCCACAAGCCGACCAAGCGGCACGTCGATCAGTGACGCTTCGGCCGGCGACGCCTCGCCGGTGACGACTGGCCGGTGACGCTGCGACGCCGATCCGCCGGGCGGCGGACATCGCCGGTCAGGCCGGGCGTCGGCGCCCCAGCAGCACCAGCACCGCGCCGGTGCCGCCCTGCGCGGCCGGCGCGGAATGGAACGCCAGCACGTCCGCGCGCTGGCGCAGCATGCGGTCGACCAGATTCTTGAGCAGCGGCACGCCCTCGGGCGAATTCAGGCCCTTGCCGTGGATCACCCGCACGCAGCCGAGGCCGTCGTCGATCGCTTCGCGCAGGAAGCGCCGCAGCAGCGCCTCGGCCCCGGCGAGGTCGGCCAAGTGCAGGTCGATCTCGTCCTGCGCCGCGTATTCGCCGCGGCCCAGCCGCTGCAGCACCCGCGGCGGCACTTCGTCGCGGCGGTAGCGCAGCGCGTCGCCGGCCTGCAGCGGCAGTTCGTCCAGCGCCAGCCTGAACGCGTCGCGCGCATCGTCCTCGTCGCGCTCGCGCATGCGCGCCGCCGGCCGCGGCTTCGGCTTCTCCGGCGCGCGTTCGGCCTCGGGCAGCACGCGCACCGGGCCGATCGCGGCGCGGAACAGCGCGGCGTCGTCGGCCGGTGCGTCGCCGGCGTCGGCGGGCGGTGGCTTGCGCGGACTCATCGGCGGGGAGGGTAGCAGGGGCGGGCGGCCGGAGCATCGGCGGCGCATCCGGTATCATGTCGCCGCGTGTCCACAGCAGGCGACGAATCCCCCTCCATGCGCATCCTGGTCAGCAACGACGACGGCGTCGACGCCCCCGGCATCCACGTCCTCGCCGCGGGCTTGCGCGCGGCCGGGCACGAGGTGCTGATGGTCGCGCCCGACCGCGACCGTTCCGGGGCCAGCAATTCGCTGACCCTGGACATGCCGATCCGGGTGGTGCGCCAGGACGAGACCACCTGGCGGGTCCACGGCACCCCGACCGACTGCGTCCACGTCGCCATCACCGGCATGCTCGAGCAGGAGCCGGACATCGTGGTGTCCGGCATCAACAACACCGCCAACCTCGGCGACGACGTGATCTATTCCGGCACCGTCGCCGCGGCGATGGAAGGCCGTTTCCTCGGCCTGCCCGCGGTCGCCCTGTCGCTGGTCACCGCCGACCACAAGGGCCAGCACTACGACACCGCCGCGCGCGCCGCGACCGAGATCGTCGCCCGGCTCAAGGCCGACCCGCTGCCGGCGGACACCATCCTCAACGTCAACGTGCCGGACCTGCCGTGGGACGCGATCCGCGGCTTCGAGGTCACCCGGCTGGGCAACCGCCACCGCGCCGAGCCCTGCACCGAGCAGGCCGATCCGCGCGGCCGCACCTGGTGGTGGATCGGCGCGGCCGGTCCCGAGCAGGACGCCGGGCCGGGCACCGACTTCCACGCGGTGCGCACCGGCTTCATCTCGATCACTCCGATCCATGTCGATCTCACCCGCTACCAGGCGCTGGAGCAGGTGGCGAGCTGGGTCGGCGGCCTCGCCGCCGGCCTGCGCGCGCCGAGCGCGCCAGAGGGCGGCGCGGGGGCCGGGACATGACCGCGCGGATCCGGCTGCAGCCGGAGGCGGTCGGCATGGGCATGACCTCGCAGCGGGTGCGGGATCGCCTGATCGAGCGCCTGCGCGAGCAGAACATCCGCGACGAGCGCGTGCTCAACGCGATCCGCACGGTGCCGCGGCACCTGTTCGTCGACGAGGCCTTCGCCGCGCGCGCCTACGAGGACAACGCGCTGCCGATCGGCCACGGCCAGACGATTTCCCAGCCGTGGGTGGTCGCGCGCATGACCGAGGCGCTGTTCGAGCGCGACGCGCCGGCCGAAGACGCCGACACCACCGCCGGCGACGACGCGCCGCGCGCCGCGTTCCCGCCGAAGAAGGTGCTGGAGGTCGGCACCGGTTCCGGCTACCAGGCCGCGATCCTCGCCGCGCTGGGGCTGGAGGTGTACACGGTCGAGCGCATCGGCGACCTGCTGCGCGGGGCGCGCAAGCGCTTCCGCAGCCTCGGCCTGCACCTGCGCAGCAAGCACGACGACGGCCGCATCGGCTGGCCGGAGCACGCGCCCTACGACGCGATCCTGGTCACCGCCGCCGCGCCGGCGCTGGTCGATGCGCTGATCGAACAGCTCGCGCCGGGCGGCGTGCTGATCGCGCCGGTGGGCGGCGCCGGCGCGCAGTCGCTGGTGAAGCTGCGGCGCAACGCCGACGGCAGCGTCGCCAGCGCCGACCTGGCCTCGGTGGTGTTCGTGCCGCTGCTCTCCGGCACGGTGGACGGATGAAGCTGTTCGCCCCGCTGTACGAACGCGCCATCGCCTGGTCACGCGACCGCCGCGCGCCGTCGTTCCTCGTCGGACTGAGTTTCGTCGAGGCGATCGTGTTCCCGGTGATGCCCGAAGTCATGCTGGCGCCGATGTGCCTGGCGCGGCCGCAGTCGTGGGCGCGGTTCGCGAGCCTGAGCCTCGCCGGGTCGATGGCCGGCGCGGTCGTGGGCTACCTGCTCGGCCACTACGCGTTCGAGCTGGTGAGGCCGCTGCTCGAATCGCTGGGCATGATGGAGGGCATCCAGCACGGCATCGATGCGATCCAGGCGAAGATGGCCGAATCGCCGTGGTCGGTGTTCGGCCTGCTCGTGCTCGGCGGGTTCGCGCCGATCCCGATGAAGGTCTTCACCTGGGCCTCCGGCATCGCCGGCGTGCCGTGGGGGCCGTACCTCGCGGCGATGGCGGTGGGGCGGGGCAAGCGCGTGTACCTGCTCGCGCTGGCGATCCGCCTCGGCGGCGAGCGCGCCGAACGCGCGCTGCGCCGCTGGATCGAGCCGGTCGGCTGGGCGGCGACCGTGCTGCTGCTGGCCGCGATCGCGTACTTGGGCTACCGTGCCTGGGCAGGATGAACACGCGTCCGTCCATCCCCCGCCGGGTCCTCGTCGCGCTGCCGCTGCTGGCCGCGCTGGCGGCGTGCGGCCATAGCACGGTGGTCCGCACCGGGCCGCGCCACGACACCCGCACCGCGCGTCCGCCGTCGCCGCCGAAGGCCGGCGCGACCGCGGTCGTGCGCAGCGGCGAAACCCTCTATCGCATCGCGACCCGCTACGGCCTCAGTCCGCTGGACCTGGCGATGTGGAACCGCATCCCGCCGCCGTACACCATCTATCCCGGGCAGCGCCTGCGACTGACGCCCCCGGTCGCGGGGCGGCCGTCGTCGTCGGGCACGCCGCCGGTGGCGCGCACGCCGGTTCCGCCGAGGACTTCCGCCGGCACGCCGGCGACGACGCCGCCCGTTCGCAATCCCGTGCCCACGCCCGCACCGGCGACCGCGCCGGCGCAGGCGCCGTTCGCCTGGCGCTGGCCCGCCGACGGCGCACTGGTCGGCAGCTTCGCGGCGGGCGATCCGACCCGGCAGGGCATCGACATCGGCGGTCGCGTCGGCGACCCGGTGCGCGCCGCCGCGGACGGCGTGGTCGTGTATTCCGGCACCGGCCTGGTCGGCTACGGCGAACTGGTCATCGTCAAGCACGACGACCAGTGGCTCTCCGCCTACGGCCACAACCGCGCGCGGCTGGTCAACGAAGGCCAGCGCGTGAAGGCCGGCGACCAGATCGCCGAGATGGGCCACAGCGGCGCCTCGCGCGACATGCTCCACTTCGAGATTCGCTACAACGGCAAGCCGCAGGATCCGCTGCAGGCGCTGCCGAAACGATGACCAGGACGAAGACCGTGAAGACGATGTTCCGCCGCCTGCGGCTCGTCGCCGGGCTCGCGCTGCTGGCGCTGGCGTGGTCGCCCGCAGGCGCGGCCGGGCGCGCCGCCGACCGTGCGCCCGATCCTTCCGCCGACCGCGCCGGCGTCGCGCAGCCGCTGGCGATCGGCGAGACCTTCACGCTCGCATCGAAGGCGCTGGGCGAGACCCGGCGCATCAACGTCTGGCGCCCCGCGGCCGATCCCGCGAAGCCCGACGCGAAGCTGCCGGTGCTGTACCTGCTCGACGGCGGCATCGGCGAGGATTTCCTGCACATCGCCGGCCTCATGCAGGTGTCGATCGCGAACGGCACGATGCGGCCGTTCCTCCTCGTCGGCATCGAGAACACCCAGCGCCGGCGCGACTTCACGCCGCCGACCGCGGTCGCGGACGACCGCGCGATCGCGCCCGTCGTCGGCGGCGCGGCGGCGTTCCGCGCCTTCCTGCGCGACGAACTGAAGCCGGAGATCGCGCGCCGCTACCGCGTCGGCGACGAGAGCGCGATCGCCGGCGAATCGCTGGCCGGGCTGTTCGTGCTCGACACGCTGGTGACGACGCCCGATCTGTTCGACGACTGGATCGCGATCGATCCGGCGCTGTGGTGGAACGACCAGGCGCTGCTCAAGGGCCTGCGCGCGTTCCTCAAGGCGCATCCCGGGCTGCGCGGGCGGCTGTTGGTGGCCGCCAGCGGCGAACCGACGATCGCCTCGCTGACCGTGTGGCTGCCGTCGATCCTGCAGGACGACGCGCCGAAGGGCCTGGCCTGGCGCTACCTGCCGCTGCCGGACGAAACCCACGGCAGCGTGTTCCATCCGGCGGCGCTGCGCCTGTTCCGCGCGCTGTCCGAGCCGGCCCCGCCGGCGGCCTCGCCCTGAGCGGGCGCGACGTGCAGGACGCGGATTTGATCCGGGTCGGATCGCCGTCGTCGCGTAACCGGGATCATCGCCGGCGATGACTCCGCTCCGTCGCCCGCGCCCGCTGCTGTGGTCGCTCGCCTTCACGGCGAGCCTGCTGCTCGCGCTGCTGCCCGCGGCCGGGCGGCTGTACCGCGCCGGGACCTTCGATCCGCCGGCGCTCGCGCTGCAGGCGTTCTGCACCGCGGACGGTCTGGCCCTGCGCAGCCCCGCGCCGCGCATCGCGGGCGACGCCGTGCATCCGCATGGCGAGGGCGCGCCCGCGGGCGAGGCCGGCGACGATTGCGGCTACTGTCCGCTGCTGGCGACGACCGGCCTGCCCGCCGTCCCGTCGCCGGTGCTGCCGCCGTTGCCGCCGATGGCGACGGTGTTCGCGCCGCGCCCAGTGCGGCGCACGGTCGATCGCCATCCGATCGGCCACCGGCCGCGTGGCCCGCCGGCGCGCTTCGCCGCCTGACCGATCCCGCGTTCCGCATTCCTTTCCCGACTTGCCGCCCCGTGCGTTCGCGCGGCGGGCGCGCATGCGCCGTGACGCTTCGCGCGCACGGACGCCACCTCATTCCGGAGTTTCCCCATGCGTTCCTTCGTGTCCCTCCCGGCCGCGCCGCTCGCGGCCGCGATCTTCGTCGCACTGCCGTTCCGCGCCTTCTCGGCCGAGCCCGCGCTTCGCGACGCCGGCGACGGCGTCGCCACCCTGCCGAAGGTGATCGTCGAAAGCGATCGCGCCGACATCGCGCCGGCCCGTCGCGTCGATGCCGCCGATCTGCGGGCGCGCCGCGCCGCCGCCCGCGACGCCGCCGCGCTGCTCGACGGCCAGCCCGGCGTCGCCGTCAACGCCGCCGGCGGCGTGTCCGGGCTGCCGTCGATCCGCGGCCTCGCCGACGATCGCCTGCGCATCCGCGTCGACGGCGCCGACATCACCGCGTCGTGTCCGAACCACATGAATCCCGCGCTCTCCTACGTGCCGCCGGGCGATGTCGCCAGCATCACCGTGTATCCGGGGATCACTCCGGTGTCGCAGGGCGGCGATTCGATCGGCGGCAGCATCGTCGTCGAACGCACCCCGCCGGCCTTCGCCGCCGCGGGCGCTGGCGTGGTGTTCTCCGGCGAGACCGCCGCCTACTACCGCAGCAACGGCGATGCCCGCGGCGCGAGCGTGGCGGCCGGCTTCGCCACCGAGCATTTCAGCGCGCGTTACACCGGTTCGACCGCCCGCGCCGGCGATTACCGCGCCGGCGACGATTTCAAGGCCTACACCGCCACCGGCCGCGCCGGGCACGCGCTGGGCCGCGACGTGGTCGGCGCCAGCGGCTACGTCGCGCACGACCAGTCGCTCGGCCTCGCCTACGCCTGGGGCGACCAGCTCATCGAAGCGAAATTCGGCTGGCAGCAGATGCCGATGCAGGGCTTCCCCAACCAGCGCATGGACCTCACCGACAACCGCCAGCGCAGTGCGCGCCTGCGCTACCTCGGCCAGTTCGACTGGGGCCGGCTGGAGGCGCTCGCCTACCGCGAAACGCTCGACCACGCGATGGATTTCGGCCCCGACAAACAGTCCGTCTACGGCATCGCGCGCGGCATGCCGATGCTCACCGACAGCGACACCCGCGCGCTGTCGCTCGACGCCGACATCGCCCTGCCTGGCGACGACCGCCTGCGCCTGGGCCTGGCGCATCGCGCGTACCGGCTGGACGACCGCTGGCCGCCGTCGGGCGGGATGATGGGGCCGGGCACGTTCCGCAACGTCCGCGACGGCGCGCGCGACCGCAGCGCGGTCTACGTCGAGTGGGAGCACCACTTCGATCCGCGCTGGACCGCCGAACTCGGCGTCCGCCACGAGCGCGTGCGTATGGACGCGGGCACGGTGCGGGGCTACGACCCGACCAGCGACATGATGGGGTCGTACCAGCGGCGCGACGCCGCGCGCTTCAACGCCGCCGACCGCGCGCGCAGCGACGGCAACTGGGACGCCAGCGCGATCTTCCGCTTCGCCGCGGGCGCGCGCAGCGACATCGCCTTCGGCATCGGCCGCAAGGTGCGCTCGCCGGGCCTGTACGAGGTGTACCCGTGGTCGACGTGGTCGATGGCCGCGGTGATGAACAACTTCGTCGGCGACGGCAACGGCTACGTCGGCAACCTCGATCTCGCGCCCGAGCGTGCGGTTACGGTCTCGGCGACCTTCGACCTGCATGCGCCGGATCGCCGCTGGGCGCTGCAGTTCACGCCTTACCGCACGCAGATCGCCGACTACATCGACGCCGTGCAGTGGGACGCCGCCGACGACGCGCCGCGCGCGACGCCGGTGCGCAACGCCTTCACCGTACTCAAGTACCGGAACCAGCGCGCGCGGCTGTACGGCGTGGACGTCGCCGGCAAGCTGCGGCTGGCGGACACCGGCGTCGGCGCGTTCGGCCTGGAGGGCACGCTGGCGTGGTCGCAGGGCGAGAACACCCGCACCGGCGACGGCCTCTACAACCGGATGCCGCCCAATGCCCGGCTGTCGCTGACCCACCGCGTCGGCGGCTGGGACAGCGCGCTCGAGGTGGTCGGGGTCGCGCGCAAGGACCGCGTCTCGCGCGTGCGCAACGAGGTCGAGACCGCCGGCTACGGTCTGGTCGACCTGCGCGTCGCGCATGCGTGGAAGCGGGTGCGGCTCGACCTGGGCGTGGACAATCTGTTCGATCGGTTCCACGCCCTGCCGACCGGCGGCGCCTATCTGGGACAGGGCATGACCATGGCGATGAACCCGCCCGGGTCGAACCCGCCGCAGTGGGGCACGGCGGTGCCGGGGCCCGGCCGGTCGATGTACGCCGCGGTCAGCGTGACGTTCTGACGCTGCGGCCCGCGTCGGGTTCGCCCCGTGCGTCCGGGGGATGCGGCACTCCGGCCGCATCTCCCGGACGCACGGTCACCGCGTGATGCACAGCGAGGTGCCGCGATGGTGGTCCTCGCCCCAGGTGCGGTAACCGGCGGTGTCGATGTGGATGGCGGTCGGGGTGTAGAAGCCCAGGCCCATCTGCTCGGCCTCGCCGTGTTCGCGCCAGAACGCGCACAGCTTCGCCACGTTGTCGGGGCGGTCGGGCAGGTCGAAGTCGATCGCCCGGTTCTGCAGGTGCTTGCTGCCGGCGCTGCCGCCGGCACAGGCGTTGAGTTCGGGGTCGCGGTACGACGATCGCGCCAGCGCCGGATCGAGAATGCCGAGATCGCGCAATCGCGCGACCAGCCGCAGCGTCGGCGGCATGTTCGCCTGCAGCTCGACCGGCGGCACGCCGAATTCGTCGCGGCCGCAGCGTCGCCACATGCGCGCGGTGCGCGCCAGCGCGAGTGCGGGCACGACGCCGTCCACGCCTTCGCTGCGCAGCGCTGCGGCGTAGGCGTCGCTCTCGCTGCGATGACCGGCGTCGAGCCAGCGCGTGTAGCGTTTTTCGGGCGAGCGCGTCAGCACGGCGCAGCCGGCGATCGCGAACACGAAGACCGGCAGCGCGAGTCTGCGCAGGCAGCGCATCCGGCTCAGCCTTCCAGCACGAATCCGGCGACCACGCGCCGGCCTTCGCCCGCCAGCACGTTGAAGGTGCGCGCGGCGGCGGCGTTGGTCATGGTCTCCAGGCCGATGCCGCGCGACAGGCAGGCGGCGAGGGTGGCCGCGGGCGGGAACACCTGGCGTCCGCCGCTGCCGAGCAGGATGACCTCGGGCTGCAGCGCGAACAGCGGTTCGAGATCGGCCGGCGACAGGGTCGCGGCGTCGCGCGCGGCCCAGTCCTCGACCAGCGTGTCCGGCGACAGCACGAAACTGGCGGTCAGCCGGCGGTCGTTGACCAGCGCCGAGGCGCCGTCGGCGCCGCGCAGGAAATAGGCGTGATCGGGGCGTTCGAGATGGAGCAGCATGGCGACGTGGCCTCGGCCGCCGGGGTCACGCCCGCGGCAGCACGATCTGCCGGTGGTCCTTGCTCTGCCGGTACAGCACGGCGACGTTGCCGATGCGCTGGACCAGCGCGGCGCCGCTGCGCTCGGCGAGACTGGCGATCAGCGCGTCGCGGGCCTCGCGGTCCCCGACGGCGACCTTGACCTTGATCAGCTCGTGGTGCTCCAGCGCCAGCTCGACCTCGGCGACGACCGCGTCCGTCAGTCCCTTGGCCCCCATCTGCAGCATGGCCTTGAGGCCGTGGGCCTGGCCGCGGAGGAAGCGGATCTGGGCGTTGGTCAGCGAGGTCGGCATGCAGGGGCGGGCGCTTTCGGCCGGGAGGGGAACGGCGGGCAGGGTATCATGGCCGCCGCTGCCGGCCCGGCCCGGTTCCGTCGGGCCCGGCCCTCTCGGGCCCGGTCCCCTCGGGCACGGCGCGCGCGACCGCCTCCTTTTTCCCTCTTCCCCCGTCTCCTCCCCATGACCCGCAGCAAGAGCAGCCACCGCTGGCTCAAGGAGCATTTCTCCGATCCCTACGTCAAGAAGGCGCAGGCGGAGGGGGTGCGCTCGCGGGCGGCCTACAAGCTGGAGGAACTGGTCGAGCGCGATCGCCTGCTGCGCCCGGGCATGGCGGTGGTCGACCTCGGCGCCGCCCCGGGCGGCTGGTCGCAGTGGGTCCGGCAGGCGCTGGGCGACACCGGCCGAGTGGTGGCGCTGGACATCCTCGAGATGCCGACCCTGGCCGGGGTCGAGTTCATCCACGGCGACTTCCGCGAGGACGAAGTCCTGGCCCGGCTGGAAGCCCTGCTGAACGGGCAGCCGGTGGACCTTGTGCTCTCGGACATGGCGCCCAATATGAGCGGAGTGGATGCGGTGGACCTGCCGCGGGCCATGCATCTGGCGGAGCTGGCGATGGAATTCGCCGACCGCCACCTGCGGCCCGGCGGCGCCTTCCTGATCAAGCTGTTCCAGGGGGTCGGGTTCGACGCGTACGTCCGGGACTTGCGCGCGCGCTACGACCGTGTCGTGATCCGCAAGCCGGCGGCTTCGCGCAGGCGTTCCCCCGAGGTGTATGCCCTGGCCCAGGGCAAGCGCCCGGGGACCGCCGCCTGAAGCCCACGGGCGCGCCGCCACCGATGCCGACAACCGACGCCGACAACCGACGCTGACAACCGACGCTGACAACATGGGTCCTCCGGGACGTACGACGGGATGAACAACTTGGCCAGAAACCTCATGCTGTGGGTGATCGTCGCCATCGTGCTGATGGCGGTGTTCAATGCGCTCGGTCCGAACGGCGGCATGCGCGGCGCCACCAAATCGCTGACCTACGACCAGTTCATCGAACAGGTCCGGGACGACCGCGTCGCCAAGGTCGAGATCCAGGAAGACGGGATGACGATCCACGGCGTCAACAAGGACAAGACCGAGTTCCTGACCTACAAGCCCGACGACCAGGACATGATCAACGACTTGCTGGCGCACAAGGTCGAGATCGTGCAGAGCCCGCCGTCGTCGGGGCGCAACCTGTTCCTGGGCCTGCTGTTCAACCTGCTGCCGATCGCGCTGCTGGTCGGCCTGTTCTTCTACTTCCTGCGGCAGATGCAGCAGGGCGGCACCAAGGGCGCGATGTCCTTCGGACGCTCGCGCGCCAAGCTGCTCAACGAGGACCAGACCAAGGCCACCTTCGCCGATGTCGCCGGTTGCGACGAGGCCAAGGAGGAAGTCGCCGAGCTGGTCGAATTCCTGCGCGACCCGGGCAAGTTCCAGAAGCTCGGCGGCAAGATCCCGCGCGGCGTGCTGATGGTCGGCCCGCCGGGCACCGGCAAGACCCTGCTCGCCAAGGCCATCGCCGGCGAGGCCCGGGTGCCGTTCTTCAGCATCTCCGGCTCCGACTTCGTCGAGATGTTCGTCGGCGTCGGCGCCAGCCGCGTGCGCGACATGTTCGAGCAGGCCAAGAAGCACGCGCCGTGCATCATCTTCATCGACGAGATCGACGCGGTCGGCCGCCATCGCGGCGCCGGCCTCGGCGGCGGCCACGACGAGCGCGAGCAGACCCTCAACCAGTTGCTGGTCGAGATGGACGGCTTCGAGGGCGGCGAGGGCGTGATCGTGATCGCCGCGACCAACCGGCCCGACGTGCTCGATCCGGCGCTGCTGCGCCCGGGCCGCTTCGACCGCCAGGTGGTGGTCGGCCTGCCCGACGTGAAGGGCCGCGAGCAGATCCTGCGCGTGCACATGCGCAAGGTGCCGCTGGCCGACGACGTCGAGCCGATGGTGGTCGCGCGCGGCACCCCGGGCTTCTCCGGCGCCGACCTGGCCAACCTCGTCAACGAGGCCGCGCTCTTCGCCGCCCGCGAGAACGCGCGCGAGGTGCGGATGGACCACTTCGACCGCGCCCGCGACAAGATCCTCATGGGCACCGAACGCCGCTCGATGGCGATGAGCGAGGAAGAGAAGCTCAACACCGCCTACCACGAAGCCGGCCATGCCATCGTCGGCCGTCTCGTGCCCGAGCATGACCCGGTCTACAAGGTCACGATCATCCCGCGCGGCCGCGCGCTGGGCGTGACCATGTACCTGCCCGAGGGCGACCGCTACAGCTACAACCGCACCTACATCGAGTCGAACCTGTGCTCGCTGTACGGCGGCCGGGTCGCCGAGGAGCTGATCTTCGGCGCCGACAAGGTCACCACCGGCGCCTCCAACGACATCGAGCGCGCGACCAAGATGGCGCGCAACATGGCCACCAAGTGGGGGCTGTCGGACGAACTCGGCCCGATCGCCTACGCCGAGGACGAGGGCGAGGTGTTCCTCGGCCGCAGCGTGTCGCAGCACAAGAACGTGTCCGACGAGACCACCCGCCGGATCGACGAAGTCGTGCGCGCGATCCTCGACAAGGCCTATGCCCGCAGCACCCGGATCCTCACCGACAACCTCGACAAGCTGCACGCGATGGCCAAGCTGCTGATGCAGTACGAGACCATCGACGCGCCGCAGATCGACGCGATCATGGAAGGCCGCGATCCGCCGCCGCCGGCGGGCTGGAACAAGTCGGGCAACGGCAAGGACGACGGCGGCCTGCCGCGGCCGCCGAACGCGCCGGCGATCGGCGGCCCGGCCGCCACGACGTAACCCAACGCTTGCCAGCGTTTCCGCGAAAGGCCAGAGTCCGCTCTGGCCTTTTTCGTGTCCGCTGCCATGTTCGACATCGCCCCCCGGCTCGACTGCGCCGGCAGAACGCTCGTCCTCGACCGCCCGCGGGTCATGGGCATCGTCAACGTCACCCCCGATTCGTTCTCCGACGGCGGCGCGCATCCGACGGCCGAGGCCGCGGTCGCGCACGCGCTGCGGCTCGCGGAGGAGGGCGCGGACGTGCTCGACGTCGGCGGCGAGTCGACCCGGCCCGGCGCCGCGGAGGTGTCCGTCGACGAGGAGTTGTCGCGGGTGATCCCGGTGATCGAACGGCTGGCGAAGGCCGTCCCGCTGCCGATCAGCGTCGACACCTCGAAACCCGAGGTGATGCGCGCCGCGATCGCCGCGGGCGCGGGCATGATCAACGACGTGTTCGCACTGCGCCGCGACGGCGCGCTCGACGCCGCCGCGACGCTGGGCGTGCCGGTGGTGCTGATGCACATGCTCGGCGAGCCGCGTTCGATGCAGGACGCGCCCGAGTACGAGGACGTCGTCGCCGACGTCCATCGCTTCCTCGCCGAGCGGATCTTCTCGGCCGAGATGGCCGGCATCGACAAGAAGCGGATCGTGGTCGACCCCGGGTTCGGGTTCGGCAAGACCACCGCGCACAACCTCGCGCTGCTGGCGCGCTTCGAGCGCTTCGCCGACCTCGGCGTGCCGGTGCTGGCCGGGCTGTCGCGGAAGCGCACGATCGGCGAGCTGACCGGTCGCGCCGCGCCGCCGGACCGCGCCGCCGGCTCCGTCGCCGCCCACCTGATCGCGGTGCAGCGCGGCGCGCGGCTGGTCCGCGTCCATGACGTGGCGGCGACGGTCGATGCGCTGAAGGTCTGGAACGCGGTGGCGGCGGTGCCGCTGCCGAAAGCGAAACCGGCCGCCCCCGGCATCCGCTGGCCGGACGACGATTGACCGCGCCGCGCGCCGCCGCATCGCGGGTTTCGTGAACGCCGCCCCGTTGCGAAAGCCGGGCCCCTGACACAGTATGGCCGCAGCGTGGTCCCCGCGCTCCGCGAGCGGTGGAGCGCTGCACTGCGCGATGCGTCCCGGCGCCGGAGGCCTCGGGGACGGATGCCGCGAGGCATGCGCGAGGAAGTGCCCGGACATGATGATCCGTTTCGATTTTTCAGGAGATTGACGATGAAATTCGGTACCGCGACCGCACTGGTCGCGCTCTCGCTGCTCGGCAGCGGCCTTTCCGATTCCGCCAGCGCCGCCGCCCGGCCGGCCGCCAAGCCGGCCGCGGCCGCCACCGAGGCCGAAGCCGAGGATGCGGTCCAGCTCAGCGACAAGGCCGCGAAGAAGATCTCGATGGCGATCGGCGAGGAAGTGGGCGATTTCGTCGTCACCAGGCAGGAGGCGGTCGAAGCCCCCGCGGGCAACAAGGCCACCGAGTACACGGTGAGGACCCAGCGCGGCCGCAGTTACAAGTGCCAGATCATCGAGCCCTCGCGCGCCGGCAAGATCTTCTCCTTCGGCACGGCGGGCGGCGGCGACGCGCTGTGCACCGAGTTCGCGGGTCCGGCCGGCGGCAAGGGCCGCGCCGCGGCCGCGCCGGCCGGGAAGGGCGGCGGCCCCGCCGCCGGCGCCAAGCCCAAGCCGGGCGCGCCGATCGCGGTCGGCGACAAGATCGCGAAGAAGATCTCGACCGCGATCGGCGTCGAGCCGAGCCAGTTCGTCGTGACCGCGCAGGAGGACGTGGAGGCGAACGTCGGCCAGCGGGCCACCGAGTACACCGTCCACACCAACGCCGGCAAGACCTACAAGTGCCAGATCATCGAGGCGTCGCGGCTGGGCAGGATCGCGACGTTCGGCACCGCCGGCAGCTCCGATGCGCTGTGCACCGACTTCACCAAGGGATCGCGCGACCAGGGCAAGACCAACCAGGCCGCCTGCAATGCGCTGCTGCGCGCCGCGCACAAGTGCGACTGACCGCCCGCGCGCCGGTTCGCGACGAACGCTGCGGAGGCCCGCCGGTGGTCCGGCGGGCCGCCCCGGCCTGACCGGACCCGCACGAACCGCCCCGCTTGCGCTTGCCCACAGCCCTTGTGGGCAAGCAGTGGGGCAATCCTGTGGACAACCCGCTGCAGCCCAGTCGTGGCGGGCGTTGCAGGTGGTTTGGCGAAAATTTCGCCACCCGTTTTCCGGCGCCGGCGTGGCGAAAAAAACGCCAACCGCGCGCAGCCCGCGCCGCCACTGGGCTGCATCGGATCATCCACAACTTCGTGCACGGGTTGTCCACAGGCGCTGTGGATGACCGCGGGTGCATCGCCGCGAGCCAGCCCGAACCTCCGGTTTCGGCGCGGCCCGGGCGCGGCGCTCTCCTTGACATTCCGGTCGCGGGTCTAACTGCTCGGGTCCGACAGTGGGCCGTCCACTCGGTCGCACAAGACTGTTGCACAGCGGTGGTGGATCGACGTCCGTGTTCCTCCTGTCCTGGGCGATCAATCGGCGCGCAGCGGTGGGTAGCGGTAGACGAGGTGGGGATATGCCTGCTCTGCCGTCAATGCCATCTCGCGTACCAGGACTTCCTGTACCGCATCGAATGCGCCGAGGCACGACCCGTGCAATGGATCATCGAGGATGATGTGACCGCCATCGCGCATGTGGGGCGCGCAGGTACGGATGACGTACTTGATGGGCTCGTAGATGTCGCAGTCGATATGCAAAACGCCCGGACTCACGCCTCCGGTAAGGACGTCAGGCAACGTTTCGTCGAATCGCCCCTGGATCACGGACAGGTGGTCGCCAAGGTCGTGGCTGGCGATGAACTCGCGCAGGCCGCCGAGGTCGGCGTCGTGGAAATCGCCTTCGCTGTGGAGGTCGCGCACCGCGTCCGTGATCGGCATGCCTTCGAAAGTGTCGAACGCATACACGCGGGACGTCCGCGCCAGGGACTTGAAGATCGACGCCATGAACACGGCGGAGCCGCCGCGGTAACTCCCGAACTCGAAGATGGGCGCATCCGCGGCCATCGCGTAGCGGAGCACGAGGAAAAGATTGCCCAGCTTCTGGTCCGACAGCAACGATCCTCGCGATCTGGCCGCCTCAATGGCCTGCATGAACACTCGATCCTCGGTGAGCGTGGTTTGCACCAGGTCGGCGAACTCCAGCCAGCAACCACGCAGGTGCCCTGCCCGGATGTCCCTGCCTTGCGACACATGCAAGGGATAAGCGAGTGGATTGAACAGGGGATCGGAGGATCCGGTCATCTTGAAGTACTCCTTTCGGATGCGGCTGTGCGAAATATCGTGACCCGCGGGTCCACGACCCGGAACCACAGCGGCGGGCACAGCGCGAGCAGGAACATCGCCGCGTAACCGCCCGGCAGTTGCGGGCTGTCGGCGTGGTGCAGCAGGACCTGGTAGCGCCTCCGCGGGGTCTCGTGGTGGTCCGAATGCCGCTGCAGGTGGAACAGCAGCAGGTTGCTGAGCAGGTAGTCGGAGTTCCACGAATGCAGGTGAGTGGTGCGCTCGTAGCGGCCGTCGGGCAGGCGTCGCCGCTCCAGGCCGTAGTGTTCGATGTAGTTGATGATCTCCAGCGCGCAGGCGGCGAAGCAGCCCTGCACCACGAAGTAGGCGACGCCGACCGGCCCCAGCCAGCCCGCGATGCCGGCCAGCAGCAGGCACCACAGCGCGCTCCAGCCCAGCAGTTCGTTGCGCGGGCTCCACCACGGGCGGCCCTGCGCGGCGAGGCGGCGCGCCTCCAGCCGCCAGGCGTTCGCGGTGTTGCGGGCGAGGGCGCGCGGCAGGAAGTGCCACAGCGACTGGCGGAAGCGCGCGCTGGAGGCGTCCTCCGGCGTGGACACGTGGACGTGGTGCCCGCGCACGTGCTCGATCTTGAAGCCGTGGTAGCCGACGCTGGTCAGCAGCAGGCCGCCTGCGGCGCGTTCGAGCCGGGTGTCCTTGTGGATCAGCTCATGGGCGACGTTGATCGCGAGCACGCCGCCGACGATGCCCTGCGACAGCAGCCAGCCGGCGACGCCCGCCGGGCCGAAGCCGGCGTGGACGAAATGCCAGCCCGACCACAGCATCACCCCGAACTGCGCCGGCAGCGCCGCCAGCGTCATCGCCGCGAACCAGCGGTCGCGCGCCAGCGCCGGCGCGTCGGCGACGCCGGGATTGCGCGGATCGTGGCCCAGCGCGTAGTCGGCCAGCGGCAGCAGCACGAACAGGAAGAACAGCGGGAACCACGCCATCAGGTCGGGCCGGCCGCTGCGGGCGCCCAGCCAGGCGGCCGCGGGCATCAGCGCCGGGACCACGAACACGAACAGGAAGGCGTAGCGTTTCCAGGTCGGCATCGGCGTCCTCGGGACGGGGACGAATGCCACAGCCTACGCCCCTCGGCGCGATGCGCAACCCGGCGACGCCCAGCCGCGGCCCGGGGTATCCTCGCCGCTTCCCGATCCCGCCCGATCGCCGCCCGGAACCGCGCATGACCGCAGGCCAACCGCTGCTCATCACCTTCGGCATCTACCTCGTCGCCATGATCCTGATCGGCGTGTGGGCGTGGCGCTCGACCCGCAGCTTCGACGACTACATCCTCGGCGGGCGTTCGCTGGGCAGCGTGGTGACCGCGCTGTCGGCCGGCGCCTCCGACATGAGCGGCTGGCTGCTGATGGGGCTGCCCGGCGCGCTGTACGTCGGCGGCGTGTCCGAGGCGTGGATCGCGCTGGGCCTGATCGCCGGCGCCTGGTGCAACTGGAAATTCGTCGCCGGCCCGCTGCGCGTGTACACCGAGCGCACCCGCAACGCGCTGACCCTGCCGGACTACTTCACCCACCGCTTCGAGGATCGCCAGAAGCTGCTGCGGGTGTTTTCCGCGGTGGTGATCCTGGTGTTCTTCGCCGTGTACTGCGCCAGCGGCATCGTCGCCGGCGCGCGGCTGTTCGAGAGCGTGTTCGGCGTACCCTACGCGCAGGCGCTGTGGTGGGGCGCGGCGGCGACCATCCTCTACACGCTGATCGGCGGCTTCCTCGCGGTGAGCTGGACCGACACCGTGCAGGCGTCGCTGATGATCTTCGCGCTGGTGCTCACCCCGATCATGGTCGTGCTCGGCAGCGGCGGCCTCGGCCCCAGCCTCGCACTGATCGAGCAGATCGACCCGGCCAAGCTCGACTGGTTCAAGGGCGGTGCGCTGGGCGTCGTCGGCATCGTCTCGCTGCTCGCGTGGGGCCTGGGCTACTTCGGCCAGCCACACGTGCTGGCGCGGTTCATGGCCGCCGATTCGCTGACCACCATCCCCAAGGCGCGCCGGATCGGCATGACCTGGATGGTGCTGTGCCTGTTCGGCGCGATGGCGGTCGGCTTCTTCGGCAACGCCTACTTCGCCGAGCATCCCGACCAGGTCGGCCCGGTCGCCGCCAATTCCGAGCGCGTCTTCATCCAGCTCGCCACCGTGCTGTTCAACCCGTGGGTGGCCGGCGTGCTGCTCTCGGCGATCCTCGCCGCGATCATGAGCACGCTGTCGTGCCAGTTGCTGGTGTGCTCCAGCGCGCTGACCGAGGACTTCTACAAGGGTTTCCTGCGCCCGGGCGCGGGCCAGCGCGAGCTGGTGTGGTTCGGCCGCGCGATGGTGCTGTGCGTGGCGCTGCTCGCGATCTGGATCGCGCGCGACCCGGACAGCAAGGTCCTCGGCCTGGTCTCGTATGCGTGGGCCGGGTTCGGCGCCGCGTTCGGCCCGGTGGTGCTGTGCTCGCTGTTCTGGGGCCGCATGACCCGCAACGGCGCGCTCGCCGGCATGATCGCCGGCGCGGCGACCGTGATCCTGTGGAAGGAGATCGCGGTCAAGCAGTACGGCAACGGCCTGTACGAAATGGTGCCGGGCGTGATCGCGGCGACGATCGCGATCGTCCTCGTCAGCCGCCTCGGCAAACCGCCGTCGGACGCGGTGCAGTTCCGGCACAAGGGCGTGCAGGAGACGCTGAAGGTGCATGGGTATTGAGGACGCCTGTGCACCGAGGGCGCGTGGATATCGAGGGCGCGTGGATACCGAGGGCGCATGAGTACCGAAGCAGGCATGCCGCGACCCCCAACCCCCGTCATCCTCGCGCAAGCGAGGACCCAAGCATGATCAGTGGCAGAGTTGGGTCCTCGCCTGCGCGAGGATGACGGCGTTTTCTCCCTATTCCCGACATCGCGACCCCATGCCCGCCGACACCCGCCCCCCCGCCATCGCGCTGATGGGCCCGACCGCGTCGGGCAAGACCGCGCTCGCGCTGGACTGGGCGGCGCGCTTCGGCGGCGAGATCGTCAGCGTCGACTCGGCGCTGGTCTACCGCGGGCTCGACATCGGGGCGGCCAAGCCGACGGCGGCGGAACGTGCCGCCGTGCCGCACCACCTGATCGACGTCCGCGACCCGTGGCAGCCGTATTCCGCCGCCGAGTTCGCCGCCGACGCGCACGCGGCCGTCGAGGACATCCTCGCCCGCGGGCGACTGCCGATCCTCGCCGGCGGCACCGGCCTGTACTTCCGCGCGCTGCTCGACGGCCTCTCGGCGATGCCCGAGGCCGACGTCGCCGTCCGTGCACAGCTCGACGCCGAGGCCGCCGAACGCGGCTGGGCCGCGCTGCATGCCGAACTGGCGACGGTCGATCCGATCGCCGCGGCGCGCATCCACGCCACCGACCCGCAGCGCATCCGCCGTGCGCTGGAGGTGTACCGGGTCAGCGGCCGCCCGATCAGCGCCTGGCAGGGCGAGGCCGCGGCGGGGCCGCGGTTCCCGTGCCGGGTGCTGCGGCTGGCGATCGCCCCGGTCGATCGCGCGGTGCTGCACGCGCGGATCGAACGCCGCTTCGACGCGATGCTCGGCGCCGGCTTCCTCGACGAGGTCCGCGCCCTGCGCGCGCTGCCGGCGCTGCGCGACCATCCGGCGCCGCTGGACCTGCCCGCGCTGCGTGCGGTCGGCTATCGCCAGGCCTGGGAGCACCTCGACGGCGACACCGACGCCGCGACCTTCCGCGATCGCGGCGTCTTCGCCACCCGCCAGCTCGCCAAGCGCCAGCTCACCTGGCTGCGCGGCCGCCACGACCTGCGCTGGTTCGACCCGGACACCGACCGCGATCGCCTCGACAGCGCGCTCGACGTCTTCCTGTCCCCGGCCGTTGCGATCGACTGAGGCCATCGGCCGGCTTCCGGTCAGCTACCATTTATGCAACCATCGGGGTCCGGCAGGGGAGTGCCGCGTCGCCGTCAAGGGCGCAGGGCCGGCTTGTCGCATTTCTCGACAACAGACCAATCACCGCAGTCATGTTCCAGCCAATAACAAGACCCAGAACGGGGAGCACCATGTCGAAAGGGCAGTCTTTGCAGGATCCTTTCCTGAACGCGTTGCGCCGCGAGCGCGTTCCTGTCTCGATCTATCTCGTCAACGGCATCAAGCTGCAGGGCACGATCGAGTCGTTCGATCAGTTCGTCGTCCTGCTGCGCAACACCGTCAGCCAGATGGTCTACAAGCATGCGATTTCCACCGTCGTGCCCGCGCGCAACGTGCGCGTCGGCCCCGGCGGCGGCTACGTGCACGCCACCGAACCGGACGACGCGCCCGGCGGCGGGATGGACGACCAGGACTGACGCCGGGGACGCCCGTCCGGGCGTCTGCAGCGCTTCCGGGGCGTCGGGGGGCGGCGCTCCGGCGCCGCAGGCGGCATACTGCGCGTCCTGTCCCGTGGAACTCCCGGTTTGTTCGAACGATCCCGCAAGGGCGAGACCGCGCTGCTGATCCAGCCCCACGCCGGCGGCCCGCCCGAGGCCGACGTGCTGGAGGAATTCGCCGATCTCGCCCGCTCCGCCGGCGCCACCGTCGCGGCGCTGCTGCACGCCCGCATCGACCGCCCCAACGCCGCCATGCTCATCGGCAGCGGCAAGCTGGAGGAGGCCAAGGCCGCGGCCGACGCCACCGGCGCCGACCTGGTGCTGGTCAACCACACGCTCTCGCCGGTGCAGGAGCGCAACCTCGAGAAGGCGCTCGGCCGCCGCGTGGTCGACCGCACCGGCCTGATCCTCGACATCTTCGCCCAGCGCGCGCGCAGCCACGAAGGCAAGCTCCAGGTCGAACTCGCGCAACTGCGGCACATGGCCACTCGCCTGGTCCGCGGCTGGACCCACCTGGAGCGCCAGCGCGGCGGTTCGATCGGCCTGCGCGGCCCCGGCGAGACCCAGCTCGAAACCGATCGCCGGCTGCTGCAGAAGCGCGTCGAACAGCTCCAGCGCCGGCTCGACAAGGTCGAGGTGCAGCACACCCAGATGCGTCGCGCCCGCGTGCGCAGCGAACTGCCGCGGGTGGCGCTGGTCGGCTACACCAACGCCGGCAAGTCGACGCTGTTCAACGCGCTGACCGGGGCCGGGGCCTACGCCGCCGACCAGTTGTTCGCGACGCTCGATCCGACCGTGCGCCGGATCGCGCTGCCCGGCGGCGCGGCGATGCTGGCCGACACCGTCGGCTTCGTCCGCGACCTGCCGCACGACCTGGTCGCCGCGTTCCGCTCGACGCTGTCGGAGGCGCGCGAGGCCGACCTGCTGCTGCACGTCATCGACGCCGCAGACCCGCACCGCGACGACCGCATCCGCCAGGTCGACGAGGTGCTGGCCGAAGTCGGCGCCGGCGACATCCCGCAACTGCTGGTGTTCAACAAGATCGACCGCATCGAGGGCGCGACGCCGCGGCACGATCCCGCGGTGCGCCCGACCGAGGAAGGCGAGGGCGTCGACCACGGCCTGGACGAGGTCGCCCGCGAGCGCGTCTGGCTCTCCGCGCGCGACGGACTCGGCCTGGACCTGCTGCGCGATGCGCTGGTCGCGCGGCTGGGCCTGCGCCGCGCGCTCGGCCGGGTGCGCCTGCCGGCGCGC